>Ga0213868_10001485_pt1 | contig 22651 bp, 20 predicted proteins | sample PICome_9_FD_160087 | JGI IMG/M metagenome (GOLD analysis project Ga0213868, IMG submission 160087) | Coastal seawater microbial communities near Pivers Island, North Carolina, United States - PICO127 | ecosystem: Environmental > Aquatic > Marine > Coastal | place: USA: North Carolina... | reverse complement strand
GAGTCGCTCGTGCCGCCTCGCATTGTTGAAGATGTGTTCCTGACAATCTCGGCAGCGCTCGAAGCGGATGTTGTCGATGCTCTGGCACCACCGAGTGACGAGCCAGAATTCGCGGAGGGCTCCATGGCCGTTGTCTCCGCTGTGTCGGTTCCGGAGACACCCACACCCCGCTTTGGTGGATCCATTCCCTCACCGGTGACGCGCTAAGGAAAACAGAATGTCTCATCAGCGCATGTCACGTCGCCGCATGGGCATTGCGCTCCTGGTCGTCTTCCTGATGGCCGGGCTTTTGGTAACCCGTTTGGTGGATGTTCAAGTCGTCCGAGCTGCTGAGCTGAAAGAACAGTCGGCCGATATACGGACGACTTCCGAGGTTATCTGGGCCTCTCGAGGGTCAATCGTGGATAGTTTTGGCAACGACTTGGCGACGGATGTTGATCGCTATGACGTGAGCGCTGACCCACGGAAGGTAGGAGAATTCCGTCGTGACGGGGAAGTCATTACGGTGCCGGCCGCGATGGCCGAAATCGCTCTCATTACGGACGCAAACCCCGATGAGTTGCTCTATGCCGTCAACCGGGACCGCGAAGCACACTTCACTTTTCTTGTAAAAAGCGTGAGTCCCGAGGATCGCCAGGCATTGCGCGACCTTCGAAACCCTTGGTTGCAGATGGATCTGGTGCGCGAGCGCACCTACCCCTTCGGTGCGGTCACCGCGAACCTCACCGGAATGCTCGGAACTGACGAGCCTTTGGCCGGAGTGGAGCGCAAATACGACTCGTGTCTGCAGGCGATCAACGGCACCGCCACCTACCAAAAAGGTGCCGATGGTATTCGTCTCCCGGGAACTACACAGCTTGTGGAGCCACCGATTCACGGGGGTGACGTCAGACTCACGATCGATAGCGACCTCCAGTGGTACGTGCTACAGACGCTGGCTGAGCACGGGAGCAACCTCGGTGCCCAATACGGTTCCGCAATGGTCGTTCGAGTCGACGACGGGCATGTCCTGGCGGCGGTGGATTGGCCTACCTTTGATCCCAACGACTTCTCTGAAGCCCCCATCGAGTTTTTGGGTGCGCGCTCCCTGAGTTCCCCTTACGAACCAGGGTCCATCATGAAATCGGTGGGTATTGCGATGCTCATCGATGCTGGCTACACCTATTCCGAAGACAGGATCGTGGCGCCCGGTTTCTATGAGGTGTACCCCGGTCAGTACATCAAGAACTTCCTCGTCGCTGATAATCGCCAGCTCACGACGGCGGGTGTCCTCCAGACCTCCTCGAACACCGGAATCTCGGTGTTGGCCGACCGTATGCCAAAGGCCGAGGCAACCCGGTACCTGCGTGATTTTGGTTTTGGTGAAATCACAGGAATTGACTTCCTCGGGGAGTCCTCCGGTCAGGTCCTTCCGGTTGATCGCGTGGATGCCTTGACTCGCTATAACCAGTTCTTTGGACAAGGTATTTCCGTCACCGCCGCCCAAATGGCCTCGTCCTACCAGACACTCGCGAACGACGGTGTTCGCGTTCCGCTTCGCCTTGTAGACGGGTGTATGACCAGCGAAGGGGAGTATGTTCCGGAGCCCGTGGGAGAACCGGTTCAGGTCGTATCGGCTAGTGCGGCCCAGCAGACTGTGCGGATGATGGAGACCGTGGTGACCCAGGGTGGACTGCGGAATACGCTGGAAATTCCCGGGTATCGAGTTGCGGCAAAGACCGGTACCGCGGAAATTGCAACCTCAGATGGGTACGGGGACGACCGCGTCATTTCCCTCGCCGGTATGGCCCCAGCGGAAGACCCGGAATATGTCGTCTTGGTCAGCTTTTACAAGCCTCAGGCCTCGAGGGTGTCGTCCGCGGCAGCTCCCGCCTTCCACGAAATTTTGTCCCACGTGTTGAAGCACTACCGTGTCGCGCCCTCGAGTGAGCCCGCAGTACTTCCCCCGCTAACCTGGTAGCCGGGGTGTCCACGCCCCATGGAGGTGTGTAGAGGTGGGAAACGCTGCGGCACTGCGACCCCTGACCACCACACCTGTCGCGATCAGCGCGTTGGCCACAGCGTTGGGGCTAGCCCACCACGGCCCGGAGGCGGAAGTGACCGGTGTTGCGTTGGCGTCAGGGGCGGTTCACCGCGGCGACCTTTTTGTCGCACTGCGCGGTGTACACCGCCACGGTAGTGAGTTTTGGCCCGATGCTCGAGCGGCTGGCGCTGCCGCGGTCCTCACCGACGACGAGGGCGTTGGCTCACTTCGTGACCCGGCGCTACCGATTCTCGTGGCGGATAACCCGCGAGCACTTCTGGGACGGGTGTCCGCAGAAATTTATGGCACTCGATCCACCCCAACGCCCACACTTTTGGGCGTGACGGGGACCAACGGGAAGACCTCAACCGCCTTTCTCCTAGAGGCCATCATGCGGGGACTGGGGGCGCGGACCGCGCTATCGACGACCGCGACTCGCCAGGTCAACGGTGAGAACTTCCCCAGCACTCTGACCACCCCAGAAGCGCCAGACACGCACGCGATGATTGCGCGTGCTCGTGAGGAGGGTGTCACGGCGATTGCGCTAGAGATAAGCGCTCAAGCCCTCGACAAACACCGGATGGACCAGGTCGTGTGTGACGTGGCGGGGTTCACGAACCTCAGCCACGATCATCTCGAGGATTTCCACACCATGGAAAACTATTTACAGGCGAAGGCAGCCCTGTTCGCGCCGGCCCAGGCCCGGGAAGCCGTGGTGTGTGTGGATTCCCCCTGGGGTGTGAAGCTGGCAGAGATGGTGGAAATTCCCTGCACAACGCTGGGTCGCCGAGGCCAGGTTGTGGCTGATTGGTCGTGGGACGTCGTGAATGCGGCCTCCGGCTCCACGGTGTGCACTCTCGAGTCCCGTGAGGGCCACACTGTGGAATTGCTGGTTCCACTGGAGGCCGACCATATGGTCTCCAACGCTGCCCTGGCAGCTCTGATGGTCATTCGTTCGGGAGTGTCAGTGGATGAGCTTTCAACCCTCGGGCCGGGGAGTGCGGGCGTGCCGGTCTTTATACCCGGTCGAATGGAACGGGTGTCGGGGCCTGGTGGTCCTCAGGTGTTTGTGGATGCTGGCCGCAGCGCTGATGCCTATGAGCAGACTCTCGCGAGCTTGAGAGCCACAACGTCTGGTCGCCTCATCATGGTGTGTGGAACGTCGGGTAATCGTGATGCGACGAAGCGCCCCATCATGGGCACGGTGGCAGCGAAGCGCTCCGATGTTGTCATCATCACGGACGATGACCCGAGAAGGGAAGATCCGGCCGTGATTCGACAGGGCCTGCTGGAGGGTGCACGGGGAGTCCCCGGTGCCACCGTTCACGAGATCCCCGACCCCAGCGAGGCGATTCGTTTTGCGGTGGGCCTTGCCGGAGAGGGAGACACAATTCTGTGGAGCGGGCCTGGGTCTCAGGACTATCGGGATATCGAGGGGGTCAAGGTTCCCTACTCTGCGAGAGAGCAGGCTCGAGCGGCTTTGAGAGAAGCCGGCTGGGATGACGCTCATGACTGAGCTTCAGATCGCCCGAGAGTGGTTGGACTGGGACTCCACAGGAGCCGATCTCGCGGCGGAGAGGGAGGAAGCGACCCTGCGGATTCCGGGGATCAGTCTGGAAGCCCGCGCAGCTGCCATCGAGATGGTTCGGGGTTCGCTCGCCGCGGGCACACCGCTCGTCGACGCTGTTGAGGCAAGCCTGGGGGAGGCGTTTGCTCTCGGCCTACCCCGCGGTGAGCTGTTAGCGGATGATGTGGTTCTCGTCGATGCGTCGTATGTGGTGCAGGCGTCTCGCGCCGTGGACGTCACGAAGTCAGTGTCCACGCTCGCGCGTGACACGCGTCGGGTGGTGGCGGTTGCCGGTGCCTTGGATTTTTCCGGAGCATCTGACTATGACAACCTCAGCGCTTTTGGGGCGTTCATGGTTCGCCTCAATGTCACCCAGGTATTTGCTGTGGGACGAGGTGCGAGGGCCCTTTTCCTGTCGGTCGGAATGGAAGGGTCCTGGGACGGAGAGTCGCGCTTCTGTGAAGACAGTGTCAGCGCGTACGATGACATTCGTGCGCACATACGGCCGGGGGATGTTTTGCTTGTGCTGGGAAGCACCGATGAGTCCTTCACCCCTCTGGTGCAGAAGTTGAGAGACGACCTCGCGTGAGAATACTTCTGCTGGGCAGCGCTCTTGCGCTTGGGTTCTCGTTATTCCTTACCCCGTTGTTCCTTCGCCTCTTCGCGAAACTTGGATGGGGTCAATTCATTCGCCAAGATGGGCCCAAAACCCATTTTGTGAAGCGTGGAACCCCCACCATGGGTGGCATTGTGATCCTCCTGGCGGTGTTGTTCGGTTTTTTTGGTGCCCACCTGCTTGAGGGTCGGATGCCAAGCCCCTCGGGCCTTCTCGTGATTGGCCTCATGATGGGCCTGGGGGTTGTGGGTTTCCTCGATGACTTCTCCAAAGTCCGCCGCCAGCAGTCTCGCGGGTTGTCACCGCGCGGAAAAGTCATCGGCCAGCTCGTGGTCTCAGTGGCGTTCGCGTGGGGAGCCGTATCGTTTCCCGATGAGAACGGCGTAACACCTGCAGCTCAGGGCATTTCCGTCGTCCGCGGAGCGGACCTGCTGTCTTTTGTGGAGTGGGGATACTGGGCTGCTGTCATAGCCTTCGCCGTCTGGGCCACGCTCATCATCGTCGGAACATCAAACGCGGTGAACCTGACGGATGGACTCGATGGCCTAGCCAGTGGCGCCACGATTTTGGTCTTTGTGGCCTACGTCATGATTACGTTCTGGCAATTCAACCAGTCCTGCTTTCGGGCTTTCCCCGACGAGGACGTGCTCTATAAGTGCTACGAAGTTCGGGATTCTCTCGAGCTGACGGCGGTAGCCGCCATTGTGGCGGCCAGCCTGATCGGATTCCTCTGGTGGAACACCTCACCGGCGAAGATTTTCATGGGAGATACGGGTTCGCTCGCCCTGGGCGGTGGGGTTGCCGCACTGGCGCTCTTCTCCCGCACCGAGGTGTTGTTACCCATCGTCGGCGGCCTTTTCGTCATCTTGACGGGCTCGGTCATTCTCCAACGCCTCTACTTCAAAGCCACCGGTGGCCGCAGAATCTTTTACTCCTCACCACTTCACCACCATTACGAAATCAAAGGGTGGGCAGAGGTCACGATCGTGGTCAGATTCTGGCTCATCGCGGGCCTGTTCGCAGCCGTCGGTGCAGGCCTGTTTTACCTGGAGTGGCTCAGTCGTTGAGTGAGAGCACCCTCCAGGGGTTGACCAGCTGGCACTCGCCGTGGTCGGGCCTCCGTGTTCTGGTGGTGGGTCTAGGTCACACAGGTTTCGCCGTGGTCGACACTCTTCGAGAGCTGGACTGTGAGGTGTTGGTGGTGGCCGACGCGGCCGCCAGCGACTTAGTCAAGCTCGCGGAGGTAGTGGGCGCTCGCGTCCTGGTGGAAGCTGATGATGCCCGCCGAGTGCGGGAACTGGGCTCTACCCCGTGGGACCTCGCGGTTGTGTCCCCGGGGGTCGCGCCGAGCGATCCTGTCATCGAGCATCTGAGGGCGGCGGGAGTTGATATCTGGTCTGATCTTGAGCTTGCGTGGCGACTCCGGGACAAATCTGCGGAGCCAGCGGAGTGGATTATGGTCCACCAGGATGAGGAAACCGACGTTGCGGTGGATCTTGCTCTTCGAATTTTTCAGGCTGCGAGCGTGCCAGCCCGGGTTGTGGGCTACGGCGCACCACCCGTGCTGGATGCACTCCGGGAGCCCCGGCCCTATGACGCCCTCATTGTTCAGGTTTCCCGGGAGTCACTTGTCTGGCGGGCGCGCTACCCGCACAGCGTAATAAGTCCCGCACTTACCGTGTCGCTTCAGGCGGAGGGCGAGGACACGATCGGGGTCTTCTTTGATGGCACGACACGCGCCTGCGTGTACCGCAAAGGGGTGGGCCCGACCGAGGGCCAGGTTCAGGACGCAGACGTTGTCGAGGGCGCACGGGCCATCGGTATCGGCTTGGATTCCCCGGGAATGAGCGATATCGGGCTCGTCGAGGGCATCATTGTCGATCGAGCTTTCCTGGATGACCGCGCCCACCAGGCTCTGGAGATCTCCACTCTCGAGGAAATCCAGGAAGCGGGGTGGGATGTTCCCCGGCAGTTGCCCTCGCTTTTGGCGGCGATTGCCATTACGCGCTCCCGAGATGTATCGCCAGCCCTGATTGCCGGAGTTTTGAGCCTCCCGTAGGGACCCGGGCTGTGCCGGGTAATCGGCGTGCCTTAGCGGGTCCACGGTGGTTTTCACCGCACACTGGAGGGTAATGCCCGGCTAACACGCAGGGCATGACGGTTGTGCTGTGGAAAGCAGGTGAGTGGGCGGTGACTCAAACGGCTCCCCGGGCGTCGACTCCGCGCGTCAGTGTCACGGTCAAGCGTCTCTTTGGTCGGGAATCTGCTGACTATGTCGTGATGGTGTCGATGGTGTTTTTCCTCGTCATCTTTGGTCTGGTCATGGTTCTCTCCTCCTCGTTTGTGGGTTCAGCGCTGGGGAACGACGGAAACTTTTTTGCCACCTTCTTTCGCCAGGCGGTCTGGGTGCTCCTCGGGATTCCGATGATGCTGGTGGTGTCGAGATTCCCCGCACGGAGTCTCAAAAAGATTGCCCCCACAATTTTTCTTGTTGCTCTGCTCCTGCAGGGGTTGGTGTTCACCCCGTTGGGGTTTAGTTCCGGTGGTAACACCAACTGGGTGAATATCGCTGGCCTCACCGGTCAACCCTCAGAAATCCTGAAAATTGCCATGATCATCTGGATGGCGGCCATTTTGGCCGATCGGATTGACGATGTTGAGGACTATAGAACGCTTCTGCGGCCCTTGGGGTTGGGGGTTCTCATCGCCTGGACCTTGGTGATGATGGGGCAAGACCTCGGGACCATGGGTGTCATGGTGGTCATTGCAGTGGGAATTGTTTTTCTCGCGGGGGCTCGACTGAGCCATCTTCTGACAGTGGTGGCATTCATTGGCGCCGGCGTCGGGATGCTCGCGCTCTTGAGCCCCTCTCGCGTGAACCGCATTATGACTTGGTTCTCCGGATGTACCGAGGAGGACTACATGGGCAGTTGCTGGCAGATAGTGCACTCAACCTATGCCTTGGGCTCGGGGGGCATATTTGGCGTTGGGCTCGGTAACTCCCGGGCGAAATGGTCGTGGCTTCCTGCTGCCGAGACTGACTTCATTTTTGCGATTGTGGGGGAGGAGCTCGGCCTGATCGGCACGAGCATGGTCATCCTCTCCTTCGTTATCTTGGCGGTGGCGATGGCTCGACTGGTCCGCGCCCAGCCGGATCCTTTTGCTCGCCTCGTGACCGGTGGCGTCATGGTCTGGTTGATCGGTCAAGCGCTCATCAATATTGCCGTCGTGCTCGAGGTGCTCCCCGTCCTCGGGGTTCCCCTGCCCTTCATGTCGGTGGGAGGCTCCGCCCTGATGTCATCACTCATTGGCATCGGCGTGGTGATGGCGCTGAATCGGCATGATGCAATATCCGTCACAGCGGGACGGAGTCGGCGGGGTTCGTCTCGATGATGAGAGTGGTGCTCGCCGGCGGCGGAACCGCCGGCCACGTTAACCCTCTGCTTGCTGTTGCTGATGAGCTGGTGAGGCAGGGTGAGGCTTCTCCGTCTGACATTTTCGTGATCGGGACCGCAGAGGGTTTGGAGGCCCGGCTCGTTCCCGATGCGGGCTTTGCCCTGGGAAGTATCGCCAGACTCCCCTTCCCCCGGCGCATGAGTGCGCAGGCGCTCCTGTTTTGGCCACGATTTATTGGCGCCGTGCTCGCGAGCATTCGGATGATTCGGGCCCATCAGCCCGATGTTGTGGCCGGGTTTGGTGGCTATGTGTCTGCGCCGGTCTATGTTGCCGCGTGGCTCGCTCGCGTTCCACTGGTGATTCACGAGGCGAATGCTGTTCCCGGGTTTGCGAACCGGTGGGGCGCCAGGCTCACCTCGCACGTGGTGACAACGTTTTCGCTCACAAAGCTTCCCGGCGCACGGCTCCTGGGAATGCCGATGGCTCGCCGAATCACTCACCCAAAGAGCCCGCCCACACTGTCCTCTGCGCGCGAACACTTTGGGTTATCGCCCCGGAAAAAGACTCTTGTCGTGACGGGTGGTTCGCAGGGCTCTGTTGCCATTAATTCAACAGTTCAGGCGGTTGTGGGGGACATCCTCGCCGCAGGCTGGCAGGTTCTCCACATCGTGGGGCAACGCAATCCACTTCCCGCGCCGGAGACCCCCGGCTACGTCACGCTCGCCTACTGTGACCGCATGGACCTTGCTTTCGCCGCCGCCACGGCGGTGGTGTCGAGGGCGGGTGCCGCCACCGTGTCGGAGATCCAATTGCTCGGTTTGCCCGCAGTTTTTGTTCCCTATCCGGTGGGCAACGGTGAACAAGAGAAAAATGCGTGGGATTCGCTGCAGGCCGGCTCTGCAGTCTTGGTCTTGGATGCTGACTTCACACCGGAGTATGTTCGTGCCACGGTGTTGCCCTTGCTCGGTGATGACCAAGCACTCGCCCGAATGCGCGAGAGAGCGCGGGGGCTTGGCCGCGCGGACGCGGCAACAGCCTTTGTTCAGGTCATGAAAGACGCGCTCGCCTATCAGAGAAAGGCTGCCTAATGGTGAGGCCGGAACTGGGTCGTGCAATCCCCGATGAGCTGGGAGTCGTGCACTTCATTGGGATTGGTGGCTCGGGTATGAGCGGGATTGCGCGTGTTCTGGCGGAGCGCGGTGTGGTGGTGTCGGGGTCAGACCGGGCCGCCTCGGAGGTCACCGAATCGTTGGAGCGCTCGGGTATCACCGTATTTCTCGGTCACGACGCAGCCCATCTCGGAGATGCCAGCACGGTGGTTGTCTCGAGTGCCGTTCGTGAGGGTAACCCCGAGCTCGTCGAGGCTCACGCCCGGGGCCTCCAGGTTTTGCATCGATCCGAGGCGCTGCGGTGGATTATTCGGGACAAGACTGTTCTGGCCGTCGCGGGATCCCACGGAAAAACAACGTCGACTGCGATGCTCGCGACCGCCCTTGATCGCTCCGGTCGTGACGTGGGAGCGGTGAACGGCGGTGTGGTGAGTGAGTGGGGTGTGTCATCCCGGTGGGGGTCAGATGACCTTTTCGTGATTGAAGCCGACGAGTCGGACCGATCTTTTGTCGGGTACTCACCGGCCGTGGTGATGATCACCAACATCGCACCCGACCACCTTGACTTCTATGGAACCCTCGACGCGATTTATGACGCCTTTGAGGAGTGCGCAAGAACGGCAACGCAGGCTGTGGTGTTGTGCGCGGATGATGAGGGAACCAGACACCTCGCCACACGACTGGGGGGAAGCGCGAGGCTGATGACCTACGGCGTCAGCCCCGACGCGGATGTGGTCCAGAGTGATCTTGTGCCGGGCCCCACCGCGCGCTTTAGGGTCACCTACCAAGGGCAGAGTGCCGTATGTGAGTTGGCGGTTCCCGGCCGGCTGAACGCGCTGAACGCCACGGGCGTCATCGCCACCCTGCTGGCCAGTGGCTTTTCTCTGGAGGACGCGGCGCTGGCGGCGAGTGGTTTTCGGGGGGCTGATCGGCGTTTCCAGTTCCACGGAGATATTGCCGGTGTTCGGTTTTATGACGACCACGCTCACCACCCCACGGAAGTTGCCGCGGCCCTCGAAACAGCGCGTGCTGTGGTGGGGGAGGGGTCTGTCATCACCATGTTCCAGCCGCACCTGTTCTCGCGAACCCAGTACATGGCGGCTGAGCTGGCAGAGGCCTTTTCTGAGGGAAGCGACCACACTATTTTCTTGGATATTTTTGGGTCCCGGGAGGATCCCATTGAGGGTGTGACGACTGACCTGATCCTCCAGAAAATGGCCGTAGGTTCTTCCTTCGAGTTTGAGCCGGACTGGGATCGAGCCTGCGACCTGGCGGTGAAGCGTGCCAGGCCCGGTGACATTGTGCTGACCATGTCCACGGGAGACCTGTACCAAATCGTTCCCCAGCTCCTAGAGGCTAAGCGTCGAGTAGACGAGGGTGCGGATGGATAGGCCAGAGGGTTTTTCGCCCCGGTCAACCCCGCGCACAGCGTCCCCGCGCCGAAAAGGTTCCAAGCCGGCACAGCGGGTTCGCGCCGCTACCCAGCAACGGGTGTCCGCGGAAAAAGCTGAGTTTCGCCGGTTCACAGAGGCCACCAGGCGCCGTCGGATTACTTGGGCAGTATCGCTCGGTAGCGTGGGCCTTCTGGTCCTGAGTGTCGTGGTGTTGACGCTCTCGCCGGCACTCTCGTTTCGCGAGGTTCGCGTCGAGGGCGGCGACCGAGTGACCTCGAGTGCCGTTGCGGAGGCATTGGGAGGCCTGTATGGGGAACCTCTCGCTCGGGTCAGCGACGAGCGGGTACAGCAAGCACTCGAGCCGCTGACTCTCATCCAGGCGTTTGAGACACGAATTGAGCCACCAGGAACCCTTGTGGTGACCATCGTGGAGCGGAAACCCCTGGGGGCGGTGAGTGCCAGCGGTGCTTTTGACGTTGTCGACGCCGCCGGGGTGGTGCTTTGGGAGGAACCGACCCTGCCCACCGGCCTGCCTCGAATCTTGGTGGCGGCAGATTCCTCATCACCCAGCTTCAGTGCGATCAGCCGTGTTCTGTTGGCGCTTCCCCAAGAACTGCTTGTTCAGGTCGAGGGAATCACCGCCACCACACTCGACGACGTGCGATTTACTATCCGCGGAAGCTCCCACGAGGTTGTGTGGGGATCCTCAGAGCGCTCGGTCGAGAAAGCCAGGGTGTTGCGGGCTGCCCTCATTGCCCTGAGAACCGAGGAATCACAGGTCATTGATGTCACAACTCCCGACAGCATGGTCGTCCGCGCTCGAGGCTGAGATTTCTCGGCGTCAACTGGGTTCCACGACACGCCCAGCACCTCCAGGGATGAAGGGCTTAGGCGCCCTACCTTCAATCGAGAACATAAAGTGAAGAATACTCTCATCTTCAACTAGAACTTGAATGTTTACGACAAAGGAGAACCGGTGTCCGGTCAACACAACTACAACGCCCTGATCAAGGTAGTGGGGGTCGGAGGTGGTGGCGTCAACGCCATCAACCGGATGATTGACCGCGGCCTCCGGGGGGTCGAGTTCATCGCCATCAACACTGATGCCCAAGCGTTGTTGATGAGCGATGCGGATGTGAAGTTGGACGTGGGTCGAGACCTCACCCGCGGCCTGGGTGCCGGGGCAGACCCCGAAATTGGTCGCCGGGCAGCAGAGGACCACCAGGAAGAGATAGAGCAGGCTCTCGCGGGCGCCGACATGGTGTTTGTCACTGCCGGCGAAGGTGGCGGGACGGGAACCGGAGGAGCGCCCGTCGTGGCCCGGATAGCAAAGTCCATTGGGGCCCTGACCGTAGGAATTGTGACGAAGCCCTTCGCGTTTGAGGGTAAGCGCCGTATGTCTCAGGCTGAGCTGGGTGTGCAAGCTCTCAAGGACGAGGTGGGCACCCTTATTGTCGTCCCCAACGACCGCCTTCTCGAGATTTCCGATCGAACCATCAGCATGCTGGAGGCCTTTGAGACGGCGGATCATGTTCTCCTTGCGGGTGTGCAGGGAATCACAGACCTCATCACCACGCCGGGTCTCATCAATCTCGATTTCGCCGACGTGAAATCAGTCATGCAAGACGCGGGTACTGCGTTGATGGGGATTGGGTCAGCCCGCGGAGCGGACCGAGCCGTGAAGGCTGCGGAGCTCGCGATAGCGTCGCCGCTGTTGGAGTCCAGCATCAAGGGAGCACAGGGTGTCCTGCTCTCGATTCAGGGCGGGTCCAACCTCGGTCTCTACGAAATCAATGACGCCGCGAAGCTCGTGGAAGAGGTCGTGCACCCCGATGCCCTCATCATTTTCGGAGCGGTCATTGATGACTCTCTCGGCGATGAGGTCCGTGTCACTGTGGTGGCTGCAGGGTTTGACGAGTCACACCAACACTCCACTAAGGCGCCGGTAGCCGCGGCGGAAGTGGAGGACAGTCCCGTTTCTGCCGGTGCGGCTCCCGATGCGGAGGAATCGTGGCTCTTGCCCTCCGAAGAGCGGCCGGCCGCCGAGCCGGTGGAAGTACCCGCGTTTGCCGCGGAGTCCGATGACGATGGTGAGCTCGACGTTCCAGAATTCCTCCGGTAGGAACGGGTGTCCGAGACGCTCGCGGATCGGTGGCATTCCGTCCAGGAGCAAGTAGCCCAGGCCTGCCGAGACAGTGGCCGAAGCCCCGAGGAGGTCACCACGATTGTGGTGACTAAATTCCACCCTCCGAGCCTGGTGCGCGATCTGTATGGCTTGGGGGTGCGCCACGTGGGGGAAAACCGACACCAGGATGCGGCTCCTAAGGCACAGGAGGTTGCTGACCTTGACCTGAGCTGGCATTTTGTGGGCCAGTTGCAATCCAACAAGGCCAGGGCGGTTGCCGCTTACTGTGGCGTCATTCACTCTGTCGACCGGGTATCCCTAGTGGAGGCGTTGGCTAAATTCGACGGATCTGTGGACGTCTTCCTCGAAGTGAATCTCACCGACGTTCCCGGTCGAGGGGGAGTGGAGCCCGCGGGTCTTGCGACGCTGGCCGAGAGCGCCCTCGCTGCGGGTAACCTCCGGCTTCGAGGGCTGATGGCGGTGGCGCCCCAGGATGAGAGTCCGGCGGACGCGTTTGACCGGGTTCTGATGTACCGGGACGACCTTCTGAAAGTCGCTCCTGGTGCCACTGAGTTATCGCTCGGGATGTCGGGGGACTTTCCTGAGGCAATTGCCCGCGGTGCGACACACCTGCGCATAGGTACGGCAATCACGGGAAAACGCCCCCAAGGCACCTAGCCTTAAAGAGTAAACCTGCGAACAAGGGGCTTTCATGGCAAATGCACTACGCAAGACACTGGAATTTCTTGGACTAGCTGAGGAGTCTCACGATGACCAGCAGTCATCTAAAACTCCCTCTCGTCCAGAGAGCGCGCAACCTGCCCCCCGCGCCACCGTCACTCCGCTGCGTCGGGGTTCAAAAAACGGGATGAGTGATGTGAACGAGATTTTGACGGTCCACCCAAAGAAGTACGACGACGCCAAGGCCATTGCCGAGACCTTCCGCGAGGGTATTCCGGTCATCATCAACCTGACGCAGATGAGCGAATCAGAGGCACGTCGCCTGGTGGACTTCTCTAGCGGTCTTTCTCAGGGTCTCCGCGGACACATTGAGCGGGTAACGCCCAAGGTCTTCCTGCTTTCTCCCTCTCACGTCCTCGTGAGTGGCGAGGGTGACGGCGTGGAATCCGAGCTCGATGCCTCGCTTGTCGACTAGGACAACTCACGGGTCTAGCCCGGCATAATAGGAGCCATGGTCTCCGTTCTTGCAACCGTTCTCTACATCGCTCTGTACATATTTTTCATTGCCATGTGGGTGAGGTTCATTTTCGATTGGGTTCGTGTTCTGTCGCGGACTTTCCAGCCCAAGGGTCTGGTCTTAGTGGCCGCTGAGGCGGCCTACAGTGTCACGGATCGTCCTCTGACTGCTGTTCGGAAGGTGGTTCCCACATTGCGCTTCGGTGGGGCGGGAATCGATCTTGGCTGGAGCGTGCTCATGATTGGAACCCTGATTTTGCTCTCGATTGTGGGGTCATTTCGGTAGCTTTCGCCGATTTCGAAGCCGGAGCGCTAGGCTGTCTACGGGATTTCAGACATCCTGTGGATGACCACCGGATCCCACCCCAGAACTAAAAGAGGTACTTTTCATGGCTTTGACAGCTGAAGACATTGTCAACAAGCGCTTTCAGTCGACGAAGTTTCGCGAAGGTTACGACCAGGACGAGGTTGACGATTTTCTCGACGAGGTCGTCGTCGAGATGCGGCGCGTGCTCGCCGAGAATGACGCCTTATCCCAGAAGCTTGCCGCCAGTGAGGCGCGGATTGCCGAGCTGCAGCGCGCTGGTGGGTCCGCAAGTTCTGTCGGAGTGAGCCCTCTCCCCACCGCCGGTGGAGACGTCGTCGAGGCAGAAAATGCCAACAATCTTTTGCAACTGGCCCGCCGACTCCACGAGGAGCACGTGCGCGAGGGAATCCAGAAGCGCGATGAGCTCATTGCCGAGGGTCATGCTCAAGCTGCCCGAATTGTTCAAGAGGCCGAAACTGAGCACCACCAGGCGAAGCAGCGCCTCTACGCGGAGCGCCAGTCAATCGAGGGTGAGGTTGAGCAATTGCGCAACTTCGAGCGCGAATACCGCGCAAGCTTGAAAGCGTTCATCGGCCAGCAGGTTCAGAATTTGGATTCGCCGTCGCTTCCTACCTCTCGACCATAAGGTGCGTAGGAGCGTCTGTGACCTGAGGGCACTTCCTGATGAAGCGCCCTATGCGAGGTAGCTAGTGTCCGAAACACGGACCATTCCCGTGCCCGACGGTTTGGGAGGCGAACGACTCGATGTCGTGCTCAGTCGTTTGTTTGGTTTCTCACGCGCCTTTGCCCAGGGTGTAATCGACGAAGGCGGGGCACTCCTCGATGGCGCAGCGGGGGCAAAGTCCGACCGGGTGCGCTCTGGCGCCCTGTTGGAGGTCACCTTTGAGCCCAAAAAGGCACCCACAATTGTCCCCATCGTTGTCGATTCCATGGCGATTTTGTATGACGATGATGACGTTGTCGTCATCGACAAACCCCCGGGGTTGGCTGCTCATCCGGCGCCCAGCTGGGATGGACCCTCAGTTCTTGGAGCGCTCGCCGGTGCTGGGTATCGTATCTCCACATCAGGTCCTCCGGAGCGCCAAGGAATTGTGCATCGCCTCGATGTGGGAACCTCCGGTGTGATGGCGGTGGCAAAAAGTGAGGTTGCCTACAGCCGACTAAAGCGAGCCTTCAAAGCCCGCGAGGTTAACAAGATCTACCACGCCCTGGTCCAGGGGCACCCTGACCCGAGCACGGGCACCATCGATGCCCCCATCGGGCGTCACCCCAGCTCGTCCTGGAAGTTCGCGGTGGTGGCCGGTGGTCGCGACTCCATCACCCACTACGAGGCCATCGAATCCTTTGCCTCAGCGAGTCTGCTGCGGGTGAGCTTGGAGACGGGTCGAACCCATCAGATTAGGGTTCACATGAGCGCTCATCGTCACCCCATTGTGGGCGACAGTCTCTACGGCGCTGACCCCACTATTGCGGAACGGTTGGGGGTGTCCCGGCAATGGTTGCACGCCAGTGAGCTGGAGTTCACCCACCCCGTGAGCGGCAAACCCGTCCGTGTTGAGTGCGGCTTTCCCGAGGACCTTAATGTCGCACTTGAGCGCTTAAGGGCCTAGGCCCCGGGGCGCCTTCGTCACCGAGGGGCTCTCCGGTTTACTCTGGAGATTCCCCATCCCCTAGGAGCCCTTGGTGACGCAGTCCAGCGACTCATTTGCACACCTCCACGTGCACACTGAGTATTCAATGCTGGATGGAGCAGCCAAGATTTCTGACCTCGTCGATGAGGTTGCTCGTCAAGAGATGCCCGCGGTGGCGATTACGGACCACGGCGTCATGTTTGGTGCGTACGAGTTTTGGAAGACGGCCACCACTGCGGGAATTAACCCGATTATTGGTATCGAGGCCTACCTGACTCCCGGCACCCCTCGGGGAGACAAAACACGAGTCAAGTGGGGTTCCGGAGGAGAGGACGATGTCTCTGGTGCGGGCGCGTATACCCACCTGACTCTGATGGCAGAGAACACGACCGGAATGCATCACCTGTTTCGGATGTCCTCGCTCGCCTCGCTGGAGGGTTACTACTTCAAGCCACGGATGGACCGGGATTTGCTGCAGACCTATGCCTCGGGTGTGATTGCCACCACAGGTTGCCCGAGCGGTGAGGTACAAACCCGGTTGCGCCTGGGGCAATACGACGAAGCGTTGGCTGCTGCTGCTGAATTTCGGGACATTTTTGGAGCAGATAACTACTTTGTCGAACTGATGGATCATGGGCTCGGTATCGAAAAACGTGTGATGTCTGATTTGGTTCGCCTGTCAAAAGACCTAGGGATTCCTCTGCTGGCCACCAACGATCTCCACTACACGAAGGCTGAGGACTCCGAAGCGCACGCCGCGTTGCTGTGCGTGCAGTCGGGATCGACACTGGATGACCCCAAGCGTTTCAAGTTTGATTCCAGTGAGTTCTACGTGAAATCTGCAGCTCAGATGCGAACACTGTTTGCAGACTTCCCCGAAGCATGCGACAACACACTGTTGATCGCACAGCGTGCCTCGGTGTCCTTTGATGAAGCGGCAAACTATATGCCGCTATTCCCTGTCCCGGAGGGAGAGTCAGAGACAGGCTTCTTCGAGAAGGAGGTGCAGCGCGGGCTCCAGGAGCGCTACCCCCAGGGAATCCCGGAGCGTGTTCAAGCGCAAGCCGACTACGAGATTGGTGTCATTTCCCAGATGGGCTTCGCGAGCTACTTCCTGGTGGTGGCGGACTTTATCAACTGGGCGAAGGAGCACGGTATTCGGGTGGGCCCGGGGCGAGGGTCCGGGGCTGGTTCGATGGCTGCCTACGCCATGCGCATTACCGAGCTTGACCCTCTCCAACACGGTCTCATCTTTGAGCGATTCCTCAACCCCGACCGTGTTTCCATGCCCGACTTCGATGTGGACTTTGACGAGCGAAGACGCGGTGAAGTGATCCGCTACGTCAGCGACAAGTATGGCGACGACCGTGTCGCGCAGATCGTGACCTTTGGCACCATCAAGGCAAAGCAGGCTCTGAAGGATTCTTCTCGGGTACTCGGCTTTCCCTTTGGGATGGGGGAGAAGCTCACGAAGCTGATGCCGACCGGTGTCATGGGCAAGGAAATGTCCCTGGACGGAGTCCTAGACAAGAGCCACGAACGTTATCGGGAAGCCGCCGATCTTCGTGAACTTGTGGAGTCAGACCCAGAAGCAAAACAGGTCTTTGAGACCGCCCAGGGGTTAGAGAATCTCAAGCGCCAGTGGGGCGTTCACGCGGCCGGTGTGATCATGTCGAGCTCTCCGCTTCTCGACATCATCCCGATCATGAGGCGCGAGCAAGACGGCCAGATTGTTACCCAGTTCGACTTCCCAGCGTCGGAAGCTCTGGGGTTGGTCAAGATGGACTTCCTCTCGCTTCGAAACCTCACCATCATCGATGATGCCTTGGACAATATTGAGCTCAATCGTGGTCATCGTCCGATCCTGGAAGAGCTCACCCTGGACGATGAGGCCGCATACGCTCTGCTCAGCCGAGGGGACACCCTCGGTGTCTTCCAGCTCGATGGTGCACCGATGAGGAGTCTGCTCCGGCTCCTAAAACCCGACAGTTTTGATGACATTTCTGCTGTCTTAGCGCTGTACCGACCCGGACCAATGGGCGCTGATTCCCACACAAACTACGCATTGCGTAAAAACGGACAGCAGGAGATAACTCCGTTGCACCCCGAGCTTGCAAACGCGCTCCAGGAAGTACTGGGCGAAACCTATGGGCTCATTGTGTATCAAGAGCAGGTCATGGAAATTGCCCAGAAACTCGCCGGGTACACGCTGGCCCAGGCTGACCTTTTGCGTCGCGCGATGGGTAAGAAGAAAAAAGAAGAGCTCGATATCCAATTCGAAGCTTTCCGTGAGGGGATGCGACAGAACGGGTTCTCCGATGACTCGATTCAGGCCCTCTGGGAGGTGTTGGTCCCGTTCTCGGACTACGCATTCAACAAGGCCCACTCGGCTGCCTACGGAATGATTTCGTACTGGACCGCGTACCTCAAAGCGCACTACCCCGCGGAATACATGGCTGCGCTCCTCACGAGCGTGAGCGACCAGAAAGACAAGTCCGCGATCTATCTCAATGAGTGTCGGCGAATGGGTATCAAGGTTCTCCCACCCGATGTCAACGAATCGATTGCCACCTTCAGTGCTGTGGGGGAGGACATTCGATTTGGGCTCGCAGCCATTCGGAATGTGGGAGTGGGTGTTGTCCAGGGAATTCGCGAAGCCCGCGAGGCGCAGGGAGCTTTTGCGTCGTTCCATGACTTCGTCAAGAAAGTTCCCTCGACAGTCTTGAATAAGCGCACGGTGGAATCACTGATTAAAGGTGGCGCGTTTGATGGACTGGGGCACACCAGGCGTGCCCTGCATGACATTCACGAGTCTGTTGTCGAGTCTGCTGCCCGCGATAAGAAAGCAGAAGAGCACGGAGATGTCGGCTTTGATTTTGACAGCCTTTTTGAGGAATCGGGAACCGGGTCAACTCAGGTTGTTCCCGAGCGACCCGAATGGTCACGAAAAGAGCTCCTGAGCTTGGAGCGGGACATGCTCGGGCTCTATGTCTCTGATCACCCGCTCGCGGGCCTCGAGGTCACCCTGGCCGCTGAGGCGGAGGTTTCCATCGTGGAGCTTCTCGCATCCGACCGGGAGGACGGTGAATCGGTCACCATTGCGGGTCTCGTGACTGCCGTGAGCCATCGGGTTGCCAGAACCAGCGGAAACCCTTACGCCCAGGTGACCATCGAAGATTTTGGCGGTGAAGTCGGGGTGATGTTCCTCGGAAAGACCTATAAGAACTACCAGACGGATTTGGTGGAGGATTCGATTGTGGCGCTGCGGGGACGAGTGTCCAGGAGGGATGATGGCCTGGGACTCCACGCCATTGAGCTATTACCGCTCGACGTATCGCGAGACATCCGCCATGAACCTCTGACGTTGACGGTCCCGGAGTCGTTCGCCACCGTGCCCGTGCTGACCGCTCTTGATGAAGCGTTGGGGCGACACGAGGGGCAGGCCACTGTTCGCTTGAGGCTAGTGAAGTCGGGGGTTGCCCGGGTTTTCCAGCTCCCGCGGACGGTGAGCGTCACCGAAGACTTGATCGGTGAGGTCAAAAGCCTTCTCGGCTCACACTGTTTCAGCCGCTAGATGGAAGCCACGGTGCGGTAGTCGCGCTCCGAATACACCAGCGGTTGGGAGGGGTTTCCGAGAACTCCGCCCGTGACACGAGCGGCCACCATAGCGCTGAACTCGACCTCGGTGATGGCCACCACGGTGGCCGACATCCACGCATGAACGTCGGTGAGGAGCGGAAGCCCGCCAGGCCCCTTCTCCCAGTGGCTACCGTCAAAGCGCTGATCGGACTCCCCGGCCATTTTCTTGGCCAGCTCCAGGTTGTCGGTCGAAAGCAGGTGTATGAGCACGGGAGTGTCAATGGCGACGGACGACCACGAACTTGCGGTTTGCGCCATGTTGAAGGTCGCCACCGGCGGATTGGCTGAAAGAGACGCCAACGAGGTGGCGATGAATCCCGTGGGGGAGCCATCTTTTTTGAGCAGTGTCACCACTGCGATGCCGGCGCCGTGGCGGCGGAACGATTCGAGGAAGGCTTGCGAGGGGCTGAGTGCGTCTGAAGGTGTCATCACCTCTAGCTTAAGCCAGAGTTCCCCGGGTTTATTCCCTCTGCCCAGATACGATGGGGAGGCCATGATTCGACTAGAAGACCTTCGAGGGGTCGCCCTCACTGCGCAGAACGCTCACGGGTTCGTTCCCCGAGTCACTTTGGGCCGGGCGGAGGTCGACTCCACCGTCGTCGAACTGATGGCCGAGGTCACGAGGGATGGGTCTATCGCCCTCAAGCGGCACGCTCTCGCATTTGATGGCGTCGAGGTTGCTGACCTGCGGGTGACCGCCGCGGGCCTGAAGGGGGCCCTGTCCGGGCTGGACAAAGTTGTCAGGGCGGCGCTAGAAGAGTCAATTCGGCGCGTTCGCGCCGCGTCAGAGGACGCTGTCCCGCGATCCACTACCACCACGTACAACGCCGGCGGGAGTGTGACCACCCGCTATGTTCCCGTTGATCGAGCCGGCGTCTACGTCCCCGGTGGTAAAGCGGTCTACCCCTCCAGTGTGGTGATGAACGTTGTCGCTGCCCAGGCGGCGGGGGTGCCCGACATTGTCGTCGTCTCACCGGCTCAGCAAGAGTTCGGGGGGCTTCCCCACCCCACAATTTTGGCCGCGGCAGAGCTCTTAGGAATTACCGAGGTTTATGCAATGGGGGGTGCGAGCGCCATCGCAGCACTCGCCTGGGGTGTTCCCGATATCGGCCTGGAGGCGGTCTCGGTCATTACGGGTCCTGGGAACAGGTATGTCGCCGCAGCAAAACGGCAGGTGACCGGTCAGGTGGGAATTGACTCCGAGGCCGGACCCACGGAAATAGGAATTATTGCCGATGAGACGGCTCACCCTGAGTTTGTGGCTGCGGATCTGGTCTCACAAGCGGAACACGATGAGCTGGCTTCGGCAGTGTTGATGACAACCTCTATGGAGCTCGCAACCCGTGTCCAGGCTGCTCTCACGCGCCAGGTCTCACAGACTCACCACAACGATCGTGTCACCGCGGCCCTGGGGGGCGAGCAGTCCGCAATTTTGGTGGTTGACACTCTTACTCAGGCTGTTGACGTGGCCAATGCGCTCGCCGCTGAGCACCTCGAAATTGTGGTCGAGAACCCGGACGACGTGCTCCGGAATATTCGGCATGCGGGAGCTATTTTTGTCGGTGATTACACCCCAGTGAGCGCGGGAGATTATCTCGCCGGATCCAATCACGTGCTCCCCACGGCCGGGGGTGCCAGGTTTACGTCCGGGTTGTCGCCTCTCACGTTTCTTCGATCCCAGCAGGTCGTGGAGTATGACAAGGCGGCGCTTGGTCACATTGCGGACTCAATCGTGGCTCTTGCGCGGGCAGAGAACCTTCCCGCGCATGGCGATGCCGTGACCACCCGCTTTATCGAGGCCGGCGAACTATAGGCTTAGGGCACCATGTACTGCCCTTTTTGTCGCCACCCCGACAGTCGCGTGATCGACTCCCGAACCAGCGACGACGGAGTCTCCATCCGGCGTCGTCGCCAGTGTCCTGAGTGCGGTCGCCGCTTCTCCACTCTGGAAACCGCCAGTTTGAGTGTCATCAAGCGCAGTGGAGTGACGGAGCCCTTTTCGCGAGAAAAGATCGCTTCGGGCGTGAAGAAGGCGTGCCAGGGCCGGCCCGTGACAGACCAGGACTTGGCCCAGCTGGCGCAGCGTGTCGAAGAGACAATTCGTCAGACCGGGGCCTCCCAGGTTGACGCGAACGAGATTGGCTTGTCGATTCTGGAGCCGCTCCGGGAGCTCGATGAGGTTGCCTATCTGCGCTTTGCTTCGGTCTACCAGGGATTTGAGGACCTCGACGATTTTGAAGCGGCCATTGCCGCTCTGCGGCGAACCGCCTCGAAGCCGGCAGAGGAGGGGTAATGTACGAGGCCCTGTTCTCCGTGCTCAAGCGCCTCAACCCTGAATTTACCCATCACCTGGGGATGCTCGTTGTTCGTTTTGCTGGTACCCGACTCGGGGCTCTTCTCCTGCGGTCACAGAAGGCACTTTCTCCGGCCATGCGAGTCACGACGCTGGGCGTGAGTTTTGAGTCCCCGATCGGTCTCGCCGCAGGTTTTGATAAGAACGCTGTTGCAATCCGGGGTTTCCATTCCCTGGGTTTCGGACACGTTGAGGTGGGAACGGTTACGCCTCTGCCTCAACCAGGAAATGAGAAGCCACGGCTGTTTCGCCTGCCTGCTGATTTTGCGCTGATTAATCGCATGGGTTTCAACAACGATGGAGTGGAGGCGGTTGCCGCTCGTTTGAAGAAAGTTCGGGACGCTGGGGGGAATCTCCCCGTGATCGGCGTCAATATTGGGAAAAACAAGGCAACCCCGCAGGAGAAGGCCGGCGACGACTACGTCACCTGTGCTGCGGCGCTCGCGCCGTACGCCGATTATTTGGTGGTGAACGTCAGTTCTCCGAACACCCCCGGTCTTCGTGGCCTCCAAGAGCGGACGTTTCTTGAGCCCATTCTTTCCCGGGTGCTCAACCATGCGGGGGACACTCCCGTGCTGGTGAAGATTGCGCCAGACCTGAGTGATGAGGCAATTGCTGAGGTTGTGGAGCTGGTGTGCGATCTTGGCCTTGCGGGGATCGTGGCCACCAACACCACGATTTCCCGAGAAGGCCTGCGCGCCTCATCGGCTGATGTTGCGGCGATGGGTGAGGGTGGGCTCTCGGGGAAGCCGTTGAGTGAGCGCTCCTTGGAGGTTCTCTCGGTGATTCGACACACGCTGCCCCGGGAGTACTGCGTCATCAGTGTGGGGGGAGTTTTCACCGGCGACGATGCGCAACGACTGCTCGCTCAGGGGGCCACCCTCGTTCAGGCCTATACCGGCTTTGTCTACCGGGGGCCATTTTTTGCGAGGAAAGTCCTCGAGGAAATGGGTGGCAGCCGCTAGCTGGGCTTTTCTCCGCGCTTGACCTGGGCTTTGGGAAGTCGAAGCCCTCGCATTTGCAGTGCCCGCATGGCGGCGTACCAACGCACACCATTTTGGACCTTGTCTTCGCCGTATTTTGCGCGGAGGCCTTTTCGCACTCCCGCGCCCACGATGAAGGCATCAATGATGGTGACGAGGAAAAAGGCCCAGAGCACGACAATCGCGATGAATTGAGCCGCCAGCGAGGGAAGGAAGGTCGCAATGATTACGGCGAACATAATGGGGATGAGGAACTCACCAAAGTTCCAGCGCGCATCCACGTAGTCGCG
>Ga0213868_10001482_pt1 | contig 22663 bp, 19 predicted proteins | sample PICome_9_FD_160087 | JGI IMG/M metagenome (GOLD analysis project Ga0213868, IMG submission 160087) | Coastal seawater microbial communities near Pivers Island, North Carolina, United States - PICO127 | ecosystem: Environmental > Aquatic > Marine > Coastal | place: USA: North Carolina... | reverse complement strand
GATACATTGATAAATATCCAGATTAATGCTGTTAAGCCAGCTCCTGTTGCCAGAGTATTTGCAATTAATATATTTAAATTGTCTGAGGATAAATTTTCAGCCATGATGCCAGAACCAACGACAATCATAACTAAAAAACAGGTGCCAATAAGTTCTGCGAACGCTTTTCTTATTAACACCTGTTTTATCAATCTAAAAGTAATTTACTTAAATTAAACACCTGTCATAAACCTCAGCAATACATAGAACAGAACAGTTATAGTAGCGCCTGCAGGTATGGTTACAACCCAAGATAATACAATTCTTCCAATAGAGCTTAGATCAAGATGGGATACCCCTTTAGCAAGACCAACGCCTATAACTGCTCCTACAAGTGTATGAGTTGTTGATATTGGAAATCCTAAGTATGTTGCTGCCACAACTGTTGTAGCCGCTGCCATTTCGGCTGAAAATCCTAAGCTTGGTGTCAAAGTTGTTATTTTACTTCCAACTGTTTTAATAACTCTTCCACCAAGCATTGCTAAACCAAAAACTATACCTACACCACCGATCATTAATACCCAAGGGTTGACAGCAGATTTAGCTCCAATTGCTCCTTCTGTTGTTACGCTTATGATTGCTGACATTGGTCCAATGGCATTAGCTACATCATTAGAGCCGTGAGCAAAGGCCATTGCAGATGCAGTGACGATCATTAAAATAGCGAAGGCTGATTCAACTCCATATTCTCTAATTTTTTCTTTATTAATATTTAACAAAATAGAGGTAACAATCGCAACAATAAGGCCAAAACCTATTGTTACCATAACAACCTCATTATCAGTTAAGGGTAACCCAACATGTTTTAATCCTTTTCTTGCTGTAACTAATCCAATAACAACTGCAACGAAGAAACTATAAATTGGTATTAAAGAAACTGCTGCCTGTGATGGGTCTCTTCTATCTAAGATAAATTTCTTAGCACTAAGAAATAGAAAGAAAGCCATAGTTCCTGATACTGCAGGTGATACTACCCAGCTAGCTGCAATAGTTCCAACTTTTCCCCATGAAACTGCTTCGAAACCCATGGATATGATTACAAAGCCAACTATGGATCCAACTATAGAATGAGTAGTAGAGACAGGCCATCCTTTTGAGCTGGCTATTAGAAGCCAGGTACCAGCAGCCATTAATGCAGAAAGCATTCCTATAACAAATATATTCTCTTTTCCTACATAGAGATCTGGATCAACAATTCCCTTTCGAATCGTAGAGGTAACTTCGCCACCTGCAAGATAAGCACCCATAAATTCAAATATTGCAGCAATAAATATAGCCTGCTTAAAAGTTATTGCCTTGCTGCCTACTGATGTCCCCATAGCATTAGCAACATCATTTGCACCAATACCAAATGCCATAAAAAAACCAGCAAATGCTGCTATAAGTAAAATCAAAGTTGGGTCTAAAAACATATTTTCCATAATATTTACAAAAATTAATTAACAAAAACATTAAAACTGTGAGTTGTTACGTTTATGTGAAGATATAAATACTTTTGAGTGAATTATTTGAAATGAAATATGATCTATTATTTAAAGAGAAACGGAGAAGTAAATAGAATCAGGACCTTGGTTAATTGATAGATTAAGAGGTTGTTTATCAAGCAGCTGAGAGATCTGTGATATGACCTCTATTCCAGACTTGATATCAATTGAGTAGAATGAAACTTCTATCAACTCATTGCTCAGAATTACATCAAGCTTACTGTTAAGAGGTGAAATATTAGAAATAAGATAATTTTTTATTTCATCAGGATTATTCAGCTGTGTATTCTTCTTTTTAACTGCAAGGTCAACCCTATCTTTTACGTAGCTATAGTCTGACTTTGCTTTATTTAGGTTAAATACAGATTGATTATAAGATGTTAAAAAGGACTTAGCCCAAATAAAAATAATACATAAAATTATTAATAAAAATACTAAAACTATTAGGGATCTTTCTCTCTTATTTAGATTATTAAATATATTACGCATTAGGAAACTTTATCGTTATTGAGCCTGAAATAGAGCCATTCACTTCAGAAGTATTTTGATCAATAATCTCAATTCCAAAACTTTCGCCCATATTCGATATTAAAGACATTTGCATAGAAGGCATTGAAACTATAGATATATTAGCAGTAGAGGTTACAAAATTAATTTGTATATCCGAAACAAATTTACCTCCAAGTCTATAAATAAAATCTATATTTGGTATTTCTATCTCTTTATTACTCTCAATACTTTTACCAAGCAATGCGTCTATTTGAGATCTTGGCTCTACAACTCTTGTAATTTTAGTAGACAACGATTTAAAAATTGAAGATGTAGCATTCTTATAAAGAAAGGTATTTGATTGAATATTTTTTATTATCAATGCTGGGGAAATAAATAGAATTACTAAGCAAGTTGACAACAGAACAAGCTGTGATTTGGTGAAACTTGATTTTACGATGATGCTTGAAAGTGAATATTTAAATTGGAATAAATTTAAATAATTTTTATGATTTATTATAAAATCTTTGTGAAATGCTGATATATCTTTTGTTTCAATATTACCAAAAATACTATCACTAGAAGCTTTTAATGAGAAAATATCCGGATCAAAGCTATTATTATTCTCTTTTAAAAGAGATAAGTACTCATTAGCATAGATTTTATCAATTGAAGTTCCGGTTCCATCCGGATGAGAAACTATAATATGACTTTCACCTACAGTTACAGAGTCATTATTTCCATGAAATAGTAGATGCTCTGGGTACATAAAAACATTAGATCTAATATGACTTAATTCTTTATTAAGGTTTTCTAGTAAAATCTTATTAATTACAAATCCATTTGTTGCTGATGTTTTTACAGATATATCGGAGACGTCTTCCACAATGCTATCTTCTACTCCAGATACAAACGTTGCCTCAGGATTATTTTCGTTATCTCCATCAATAGAATATGAAGAAACATCTGATGATGAGAGTAGAAATATGAACTGTGACTGGTCAGTAACAAATGCTGCTAAGTCTTTAAAGTTGAGTGACTCTGTAAGCAAAAGGCTATTATTTTCATACTTATAAACAACAATATCTTCTAGAGATGTCGTTAGTGAATGTGCTAGGTAAGTAATCATTAAATACCATTATAGTTTCTTGATAAAATATAGCCATTATTATTATTTTTAAAATAAATAATACTAGAAGAGCTTGCTTCAAAATCCTCTACTTTTGATCTAGTTTTTAAGTGGAATATATTTGATGAAAAAGCAATATTTCCATAAAGTTCTCCAAATGTTATATCTTGATAGCTCATATAGAGCTCATTTAAGTCTTTAAAACCTGATTCTGGATAATTAGAAAGAATATAATCAGCATCATCCTCAGAGAGCTCTTTGAATAAACTGCTAAATAATAATCCATCTGTTTTAGTAAGAGTATTTATATTTATTGCAAAGTTATTTATAGGATAAGCACAAAGAAAATTTGATAAATGAGGCCAATTTTCACCCCTAAAGGAAGGGATATTTTTTAATTCATTTAATGTATAGAACATCCTATTGTCAGCGTACTGTTGATTTGAGTTGGATGGACCGGTATAAAAATAGTCCTCCAGTCCAAAATTTCTTGGCCTTCGATCGGCATCAATCCAATCAATGATCTGATCTATCATTTGATTGGTATCAATATCATCAACATCTTTAAGATACATGATTTTCTTAAATGACTTGATTTGATTAGAGTTGGGAGTGAATATCCCATCATTTTTTGTTACAAGTGAGTTCACATTGAAACATGTTGAGGCATCAAATATTTCTGAAAATATGTAACCGCTTTCATCTTCAAGAAATATGTTGTTTACAAACATAGAGTTATTGTTTGAAATTATTGGGTTAAACCTAATTTCTTGCATAATTTTTTTCTTACCAAGAAACTCCATTCCTCTAAATAAGTTTAAAGAGTTTGATTGAAACTCAAGATAAGATGCACGCTTTAAAGATATAAAGTAGTTATTTCCAATCAATACTGCTATTGATGATAGCAAAAGAACTATCAGCAATACTGACATTAATACAACTCCTTTAGCCTTGGTATTCATAGTCTATATTTGGATCAATAAGCCAGAAATAATCGCCACTTTCAGTAGAGAAATCTATTCTTATTAGTGATGGAATTTTATTTGAAGTTGCTTTACCTATAGGCCATCGTGGATGCCAGATTTTTTCATACATAAAAGCAAACTCTAGATCTGTGATATTTTTAATTAATTCCGATGAAGTGAAATCATCTTGATTGTAAGGACTTGATGAGAAATATTGCTTTCGTAATAATGCATCATTTTCTATCGTGTATTCAACCCTATTAATATTAGAAGTTGTTAGTGACAAATTTTTAATAAATGTATTAAAGATTATAGTATTTGAAGTTTGATCATAAAAAAATGTTCCTGGTAAAGGGTCCCCATAAAAGTTTCTAGAGGGAACATTTATAATTTGTCTAAGATCACGCCGCACTAGACTTGAGGACAGACTTAACTCTTTAACGGCATTGAGTTTTTTTGATGATAGCTCTTCAGCCTCAATCGCTGAGGTTAGTATTTGTGAACATATAACACCAATTAGACTAAGTATTACCAAGGAAACTAAAATCTCGATAAGTGTAAAGCCCTTATTCATTAATTAAATAACCTTTTGTTGAATATATGGCTTTGTTAGCTCCCTCTCTTCTTACTATAATCTCGTATTCAAGAAACTCATTAGAAGAATTCTTCTCTATTACCTCTTCCCACTGCCAGACTTTGTTTCCCATTTTCATTATTCCATTTCTTCTGACTGCATTTCTGGGCTTCTGTAAAGTATTTATCATAGCAACTCTATTATTAGATACTTCTTTTGCTAAATATCTATCCTCAACATACATAATAGAAGCTGTGTTGGAAACAATAACTTGGTATATTGATAAAATAGATACACTCAAAACAACCAAGGATACAACAACCTCAATCAAGCTAAACCCTCTAGTAGTCTGCTTTTTCAATTTTAGTATTACCATTTTTATTAATATGAATAATTTGAATGAATTCCTGTCTTTTTATTCTTAGTTCACCCCCTGAGTTTTCACCTGACGGATAAAAAACTATTAAGGGTGATTGTTTGTTTGAATCATTATTTATCTCATAAGTATTTCCATCAAAAGATTTAAAGATCTTTTCATAATTCAATAATTCTTGAAATCCTGAAGAAGGCATTTCAATGGATGAATCTATCATTTTTAAGCCATCAATATTTATGAAATAGGCTGATTCAGAATCATTATCAGCATACCAGCCAACAATATTTCCAGTTGTGATGCTTTCCTCAGAAAGGTAATCAAAAGTTCTTTGAAATGATTTTCCTCTAGCTTCAACAGAGTTTAAAGTTGAGAAGTTTATAAACACCATTGATGACATTATCCCTATAATGACTAGAGTTATTAGAAGCTCAATTAGTGTAAAGCCTTTTGTATTATTGAATCCAGTTTCCAAAATCTGTATTTTCTCCAGTTCCGCCCTCTAAACCATCTGCTCCTAGAGTATATAAGTCAAAGTTTCTTGATTTTTGCGGAGGATAAACATAAAGGTATTCCCTGCCCCATGGATCTAGTGGAATTGAAGATATATAGCCACCATCAGGAAAAAGAAAGGGGTTCTTTAGTTCTGAATGAGGTGTTGTCAAAGCATCTAAACCTTGAGAGGTATTTGGATAAGTTAGCTCATTGAATTTGTATAACTCAAGAGCTTTAGTAGTTTGCGCCATGTCTGCCCTAACCTTTTCAAGATTTGCTCTTTGGAATACTGGAGATACATTCACAACAACGATAGTTGCAAGAATGCCAAGTATTACTAGAACAGCCATGAGTTCTATTAATGTGAAACCTTTGTTATATCTAACCATAATTAACCTAAAGATAATGTATTCATTTGCATTATGGGTAACAGTATAGCTAAGACTATCAACATTATAAAACCACCCATAAAAATAATTACTATTGGTTCCAGTAGTGAAAGAAATATTGATCTCTTGGATTCGATCTCATTTTTTAAAAAAGCAGAAACTTTTTTAAACATCATAGGAAGCTTTCCAGACTTGTACCCACTTGCAATAAGTTGAATGAATATATCAGGGAATATTTGACTTTTCATTAGAGTGTTAACAAAATCCTTTCCTTCGATGACCTCCTCTCTGGCTATCTTAATCTGTTCTTTAAGATAAGCATTTCTAAAAACTTCAGAGGATTCGTCTAAAGCAACATCTAGGTTCATTCCTGAGTCTAATAATAAAGACATAGTGCTTGCAAAGCGTTCTGTCTCAGTAAGCAATATAAAATTTCCAATAAGTGGAATATTAAGAATAATTTTGTGCGCATTCAAAAGATTTGTCTTTAAAGAGCAATATCTTTTATATGCAAAATAACCAAGGGTAGAAATACCAGCAATTGAAATTAATATTAAAAATATATTATTTGATAGAAATAACAGGATTTGAGTTAAAACGGGAAGCTCTGTGCCTGATTTTACAAATTGGCCTACAACTTGAGGTAAAACAAATGCAAGCAAAGCTACTATAACCAATATAGAAAAACTTATAAGTATCATTGGATAAGTTAAAGCTGAAAAAACTTTTTGTTTAATTTCCTCAGACTGCTCTAAGTAATCAGCTAAATTATCAAAAATAGTATCAAGATTTCCAGATGAGTCTCCAGCAGTTACCAAGGATGTATAAGTTTTATTGAAAATACTTGGGTATGACTTCATAGAATTACCCAGGCGCTTACCTTGTATTATGTCTTCTCTAATATTGTACAAAATATTTGATAAATTTTTATCATTAACTTGATCTGCGGTTATTTTTAAGGAGTCATCTATAGAGGTGCTGGCATCTAAAAGTGTAGATAACTGCCTAGTCATAATTACTATGTCTTTATTTTTTACTTTTATCTTGTTGTTTATTTTTGCATTTGAGTGTGAAACTTTTAAAGGGGTCAAGTTAAGATCTTTGATTAACTTTCTTGCTTCTCTTTCTGAATTAGCGCTAATGTAGCCTTTCTTTTTTAAACCATTGTTATCAAAAGCTGTATAACTATATGCTGCCATCTTCTTTCATATTATTAACTCTAAGAATTTCATCACAAGAAGTTATTCCATTGGTAATTAAGTTTTTAGATGCTTGGTCTATAGATTCATTGTCTTTAAATGCGTAATCTGCGATCTCAGATTCAGAGGTATTATTATGAATCATTTCTTTTATTGATCTATCTACAGTGATACATTCTGCTATAGCAATTCTTCCTTTATACCCTGAATCAAGGCATTCATCACAACCTGAGGCTTTAAAGCAATTGGAGGAACTTTCTAAATTGAGCTTTAAAAGCGTCTCCCTATCCGGGGTATCTGGTAATTTACAGTTTTCACACAACCTTCTTACAAGTCTCTGTGCAATAATTGTTTTAAGACTAGAGGCAAGTAAATATGATTCAATACCCATATCTCTTAACCTAGCAATAGCAGCAACTGCGCTATTTGTATGCACGGTAGATAAGACGAGGTGCCCTGTTAAACTAGACTGAATTCCGATCTGCGCTGTTTCAATATCCCTCATTTCACCAACCATGACAACATCCGGATCTTGTCTTAATATTGCCCTCAACCCTTTAGCGAATGTATATCCCGTTTTAGGATTAACTTGTGTTTGACCTATTCCTTTTAGGGTATATTCAATAGGGTCTTCTACAGTGAGAATGTTTTGAGAAGAATCGCTTAAATATCGAAGTCCTGCATACAGGGTTGTTGTCTTTCCTGAGCCAGTAGGTCCAGTAAAAAGTATAATTCCCTCAGGATTCTTAAGTGATCTTTTGTAATTTTCTAAAATGGTACTTGGTAAGCCCAAGTCATCAATATTAATTTGAGCTGATTGCTTGTCAAGTATCCTAAGAACCATTCTTTCTCCATGCGAAGACGGCAAGGAAGATACCCTAACATCAACGCTTTTATCCCCTAAAGATAAAGACACCCTTCCGTCTTGAGGCAATCTCCTTTCTGAGAGATCCAAGCCTGACATTATTTTTAGCCTAGAGATTAAAACAGAGGATATTTTGCTATCTTGGGTAAGAACTTCTTTTAATATTCCATCAACTCTATACCTTATAACAATCTGATCTTCATAAGGCTCAAAGTGAATGTCAGATGCTCTTAGTTTAATGGCTTTACTAATAATTCCATTTATCAATTTAATAATAGGCGCATCATTATTTCCACTTAGTAGATCTTCGGTAGCAGATATACTGCCTGCAAAAGATTCTAAATCAAATGAATCAGATAACTCTTCAGATATGTCACTAGATACATTATCAGAAGAAAAAATATTAGTTATGTAATCGTTAAATTCAGCAGAAGAGCATTTTTTTATTGAAAATGAGGTTCTAAGATATCTTTGTAGTTCATGATACATCTCTTTTGAGACGTTATTCGGTGTCATGACCTCAACAGGGTCATTGCTTGTAATAATTAATTGATTATCCTTTATATAATCATAGGGTAGAACAAAAGAAAGGTTATCTGAATCTTTAAGAGAATCAATCATCTTCAATCAGTTGGTTTTGCTAAATCATCTAGTGTTTTCTGTTCTTTAGAAAGAATTTGTTGTGCCTTTATATAATTATATTTTTCACTAGAAATATCATATGCTGAATTAGAATCAGTCATTATTCTTGGTTTTATAAAAATCATTAAATTTTTCTTAACTGTGTTTGTTGATTTTGATTGGAATAGTTTTCCAAATATAGGTATAGATCCAAGTAATGGGACCTTGGATATGGTTTCCTGAGTATCATCATCTATAAGGCCACCTAAAACTATAATTTGCCCATCATCAACAAGAGCTGTTGTTTCAATAGCTCGCTTGTTAGTTATAAGATCCACACCACTAGATACAACTCCAGCCACTCCTGAAACTTCAATCTTAATTGCTAATAAAACCGAGCTTCCTTCATTGATTTGTGGAGTTACATCAAGCTTTATTCCAACCTCTTGTCTAGAAGTAGTCCTAAATGGATTTGCGTTATTTGAACCTAAGCTTTCCCCAGTTGTAATTGGAATTTCCTGACCTATGATTGAGCTTGCAGTCTCATTATCCATTGCTAATATTGAAGGTGTGGAGAGAATATTGGAATTCGTATCACGTGAAATTGCATTTATAATGGCTGCAAAACTATCTTCTCCTGTTATATCTCCAAAACCTGCAACAATGCCTTGTGTATTAAGAAGTGATGATAAGGAGCTGGCTGCAAGAGTTGTATCTGTGTCATTTGCAGCAGAGCCTACAATAGAGAGTAGGTCAGGTCCAGAATCATTAAATCTAGTTATACCAATTGGTATTTCGCCGTTATTAGACCCTCCAGAAAATACAGTCTCAACACCCAAATCATTTGCAGCATTTTCAGATAATTCAACAACAATAGCTTCAACAAGAACTTGCGCTCTTCTTATATCAAGCTTAGCTATAAGATTCTTTAGTGTTGTTATGTTTGATTCATCTGATGATATTACAATTGAATTAGTTTTTTCATGATTCGTTATAACGGTTGATTTGCCATCAGAATTTGACATAAATCTACTAGACACTGAATTAAGAATAGACGCTATTTCGCTTGATTTTGCATATTTTAAATAAACAACATCAATAGTTTCGTCACTATTAATAATGTCTTCATCTAGTGATGCTAGAGTTTTTTTAATATTATCTGTAACGAAGTCATTTGCTGAAATTATAATTGAGTTAGAAGGTGCAAAAGGAACAGCAATAAATTTATTTATAGTTGGGTTATTTTGTGATTTAAGTTTTTCTAATATTCTTACGGCCTCTATTGATGGTAAATTTTTTAATTTAACAATTGATATTTTTGCGGAATTATTTATATCTAAATCATTTAATAAATTTTTAATTCTTTTAATATTACTCGCCCTATCAACAATCAATATTGAATTAATGGATGCAATACTAGATAGGTGGGATTGTCTTCCAGTGATTGGTTTTATCATTGGAAGCACTTCAGCTGAAGATCTATTTGCAAGAGGTATGACCTCGGTTAAGAAGTTTGCACGACCGCCACTATCAGCGCTTATGTCTCTTGTTGCTTCGTTTTCTGGAACGACCCTAACAAAACCATCATCAGAAATAGCACTAAAACCATTAACTTGCATAGTTCTTAAATAAACATTCCAAACCTGATCTCTATTAAGCTCTGCATTTGAATAAATAGTTATTTTGCCTTTGACTCTCGGGTCTAAGATAACAGTTTTTTTTGAAAATTGAGCAATATCCTGAGTTACCTTTTTTATATCTACTTCTTCGTAGTTAAGAATAAAAGTATCTTCGGAAAAAGCATGTTGAGCACTTAACAAAAAGATTAAAGAGAATAGATTATTTAAAAAAAACTTCATATTTATTTACCAACCAAATTTTTAATTTTATATAAATTATCGTTAGCCTGGAAGACAATCTCATCTCTTGTAACGCTAATTAATGTATATTTTTTATCAAGCATAGAGCCTAGTGTAATCACTTGTTCTTTATTTCCCTTTTTTACAATAACTGAAGATTCATTCTCACCAGCTATAAAACCAATAATTTTATATTCAAATGAAGTTTCAACTTTCTTAATCTCTTGATTCTCTTTTATATCAGTACTATTGCTTAGATTTATATCTAATTTAGGAACCTCTATTAAATCTGTATTTATAAAGACTGGTTTAGACATGTAAGTATTAATAAGAATTGCCGCAATGGCAATCGAAACAACCGATAGGATGCTTAGCGAAGTAAACTTTATTTTGCTTATATTAATCATAAAAAACGAATATCTAGTGTAGCTTATTTTCTATGGAAAATTGAAAACTTATTAAAGGTTTGTGATCAAAGATTTTGTTTATTTTGCTTTTGGTATAGTGAACCAGAAATTACAGCCACCAGAATCAGAGTTCCTAACACCAACATCGCCATTTAAACTATGAGCAAGATTCTTCACTATAGCAAGACCAAGACCACTTCCAGTCTTGTCAGATGCTCTAGCTTGAGCTGTTCTATAAAACCTTCCAAAAATTCTTTTCTTATCAGTATCATCAATACCTTTACCGCTATCAATTACATTAACTTCTAAATACTTATCACTATTTATTACATTAACTTTAACACTTGATTTTTGAGGGCTATACTTAATAGCATTATCTAGTAAATTTATAAGGATACGTTCAATTGCATTGGTATCCACCCATACAAACATGTCTTCATACTCTTCAAATATAAGTGATATTTCTTTCTTGGATGCTAGGCCTTTAATCGAATCAAGCGCTCCTAGAATAGATCTATTAATATTAACAGGCTCAAAATTAAGCTTCACTTCTCCATACTCAATTCTTGATAAATCAATTAAATCTGAAACCATTTCGGTAAGCCTTTCAGCATTATGAAGTATAGCTTTTGAGAAAAGCTCAGCATCTTCTTTATTATCCAATGCACCACTCAATAATGTTTCCGAGTTTGCTCTAATGACACTGACTGGGGTTCTTAACTCATGGGAAACATTGGACACAAAATCTCTTCTCATTGAATCTAATTTTCTAAGCTGAGTGATGTCATGAACAACTAAAATATATTGATTTGCAGAGTTTGATTGGTTTATTGATCCTAAAACCCACCTTGTTGACCCATTGCCCATATCTATTTCAAACTCTTTATTAGCTTTCTTTTTCTTACTGGCAATTTCATATAAATTAGTAATTGCTTTAATAGCAAGGCTTTCAATTGTTAAATTATTAATATCATCTTTAAGATTTAAAATTTGCAGAGCCTTATCATTGTTGTAAGTAATATGTGACAAATGATTGAAAACAATAACGCCCTCGCCCAAATCATCAAGCACTGATCCAAATTGATTTCTCTGCTTAGCAATCAATTTAACCTGCGATTTAAGAACTTCAGATATCTGAGAAATACTTCTGGCAACATTATCAAACTCACCAGTTTTTTCATTTTGACTAGCTTCGATATCATTATTTTTTAATGGATTGACTGATAGAGATGATATGGCGTCTTCAAGCTCAGATAGGCTTCTGTAGGTATAGTTAAAAATTAGAGCGCTTGCAATAAAAGAAACAACAAAAGCAACTGCTCCAATTAAAAAAATTGAAATATTTAAGCTTGATATCACTCTATCGAGATAGGTATAAGGAACAGCTATTCTTATAATATTTGGATTTAATACATCTTGATCTGTAACAGCAAAATATAAAAGCTGTTGATCTAATGTTGAACTATATCTTGATGACCAGCCTTTACCATTTATAAGGGCCTCTTGAATTTCTTTGCGATTAATATGGTTATCTAGGATGCTGATCTGTTCCTTGGTAAGACTTGAATCACCTACAACAGTTCCATTATTTAAGATAAGTGTAACTCTAGAATCTGAAGCTTCTCCAAGTCTATTTGCAATAGCATTTGCCTCAGATTTATCCAGCTTGCTAATTTCATTTACGCTTTCTAAAAGAAGATATGCCTGTTTTTCGAGCTGAAAAATAGTTTGCTCTTCAAAAGTAGATGTTATGTCTCTCTCTGCTATAACATAAGCAATTCTTATGCTTACGGCTAAAGAAAAGAATACCAATAAAAAGACTCGAGCTCTAATACCCATTTTTATTAATCAGGTGTTCTGGTGAATTTGTATCCCACGCCTCGTATTGTTTGGACATATTTGCCAATAACTCCAAGCTTTTCTCTAAGACGTTTAATATGAGTATCAACTGTTCTGGTTGTTATGTCTGCGCTATATCCCCAAACGTCTGAAAGTAGCTGATCGCGCGTTTGCACTCTACCCCTTCTATCAACCAGTTGTTTTAAAAGTCTAAACTCAAGAGCTGTTAGAACAACTTCATTATCGTTAACAAAAACCTCATGAGATTCTGTATCAATCTTTAAAGCTCCAAATTCTCTTTCTACTTCTAAGATTTCAGGTTTTTTTGTACCTCTTTTTAAAATAGCTTTTACTCGAAGTATTAGCTCTCGCACACTAAAAGGCTTGGTAACATAATCGTCAGCACCAAGCTCAAATCCAACAACTTTATCTACCTCATCATCTTTAGCAGTTAAGATAATGATTGGAATTGAATTTGATTCTTTTTCTGATTTTAATTTCCTGCAAAGATCTAAACCAGAACCGTCAGGAAGCATTAGATCAAGAAGGATAATTGATATTTCTGTCTCTTTAAGGATTTTTTCAGCCTCTGAGATAGTGCCTACTGAGTCTGTTAAATAATTTTCACGATGAAGGTTATATTCAAGGGTTGCTCGTATATCGGGCTCGTCTTCAACGATCAATATTCTTTCTTTCATAGGTAATGATAAAAATTCATTAAGCTCTTTATACTATTTTTGGATACAAATATCACTAAAAAAATATTTAATTATTATTTATCATATATTTTTCTAAGTGCTGGTTTATCAAATTTTTCAGATGCAAGTCTTGGTATTTTATTTTCAGAAAAGTTATAAACTGCAGGAATTTTAAATGGTGCAAGCTTGTCAGAAAGGAAGTCTCTAATCTCTTCTTCTTTCAGCTCTGATCCAGGTTTTAAATAAATACAACATGATACTATCTCGCCAAGCCTTGTATCAGGTATACCAAAAACACAGACCTCTAAAACATTCTCGTGCTCATATATGGCAGCTTCAACTTCAGGGCATGCAATATTTTCACCACCTCGGATAACCATATCTTTAACCCTGTCGACAATATATAACAAAGGGCCTTCAAATTTGCCTAAATCACCAGTTCTAAACCAGCCACTATCATTCATACATTCAGAAGTAGCTTCACTATTTTTCCAATAACTAACCATTGATGCTGGAGTCTTTATCGCAATCTCACCAAGCTCTCCTTCATTGAGCTCATCCCAGTTATCATCTAATATTTTTATTTCTGTTAATGGTGGAACAACTCTTCCTGCTGTAGAAGGATTATTTACATACTCGTCTCCATTACCTAATGTTCCAAGAGCATTAGTTTCAGATAAGCCATATCCGATACCAGGCCTCCCTTCAAACTGCTCATCGATTTGTTTAACATGTTCTGCTGGTCTTGGCCCTCCGCCGCCACCCAAGGTTTTCAATGACGACATATCATGATTTTTTCTATCTGGATGGTTTAGCAACTCCCATGTTTGCGTTGGCACACCTGTAATATCTGATATTTTTTCTTCTTCAATAATTCTTAGAGCCTCTCCTGCATCCCACTTTTTCATCATTACAATTTTTCTACCAACTAGGACAGACATTAAAAAACCAGCATGACTTCCAGTTACATGAAATAAAGGCACGCAATGAAGCATCGCTAAGTCTGGACTAAGTAATGGGTCTGCACTTGGATCCATTTGAGCTAGAATTTCTGAAACTACAGTTGAGTAACATGCCCAGCTAAACATTGTAGAAAGAATACCTTTTTGAGATGAGAGTACGCCCTTTGGCTTACCAGTTGACCCAGATGTATAGTAAATAGTGGCGTTATCATTTCTACTAATATCAACATCGGGCCAATTTTCCGAGTGACCGTCAAGAAATTCATTAATAGATTTAAAGTTGCTATCAGGCGTGTATGAAGTAACAATCTTTATGACGTCTGGCATTGATTCTAGGCCTTGTAATCTTTTTTGATCAGCAAAGAGTAATTTTGCGTCTGAGTGCTCTAACCCATATAGCACTTCAGAAGGAACCCACCATGAGTTTAGTGGAACGCAAACAGCACCAATTCCAACTATTCCCATGTATGTGTATAAGTATTCAGGATTATTTTGCATACATATAGCGACCCTATCGCCCTTCTCAATCCCCGATGCAATCAAAGCATTACCTACTTGAGCTGCTCGATCATATACCTCTTTGTAGGTATATCTTTCATCCTCATATACCAGCCAATCCTTTTCATTATGCATTAGGCCAATATCAAAAAATTGTTTTAAGCTTTCGGCAAAATTTGCATACTCAGTGTAGGTTACACCGTTATCATTAAGTACTTCTTTGGTCTCAAATGTTTGGCCTTTAGCTGTAATTTTGTCTAGTATTTCTTTGTATATATCTGTCATAGTTTGTAATGAAATTTATTTACATTATTCTACTATCATAAGAGTTATTATAACTAGCCAATTGAGATAAAATTTTAATATGAAAATTAACGATAATTTTGAACTTCACCTTGCAACAATTTGGGAGCATATATCAGACTTAGTGCCAAATGAATTAGCTTGTATTTCAGGTGACGAGAAAAAAACATGGTCAGAATATGAAAAAACATCTGCAAGAATTGCAAGCTTTCTCAATAAAAGAGGTGTAAAAAAAGATACAAAGGTTGGATTATATTTATTTAATTGCAGTGAATACCTGACTTCACAGTTTGCAATTATGAAAGTTATGGGTGTTCCAATTAATGTTAATTACAGATATCAATCTGATGAACTGGTCTACTTATTTGATAACTCCGACTCTGAAGTGGTATTTTTTCATGAATCATATTCAGACCAAGTAAAGCAGGTCTATAAAAAACTACCAGGTGTCAAAACGTGGATACAGATTGGTGGAGTTAAAGATACAGAGATTGATGGTTGTTTTTCTTATGAGGAAATTATCTCATCCAATGATCCGATGGAACGGATAGTTAGAGATGAAGATAATATTTATATGATTTATACGGGCGGAACAACGGGAATGCCCAAGGGTGTTATGTATAACCATGGCGAGTTTTCAGTTGCGATGTATGGAGGCTTAAAATCGCAAGGCTATGAAGTTCCAGATATGCGATTTAGAGAGAATATTAAAGATTTAAAAGAAATTATCATAAAAAAATCTAAATCAAATGATTTAACTAGATGTTTGATAGCTTGCCCCTTGATGCATGGTACGGGAATGTTTCTTGGAGGCTTTATGACACATTGTCTTGGCGGATCAATAATTACAATTCCTGAGATTGGCCTTAACCCAGAAAAAATACTTTCAGAGATATCTACAACAGGTGCGAATAACCTAGTTATTGTAGGCGATGCATTTGCTAAACCACTCTTAAGAGAACTAGATGCAGGAAAAGAAAAAGCAGAACCTTATGACATTTCGTCACTCAATATTATTATTTCTAGCGGAGTTATTTGGAGCGCAGAAATAAAGCAAGGAATTCTTGAGCATCATGACGTTAAGCTATTTGACTCAATGGGTTCGAGCGAAGGAGGTATGGCTTCGTCAGTAAGTTCTAGGAAAAAATCTGTAAAGACTGCTAAATTTAAAATAAACCCAGATGTAATAGTCTTGGGTGATGATGGGGCTATAGTAGAACCAGGATCTGGTATCCGAGGCCTTGTCGGCACAAGTGGTATGGTTCCACAAGGGTATTACAAAGATCCTGTAAAATCAGCTCAAACATTTAAAGAAGTTCATGGAAAAAGATATAGTTTTCCTGGCGATTATGCTCTTGTAGAGGAGGATGGAAGTATTACTCTGCTTGGTAGAGGGAGTAACTGCATAAATTCTGCAGGGGAAAAGATATACCCAGAAGAGGTCGAGGAAGCACTTAAACTAAATATAAATATTGATGATGTTCTTGTGGTTGGTGTTGATGATGAGAAATTTGGTCAAAAAGTAGTTGCAGTTGCATCATTTAACGAAGGGATGGGTATTGAGGAACATGCCCTAAGAGAGGAAACAAAAAAACACCTCTCAAGCTACAAGGTACCAAAAAATATTAAATTTGTTGATAAGGTTAACAGAGCTCCAAACGGGAAAGCTGATTATAAATGGGCGGCTGAGCTAGCCAAGGAATTTATTAATGTATAAAAGAATATTTCAGGTTTTACTTATATCTATTTATTGTATTGATTTAACAGCTCAATCATTCACACCAATAGGCACCGTAGACCCAAGTAAATATGTGCCCCGTCAAAAAGAAATAGCTTTTAGCGACATTGGTATGGTAACAACTCAGCATTTTCTGGCTACAGAGATTGGTGAGGATATTATTAAATCGGGTGGAAACGCATATGATGCCTCTGTTGCTATTGGATTTGCTTTGGCGGTAGTGCTTCCTAGAGCTGGTAATATTGGCGGTGGTGGTTTCATGGTTATGCATGATGCTGATCTGAATGCCAACTTTGCAATAGACTATCGAGAAAAGGCTCCGATGGAATCATCAAAAGATATGTATCTTGATACTGATGGAGTCGTGATTCCTAATAGATCTACTCTTGGGTATCTTTCTAGCGGTGTTCCTGGCACTGTGGCAGGACTATGGTCTGTTCATCAGAGATTTGGTTCAATGGAATGGGAAGAATTGCTAGCTCCTGCTATAAAGCTAGCTAGAGAAGGTTTTGATGTAACACCATATATGCAAGACATGCTTGTTAAGTACCATAAAAAGCTCTCTACATTTCCAGAAACCAAAAAAATATTCCAATCTAATTATCCAGTTTTTAATAAAACATTGTTTATACAAAAGGACCTATCGGAAACGTTAGAGATAATTTCAAAAAAAGGAAGAGATGGCTTTTACACAGGAGCGGTTGCCTCGAAAATAGCAAAAGATATGAAATCTAACGGTGGAATTATATCAAAAAAAGATCTTAAAAATTATGAGCCTGTTTGGAGAGAGCCGCTAATTGCAAACTATAGGGGCTCTGAAATAATTACAATGCCTCCGCCCTCCTCTGGTGGAGTACATATAATTCAAATGTTAAACATTCTTGAGAATTATGAGCTTTCTAATATGAAACATAACTCTAAGGAATATATAAATATTCTAGGCGAGGTCATGAAATATGCTTATTCTGACAGATCCAAATATCTTGGCGACCCAGACTACTTTGATGTACCGATTGGAATGCTCACTAATAAAGGATATGCAAATAATATTTTTTCAAAAATAGAGGTTGGAAAGGCAACACCATCAAGTGAAATCAACCCTGGTATGTATATTGACAAAGAAAGCTTTGAAACAACTCACTTTTCTGTTGTAGATAATGACGGTAATGTTGTTTCTTCAACCTATACATTAAATTCTAGCTTTGGATCTGGGGTTGTTATTAAAGGTACTGGTATTTTAATGAATAATGAGATGGATGACTTCTCTGTGTCACCTGGAGTGCCAAATCAATTTGGCCTTCTGGGGGCAAAAGCTAATGAGATTGTTCCGGGTAAAAGGCCGCTAAGTTCAATGACTCCAACTATAGCTTTTAAAGATAACGAATTCTTTTTTACAACAGGATCACCTGGAGGTGCAAGGATAATAACTGCAGTTCTTCAGTCTATACTTAACATGATTGATTTTAATATGGATGTCGCCGAAGCAAATAACGCTAGTAGAATCCATCATCAGTGGCAACCAGATAGACTTGAAATTGAGTTTGGTATTGATAGTGATTCCAGCAAGTGGCTAACGGAAGCAGGGTACACTATAAAGATTATTAAACCTGCTACAAACTTACAATTAATAATGAAAAAAAATGATACATATTCAGGCTATGGAGACTTTAGAAGACCTGATTCATTCGCCTTGGGGGTAACAAATGATTGATAAATTAATGATAATCGGTATTTATGCATTCTTTGCGTTAAGTTTATTGTTCTTTTGCTTTTGGTTAGTCAAGCGTAAGTGATATTAGTTTTTTTATCGTTAATCTTTTTATGCTTTGGAAGCCTTTCATCAATGATGATATTCAGACTTCCATTAATGCAAGATAAAAACAGCAAGGTCAATTTATTCTTTCCTAGATCTCATTGTGTGGCTTGTAAAAAGACCATAAGCGCAGCAAACCTAATGCCAGTGATTGGGTTTCTTTTTCAAAAAGGTAAATGTAATTTTTGCAAAGCACAAATATCTCCAATGTATCCCCTTAATGAGTTAGTGCATTTATTGGTAGGGATATTTCTTTATTTTATATTTGGATTAAGTATTCAGCTCCTCTTTGCTTATTTTGTTTTTTTTAATTTTTTCATTCTCTTTGTTTTAGATTTAAAGTATTTTCTTCTTCCCTTTTTGCTAAATCTCGGGATGGTTTTAATTGGCTTTATTGCAATTGGTGTATGTGAAATATTTACAGTATCTACCCTTGGTTTTGATCAATTTTATATATCCTTGCTAGGCTTGCTTACAGGCTTTAGTGTTCTATGGCTTATTAATGCATTTTATAAATTGATAAAAGGGATTGATGGGATCGGTGGTGGTGATTTTATTCTTCTATCTTCTATAGGCTCTATGGTTGGCATTTTAGCCCTACCCTTTGTTATTCTTCTGGGCTCCTTGTCTGCTCTATTGATCTACTTATTTAATGAAAAAAGTGCTGGTAAAGAGATACCTCTAGGGTCTGGTTTTATTTTAGGCTTCTTGCTGTATTGTTTTATGAATTATTTTGAACTTTTACAAAGTTACATGGTCTATTAATATGAGACCTTTGAATATCCTCTAAATTCTAATCCCCAAGGTCAATAAAGCAGGCGAAAGCCTGCTTTATTATTTAGGTCTTATAGATATATCAATTGTATTAAGTTCTACACGTTCAATATTAGGATTATTACTTTTTAATTGATCTAACTTCTCATTAAAATTATAAATATCATCTATTTTGAAAACGACACGTCCAATATCTGACAAATTTTTAACTAGTGCCATGTCGTTTCTTAGAGAAAAGGCCTGCAGGTCCTCTGGGCTCTTAAACTTAACTATAATTGAGCCATTAAATAATTTTTCTCTCCCGTCTAGTCCTTTAACTTTGATGTATTGATTTGGTTCTAATTTAAAAACCCTTAAATTGTTATTGCTAGCTGCAAGATCAATGTTCTGAGTAATATCAATCTCAGTTAAAAGATTATCTTTATATAAATAAACCGCTGAGTATAAAAATTTAATTTTACTTCCATCTTTTATAACTGGTTGTTTATTATTTGCTTGAGCATATATATTCAAAGTCAAAAATATTAAGAATATTGATATGAATAATCTTGACGTCAGTTCTTTAAAATTAATTTCCATAAATTTCAATCCCCCATTGTATTAGGCTTCCTTCAATTGCATCTTCAATATAATCATCAGCATACAATGTCCATGTTCCCTCTATGCTCTCACCATAAAGACCGCTTACACCTATATCAAACAAGGTGTTAGCTGGGTTAGTTCCTAGGTTTGTCATTGGCTGCATTATATTAACTTCGGTTCCATCTGGTGATACTAACCTTAATCCAATTGATTTTGGGACCAAGTGATTGAACTGAATAGAGACTCTCACAAACTCAGTAAAGTTATTAGAATTTTCTGGTTTTGTAATTTCAATGGTTGCTGAAGTTGTTTCAGTGTCTGATATGACAAGCTCGTCTTGAACCTCTTGTTGAAAACCAGTTGTCTGAAATGTTCCTAAATTATTGCCTTGCATGGATAAAGCCATAGCAACTGCATCAGCTGCATTTATCTTTCCAAAGCCAAACCAGTTATGGAATTTATATCCAGCACTATTTGTTTCCCACTCGTATTGATTGATTCCTTGAAAATCATAAGTATAGTCTGAATCTGTTCCAACCTGGTCTGAGGTTGAAGCTATTATGTGTTTCACATCTCTCCATGTTAATTCAGGATTTGCACTAATTATCAATGCCATAACACCAGCTACAGTTGGGGCTGCAGAGGAGGTTCCTCCAAATGTACTTGTGTAATTACATTCAGAATTAATTGCCTTGTTTCCAGTTGAATTTTCAAATTCATTATATCTAGTTGAAACATTGGTACTCACATATCCCTTGGAGCAACTGCTTTGATCTGTGGTGAGAATAGCTGGCTCATAAATTCCTGAAGGTAGTTGAAGATTTTGGTTGCTAAGAATTGATTCATTTGCTCCGGTCTCGCCTCCAAAACCTGATACCCAAAGCGCGGCACCAGTTGTTGTATAGCTTGATTTTTGTCCGTTTGCATTAAGGGCTCCCACTTGAAGAATATAAGGAACTGTTGACCAGTTATCCCAAATCACTTCAACACAAGTAAACTCATTTTCACCACAGTCCGCAGTTGCATAGTCTGAATATTCATTTCCAGATGACTGAACATAAAGAGCGCCCTTCCCTGATCTTAATTCTGTTGTTGCAGTTACTAGCGCATCTTCATAATATGCATCTAAAAAATCAGGAAGCGCAAAAGTTTGGCTGAGTCCAGGGTAGTAGTTTCCATAACTCATGTTGTAGATATCTACATTAGCTTCTACTGGAGGATTAATACCCCACGATTGAAGTTGATAAGAACCAAAGCCATTTTGAAGAAGGTTGTATCCCACAAGAGATGCATCTGGGGCGACACCCCTTCCACCTAAACCATTCCAACCTCTTGCTGCAATAATTCCTGCAACAGATGTACCATGATCTCCTGACACATCAATTGTATTTGTGGGATCAGTATCTGAATCAAGAAAGTCATAGGAACCTGCAACTATATTATCTGCAAGGTCTTCATGACCAATCTCCAAACCTGAATCAATAACAGCTACAGTAACTCCTGCTCCAGTGTATCCACTTGATATAACAGTATTAAGATTAAGATCCTCATCGGCTATTCCAGCATTAGTAGCAAAAGTAGTTTGGCCTGTATTTTCTAGATGCCATTGATATTTATAAAGAGGATCAGTCATGATATCTATTGATAGAGTTGCTACTGAAGACTCTTCTGAACCATTGCTCACTTTAAAGGTAAAGCTGTCAGTGTCAGATGTTGTGTAATTTAAAAAAGCTTTATAAGTAGCTATATTTCCATTTAAAGTCAAAGTTCCCTTTGAAGGATTGCTAACAATAATATATGTGAGATTATCCCCATCAGCAGGTAAAGTTATATTTTGTTCTGTTTGAATTTGAGGAAGGACCCTAAATATTATCGTTTTATCAAAGGCTTCAGGGGCTTCAACTACGTTGATTATATTAATTGTTATATCTTGCGATGACTCGTTTGCACCATCGCTTGCAAGAATAGTGGCTGTATAAACAGATTTTGCTTCAAAGTTTGGTGAGCTTACAAATGTCATATTGCCAGTTAATGAATCAATAAGAATTTCAGTACTTGTTGTTGAGAATGAAATAGAATCTCCATCTGGATCAGTTGCCGTCACTTCTCCGATAACTAACTGATTTTCTGCAACTTCAAAAGAGCTATCTGATGTAAATACAGGCCCTGTATCAACATTTTCATCAACATCTGTAACATTCACAGTAATATCTTGAGTTGTTGAATTGACTCCATCACTAGCAGTTACAGTTGCTGTATAAGTAGACTTAGTTTCGTAGTCTGGAGCTGATGCAAAAGCAATAACTCCTGAAGATGAATTAATCGTTATTTCAGAGCCAGAGATAGAATAAGAAAGAGTATCTCCATCGGCATCAGTTGCAGTTACAGTTCCGATAGCAGTTTGATTTTCTGCTGCACTAAAGTTAGGTGATGAGGTAAAACTTGGACTATTGTCATTAGCGTCTGTAACTTTAACTTTGATTGTTTGATCAGCGGTATTAGTTCCATCGCTAGCTGTCACTGTAGCTTTGTATAATTTTTTAGTTTCAAAGTCAGGAGCAGATACAA
>Ga0213868_10001478_pt1 | contig 22702 bp, 14 predicted proteins | sample PICome_9_FD_160087 | JGI IMG/M metagenome (GOLD analysis project Ga0213868, IMG submission 160087) | Coastal seawater microbial communities near Pivers Island, North Carolina, United States - PICO127 | ecosystem: Environmental > Aquatic > Marine > Coastal | place: USA: North Carolina... | reverse complement strand
CAAGACCAACTGGGAGGAGGCTATTACCGAGCCTTACCGCCATCTTGAAAGGCGTCCTGACGATGAGGATGCGCTCATGAACCTCTTAGTTTGTGAGTTGAAGCTAGGACGTTTTAAGGATGGAGAACAGACTACACGTAAGCTGACTCGAAGGGCGACTGATCAACGTTGGGTAATGTGTGGGTTCTCGTACCAGATCACGCCTAACTGATCACGCTCTTCGCAGGTCAAGACGTCTAGATCGCCGTCCTGATCGATATCGTTGAGCTCCAAACGATCAAACTTGATCCCAGCCGGGCCGCTGATTTCGTGACTATGCCAGATGCCAGCACTTGGATCGGTCTCCCATGACAACCAGCGCACGCCGGAGCGTTCCTTGTCGGCACCTTCACAGGAGAAGACGATGTCCTGCCTGCCGTTGCCGTCGATATCACCGATCGCAGTGCCCTTTCCTCCGCCTACTCCGTCCGGCAGGGGAATCTCCTGAGCTGACCATGCGTTCTCGAGACGGCGATACCAGACGATTGGGCCTCCCTTCGTTGCACAGATGATGTCGCGCCGGCCGTCCTGATCGAGATCACCGGTGGAGAGAAACATATTCTCGTGATCGGTACCACCAATGAGATGACGTTGCCACGTATCGTTCTCACGTTTTAACCAATACACACCTCGGGCCGTGCCTTTGCGATCACTGTAGAGGACATCTAGGTCGCCGTCGCCGTCGATGTCGTCTGCACGGATGGACATGATCCAACCGACGTTGTAAAGGGGCTCGAAACGCCAGGTTTCGAGGTCGCGTGGATCCTTCGGGGAGAGTAGCCAACCAATTTCGGCTCCAGGGCCTTTCCCAGCAACGAGCAGGTCGATACCGTTCTTGCCGTCCGCATCGATTGGCAGGGTGTACATCCATTGCACACGCTCTCTTCCAGTCGGAAAGGAGTCCGTGGTCCATTTCTTAGGATCCAGCAGATTGGCTGAATCCTTTGGTGCCCAGTGGACGTGCAGTGTCCTCGTCTTGCCTTCACAGGCGCTCACCACGTCCATGGCACCATCCGAATCCAGATCTACGAAGACGGCGTCCTCGCCGGAACTCACGGCGCCTACGGTGACCTTCGGCCAGGGGACCGTTGCTGCTGAAGGGCCAGGATGGAGGTAAGCGCGGATAACACTACCCTCTTCCCACGCGGTTGCGATGTCCGGGAAGCTATCCGCGTTCACATCCTGAAGGCGCACACCATCGGCGCCTTGGGAACTGGCATCGATAGCGTGCCTCGGCCAAGGGGTATCAGCGTCAACGAATGCAAGCGTAATAGCAAACAGTATGACTAACAGGACCGCCTTGTCCTGCCGTGTTGCAACCTTTCGCACTACAGCTTGCGGATGCGGATGTTCCTGTACCACACAGGATCGTTGTGGTCCTGCAGCATGATCCGGCCGGGTTTGCTCGCAAAGTCCTTGGCTTTATTGAACTTGCTATTTTGTAAAGCATCTTTCCAGGAGTCGGTCGTCAAATCGACATCAACCGTCAATGTCCCATTGAGATAGTGCTGGAGTCGACTTCCACGAGCGACGACGCGTCCTTTGTTAAACTCACCGACGGGCTTCGCGCCCTTGTTCTCGTAGGCCGGGATCACTTCGTAGAGAGCCGCGGTTAATCTATCGGCGCCGCGCTTGCCGTCCGGGTGCTTGGCATCGTCAAGGACCTGATACTCTGGGCCGATGCGTTTGCCCCCGTAGTCGCCAAAGCGATACTTCACGCCACTGTTAGAGCCCTCAGCGATCTTGAACTCAAACTCGAGTTCGAAGTCCTCGTAGATTTCTTTCGAAAAGATGTCGCCAGTCCTTTCTGCCCGGAAAAGTTCCTTGTCCTTCGTGATGACCCATCCCGAGCCGGGGGCGTCGCCATTGCCTTTCCGCCAATGCTCTAGCGAATCGCCATCAAAGAGGTTCACCCAGCCATTGTCTGCTTTGGTAGACTTGTCTAGCTTGCCCACGGTCCAGAGCATTCCCCGAGTCACGAGGTCGAGATAAGGTTCAGCCAACATGGTCTCATTGTGATGACCAATCGTGGTGCCGAAAGTCCGTCCCTTGCCATACTGGTTTACCCAGACGCAGGTGTGGAGTTCGCCCTTCTTCGCACCTTCGCCGACGGCGAGTGGTGTGGCGGTATCCCAGACTTTCTTGATGTTGTACAGTTCACCTTTGGGCGTCTGCCAGATGTAAGGGATGCCTTCCATGATCGGGTGATCATGCTCGACGGCCTTCACGGTGATCGCGCCTTTCGCTTGATGGTTATAGGAACTGACTCCCAAACACTTTCGCCATTCGTCTGTTTCGGCAACGCGATAGCTGTGCATGCTACAGTGAACGGCCACGCAGGCCACCCCGTCGTGATGAGCTTTGGCGATTCGATTAACGAACTCGTTGTCCTTCACGGCACCGAAGCACTCGTTGTGGAAGACGACGTCATAACCCTTTGCCCAGTCATCTTTCTCGTAGATGCTGACCTTGTGGTCCCGCGATTTCCCGCCCTCATGGACGATGGTCCAATCGACATTCGCACGCTCACTGATACCTGCGCTTAGAATCAGTTTCTGCTGGTCGTAATCATGGCAGCAGCCACCAGTAACCATGAGCGCTTTGATGGGGGTGCCTTCCTCAGCGGGACTTAGGCTCAGAGCGATCAAAGGGGCAGCGAGAAATGAAAGCGCTTTCTTCATAGTGCTTGTTTTCATAGCTTAAGGGCAGGCCGTCAAGCCTAAGCCCAAGGGACGAAGGGCCTCTATTTGCAGGTGCCCGTGGTGCTCAGGTAGATCGGCCGCCGTCAGGGCCTGCTAACGCCACCATCGGCCCTGGATAAATTCGATTTCCTACTTGCTTTACCCAGAGACAAATGGCCTGTAAGGCTCCCTTTTATCGCTATGGATTTCGTATCATCTCGCATCGCTAGTTTAGAACCTTCAATGACTTTGGCCGTGACCGCGCAGGCGGCTGCCATGATTAGGGAGGGCAAAGAAGTTTGCAGTTTCGGAGCAGGTGAGCCAGATGCGGACACCCCTGAATTCATTAAGGAAGCCGCCATCAATGCCCTTAACGAAGGCAAGACAAAGTACACACCGAGTTCGGGTCTGATCGAGCTGAGGGAGGCGATTGCGGAGAAGCTCCTGGTGGAGAACAATCTCGAGTATAGCCCAGTGCAAGTAGCGGTGAACTGCGGGGCCAAGCATTCCTGTTTCAACGCTCTGTTTGCCTGTTGTGACGCTGGTGACGAGGTGATCATTCCTGCTCCGTATTGGACCAGCTATCCAGAGATGGTCCGCATGATCGGGGCTGAGCCTGTCATCATCGAGACCGAAGAGAAGAACGATTGGAAAATCACGGCGGAAGAGTTTGAGAACGCCATGTCGCCCAAGACGAAGATGATCATCATCAATTCGCCAGGCAATCCGACGGGCTCCGTCTATTCTGAGGAAGAATTGCGCGCCATCGCAGAGGTGGCTGAGGGCGAGGACATCCTGATCCTCTCGGACGAGATCTACGAAAAGCTGGTCTACGATGAGACGCCACATTTTAGCATTGGCTCCATCAGCCCTGCGGTCCGCGATCTTACGATTACGGTCGGAGGGTTTAGTAAGGCCTACAGCATGACCGGCTGGCGCCTGGGTTACACCGCTGCTTCTGCGGAGATTGCAAAGGCGATCGATATCCTTCAGAGTCATTCAACGTCGAACGCGACAACCTTTGCTCAGTATGGGGCCCTTGCCGCCCTTGCCGCTGATCAAGCTGTGATCGAGGACATGCGAGACGAATTCGATGTGCGTCGTCAATACATGCTGGGACGCTTGCAAGCGATCAGCAATGTCAGCGTGGTTGAGCCGAAGGGTGCCTTCTACGTCCTCGTCAACATTGGCGAGATGGGCCTTACCTCGGTCAACTTTGCTGAGAAACTTCTCAGTCGCTATGAGGTCGCCGTTGTTCCAGGCGAAGCGTTTGGCGCGGATAAGACGGTGCGTTTGAGCTACGCTTGCGGCCTCGATGTGATCAAGGAAGGCCTCGATCGTTTCGAGAAATTCTGCCGCGAGCACTAAAGCCTATCTGTTTCAAATGAAGCCTAACGCGCCCGCAAAGATTTCAGTCAAGACCTCGCTGATCTTTGCAGGCGTTGCTTTACTCATGCGCCTCTTACCAATTCCACTGGATGGAGATGTGTTTAAGGGGCTCGCCTTCTGGGTGATGCTGGCTGCTTACAGCTTCCTGCTTTGGGCAACCGTGTTGAAGAAAGTCTAAGTATCCTGGCGCAACTCCTCAGAGTCGCGATGGATTTTCAATCGCAAATCCAGAGAGGAAAGTCCCCGTCCTGCGAAATTGATTTCCGCTCTGCTATTTAGGCGAAGGCGGCCGCTTGTTCTTCGCTAGGAAGGTGATCGTTCCTACGACTAACATCACGGCGAGTACACCAATGAAGACCATTCCGATTGGGAACTTGCTCGCTCCAAAGGTCTTGTCTTTCAGTCCCCAAATGGAGGCGAATGTAGCGATCAGTGTTGCCGTGCCCATGAGGAGATTCCAAATCAGGCGGGCCTTGCCGGTGGGCATGGCATCGCCGAGAAGACGGCGGGAGTTCATCAAGAGGAAAAAGGTAAAGTAGGCGATTGGAAGCAACGCGCCGCCAATAACCGAGGTCGGAATGGCGAGAGCCGCTTTTGATTGTCCAGCCCAGACAATCGGGAAAAAGATTCCCAGCAAGCCCGGGATCATGCAGCCGACGCGGAACATCGGTCCCTCCGAGGAGACGTTTAGCATCTCACAGAAGGTGAATCCACTGATAAGCATCAAGATAATGATAGTCGATAGGGCCATTCCTAGCACCCCAACTCCAAAGACAATCTGAGCAAAGGTCTTGCTATCGGTGAGAGATTCCAAAGCCGAAGCGAGATTGAAGGCATCTCGCTCGACGAGCATGGCGGCCAAGCGCCGGTCAGCTTCCGGAGCGAGTTCACGCAGAGGCTGCTTGGCCTCTGGAGAAAGAATAGCGTATCCGTCATCAGTCGTTGCCAGACGCTTGTCGAGAAGCTTATTGTAAGCCACTTCCATCTTAGGATTGATGCTACCATCAGGGAGTAAGACGTCGTCTGCCTTTCCATGAAACTGCGAGGCTGCGGCGAGCACCACACATGCAGTGGCGAGAACGTAAGGGATGATTAGGCCAGTCGCCAAATCAAAGATAGCGAGTTCGCGGTGGTTCTTACCCCAGCCCTTCTTTAGCATGGAGTAGGGGAGAAGGAAGGTCATGTTGATTCCCACCGCGGTTGCAAAGGCGGCGATCATCTTGTCTTTCTGAGTTCCTACGACATAGGTGTTCCAGAAACTAGCGCTTTCACCTGTTGCCGCGATTGCCTCTTCGTAGAGAGGTGCTGGTGAAGATAAAAAACTGAGGCTTGGGATGAAACCGCTGAAGATTTCGCCCCACGGAAGGGTGGAGGAAAGGCGCAGAACAACTCCAAAGAAACTGAGCACCACGACCGCGACCATGACCTTTAGAATGGTCTCGAAGATCTTTACGCCTTTGCCGCCGGAGTTATAGAACCAGATGACCGTGCTAGCAAGAATCAAGAGGACGATGCCAATGGAGAACTCTTCCTTCAGAGAGTCAGGATTATTCAGACTGGGAACTAGATTCTGCTGAATGGCCGCTGTTCCTAGGGAGAACTGAGGAAGGCACCAGACGATGTTCGCCATGAGTGTGGCGATCAGCCACCCCCAGCCGAGAAGCGGGCTCACGTTCTTGTTGATGGAGCCAAACGGCCGTTGCCCAGTGGATAGTGTCACGTAGGCGATTGCGCTGAGCATGATGACCCCCATCACCATGGCGATGGGTTGGAGCCACATGAAACCGTAGCCTGCGATAATCCCGAGGTAGAGAGAGCTCGCCAAAGATCCTCCACCCAGGGTAATCGCTCCTTGAAGCCAGCCGGGCCCGCACCTCGCTGCGTAGCTTTTTACGCGTCCAGAAGCGGGTTTGGCCATGATCTCGGCCATTTCTGAACTATCATTTCCTTGTGACGAATCCGGGTTGCTCATGATCTATGGGTAAAATGCCAAATGGGTGTGTGGCGGCGAGGATGAGTCCTTGGCCGCCACATGACAACGACAACTTGGTTGAAAGTGGAATGACGATCGTTTACTTAAAAAATGATAATAACAGAAAGTGTGGCAATTCAAACTGAGCTGGTCCTTGAGTCGTTTGAAAACCGTGATAATTCCATAGATGCTGTGGGAGGCACTGCCTAAGGTGGACGATGGCTCCCCAAGCTCTATCACTATGTCAAACCGCCTTGCTGTTCTGGTAGCCCCGTTCGTTTTTCTCGGTCTGGGTTACTTCGTCTTCATCAAGTTTGCCTATGAGGAGAAGCAGCATGTTGAGCCTCTTCATGTTCCGGACGAAGTGTCCGTGGTACCCTCCGTTCCGGGTGGGCATGAGGGAGACTCCCCGATCGACGAGGAGGGGAGTCGAGAAACCGTTCCTGTGGCGGCTAGCGTCTTTCCCGATGTTCACATCACGGAGTTTCCTGGCCGACGATTGGTGGTGTCTGGGAGAATGTCCAATGTGGTAGGCAGAACGAAAGTTCTGGAAGCCATTGCGAATGACCTTGGAGAGAGCTTCGTGATCGATGACCAGGTGAAGCTGGATTTCCAGTGTGAACCGTTTAGCTGGGGATCGAGAGTCGAAGAATTGGATTTTACCGAAATCCAGAAAGTGAGGAATTTCGATCTTCAACTAACCAACGCTCGAGTGACGCTTTCCGGCGAGGTCTTCAGTCAGCAGGCGAGCGCAAACGTTGCTGGTCGCGTCCAATCTAGGTTGCCCCGCGAAGTGAGCTTTGAAGACGCACTGAAGACAGTAGCTAAGCCAGAGGCATCGTTCTCTGTATGGGCGGCCCCTGACCGCACCTTTCTTGTCTCAGGGACTGTTCCTGAGGCCAGCGCAGAAGCCTATGTGAAACTGATCCAGGATGCGTTGCCCGGAATGCCCGTAATCAACGACTTGATAGAGGATCGCTTTGTTCAGAAGCCCGATTGGGGTCTTCGTGTGAAGGCGTTTCTCCCAGGGTTTCTAAATACGACACAACGTGCCTCCCTAAAGATTGATTCCGGAAATCATGTGAAACTGGAAGGCTTAGCTCAGTCTAGAGCTTTAGCGAACATGCGAACAAAGCTTCGGCAAAGCTTTCCCAAGCCGATGTATGATTTGCAAGTCGATCTTCAGCTAGGTGTTCCAACGAATATCAAAGTCACCACACCTGATTCATCAAAGGCTCCTATGGGGCCCGTAGCTCGCACCGTGCCTGAAATGATCGGGAGCTACAAAGTCTACTTTAGAAGTGGCCGTTCGAGAGTTTCCCAGCTGGATTCATCAGAGGTGGCCAAGCTGGATCGCTTGGGGCGGCAGTGGCGGAAGGAGAATTTCAATCAGAAAGTCTACGTGTTTGGGTTCACTGACAGTTCGGGTGATCCAGGTACTAATGCTTACTTCAGCGAGACTCGGTGTAGTAATGTCGTCACGTATTTGAAGAAGAAGTATAACATTGATGCCTCTTTGTTTGAAGTGATGGGCACCCCTCCTGATCATCCAAAGGAATCTGGGACCGCTGACGAACTTCGACGGGTCGAATTTAGCCTAACTAATCAACCCTCTCAAGCCCCGGAGACCAACTGGGCAGCGACAAGTGCAGGCCCTTCAAATGTCCTAAAGCCAGTCGTGGCAGCTGAGTTGTTCTCCCAGTCAAAGGAAATCTTCTTTGGCAGTGGCAAAGTGACGGCTTCTGCAGAAGATCGAGAGTCGCTCTTCCAGTTAGGCAGCGCACTGGCTCTGGAGAAGAACAAAGACATGATCATTGTCTATGGCTATGCGGACTCGAAGGGCAAAGCTGCGGCCAACAAGTGGTTCACAGAGGAGCGGTGCAAGGCGGTGCGCGACGAATTGATGCGAGGAGGCGTGCCAGGCGAGCGAATCATCATGCGCCCAATCTTGCCGGCGAAAGTATCAGAGCCTGCTAGCGAATCTCCTCCGAAGAAGCAGGAGGATGAAGACGATGAAGACGATGAAGAGCCTGAGACCGTCAATCCTCGAAAGGTGCAGCTGGTCATGATGGAGAGGGCTGCCTATGACAAGATAGAGGCAGAGAAGGAGGCCGCAGCCGAGGCAGAGAAGGAGGCCGCAGCCGAGGCAGAGGAGAAGGCAGCAGCTGAAGCAGAAAAGAAGGCGGAGGAAGACGCCATTCGGGCGGAAGATGCTGAGTTAGAGGCAGAAGACGCTGGTCAGACTAAGCCAAATACAGAGCCAATCGCTGAAGAAATGATCACGCCTGGGAGCGCTTTTAACACAGCTCCCTAGGCAAAAGTGTGGTCAAGATGACAGCGCTGTCATAAAGAGGTCATACAGGCGTCATCAGCGTGAGGTTTGTTGTTATGGTGGACGTCGTTGTCCATCCAACCCAAGACCTCGTCCGATGTTTCTATTCAACCGCATCTGCCTCATCCTCTTTGCTCTCGGTGGTGTGTCCTCGCTGCTAGGCAATGATCTGCCTTCGGCTGCGAAGATCCATTTCTTTGAATCCAAGATCCGACCGGTTCTCGCGGAGAACTGCTACCGTTGTCACTCCGCGAAGGAGAAGATCCGAGGCGGTCTGGTGCTCGATACCCTCGCAGGCTTACTAGGTGGCGGCGATTCCGGCGATGTTATCGTGCCAGGTGACGCCGAGGCGAGCCTCTTGTGGAAGGCTGTGAGTTGGGCGCACGAGGACTATCAAATGCCTCCCAAGGAGAAACTTCCAGAGTCTGCCATTCAGGACCTCCGCGAGTGGATACAAATGGGAGCTCCAGATCCACGGAGGACGGTCGAGCCGCCGGTCAGCCGCAAGATGGATATCGATGCAGTGAGGGATTTCTGGTCGTTTCAATCACCGCGACAGACACCCCTTCCGCCGGTAAAAGATCAGAGCTGGCCACGGCAAGATATGGATTACTTTGTCCTAGCAAAGCTTGAGGCCAAGCAGCTACGGCCAGCCAGAGATGCAAAGCCCGAGATCATCTTGAGACGATTGAACTCCGATCTGATCGGATTACCGCCGAGCCCAGAGGAGGTTGCTGCCTTCCTCAAAGACTGGCACCGGGACCCTGAAGATGCCTATGACGGAAAAGTGAATTCCTTGCTGGAGAGTTGTCAGTTTGGTGAGCGCTGGGGAAGACATTGGTTAGACGTGGCTCGCTACGCGGAATCGAGTGGCAAGGAGATCAACACAACGTTCCCTCAAGCTTGGCGCTATCGTGACTATGTCATTGATGCCTTCAACGCTGACAAGCCTTACGATGAGTTTGTCAGGGAGCAGATTGCCGGTGATTTGCTACCTGCAGAGGACGATTCCGAGTGGCAAGAACATCTTGTGGCGACCGGCTTCCTCGCCATCGGTCCCAAAGGGCTCAACGAAAGGGATGCACGGCAGTTTGCAGCGGATCTCGTCGATGAACAGATAGACACCATGTCTCAAGCTGTGCTCGGGCTGACCGTATCTTGCGCACGATGCCATGATCATAAATCGGATGCCATTCCGACTACCGATTACTACGCTCTTGCCGGGATCTTTCATAATACCAAGACGTTCTTTGGAACAGTAAATCAAGGGAACACCCGGCGGGCTACGAATTTGTTAGAGTTACCAATAGATGACGCCAAGGCCTTAAGAAGCTACTCACCCAAAGAGATAGCCGGGCTCAGAGCGCGTCTTAGCAAATCTGAGAACGAGCTTGCAGAGGTCGTGCGGGAGCGCGCTCGCCAGCGGCGTAGCGGGACGCCGGATACACAGAATTTGAATCGTCGATTCCAGCGTCTGCGGTCATCAACAGCGCTCCTGCGTTCAAACTTAGACAGCATTGATCTCAAGACGGGCACGATGAAGGCGCTCGCCATGGGGGTTCAGGAAGTTGCTTCTGTTCGACCTACCAAAGTGCTGATTCGTGGAGAGGTGGATAAACCTGGCCCCGAAATTGATCGGGGGTTTCTCAGTATTCTACCCCATACCTCCACATCGGCGAAGCCGACAGCAGCGAACAGCGGGCGATTGGAGCTCGCTGAGTGGCTCGCTTCTCCTCGCAATCCTTTGATAGCACGCGTCTTTGTGAACCGGGTATGGCAGCATCTCTTTGGGCGTGGTCTTGTCGAAACACCGAATGATTTCGGTGTTTCAGGTAGTCTTCCCACGCATCCGGAGCTGTTGGATCGATTGGCGGTTGAGTTCATGGAAGACGGCTGGTCTATCAAGCAACTCATACGGACACTTGTCCGATCTCAAACTTACCGCATGAGTTCCGAGTTCAATTCAGGATATCAGGCGATTGACCCAAATAACGAGCTACTCTGGCGTCACACCCCACAGCGACTCAACGCCGAAGCCTTTCGAGATGCATTGCTCAATGCTAGTGGCAGACTAGATAGGGAAAGGCCGCTGGCATCGCAGGTGGGGAACCTGGGAGATCCTGGCTTTGGATCGCGCTTAAGACGGACGGGAGATGCTGGGGCCTCTTTGGAATATCGATCGGTCTATTTGCCCATGATTCGTGACGCTGTTCCTGAAAGTCTAGCGCTCTTCGACGCCGCAGATCCGAATTTGGTTACCGGAACTCGAGAATCGACCAGCGTGCCTGGTCAGGCGCTCTACATGATGAATAACCCCTTTGTCATCGCGCAGAGCAAAGCCTTTGCGCAGCGCGTGTTCAAGGAATCCCAAGAGCCACGTGAGCGTGTGGAACGGGCCTACCAGATTGCCTATGGGCGAGCGCCGTCACGCCAGGAACTTAGGTCCGCGCATCGTTACCTGCGGGCCTTCTATCAAGCATCAGATCAAGGCAAGACCCGCAGGAAATTCGGAAATGGGCGCCTAGCCTTCGAAAGCTTCTGTCAGAGCCTACTCGCTTCCGCCGAATTCCGTTACATCAACTAGTTCTCATCACCTACGTCATGGATCTTCCTCACACACTCTCACGTCGTGACACTCTCAAGTCGATATCAAGTGGCTTTGGCTATCTAGCGTTCGCCGCGCTAGCCGACCAGCAAGCGCGAGCAGAAGCAGGCACGCGACTTGATCCATTAGCGCCCAAGGCGTCTCATTTCCCAGCTCGCGCCAAACGGGTCATCTTTCTATCAATGCGAGGCGCTCCGTCGCACGTGGACACGTTTGACTACAAACCCGCGCTTACGAAAGACGACGGAAAGCAAGGCAAGACTGGGAGGCTCAGCAATCGCAAGCTCATGGGCTCACCTTGGTCGTTCTCTCAGCATGGAAAGGGAGGGCTTTGGATGTCAGAGCTGTTTCCTAATTTAGCGAAGCACGCAGATGAGCTTTGCATGTTGAAAGGAATGCACACCGATGTGCCGAATCATCCACAGGCGCAGATTCAGATGCACACGGGTAGTTTTCAATTTGTAAGGCCATCGTTAGGTGCATGGACACTCTATGGTCTGGGAACTGAGAACGCCGATCTCCCTGGATTTGTCGCTCTCAATCCTCCATCTGGCAATGCTCAAGCCTTTGGAAGCAGCTTTCTACCAGCGGTCTACCAAGCGGCGCGCTTTGGCCGATCTTCGAGAGGACCTCGTCGTCGTGGTAGTGTGTCGGCCATTCCTAACATTACGAACCCAGTGCTCGATCGCGAGCTGCAGCGAATGCAGCTCGACTTTGTCCAGGATTTGAATCGAAGGGAGCTCGAACGCAACAAGCATCAGCCGGAGATCGAGGGCATGATCGAGTCTTATGAACTCGCCTTCCGCATGCAGGATGAGCTGCCTGAGCTGATGAATATTCAGGATGAATCAGAAGAGACTCGCGAACTCTATGGGGTCAACGATACGGAAACGGACAGCTTTGGCCGTCAATGCCTCTTGGCTCGGCGGCTGTCTGAAGCGGGCGTTCGCTTTGTTGAGCTAACCCATTCCAATTGGGACCATCATCGTAACCTGTCGACGGACCTTCCCGCTCGCTGCGGTGAGATTGATCAGCCTATCGCCGGGCTCTTGACCGATCTTAAACGGCGCGATCTTCTTAAAGACACACTAGTGGTATGGGCGGGCGAATTTGGACGCACGCCACACAGTCAAGGTGGCGATGGTCGTGACCACAATAACAAGGGATATACCACGTGGATGGCTGGTGGCGGCGTGAAAGGTGGCTTTAGTTACGGCTCGACTGATGAGCACGGCTATGAAGCGGTGGCTGACAAGATGCATATTCACGATTGGCACGCGACCATCCTACATCTGCTTGGCATGGACCACGAAAAGCTCACGTTTAGGCACGCTGGACGCGATTTCAGACTAACGGATGTGCATGGAGAGGTCGCTAAGGCGATTCTTGCGTAGCTCGTTCAAAGAAGCTATGGACCAGCTGCTCGTGGTATGGTGCCGTGCTGACGCCTGTAATAAAGGCCACATGACCGCCATGTTGCGTTCTCTCGGTATGTAAGAAAGGATGGTTCTCGGCCTCCTTTAGCAAGTGACAGCCCGGAGTGAGGAATGGGTCGTCCTCTGCGTTTACGAGTAGGGTGGGAATCGCGATGTGCCTCGCCGTGGCATTGGCGCTACAGCTGGTCCAGTAGTCCTGGGCGGAGCTGAATCCGTGAACCGGCGCAGTAAATTGGCCATCGAAGTCATGAAAGTTCTTTGACGAGAGGATCGCTTCATAATCCATGGCATCGGGAAAGTGGTGTTGTCGGTGCTTCACCTTCCTGAATAGCAGCTTGAGAAAGCGGTTCATGTAGATGCGATTTTCCGGCCGCGCGAATCTCTCGGCGCAGGATTCAAGTTCACAGGGGACGGAGATACCGGCGCCTAACAGGATGCCTTGGCCGTGCACACGCTCGCCTTGTTCGCCGAGATAGCGTAAGACGATGTTGCCTCCCAAACTAAAGCCCACCAGTGCAATCGGAGCGTCGGGTTCCTGCCCACGGACGTGACTAATGACCGCTTGAAGGTCTTTAGTCACGCCGCTGTGGTAAGAACGTAGGAGGCGATTAGGTTCGCCGCTGCAGCCCCGAAGGTTCACGGCTACAATGTCCCAGGAATCCTCAAGGAGCACCTTCGCCATGCTACGAATGTAGGGAGCCTGTGCGCAGGATTCTAGGCCATGCACGAGTATGGCAACACGCCCATGGCCGCGAGAAATGGTATCGAGATCCAGGAAATCACCGTCAGCCAGTTCGATGCGGACGCGTCCGTAGCGGGGGAGAGAGACCCTTCGAAAGAATCGTCCCGCCACCGTTTGGGCATGGCCGTTTCTTAGCCACCAAGGTGGCGTGTAGTTCGGCTCACGGACGGGCACGTGTTAGGCTGTCTCCTCGGGCACGCGAATGTTCTCCACCATGGCCTGCACTTCTGCTGGTGGTGCAGGCGTGAAGCGCGACACGATCCATGCCGTGATGAAATTGAAGAGCATGCCAAGGGTGCCGATGCCTTCTGGAGAAATACCAAACCACCAAGAGTCTTTGTTGTTCGCCGCAGGGTTGATGAACTTGAAGTAGACAATGTAGCTCGTGGTGAAGAGAATTCCGACGAGCATTCCCGTGATGGCTCCTTCGCGATTCATCCGCTTAGAGAAGATTCCAAGAATAATGGCAGGGAAGAACGAAGACGCTGCAAGTCCGAACGCGAAAGCCACGACCTGAGCAACCCAGCCAGGAGGAAAGATTCCTAACAAGCCGGCAATGATGACTGCGCCGAAGGCAGCAATACGGGCAGCGAGCAGCTCGCCTTTCTCGGAGATGTCGGGTTTAATCGTCCGCTTGAAGAGATCGTGAGCGACGGCTGTTGAAATCACTAACAACAGCCCGGCTGCTGTTGATAAGGCTGCGGCAAGACCTCCTGCAGCGACAAGACCGACGACCCAGTTAGGAAGGTTGGCGATTTCGGGATTGGCGAGCACCATGATGTCGCGGTCCACATAGAGTTCGTTGGTGCCTTCGACGGCCTCATTCGAAATCAATCGCTGACCGTGCGTGCCGGTGACCGGCTTACCGGTGGCATCTTCTTGAAACGTTGGCTTTCCTTTGAAGGCATCGCCCTTGGTATACTGCACGATGCCGTCATTGTTCTTATCGTTCCAAGCGATCAAGCCAGAGTCCTCCCAGGTCTTGAACCACTGCGGAATCTCTGCGTATGGCTTCTTGCTGACAGACGTTATCATGTTTGTCCGAGCAAACGCAGCGACCGCCGGTGCTGCCGTGTATAGTATGGCAATGAAGAGGAGCGCCCAGAAGGCGGACATGCGAGCGTCTTTCACTTTCTTCACCGTGTAAAAACGGATGATCACATGGGGAAGTCCCGCTGTGCCCACCATGAGCGCCATCGTGATGAAGAAGACGTCTTGCATACTCTTTGTGCCGGAGGTGTAAGCGGCAAATCCGAGTTCGGTGCTCAGGCCATCGAGTTTGTCTAACAAGAACTCACCGCCTGAATCCTTCAGTGCTGCTCCCATGCCCAACTGCGGGATAGGGTTATTTGTGAGCATGATCGAGATGAAAATCGCCGGCACCATGAAGGCGAAGATGAGCACGCAGTATTGAGCAACCTGCGTGTAGGTGATCCCCTTCATCCCTCCGAGTACCGCGTAGAAGAACACGATGGCCATTCCGATGATCACCCCGATATTGACATCCACTTCCAAGAAGCGCGAGAAGACGACACCAACTCCACGCATCTGCCCAGCGACGTAGGTGAACGACACGAACAGGGCGCAGGCAATCGCAACCAAACGTGCGGTGCGTGAGTAATACCGATCACCGACAAAGTCCGGCACGGTGAACTGACCAAACTTGCGAAGATAGGGCGCTAGCAGAAGTGCCAAGAGCACGTAGCCGCCGGTCCATCCCATGAGATAGACAGAGCCATCCCGCCCTTGGAAGGAAATGATCCCGGCCATGGAAATGAAGGATGCAGCGGACATCCAATCCGCTGCAGTTGCCATTCCATTGGCGATAGGGTGAACGCCACCACCGGCGACGTAGAACTCACTCCGCTTCGAAGTCCGCGTGTAAATCGCGATGCCGATGTAGAGTGCGAAGGACAACCCGACGATGGCGAGCGTCCACGTTTGAATAGCTGACATTGCTAAGAACATAGTCGTTGCTTAGTTAGAAGAGTTTTCCTGACGAAAGCTCGCGTCGAGCTTGTTCATGTAGCGCACGTAGACAGCGATAAGGACGACAAACACGTAGATGCTACCTTGCTGAGCGAACCAGAACCCCAGTTTGAAGCCCGTTCCAGGGATGCGGATCTTGTCCAGCTGATCGACAAAGAGGATCCCGGCTCCAAAGCTGACGATGAACCAGATGGCGAGCAGCAGGCCCAGGCAGGTGAGGTTCTTGCGCCAGTAGAGGCGGTGACGTTCAGATTTGGAGGAATCGCTCATGAGGTGACGGTTACGAGCCGTCAACCTAGGACCACCGGGAACTTTCTGGGAAGAACAATTTGTCCCTTTTGTTGCCGCCGCGGCTGAAGATTGTGTCCTTCGAGGGGTCGAAATGATTAGGGACGAACTCAGGCATCTCTAGTCAGAATAGATTGATCAACGGAAATGGCATCGTTGCGGAACCATAAGGCGCATCACGTCGATATCTGGGGACTCGACCGGAATCGACTGTGCTGTGGCATCACCACGCGAGATGGTGGCTGGAAATGGCACTTTCGCCGGGGCTAAGTTGGATGGAATCTGAAAAACAGAACATTTGGGGCCATCGAAGGAACTGCCGGTAACTATAAAGAACGGATGAGATGGAGGACCCGTTAGACACAATACATCTCATACCGTTGGATTCAGAGGTGATTCAGGGATACCTGATCGTGAGTAGTGCCTGCGGATAGGCATGCCGGGCGGGCAAAGCAATAATTCTCAAACGTTGGCGGTTGATCATTTCTGGCATTTTTCCCACTATTGGCGCATGAACCTTGATTCTGAATCATCGCTTGTTCCCTCCCGCCGGAGCTTTCTCCGCACGCTTGGAGCAGGAATAGGTGCCGCACCCATGATCCTGCCCTCACGTGTATTTGGTGCCAACGGGCGTATCACGATGGGAGCCATAGGGATGGGCAACCGTGGAAGGAACGATCTCAAGGGCTTTTTAAAGTTCGCCGATGTGCAAGTGCTATCAGTTTGTGATGTCGTGGCCAAACATGCGGCCGAAGCCAAGCGGCTAGTCGACGCTCGGCACGGTAATAACGACTGCTCGGTCACTGCGGAGTATCGGGACATACTCACACGGGATGATATCGACACGGTGATGATTGGTACCCCGGACCACTGGCATGCGATCATTTCAACTGAAGCGATGCGAGCTGGGAAAGACGTCTTTTGTGAGAAGCCTGAGACCCTCACGGTGCAAGAAGGTCGTGCCATGGCCGACGTCGTGAAGCGTTATGGGCGGGTCTTCTCTGGTGGGAGCCAACGCGTCTGGGGAGACTACAACTGGTTCCATCGAATGATCAAAGGTGGGGCCATTGGTGATGTAGAAGAAGTTTGGGTGAATGTGGGCGGCCCTTCGGGTCTGTGCGACTTACCTGCTGTTCCTGTTCCGGAGGAGGTGGATTGGAAACGTTGGTTAGGTCCAGCTCCTTGGCGTGCTTACCATCCAAGTTTAATCAGAGGGGGATTCCGGCCGTTTCGCGATTACTCAGGAGGTGGCATGACGGATTGGGGATGTCATGGGTTTGGTGGCGCTCTCTTCGCGTGCGGTCTACAGGAGACGGGACCGACCAAGATCTCTCTGCGCCGCGATGCTCCGAACGGTGAGGGGCTTACCTATACCTTTGAAAACGGCATTCGAATCCACCATGGTGGAGGATGGGGAGGGATTCTGTCCTTTAAAGGAACGGAAGGAGAACTTCCATTCCGTGGCGACACGCGCCGCCGTCCGGCTCCGCCGAATGTTCACATTCCAAACTACCAGGGCGGCCGGGGGTTCCAGGGAGACTTCATTCACTGTGTGCGGACTCGCGATACGCCTTTCCGAAGCATCGAGCGCGCCCACCGGACGGCGTCTCATTGCCATCTCGGGAACATCGCTTACTGGCTAGATCGGTCACTCCAGTGGGATCCTGACAAAGAACGTATTCTTGGTGATGAAGAAGCCTCTCGTTGGCTTCAACGATCGATGCGGGAACCGTGGAGCCTCAACGCCAACACCCTTGCATCGTCATGAGAGCTCTTGCTATCACACTCGCATTGATGGTTGCTGTTCACGCCGCACCTGAGGATCCCAAGGCGTTGGAAGCTGCTGTTGTCGCTGCGGCCAACGGGTCTACGGATGAACAACGCGCAATGGAAGGTCAGCTGCTTGAACAGCTACATCAGGCATCCACTCGCGACGAGAAATCTCTTCTTTGTAGACTTCTTCGAAGGGTAGGGAGTTCTCGTAGTGTGTCGTCACTAGCGGCGATGTTAGGTAATGAAGAGGACAGTCACATGGCACGCTTTGCGCTGGCCAGTATCCCAGGAGATCAGGCAACGAAAGCCATGCGTGAATCCTTGGGCAACGTCCCTGAGACGGTGCAAGCCGGACTGATGGCGAGTCTCGCCGAGCGTGGTGATGAGGAATCGCTACCATTGTTTGTAGAGCGCCTGCCTTCGGAAGCAGCTATTCAGGCGCTTGGTGTGCTTGGAACCAAGGAGGCTGCGAGAGAATTGGAATCCCTAAGAAACACTGCGAATGGCATTGGTGAGTCTGTGGTGGTTGACGATGCCCTGCTCAAGTGTGCCGAACGTTTGTATGCAAAGGGCAGACGTGCTGACGCCCGGCGACTTTACGTCGGCGCGATGGGCACAGACAACGTGATCGCCGCAATTCAGGGGCTCGCGGAAATCAACGACCTTCACGCGAAGGCCCAGGTTGAGAAGGCACTGGTACATCCAGATGAGGAGGTTCAGTTTACCGCCCTTCGCGCGATGATACGCATGTTAGGAGATGATGCGGGTTCAACGATGTTGGAATACCTTCCAACCGCGCCACTCGCCCAACAAGCAGTGATCGTGGATTGGTTAGGAGCTACTGGTAACGGCGCTGCCCGAGGGGCTCTTTCCAGTTTGGCTCTATCGGGTCACGCAACACTCAGGCAGCGTGCCATTCTCGCGCTTGGATCGGTCGGTGATGCTTCTACTGTGGCTGTACTATTGCGGCTCTTGAATGGTGATAATGACGATCTCAGCCGTTCGGCTGAAACGAGCTTGATTCGATTGCAAAGTGACGACGTTCGCGATGCACTAATTGCGGAGTTTCGGGAGAATCCGAGTAGTTCTTTGATCAGTCTGCTTGCGGCCAGGCGTGAGCGGGCAGCGTTGCCTGAACTCCTGGCGGTCTGTCGAGGCGAAGAGCGCAATCTTCGTGGTGCCGCTTTGAAAGCTGCAGCTAGTTTGGCTTCTAGCAAAGAGTTGCCAGTATTCGTTGCCATGCTCAGCGATTCAGAAATGAAGCGCGAGAGCAAAGAGATTGAGTCTGCAATTGTCAGAACGTTTCGCGAAATACCTAACGCTGAGGACCGTGCGGCGCCACTTCTTTCAGTATTCGAAGAGGCGACTTTGCCCACCAAGGTGGTGATTGTGAACCTGCTAGGCCGCACAGGTGCTGCAAATGCCTTGCCGTTTGTGCGAGAAGCGCTGACAAGCGACGAGTCTTCATTGGCTAATGCTGCCGTGCACACGCTCGCTCGTTGGACAACGGCAGAGCCTATCGACAATCTCTATCAAATCGCGGCGTCTTCAAAAAATGACGGCCACCGTGTCGTCGCCCTGCGTGGCTATGTAAATATGGCTAAGGGCTTGAAAGATGCGGCTGCCCGCTATGAGAAGGCGGCGGCCTTGGCTAAGACCCCTGACGACAAACGATTGATACTCTCAGGATTGGGACGAACGAATTCACTAGAGGCCCTGAAGCTCTGTCAGGGGTTGCTGAAAGAACCAGAGGTTGGAGCGGAAGCCGCGTTAGCCTGTATTCAAATTGCCCGTCGCGTCTGGAGAAAGTCGCCCGATTCCACCAAGGCCCTGGTCACATCTTTCTTGCAGCATGAGGATGAGATCGTTCGTGAGAACGCCAAGGCTGCATTGGGGGGGATGGATTAATAGAGCAGGCAGGAAGCCCGGCGCTCTTCAAAGGAATGGCGGGCTGCTGCCCAGGCCTTGTGAATCTCAGTGAGCGGGGCTCCCGCTTTCACGAGCTCGTAGGTCTTTGGATGAACTAACAGTTTCTTGAATTTGGAGAAATCTGCCACCTGAGCATGGTGCTTGGCGATGTAGGTGGCGATGGCCAAGCCAGTGTCGACGCTACGGTAGGCCGTTCTGTCGGTTATGGTGAAGCGTAGTCCGTGACAAAGCTCTCCCTTGAACTTGGAGGCCGTCGGCGTGTAGTCGATGGCTTCAAAAGTGATCCCAGGAAGCTTGTAAGTCTCCAAATACTTGATGAGTGCTACAGAATCGAGGTAGGGAGCTCCAATCACCTCGAACGGTGTCTCGGTCCCGCGACCAACAGAGAGTTTCATGAACTCTAACAGTCCGATTCCTGGGTAAAGAACGGCTTCGGTCAGGTTCCGCATGTTTGGTGAGGGATTGATCCACGTGAGGTCGGTGTTATCTTGATAGAGTTCGCGGCGCCAACCTTCCACGGGGACGACGTGGAGATCGAGATCGAGCTTTAGCTCCCGTTTCATAAGAATGGCGAGTTCTCCAACCGTCATCCCGTGGCGTAGCGGGATGGGGTGGGTGGCCGTGAAGGATGTTTTCCCATCCAAGATGGGGCCATCAATCGTGTGCCCATTGATCGGATTGATTCGGTCTAGCACGACGAACTTAAGCTTACGCGTTGCTGCCTCTTCCATCGCATGCTGCATGGTCGAAATGTAGGTGTAGAACCGGCAACCAATGTCTTGAATATCGAAGACGAGAGCGTCCAATCCATCCAACTGTTCAGGCTTGGGTTTCTTGGTCACCCCGTAGAGGCTATAGACGGGCAAACTGGTCTTACTATCTTTCCCATCGGCAATCTCAGCCTGGTCCATTTCGCCACGGATGCCATGTTCAGGCCCGAAGAGAACTTTCAGTGTTACCTGAGGCGATTGATGTAGAAGGTCGATGGTCGATTTATCAGACCGCGTTCGGCCCGTGTGATTAGTGATCAGTCCAACCGTGAGTCCGTTGAGGTCTCGGAAGCGTCGCTTGGCGAGGACATCGACGCCGTTAAGGACAGTGCGAGGGGTCGTGATCCGATAGTGCCTCGTAGCTTCGGCTGCGAGAGAGGACAGAGTATAGCGTGTGTCTCGGGTGCGCCCTGCTTCCGTCGGATGATTGCGGTTGCTTAGAAAGATAACGAACGAGTTTGATGGTGGATCGATCCATACCGACGTCCCTGTCCAGCCTGTGTGCCCAAAGGAAGATGGGCTGTAGTGCTCGCCTCGTAGCGATGCGTAGGGCGAATTGACGTCCCAACCAAGACCGCGAGCCGCCGTGATCGTCTCAGGCTGGTTTGGCCGCGTCATGAGAGTCACTGTCTCAGGCTTAAAGATTGGTTTGCCGCCGTCTAAAAACATCTTGGCGTATTTGGCGACATCGGCAGCTGTGGTGAAGAGACCGGCATGACCAGTCACGCCTTGCATGCGACGCGACGTGGGATCGTGGACGACTCCATGAACGACACCATCTTCTTCCACGGTGGTCGGCGCGATGCGATCTCGCAAGGCTGCGTTGGGGATGAATGTGGTATCCCCCATCTTCAGTGGGCCAAAGATCTCTTTCTTGCAGAACTCATTTAAGGGTAAGCCACTCACCCGGCGAACGAGTTCTCCTAACAAGATAAAATTGATGTCGCTGTAAACGAACTTGGTGTCGGGCTCGTGGATTGGCTTTTCAGCCCAGATGCGTTTTAGTCCTTCGTTGTAGCCAGACCAATCTGGCTTGCGAGATATGCCCGGTCGAAGTCCCGACGTGTGCGTCATGAGTTGGCGGACGAGAATCCGTTCCTTACCATCGCCGACAAACTCCGGAACATAGGTGGCCGCAGTTTTGGTGAGATCGATGAGACCGCGCTCGACAAGGAGCATGATAGCTGGTGTGGTAGCCACGACCTTCGTCAACGAAGCGGCATCATAGAGAGTCCCCTTGGAATTAGGTGTGATGTTAGAAACAAGCGTGCGATTGCCGTAGGCCTTGTGATAGATCTTCTCACCATGCTGAAACCATAGAATGCCACCAGGAAAGTGTTTCTCGTGAATGCCGAGGCGCACGGTGGCGTCCATAGAGTCCAGATGATTCTGGGCAAATGCTGAGTGAAGGAGACAAACGAAGACTAGAATCGATCGCATGGAAACAGGCTACGGCTGCCAAGGGATTCGTCCAGCCTGTTGAAGGTGGTCCATGAGCTGGCGACGAAGCACATTGGCCTGCGGTCCCTTGGCCTCCTTGGGGCGTTCTTCCCAAGGGTCGGTCTTGAGATTTACAAGTTGCATGGGCTCAAATGGTGAACTTTGAGTCAGTTTCCAGACGCCCTGACGAATGGCGTAGTAGGCGCGGCCCTGATAGGTGTTATTGCCCTCGCGTCGTACCCAGATCATGGTGCGCTCGGGATCAGTCTTTCCATCCCGCAGCCACACGTCAGTCAAGCTTTGTCCATCGATCGGCTGATCGATTGGAACCTCAGCGATCTCGCACAGGGTTGGTAGGAAATCCATGGTCATGCCAGGCTCTTCAGATCTTCGACTCGCAATGGTGCCAGGCCAGACGACGCAGGTTGGCACACGGATGCCACCTTCCCAATGATCTTGTTTGCCGCCTCGCAGTTTGCCATTGCTTTGGGCATGGTAGAGGGAACCGCCATTGTCGGAGGAGAAGATGACCATGGTTTCTTCCTCAATGCCTGCAGCTTTGATCGAGGCAATGACCTTGCCGATGCCATCATCGAGATGCTCAACAAAGGCGACGTTTTTTGCGCGCTTCTCGTTGAGTTGGGGCTCCCGTGCTTTGACACGGTCTAACCATTCTTGGGGTGGTTGGATCGGGAAATGAGGTGCGTTGTAAGCTAGGTAGAGAAAGAATGGCGCCTCTTCTTTCGCTTCTGCGGTGACGTAGTCGATTGCCCATTGGCTGAAGAGCTCGGTGGCATGCCCTTTCGGATCGATGACTTCTTTATTCTTGCGCATCCAATTCACGTCACCTCGTAAGTGCGTATAGTAGTCATCCATCATGTCACCGAGGAAGCCGTGAAAGAAATCAAAGCCTCGATCATTGGGAATGTTAGGCGACTTGAACCCGAGGTGCCATTTCCCGACCATGCCCGTGCGATAGCCACCTTTCTTGAGATAATCTGGAAGGGTGGGGGACTTCGGATCCAAATGGCCCCAGCTGTCTTTATCCCACTGACGAATGACGCCGGGCACGCCAGAAATGTCAGGATAACGTCCCGTCATGAGAGAAGCGCGGGTGGGCGAACAAACCGTACAATTGGCGTAGAACTGATCGAGCCGAAGCCCACGGCTCATCAGGGAATCGAGGTGAGGCGTCTTGAGATCGGTTGCCCCGAATGAACTTAGGTCACCGTAGCCGTGGTCGTCGACCAAGATCAGAACAATATTCGGTTTGGCGTGAGCTGACATCAACGCCAGTCCCAGAAGCAGGCGGATACG
>Ga0213868_10001477_pt1 | contig 22713 bp, 18 predicted proteins | sample PICome_9_FD_160087 | JGI IMG/M metagenome (GOLD analysis project Ga0213868, IMG submission 160087) | Coastal seawater microbial communities near Pivers Island, North Carolina, United States - PICO127 | ecosystem: Environmental > Aquatic > Marine > Coastal | place: USA: North Carolina... | reverse complement strand
AATAAAGCTTTTAATCTTTTTTAATTTAATATTATAATCACCGACATCAGTTGAAGGTCTAAATTTTATTTCTTTTGTTGTATTTCTTTTAACTTTAACCTTTGCTGATGAAATACTTTTCTTCTTATCAAAAAGATGTTTACCATAATCTAAAAGTTTGCAAACAATTGGATTTGCATCAGAGGGTGAAACCTGCACCAAATCTAATGAAGCTGAACTCGCTGACTTAAGAGCATCACTAAATGGCAAGACTCCCATCTTCTCGCCATCAGCTCCAATAAGCATGACTTCTTCAGCTCTTATTTTTTCATTAATAGGAGTAGTATTTTTTTTTGACAAAGCTATGAGAGTACCTACGAATTATAAGAAAATAAAATGTGAAACATTAAGAGTTTAACAAGTAATTGGTTTGTGTGTTTTTGAGGGTTTTTAATTTATTGAATATCATTTAAGTGTGAATTCTATACTAAAAATTATATTTGGCAATATTTATGGCTGAAGAAATGAATGCTTCCATATACCATTAATCTTATCAAAAACCTCTCTTTTATTAATTCTTGATTGATGGCCTTCCCAGAACTCAAAATAATAAGGATTAAAAGAAAAGCCACCCCAATAATCTGGACATAATGATAAATCTTTATTTGTCTTTGCCTGTTGATATTTTTTAATAACCTCTTGATAAGAAGAAATTGTTTTTGACTGATGTGACGATATGGCCAAAGCATTCTTATCTTTTGACCTTTTACTAAAGTACTTATTATTAAATTCATTTGATGTTTTTTTAATAGTAGCTTTCATTCTTATTTGTAGGTTAATGTTTTGCCAGTATATCAATGCTGTAATCTGATTATGATTAGAGAAATCTTGTGCCTTAGGAGAATTGTAATTTGAAAAGAAAATAAATTTGTTATCTAGAATAAATTTGAGATTAACAAACCTTGCATTTACCTCATTTGTTGTTGAATATGATGAAATACATATAGCGTTAATATTTTTTTGTTTATTTTTTTGGGCCTTATCATAATTGTCTTTAAAGACTTTATAAGGCGCTTCATTACTAATATTTTTAAATTTAATCATTATAAGATTTTAATAAAAACTTTAACTTCATAGATAAGTAAAAAAACTTTATCTATTTCTGATAAATCTTAATAGACCACCAATTCCAACTTTTGGTGAGGGATCAAAAAAATGGGCTAATAAAGTCAGTCGGTAACTGGAACATCCTAGGGAAACTGGATAATTTGTATGTAATGTTGTATTACCCACAAAAAGCAATGGTTCATAATCTTTGAAATTATCAATTCTTTTTTGATGGTTTAAAGAAAATTTTTCCATTCCTTCTTTTGAAGCAAACCTTTTATAGTAAGCTTTTCCAAAAAAGTTAGAAAATTCATTAGTTGGAACTTTTCTGGCATATGGAAAATAAATAAGATCTCCTGCAGTTCCATCTTGAGCTAATTTAGGAATTTTTAGAGGCAGAACCATTGTAAATAGGTGTGAATCAAAGTGAGCTCGATACATCTCTTTTGTATTTCCAGGTTCAACTTTTCTTGCAATATGATATTGGTTAGAAAAATTACCTTTATAACTAAAACAATTTTTAGCAATATTATGTAATTTTGGAGTTAAGTATTTATCAATAGACAAGGCTTGCAAAAAATTTTTATGGTGAGACCCTAACTCTTTAAATGTTAATGAACCCATCTCATCTGATATATTTGAAGCTATATGTTCCAAATTAAGCATTTTCAATGATGGTAATTTAACATATCCGTTACCAAGAAGATTTTCAAGTCTGGAATCTATATCACTCCAATATTCTTCAATATTCATTTTGTGTATGTTTTTAGCTATTAATGCTTTATAGAATAAACTGCAGACAAAAACTCTTCAACATATAAAAAAACTTTATTGAATTTCCATAATTCTAAGCATTTCTTGATTTATTATTTGCACATCAAATTTTTTTTCAACAATAATTCTGCTTTGCTTACCCATGAGTTTTATTTTATCACTGTTCTCAATAAACCAAATCATTTTTTTTGCTAATTTTTTAACTGATCTTACTGGTACTATAAAACCATTTATACCATTATCAACGGTTTCTTTGCACCCCACTGCATCTGTTGTAATGACTGGTCGTCCCATTGACATGGCTTCTAATGTGCTTCTTGGCAACCCCTCGTGATAAGAGGGCAAGACGTATACATGACATTTTTTTATATACGGTCTTACATCATTTGTTGAGCCTTTGTAGTCAATATAACTTGACCAACTATTTACTTCTTCTATGGAAATTGCATCAAGTGATGCATCTTCTGCACCTACTAATTCAAATTTAGCTTTAGGAAATTTATTTTTAACAATCTTTGCAGCAGCTGCATATTCTCTCAAGCCTTTTTCTCCAAGCAAACGCGATACTAATAAAAAGCTTACGTCAGTATCAGGTTGTTTTGAAAAATTAAATTTTTCAATATCCACGCCTGACCCATCAACGATATGAGCTTTTTTGGCATTCACAATACCCTTTTCGATAAATAAACTTCTGTTATCTTTATTTTGAAATATAACAGCTTTTGAATTTTTTAAAGCAACCCTATACAAAAAAGAAACCAGTTTAGTTAATAATTTTCTTTTAAATGATGTTCCTTGGAATGCAAAACCAAGTCCTGTTATCAAAGCAAAAAATGGTATGTTCCTAATTCTTGCAGAAATACCTCCCCAAATAACTAATTTAATACCATGTGCAAGGATTAAATCAGGCTGTTTTTTTTTGAAGAAGTTTGAGAGGTTTTTAAGAGTTCTTATATCACCTATAAAACTTAAACCATGTCTGTTGAGAAATATGGCCTCATATTCAATACCCAGTTTATTCATATGAACAATTGAGCTTGGATCAAGTTTAGAGGAAGATGCAATTACTTCGTGGCCATTTCTTAAAAAATCTTTTATTAAGTCTGCCCTGAAGTTTAATAGATCATTAGGTACAGTTCCAAGAATAATTATTCTCATTTTTTTTGTTCAAATTAAGTATAAAAGATATTGTTTATTTTAAAGAATCAATATACCAATCAATTGCTTCATTTAAGCCATCAGACACTTTATATTGCGGCCGGTAGTTTAGAAATTCTTGTGCTTTATGTATGCTGGCCTGAGAATGTCTAACATCTCCAGCTCTAAAATCTCTATAAACGGGGCTTTTTTGCTCAAGTCCCTCTACTCTTTCAACTAGTTTATCTTGAATAAGCTTATAAAGCTCGTTAAGACTGGTCCTTTCATTTAAAGCAACATTATAAACTTGATCAATAGATTCTTGATTGGTACTCATGGCAGCTAGGATATTAGCCTGTACCGCATTTTTGATATAGCAAAAGTCTCTACTTGTCTCACCGTCCCCATTTATATAAACCTCTTCATTATTTAAAATAGATGCTACCCATTTTGGAATGACTGCTGCATATGCACCATTAGGATCTTGTCTTTTTCCAAAAATATTAAAATATCTAAGTCCAATAGTCTTAAGGTTATAATTTTTTGCAAAAACATTTGCGTAAAGTTCATTTACCAGTTTAGTTACTGCATATGGGCTTAGCGGATTGCCAATCATATGCTCAATTTTAGGAAGGTCAGTATTATCTCCATATGACGAGCTAGATGCAGCATATACAAATCTTTTAACTTTTTTATCTTTACTAGCAATAAGCATGTTTAAGAATCCATTGATGTTTGCATCATTAGTCGCAAGAGGATCCTCTATTGATCTAGGAACAGAGCCCAGAGCTGCTTGATGCAAAACATAATCAACACCATCGCATGCTTGCTTGCAATCATTTAAATTTCTTATATCACCATTGATAAAATTAAAATTGCAACCTTGATCTCTCGAGGAAATGTTATTTGCATCTTGCAAAGCCTGATCAATATTATATTGATGACCCGTCTCAAAGTTATCTAGACCAACTACTTTTTGATTTAAGATTAATAATTCTTCAAGTAAATTAGAACCTATAAAACCTGCAACACCTGTAATGAGCCAAGTTTTCTGATTTTTTTTTAAATACTCTTTTAGTTCTTCATATTTTTTCATTTATAGTCTTCCATCAACATCTTCACTTCTAAGTAGATATTTAATATCATAAATTACATGATTTTCTTTTCCAAAAGTCTTTATTCGCTCTAATGATAAATTTTTGAAAACATCATGTGCAACTGCTAAAATTATTGCATCATAATTACCTCTCGTAGGTTCTTCAATTAACTTAATCTTATATTCATCCATAGCAGCATCTATATCAACCCAAGGATCATACACCTCAGTTGAGCAATTAAAGCCATCGAACTGCTCTATGAGATCAACTATTCTTGTATTTCTAATATCAGGACAATTTTCTTTAAAAGCTAAGCCCATTATCAATATATTTGCACCTTTCACAAGGATGCCTTTTTTATTCATTAGCTTTGATACTTGATCTGCAATAAAAAAACCCATGTTATCGTTTATTCTTCGGCCTGCAAGAATCATTTCAGGGTTATAACCAACTTTTAATGCTTTATAGGTAAGGTAATAAGGATCTACACCAATACAATGTCCACCTACCAAACCAGGCCTAAATGGCATAAAGTTCCATTTCGTGCCAGCTGCCTCTAGAACTGATTCAGTATCAATATTTAATTTATTAAAAATAAGTGAAAGTTCATTTATTAGGGCTATGTTTACATCTCTTTGAGTATTCTCAATTACCTTGGCAGCCTCAGCAACTTTTATACTGCTTGCCTTGTGAGTACCCGCAATAATGATCTCTTTATATAACTCATCAACTTTTGTTGCAATCTCCGGATTTGATCCTGAGGTAACTTTTTTAATCATTGAAATGCGATGCTCTTTATCTCCAGGATTGATGCGTTCTGGAGAATATCCGCAAAAGAATTCTTTGTTGAAGGATAAACCAGATTTGTCTTCAAGAATAGGAACACATATCTCTTCAGTTACTCCAGGATAAACAGTTGATTCATAAATAACTATATCTTCTTTTTTTAGAATCGAGCCAATTGCTTTGCTAGCATTTTCTAATGGAGATAAATCAGGTTTTTTATGTTCATCAATTGGAGTTGGGACAGTTATTATAAAAATTTTACAGTCTTTTAAATCCTCAAGACAGTTTGTAAAACTTAAATGAGTTGCATCTTTTAATTCTTGAGTGGTGGTTTCAAGAGTATTGTCTGTACCCTTCTTTAACTCTTTAATCCTGTCTTCATTAATATCAAAACCGATAACTTTTCGCTTTTTACCAAATTCAACTGCTAGTGGTAACCCAACATATCCCAGTCCAACTATTGCTATTGACGAATCAGTGTATTGCATAAACTATCCTTATAAACTGCTTAATTATTTTCAAGCCAAGCCTGAAACATTAAAACATTCCATAGCTGATGATGCCAGTTTCGTTTACCACTTAAATGCTCCAACCATTTACTTCGAACAAATTCTACATTAAAAAAACCTTCTTCATGTAAACGTTTTTCATCCAAGAGAGCTTCTGCCCAGTCTTTTAATGGTCCTCGCAGCCATTCAGCTAAAGGAACTGCAAACCCCATCTTTGGTCGCTCAATTAGATCTTTAGGGACATATTTATAAAGTACCTGCCTAAGTACCCATTTAGTTATGCCATTACGAATTTTGAATTCCAAAGGCAAAGAGGCTGAAAATTCAATAACTTCAGGATCTAGAAATGGGACTCTGGTCTCCAAGGAAACTGCCATAGCCGCTCTATCAACCTTGGTTAATATATCAGTTGGCAAATATGTTATTAAATCGTAAGCCATCATCTTCTCAATAGAGTTTAATCCTTCAAAGTGCTCAATATCATTATTTAATTTTGTTATATGTTCGTTTACATTTATTAGCCAATCTGATGGGTTGTGGATTTGTGATATTAACTTGAAATGTAAAGCGCGAATTGATTTAGATGAAAGAATATTAGCAGCTTTATGCAGTTTATGACCAAAGTTTGAATAGCGTTTACTCATTAAACCACCCAACAAGCTATCCCACTTTTCCTCTGTCATGCTAAAAATAGTTTTAGACATAAATTTCCTTAAAAAAATTGGGCTTTTTAAAATTTTACTGAACATTTTTTCACTAAAAACATAACGATTATATCCACCGAAGAGCTCATCGCCTGCATCTCCAGATAGGGCAACGGTAACTTCTTGTTTAGCAAACTTGGAAACCAAATAAGTTGGTATCTGTGAAGAATCAGCGAAAGGCTCATCATAAATATCTGGTAAATGAGGGATAACATCTAATGCATCATGATCAGAAACATACTTTTCAAAATGATTAGTTCCAAGATGCCTAGCAACCTCTCCGGCATGTTTAGCTTCATCAAACTCTTTAGCATTAAAACCAATAGTAAATGTGTTTACATTTCGGCTAGATCTTGATTGCATTAAAGCAACAATTGTACTTGAATCTATTCCTCCAGATAAAAAAGCACCCAATGGTACATCTGATTGCATTTGCGAAGATACAGCACTTGATAAAGTAGTCTCAAGCTGATTGACTGCTTCGGATGGAGTTAAAGAAAATTGAGCCATATGTCCTTTTTTGTATACATACTCTGTTGACCAATAGTTATGCTTTTTAATTTTTTTTGAATCCGCGTGAATTTGTATTATTTGACCCGGTTCTACTTTAAAAATATCTTTATATATTGAATGTGGTGCCGGTATTGAATTAAATCTTAAAAATAATGCCAATGAATCTCTATCTATTGGATTATTAAATTCTGGAAACTTTTTAATTGATTTTAATTCAGAAGCAAAAACAAATTTTCCTTTTACCCATCCATAGTAAAGTGGTTTCTCTCCAATTCTGTCACACGCTATCGACAAATTTTTAGAATTTTTATCCCATAAAGCTATAGCAAACATTCCCTTAGATTTAATAAGTGTTTTTTCTAATCCCCATTCTTCGATAGCAGTCAAAAGGGTTTCTGTATCAGAATGGCCCAACCAGTTTCTATTACTAATTAACTCCAATTCCAATCTGAGCTCATTATGGTTATAAATCTCTCCATTAAATACCATTACATAGTTATTTGATGCTGAATGCATAGGCTGATTGCCAGCTGAACTTAAGTCAAGAATAGACAATCTGGCATGCGCAAGACCGATATCTGCTTTTTCATCCGACCATATACCCTTATTATTAGGGCCGCGGTGATTAAGCGCCTGTGCCATCTTGACTAAACAGTCTGATGGATTTAGGGTTTCACCAACATATCCTGCTATTCCACACATTTATTAAATTTCCTTATAATATCCTAATAATATCTTAATAAATCAATAGCATCATGATTGTTGTTATATCTTAAGAACTTTGCTTTAAAGTATTTCAAAGCTTCATCAAATATCAAAATTTAACAGCCTTATTTAAAATTAAATTGCCATGTTTTAAATATAATTCATAAGCCATGCCAACAATTACAATTACAATAAAAGGGAATTTATATCGAACAGCTGTTCCAAAATTATAGACAACCAAACCATAAATACCCAATGCAGCAAATAAATATATCATCCATTTTAAAGTGATTCCTTTATCCAGTTTTGATGTTCTTATAAAAATAAAACTCAGGAAAATTAATATTAGTATGTTTTCAAAGCTTTGAAGAAATGTTAAAAAACTATCAGCTTCCCAAGGCAAAGGCTTCATTAAAAAATAAGGTGCAGATTGCATAGCTATGATTATAAAATCTTCTATAGTTCTCATATGCACATATGAATTGTGTCTTCCTCCATCATCGATGAACATATTTAGCCTGCTTATATCGAGGAGTTCAATGATTGTCATCAAAAAGGGAGCTAGTGAAGCTATTGTGATAATCAAAAACATATATCTGTATCTATGGATAAAAGAATCGCGGGAAAAATAAAGGTGCACTACAAAAAAAACGATTACTAATAAAAAGTTTTGAAATTTAAAAAACAATAATGGAAAAGCGGTTATTACTGCCAGCAATCTTCGATTTTCTATAAAAAAAATGACAGATAAAAGCATAAATATTAGTACTAATGTGTCTCTGAGAGCCAATGAACTATATAGTAACAAGCTTGGATAGAAAACCATGAACAAAAGAGGCCAGCCACGTAAGTTCTTGGACGAATAGAGCCAAATACTAAGAACAGTAACCAAAAATCTATTAAAAAAACCTAAACTTTGAATTGTTTCTATATAAGGCAAAGGAATCATGGCTAACATCCAACTGGCGTTCTCAACTGTTCCAGATTCAGAAAAGCTATCTAAAGCCAAAGAACGAATGCCCTTAGAAACATTATAGTACTGAAATTGATCAGGCATATATCTTGCTGGGAAAAGAACTTCATTAAGAAAAAAGGGTGTAAAGGCAAACAAACATAGAAAACAAGATAACCACAATGGAATTAAACCAAGTCTAAATGATACTAATATCACTATTAGTATTACGAATAAGTTTGCTAAATCATAAATAAACATTTATTGATCTCTTGTAATTGACTTTGGACATTTAATCATTGCTTGCCCATGCCTCTTTGTATTTTTTTAACATTTTTTCAAGAGTAAAATGATTTGCAATTCTTTGATGACAGTCATTTTTTCTTTTAATCCAAGCAGGATTATGTGATTGTTTTTCATCTACAGCTTTGGAAATAGCATTAGCTATAGCTTTTGGATCTTTGGGTGATACAACCCACCCAGTATTATCGACAATTAATGAAGCATCACCGACGTTGGTTGTCACACATGGAGTACCGCATGCCATTGCTTCGTTTAGAACATTTGGGAAAGCTTCTGATAAAGATGAAAGTACAAATAAATCAATTCCATTCATCACCGCAGGAATATCACTCCTTTCTCCAAGCAAAATAATACGATCAGTCAATCCATTCTCCCTTATCTTAGATACCAAATCATCATTATTATGATCAAGATTCTTTCCAACAAGTACAGCTGAATAGTCAAAACCTTTTTTATTTAAAAAAGTAAGAGCATCGATTAAGCTGCTCTGATCCTTTAAAGGATGATAACTGCCAACGTGACCAATAAGAAAGGTATTATCAGGACAGCTTAGCTCATTTCTAAAATCTTTTCGCAAAATATCATTTTGAGAGAAGTTTTTTATGTTATAGCCATTTTGTATAACTAATCCTTTTGATTTATTAAAGCCAATTGATTCTTGAATTATTCTAGATTTTTCAGCGCAATAAATTATGTTTTTAGGAACAAAGTTTGATAAAAAAGCATTGCATTTTAAAATAAAAATTGTTGAGAATTTAACTTTACCAGGTAGTAAAATAGTATGGTGAACACCCCAAAAAATATTTTTAATTCCTGCAAACCTTGCTGCTATACCACCAATTAGATCAGCATGTATTAACCAGGTTTGAATAACATCTGGGTTAATTTTTTTAATAAGCTTATATAGTTTAAGTAAGCCTAAAACCCTTACCTTTCCTGTGGGGAAATTTAGTGAGTATAAAGAAAAATTATGCATGCTTGAAAGAGATTGTGAATCTTTTACATTAGATAAAGAGATAATTGTATGAGCATGCTCTTTATCGAATTGACATAAATTGCATAAGAGTGTCTCAGCTCCCCCTTTATTTAAACCTGTGATTATATGTAAAATTCGCATGAATTATTATTGCGTATTAGCTTTGGAATTTTTTAGTTAGTTTCAAGTATAAATAATAATTACTTTATTGAAAGATATTCTTTTAATCCAGCTTTGATCTCTTTTATATACCTGTTGTCATTATAATATTCTTCAAATATTTTTTTTATCTCTATATGAAAAACTGAAAAATCTTTCTTTGAACTTTCAAAATCAATTATTTTTTTGGCTATTTCATCAATAGATAAATCTGAACTCATTTTTAAACTAAAATCCTTTAAATTAATTTTGTTTTTGTAATCGGTTATGGCATCTGTAAATATTGGCACTAAGCCACAAGCTAAATATGAGTTCATTTTAGTCGGTGTTGCCACGTTATTTACTAAATTATCGCTTCTAAGTAAAAAACCATATTTATATTTAAGTAATTCATTATTAAGATCTTGCAAATCAACATATTTCACATGCGCACTTTTGATGTTATGTTCTTTTACAAGATTCTTTGCCTTTTCGATCTCTTCAGTTAGCAAGGTCAGAGTTGAATTTTGAATTTTATTTTCTAAACATTTATACACTTGGAGAGTTTCGTCTATGTTTTGCCATATAGATAAACTTCCTGCATAGACAAAAGAGGGATTTTCATATTTTTTTAAATTTTTTTGTAAAGATTCACTATATTTAAGATTATAACAAGGCATAGTTGTATAATTTTTATTATTAAAATTGTACTTATGCTTATAGTGGTTAAGCATCGCTTTTGAAACAAATAATTTGAAACTGGGCAGGCTTAAAACAATGTACTCTATAAGAGATTTTAAATAATATTTAAATATATTTTTTTCTCTCATCATGCTTTCCTCAGGATCAATACCTTGACTCCAAAAAATTGTATTACAGAATGGGCGCAGAAAAAAACCTTTAATATAATTATTGGTTGTAATTGTAAAAATAATATCCCCAAATTTAACATTATTTATAGACTCAGTGATTAGGAAAACAAATCCTAGCTCAGTTGCTGCTCTATTTACAATTTCAATGTAGTGGCTTGTAGCATCATTTAAAGATTTTGGATTTATATAAAGAACAATTCTTTTCATTCAAAAGTACTTAGAAATTTAACAATCTTCTCAGAGGCGAAACCATCGCCATAAGGGTTGTGTGCTTTTGACATTTTGTCATATTTATTTTTATCGTCTAGAAGCATTTGAGATTCTTCAAAAATAACCTGAGGATTTGTTCCTACAAGCTTAACTGTTCCTGCCTTTAATGCTTCAGGACGCTCAGTAGTATCTCTCATAACAAGAACTGGCTTTCCTAAGCTTGGCGCTTCTTCCTGAATACCACCAGAGTCAGTGATAATAAAATATGACTTACTCATGATATATATAAAACTTTGATATGACATAGGGTCTATAAGAAATATATTACGAGAGCCTGAAAGCATTTTTCTAACAGGTTTCTGTACATTTGGGTTTAAGTGAACTGGATAAACTATATCAATAGTTGGATTATTGTCTGCAATCATTTTTAGTGCCTCGCATATATTTATAAAGCCCTTTCCAAAGTTTTCTCTTCTGTGCCCAGTTACTAAAATTATCTTTTTTTCATTTTTCAGCTCATATTGCTTACTAATATTATTTATAATTTTTTTCTTTATCGCAGAATCCTTTTCAATTTTATTTAATACCAAAAAAAGTGAATCAATAACAGTATTTCCACATATCAATATATTTTTCTTATCTTTATTCTCTTTTAATAAGTTATTTTGACTAGTTAGAGTTGGCGCAAAATGGAAGTTAGCAATAACACTAGTAATCTGTCTATTAGCTTCTTCTGGCCAAGGGCTATAAATATTATTAGTTCTTAGTCCAGCTTCGATATGTCCTACTTTTATTTTGTGATAAAACGCAGCAAGTGCACTCGCAGAAGTAGTTGTTGTATCTCCATGAACTAACACAATATTAGGCATAAAATCATTCAACACTGTTCTCATACCAAGTATTACATTCGATGTGACATCAAATAAATCTTGCGTAGGATTCATAATATTTAAATCATAGTCAGGCACTATATCGAATATTTCTAATACCTGATCTAGCATCTCTCTATGCTGAGCCGTAACACAAACTTTAGCATCAAAAATTTTATCTCGCTTTAGTGCTTTTATTATTGGCACCATCTTGATTGCCTCAGGTCTTGTTCCGAAAACTAACAATATTTTTTTTGCTGGAAGATTATCTGACATTATTAATATTTAGTTTGATTTTTTAAATTCATTTGTTAAAAAATCTGCAAAAACAGATTTATCAAAATTATTATAAAGGTCATTTGACCACGCATAAATATCATTTGATATGCTTTCAAAAATTGTTTGAGACTCTAATTTCAAAAGAATAAGCTCTAAGTCTTCAAAATTTTTTACAACTAAATCTTTGCAGGGGTAGTTGTATTGTTTAAAAAAATTTTCGTTTGGTGAAAGCTGCCAATGCGAGTGCATATCAATAAAAATAGATGGGATTGATAGCATTGCAGCATCTAATGCTGAAGTTGAGCTAAATGTTATATGAATGCTACTAGAACTTAAAAGCTCAGAAAGAGGTGTTTTATTATCAAATCTGGCATATTCATGATCAATTTCTATATCAGGGCAATTAAATTTACTATATCTCGGGTGGTGTCTAAAAATAATTTCGTAATTATTTTTTTGTAAAAATTTATTACTAGTGTTTAGGAGTTTTTGAACAATTTCAACAGACTTTTCATTTATTTTATTCTCTCGAAAGTCAGGAGCAATTTGTAATGTAAAAAGTATTTTTTTGATGTTTTTTTTATTACTAATTTTATTTGCAATCTTATTTAAACCAACTGTGTATACATTACTATCATTAAAAAAACATGATTTATCATTATCAATTAGGAGACTCTTAAAGAAGTCACTGTAAACTAGGTTGACAATATTATTTAATTTTATTTCTTTTTGAGGATGGCCATTTTTTAAATACCCGTGATTGCCATTCCATATAGAGCCATGTTGATAATCTGCTATACAAGCATCAGGATTAATAGCTCTCCAAAGCGTAGCATTGTTCCGAATAAGAGTGATATAAACTTTAGAATGAAATTTTGTAAAAAATATTCTTTTGAGTATTTTTGAAATCTTTACATCTTGTAAATAGATTTCATTTTTAGTGATTGGTTTTTTATAAAGAAAATTAAATAATTTCCTTAATATTATTTGTATTAAAGATATAAAAATAAACGGTGTCGATTTTTTATTAACTTTGTAACTCAAATAAGATTTAAAATATGTATCTTCGAATACAACAAAACTCAATTCATTTTCAATACAATACTTTATCATAGGGCTTAATAGATAATTCTCGCCCTCTTGTCCTCTATTAAAAAAAGATGTACTCATAAAAACCACATCATAGTTTTTTGTAGTAAAAATTAATCTTATAAAGTAGATAGAGGAAGACAAAAAATCTTTAAAGTTATTTGTGATCATTTATGTTTAAAGTTTCAGTCTTTTTTCTGCTATTTTGAAATCTTCGATATTATCAATATCAATTTTATCCTCTGGATTAATAATTAATGGGTATATTTTATTACCAGATACACTTCCACTTAATAATGTTTCTCTTCGAGCAGCCTCAATATCACCAGTCATGGAGTAAGCTTCAGGTAACTCTTGTCTAGGAAAATTATAAGGCTCTTCTATATCAGAAATCATGGATCTTATACTGCCATCTTCATTGATTCCTAAGACTCTATATGGATGTTCCTTTGCCCTTGCAACAGCTCTAACAGAAGTTGCTGAAGGGTTTTTATTGAGTATATCAATCGATTTTTCTATAAGCCCTTCTGGCCTCAATGGCGATGTTGGCCTTAGCAAAATATATATATCATAAACATCGCCAGCTGAATCAAGATAATCCAAAGCGTGTCTCATGAAAGGATAATCTCTTGTATTGTCCATAGATATTTTGGCCGGTCTAAGAAAGGGGACATCTGCACCACAATTTTTAGCGATTTCTGCAAATTCCTCAGAGTCTGTTGAAACTATTACTTTATTTACTGAGTCAGACTTTAATGCGTAAGACACTGAGTAAGAGAGTAATGGTTTGCCGTTGAGAGGTAATATATTTTTATTTGGCAGAGATTTACTACCACTTCTTGCTGGGATTATAACTACTACTTTCATCTTTATTTATTATTTATAATATGGAGATAATGAAATTATTATGAATAAAGTTTAGCTTGAAGCTTACTAAATCAATCATTTAGAGATCTCTTTTTTTAATTTACTTAGTTTTTTTTTATCTTTAGTAGAAAACTTATTTTTGAGAGTTCCATCACCTGCAGCAATACCATAAATTATATTTGGGTTAGAAATATTATCGACTACAATATCTCCGTCTCTACCGTGAAAACCGCCACCAACAATATTGCAATAATCCAAATCTTTTTTTCCATATGAATTATTTAAAATTTCGTCTGTTTTAATAGCTTCGTATATGAAGCCTTCAAAAGCTGATGTGATGTTTGTACGATAAATTTCAATGTTTTGAGCTAATGCATGCTGTATAGCATCTTCTGTAAGATTGTTTTTTCCAAGATCAACTATAATGGCATCATTTTTAATACTTTTTACTATATCAACATCTATTATAGGCACTCCATTAGAGGCTCCTATTAAAACATCTGACATAAATGAGGTTTGCAAAATATTTTCATGAAAAGTAATATTTGAAACTGTATTTTCAGGTTTTATAAAATTAAGGCCTTGAGCAATACCATAGCCTTTATGTATATTTCTTCTATAAATACTTACACTTACGCCACACTCTACTAACTTTAATGCAAGCTTACTTCCTATGTTACCAGAGCCTAATATTGACACTTTTTTGCCACTCAAAAAATTAAGTTTCTGGCTTAAGAAAGACCATGTTGCATTAACTGTTATGTCATTGGGTTTATATTCGAGAATTCTTGATTTTTTAATTTTTTGAAAACAAATTTTTGACAAATTTCCAGTTTCGACAACATTAAGTTTTGGATGAATTGTAACTGGAATTTTCTTTTCGCTATCTACAAAAATGTAATCGACCTTCCCATCAATAATTTCTATTATTTCTGTTAAAATAGATTGTTCAAAAATTACACAACCGCAAACAACAAAAAAATCACATACTCTAATTGGTGTAAGGTAAGGTTCAGTTTCCTGTTTAGATGTTGTAGCAATAGTAAAAACAGTTCTCCTATTATTTTTTTTAAGATCATTTAAGTTTTCTAAAAGCTGCTTGATAAAGAGTTTCTTCATTAGTTTTAAGAGAACAGGTCCCAAGTAATTGGAGTATTCTCAGGTATATCTTGATTGGCCATCTTACCAAGAACTATATCTTCAAATTTTGCATATATCCCATAAGCAGGAGCTGTATAAATTATATCTTCAGCATTAATAATAGAGCCTTTATTTATCTTATTTTTTGCATACATAGTTTTTCTAAATCTTATAATAGAGGCAATTTCACTTGGCGATGGCTGCTTGATTCCATCACCTAAAGACTTCTCTAAGATTTTAACTCGTTCCTTCATTTCTGCAAATTCTTTTGGTTCCATTGATAGAATATGATCGGGACCTTCCATTTTTTTATCTAAAGTAAAATGTTTTTCAATTATATCTCCTCCTCTAGCTACAGCACCTAGACTAACCATATCTCCTATTACATGATCAGAGATACCAACTGGCAAACCACCGAAAGCTTGTTTCATTGTATCAATAGCCTTGATGTTCATAGTTTCAGGGGGACAAGGATATGAAGATGTGCACTGCATCAAAATTACATTAGGATTCCCGCATTTGGCAACCTCCATAAGAGCATCTTGAACCTCTGAAAGATATGACATACCTGTAGAAATTATAATTGGCTTTTGAGTTGAGGCGACTTTTCTAATAAGAGGCAGATTAACTAAGTCAAAAGAGGCTATTTTGTAGCAATCAACTTCGAGTTCAGCGAGTTCATCTGCACTTTCTAAATCAAATGGAGCTGAAAAGATTATGGTTCTCTCTTTGGCATAATCAAAAAGTTCAATAGTTTGTTCTTTTGTAAGCTCATATTTTTTAAGCATCTCATAATCGGTCTCTTCAACTCCGAGAACTTTTTCAACATAGCGAGAGGTTTTTCCATGTTTTGCAACTCGATATTTAGTTTTATACGATTGAAGCTTGACTGCATCTGCTCCTGCATCAATTGCAGCATCAATTAATTTTTTTGCCATAGCCATACTGCCGTTATGATTGAGACCAATTTCTGCAATCAAAAAAGCGCCATGGTCTACACCCACATATTTATCTTTAATACATACAATTTTGTTAAAATCTAAACGAGGATTTGTTTTATCAATTGAATTAATTTTAAATGTCTTATCACTTATAATTTGGGCAAGATCAATTGCCTTGCTAAATAATATTTGCAAATCAGCGTATATAAATTCAGCGAGGCTGCCTAATGTATATAAATTTAAAATCTTATCAAATTTTTCACGTGTCTCAGCAAGTGCTGCTTGATAACCTTTAATGTACATAGGATAAACTTCGGGCAACTTAATTACTTTAAAGTCGATAATTTGATCTAACTTAGACAAACCTAGGCTAACAAATTGATTTTTAACATTATTAAATAACTCATCTTCATTCATCACATCGTATTTATCATCAGGAGAATAGGTTATTTCACAACACATTATTGTAGTATCTGAAGATGGGTCTTTAATAAATGAGTTTTGATCTGAGACTCTATTAAAAAAAATGTCTTCGTCATCTATATAAATAAAATCAACGCCCTCAGGCAAAACTTTTGCAGTTGAAAGCTCCAACATTACCAAAATAACCCCTCTATATTTTAAGTTAGTTTCAAACCCAAGGAACCTCGAGAAATTAGTGCATGATGTTGTATTTATGACTAAATCTTTTGGCATTAAATTGATATCACGCTTATCAGTAACAATTTTATTTATATTATTACTGTTGCTTAATTGAATATTTTGAATTGTTTCTTCTAAGTTTATTGTACCGCCAAGATCAAGAACTTTTTTCTCAAGACACCCAAGAATAGTTCCACTACCTTCATTACCAACAGCACTCCACTGGTCTTGATAAAATGCACGACGTTCTTCAGTTATTTGTACTCTTTTGGGTGCCCAATTCGCATCTAACTCTTTTGTAGGAATGCCCCATAACTTTTCTGGGTATTTAGTAAAAAAAAGTTCCTGTAAGGTATCCCCTGCGAGTGCTTTTGTATATTCATAATAATTATTAGCTTTTGATAAAGCATCAGGATTAACTTTTGCCAATTCATTATTTATTTTATCACTTGTTTTTTTTGGTAAGCTATTAATAAACTCTCTTGAAATAGGATAGTCATAAAACTTACCGTTTTTAAAATTTTTAGCCCAATGGTCTCTCTCGTGAAAAAGGCCTTCAAATTCAGTTAGCAAATAATTTTTAATATCATCGTCAGGCGTATGATATATATGTGGTCCCATATCTACGGGCCTTCCTTTCCAGGTTTCAGTTCTAGCTAGGCCTCCTATCATTGAGGTTTTTTCAATAATTTCAACATTGTGTCCATGCTTTAAGAGTTCATAAGCGGATGCTAAACCTGTTATGCCTCCACCAAGAATATATACTGTTTTTTTCATTTATAAATCCTTATCTTTAATTTCTTCAGCACATCTAAGTAAATATTGTCCATATTGATTATTAGATAATGGTTTTGCTAATTCAAGAAGTTGAGTTCTACTAATATGACCTTTATTAAATGCAATTTCTTCAATGCATGCAACTTTTAGACCTTGTCTTCTCTCAATTATTTCAATAAATGTAGAAGCCTCAAGAAGTTTTTTGTGAGTACCTGTATCTAACCAAGCATAACCTCGACCCATTAATTCGACATCTAGCCGGTCTTCATAAAGATACATTTCAATTAAAGTGGTTATTTCTAACTCTCCTCTTTCTGATGGCAAAACCTCTGGTGCTTTAAAAATTACATCATTTGGAAAAAAATATAAACCGGTAAGTGCGAAATTGCTTTTAGGTTTATCTGGCTTTTCTTCAATACTTAAAACTTTGCCATTAGCATCAAAGTCAACGACACCATATTGTTCAGGATTATTAACATGATAACAAAAAACTGTTGCCTTATTTTTATGTTTTGCATTTAACACAGCGCTAGACAGAAGATTATTCAAACCATGACCATAATAAATATTATCGCCAAGAATTAAACATGCATCATCATCACCAATGAAATCCTTAGCTAGAATAAATGCTTGCGCCAAACCATCTGGAGAAGGTTGCTCTAGATATTCAAACTTCATACCAATGTCATTACCACTTCCTAGTAATTGCTTATATCGTGGTAAATCTTCAGGAGTTGAAATGATTAGTACCTCTTTAATATTAGCAATCATCAATACTGACAGAGGGTAGTAAACCATTGGTTTGTCATAAATTGGCATTAGTTGCTTTGAAACTGCTTTAGTAACAGGATAAAGACGAGTGCCAGAACCACCAGCTAATATAATTCCCTTCATGAATCTTTAACTCCTAATTTCATAGATTGGTTATTATTTTTTATAATTTGATTGCACCAATTGATATTTTCTAAGTACCACTCAATAGTCTTCTTAATGCCTGTATTAAAAGTTTCTGCTGGACTCCAGTTAAGCTCATTTGCAATCTTACTAGCGTCTATAGCATATCTATTGTCATGTCCTGGTCTATCCTCAACATGAGTAATTAGTTCTTCATATTTTGCAATATTATAATGTTTGCTAGGCTTTAATACATCTAATATATTGCAAATGGTTTTTACAACATCAATATTTGGAATTTCATTGTGGCCTCCAATATTGAAAGTTTGGCCAATTTTACCCTTTAGTCCAACTTCAAGAAGTGCTCTTGTATGATCATCCACATATAGCCAATCTCGTATTTGTTTTCCATCACCATATATAGGAATGCAACTTCCATTCAAAGCTTTTAGAATGGTATTAGGAATAAGTTTTTCAGGGAACTGATAAGGTCCATAGTTATTAGAACAATTTGTTATTAATATTGGTAATTTATAAGTCCTGTTCCATGCACGAACTAAATGATCAGAACTAGCTTTTGAAGCCGAATATGGAGAACTTGGAGCATATCGTGTTGTCTCTGTAAATAAATCATTTGTGCCTTCAAGGTCTCCGTAAACCTCATCGGTAGATACATGAAGGAATCTAAATTTATCTTTTTTGTTATTTTCAAGAGATTCCCAATACATTCTAGACTGTTCAAGCAAAATATATGTACCAATAATATTTGTTTGTATAAAATCTGAAGGTGCATTTATTGATTTATCGACATGGGATTCAGCAGCTAAATGAAAAATTAGGTCAGGTTGATGTTTTTCAAAAATATTTTTAATTTTGTTTGGATCACAAATATCAGCTAATTCAAAAGAATATCTATCAGAGCTTTCCACTAATGATAATGATTCCAAGTTTCCTGCGTAAGTAAGTTTGTCAATGTTTACTACGCTATGATTAGTATTAGATATAATATTCCGAATAAGAGCTGAACCTATAAAACCTGCACCACCAGTAACTAATATTTTTTTATTCATAAATACTCAAAATAAGTTAATTTAAGTATGATTGGCCATATTTTTAAACTTTTCATTTTTTTCAATTAATTCTTGAAAAGTACCTTGATCAGCAACTTTTCCTTCGTCAATAAAAAATATCTGATCGCATTTTTCTACTGTCTTTAGACGATGCGCAATCATGATAATGGTTTTTTCATCACTAAATTTGTGTACAGCTTGCATAATCATTTTTTCAGTTATCCCATCAAGAGAACTAGTTGCCTCATCAAATACTAATATCTTTGCTTGATGATATAAAGCTCTTGCTATTCCAATTCGCTGGCGCTGTCCACCAGAAAGCTGAACTCCTCTTTCTCCAACTTTAGTATGAACTCCATTTTTTAGGTCTTTGACAAATTCTTCAAGGTTAGCTAACTTTAATGCATTGTCTACTTGGTTAAAGTTAATTTGATTCTTTGAAATACCAAAAGCTACATTTTCGGCAATGGTGCCCTCTGATAAAAATATTGCTTGTGCTACGAAACCAATACTATTTTGCCAAGATCTACGATTTTGATTATTTATAATTTTACCGTCAATCTTTAAGGATCCTTTTTGAGGCTCTATCAAGCCAAGCAAAATATCAACTAGTGTTGATTTTCCAGATCCAGATGGTCCAACTATTCCAATTATTTTTTTTATTGGTATTGATATATTCATTTGATTTAGAACTAATTCATTTTTACCAGGATATCTAAACGAGACATTTTCTAGTGATATTTGTTTTTTAGGATTTAGATATCTTTTTTCTATTTTAATTGACTTGAATTTATTTGTAGTAGGTTTTATTTCTGATGAATTAGTTAAATCTTGCTGAATTGCTTCATAGGCTCCTGTACTTGACTTAATAGACGCCAAACTATTATATATTCCTTGGAATGCAGGCAACAATTTCATACCGGCAATAGCATATACAGAAAGTATTGGAAGAATTGAGCTTAAATCTGCATCGTAACTTGTAAATAAATAAAGTACGAGTCCTATCATCGAACCGAAAGCAATCAGTTCCATAAAGTAACGTGGTGCATGTCCTAATGCGTTATTAACACCTTGGCTATAAGCAAACACGACGCCAGTTTTGTAAAAACGGTCTATAAAGTCGCTATGTCTTCCTAACAACAATACATCTTTTATGCCGCCAAATCCTTCATTCATTAGGCGATAACGTTTTTCATATATTTCCGATATTGACCTACCATTTTTTAATAATGTAAGGCTGACAAGTTTAAAAATAAGAGAATACGATAATGCAAATATTACAAAACCAATAATCGCAACTATTGGATCAAAAATAAAAATGCTTATACTCATAGATATTACGAATACAACATTTGCATTCAAATGCATAAAAGGCATCAAAATACCATGATTTATCCTTAGGGTTTCAGTCGCAATTTGTTTTGTTAATTGCGCGCTACTACCTGATGCATGAAACAACCAATCCTGCTTTAGATAATGTGTATATAGTCTATCAGCAATTTCAACACTAATTTTATTTGCAAATAATGTAATTTTCCATGTTGTATACATAGAGATGATGGATGCAATAAATAACATTATTAAAACAACAAGCCCCAACCAAAATACGAATTGTGATTCTGAAGTCAAGCCGCTCAACTTATAAACTTCTGCAAAAAAGTTGTCTTGTTGAAGCTGACTTAAATCACCAACCAAGGCCATAAAGGGAATTATTGATGCAACTCCTACTATCTGTGTTAATGACATCACTATAACCAAAACTTGAAGAAGGTAAAACTGCCTTCTTTGACTTGTATTCAGGATGCTAAAAAGGTGTTTTACAATTTTAAACATTATTTAAATTCATTACTTTTTTAAATTTAGTTACATCGCCTCAAGAAGTCATTGACCAATGATTGTGATAAAGATAGCAGCAATGTTATTTGCATGGCAATGATATTTTGTTCGTATATTATTTTCACTATGACTACTTACAAAATCTTTGGTTTTGTCTTCAAATGCATTATCAAAAATTGATAGTTTTAAGTCTTTATAATCTTGGTTTAAGACACTCAAAATAGTTCTTTTAAGATACTCTGGAAAGCGCTAAGCATTAACTAATGCCGTAACTTTAGGATTCATGAAATATTAGTTAGTTTAATCTTCTTTGAAATAGCTGCGAACAAGGACAATGAGCACTCCAAGCATAAATCCTAATAATGTACCAAGTATGCAAATAGAAGTTCTTGAAGGTTCTATTTTTTTTCTTGCAACCGCAGGATGGTCTAAATATGAAAAAACATAAAACTTATTTGCTTCAATTAATGTAAGTTGTTGCATTTTTTGTTTGAGAATCTCAGCTACAACTTGTTTTATCTCAGAGTAGCTAGTTAAAGCCATCTGAGAATTTAAAAATTTCATAGCTGACTCGGCTTCACGCTTATGTTTAGCTCTAAAAGAATCATTGATTTGATTTACTATTAGCTCTGTCCATTCTTTAGCAATATAAGGTGACTCATGTTTAACAGAAATGGTTAAAAATTTCGTATCATAATCTTGAGAAACTTGTATCTTCTTCTTAAAAGCTTTGTAACTTTTTTGAGGATGAGGAATGTCGTTCCATTTTCCCGTTTGAACACTGAATATAGAATCGCGGTATATGATAGAGTTGCTTTCCTCATCCCAAGTTTTTACAGCCATAAGATCAGGAAGAAAAATATTAGGCAAAATATTTTCTTCAAAAAAACTTAGAGTAGATATTTTTGTTATAGCTTTAGTTGATGTGCCGCCTGACGTTGATGATATGTTTATACCAGCAAGACTGGCCAACCCTCCTATATTATTTAAAGATTGGTTTGAGCTGCTTTGTTCTCCAACTGGACTCAAAAGTGCAGTTGATTGATAAATATTTGAAAGAGTAAGGCTATAAATAAGCGCGATTATTGCAAACAAAAAAGTGGAAGCAATAATTAGACCCTTATTAATAAGAATTGTCTTTGCTAATGATTTTATATCTATTTCATCACCCAGCTCGTTATTATGATGTAAATTAGTGCTATTGTTCATGGAAGTAATTATATAGTTTTTCGTATTCAAGTTGTTTGTTTTGTAAAAATCTTTTTGTTAAAGCAGTTTTTTTATTTAGCCCTTTTGGAGTTAATATATATAAATAACCCAATTTGTTTTTATGATTTAAAAAACTTTTGCATTTTATGAAGCCAACTTCAGTTAAAGCTTTGATGCAATAATTAACCTTACCTAAGCTGAAACCCATTTGTTCAGAGATACCCCTTTGAGAAATTTTTGGATTGTTATAAACCAAGTGAAGAACTTTTAAATCATCTTCATTTATTTTTTTATCATATGACATAAGTATAGTTATGATTAGTTTTGTATTGCACAAT
>Ga0213868_10001474_pt1 | contig 22728 bp, 20 predicted proteins | sample PICome_9_FD_160087 | JGI IMG/M metagenome (GOLD analysis project Ga0213868, IMG submission 160087) | Coastal seawater microbial communities near Pivers Island, North Carolina, United States - PICO127 | ecosystem: Environmental > Aquatic > Marine > Coastal | place: USA: North Carolina... | reverse complement strand
AACCACATGGGTTTCACAGCTGGCAAAAACATCTGTCAGGATCTGCATAAATGAGTCCTCGGGAGGATCATCTGACCACAAGGCAAACACACCACCTGGATGCAGCTGCTCCGTCATTTTTCTTAGCCCATCCGCGCGGTAAAAATCGGCATGCTGCTCATTGAGTAAGTGCCCCGGCGAGTGATCAATATCCAGCAACACCGCGTGAAATTTCCGGTTCGGTTCGGCAGAGTCAAAACCAACGCCACCCTCCTGCACCGCCCGCTTAAAAAAATCACCGTGCTCAAACCGGCACCTCGCATCGGCGACCAGGCCGGGCCCCAGCGGCACCAAGCCACGCTCATGCCAGTCAATCACCGGCTGCAGGTAATCCACCACGATAAGCTCCCGCACGGAGCTATGATCCAGCGCCTCCTTTGCTGTATAACCGAGTCCAAGCCCGCCAACCACCACCTCCAGCCTTCCATCAACACCAGCGAAAGCTTTTTCAGCCGCCGCCAGACCCAGAGTAGATAAGGCCTCTTCCACCACCGTGAACAGACTCGACATCAGGAATTCCGATCCCAACATAATCTCATACACCTCCAAGTGATCCAAGGTCTGCATCGTGCGGCGACGCAGGATAACCTCGCCAAGCGGCGTCCGCTGGTAGTCAAGCTCTTCAAAGTGTGGCTTCATCACCGCTTTTTTAGTCATGCCCTAAGCAGATAAACAGGAAAACTGAAAATTTAATCGCGTTATTTGTTTGCAGAGATAAAATTTTCAGACACATCAACACGCGTGAACAACGAATCCCCCATCGAAAAAACAGACCTTTACGAGGACACCCGTAAATGGAGGAAGATTGTGACCAAGTACCAGAAGCCCCATCTGGCCAAAGCCAGCTGGCAAATTGTCAACACCCTAATCCCGTTTCTGGCATGCTGGGTGACCATGTACTTCCTCTATGACATCTCTATCTGGCTTACCGTGCCGTTCATGCTTATCGGCGGCGGCCTGGTGATGCGCATCTTCATCCTGTTTCATGACTGCGGCCACCAGTCGTTTTTCAAATCACGCCGGGCAAATGATTACTGGGGATACATCACCGGTGTGCTGACCTTCACTCCCTACAGATTCTGGCACTGGGAGCATGGCATCCACCACTCCACCGCTGGAGATCTCGATCGTCGTGCCGAGGGCGACGTCTGGACGATGACCGTCGAAGAATACGAGGCCTCGTCAAAGTGGATGAAACTCGGCTACCGTCTGGTTCGCAATCCACTAATCCTCTTCACCGTAGCCCCGATGTTCCTGTTCCTCATCTGGCATCGCTTTTCCACCAAAAAAGCCAAGATGAAAGACCGCCGCTCTGTCTGGTGGACGAATCTGGGTATCGCCATAATGGTGACCCTAGGCTGCTACCTCATGGGCTGGCAAAAATACATGATCCTCCAGCTCGGAATCTGCACGGTTTCCACCACCACCGGTGTCTGGATGTTCTACGTCCAACACCAGTTCGAAGACGTCTACTGGGCGAGGAAGGGCCAGTGGAACTTCGCCACCGCCGCACTCGAAGGCAGCTCGTATTACAAACTACCTAAGATCCTGCAGTGGTTCTCAGGCAATATCGGATTTCACCACATCCACCACCTCAGCTCAAGAATTCCCAACTACCTGCTGGAAGAATGCCACAAGGCCGAGCCGGTTTTTCAGCAAGTGCCCTGCCTCACCCTCCGCACAAGCCTCTCCTGCGCCGGCTACCGCCTGCTTGACGAGGAAAACAATCGTCTGGTAAGCTTCAAATACCTTAAGGAATACAGGAAAACACATCAGGCCGCCACTGCCGCCTGAAACCCTACCCAGTTCCTAACCAGCCCCATCTCCAAATCTCTATATCTCCATATCAAATAAGACACATCCAGACCAATACTAGAATATGAATCCAGCCAACAGTATCAGAAAACCAGCTGCCTCCATACTTGCTCTCCTCTCATCAACGATAGTTACTTTTGCCGACGAGGCGGAAACTGTTGTTGCAGCCACCGATTCTGGTGACACATCGTGGATCCTTACCGCAACCGCTCTTGTGCTGTTCATGACCATGCCTGGTCTCGCCCTCTTCTACGGCGGCCTAGTGCGTTCCAAAAACGTATTATCCGTTATGGCGCAGTGCTCTGGTATCGCCTTCATGGCCTCCATTCTCTGGGTCGTCTGCCTCTACAGCCTCTGCTTCAAGGGAGGCAATGGTGGCTGGATTGGCAACCTTGATGCCGCTTTTCTTAAGGGTGTCACCACCGAAACCACCGTAGGAACCTTACCCGAGACGCTCTTTATCATGTTCCAGATGACCTTCGCTATTATTACTCCGGCCCTCTACGTTGGTGCCGTTGTTGAGCGCATGAAGATGAGCGCCATTGTCGTCTTTTCCGCGCTCTGGCTCGTGCTTGTCTATGCCCCTGTCTGCCACTGGGTTTGGGGAGGTGGTTGGCTTGCCGAAATGGGCATTCAAGATCTTGCGGGAGGTATCGTCGTGCACGCAACAGCAGGTGTTTCAGCACTAGTGATGGCGATCATGCTCGGGCGCCGTAAAGGTTTCCCAGAGCATCCACATCCACCACACAACCCTGGCATGGTCTACATTGGTGCCGCCATGCTGTGGGTTGGCTGGTTCGGCTTCAACGCCGGCAGCCAAGTCAGTGCCGGACAAGGTGCTGGCATGTCCATGCTTGTCACTCACCTGTCCGCCGCCACAGCCGCAGGTGTCTGGGGCATCATGGAGCGTACGCTCAACGGCAAAGCAAGTCTCGTCGGTATGGTCACAGGCTTGATTGCCGGACTTGCCACCATCACTCCCGCTTCCGGTAATGTCGGCCCGATGGGTGCCATTGCCATCGGTGCTATCGCGGCCGTGTTCTGCTACTACGCAGTGAACCTGATCCGCAACAAATTCAAAATTGATGACTCCTTGGACGTCTTTGCCGTTCACGGAGTAGGAGGAGTTCTTGGCACCATCCTACTAGCCGTCTTCGGACAAACGGCATTCGGCGGCCTCGGCAATTTGAAACCCATGGGTGAGCAGCTCGGAATACAGCTCACTGGTCTTGGCGTCACGATTGTCTGGTCAGCCGTAGCGACAGTCATTATCATGCTCATAACCAAGGCCACCATCGGCATCCGTGTAACAGAAGAAGAGGAAAACCGAGGAATGGATCTCACCGAACACGGTGAAGATGCCTACAGTGAACTGTAAACGTTCACTCGCAGGTTGGCGACACCATCACCAACCATGACTTCAACCAGCAAGCCACTCACCATCCTTTACAAGGACGAGTGGCTTGTTGCTGTAGACAAACCAGCTGGTCATTTAGTTCATCCTGCCGATCAGCCAAAGGATGACGATCTGGTCACCATGAAAATCCTGCGGGATCAGATCGGCCAGCGCGTCTACACCATCCACCGCATTGACCGCCCCACCACTGGGGTGCTGCTCTTTAGTGTAGATCGCACTGCCGCACGTGCCCTGCACCGCGCACTGGCGCGTCATCAAATGGCCAAAAGCTATTGGGCTGTCTGCCACGGCATCGCTCCGGCCGAGTCATGGGAATGCTATGAGCCCAATCAAAAAGAGGAACACTTACCAATACGAGATGCCCACACCAGCTTCCGCCGTCTAGCAGTATTGACTCCAGCCGCACTGGCTAGGGAAGACCCAGCCCAGATCTCCCTCGTTGAGGCCATACCACACACCGGGCGCTATCATCAGATACGCCGGCATCTACTGCATCATCAGCTACCGATCATTGGCGATTTCCGCTACGCTGGAATTGACACTTCACACCACCTTGGCGAGCTTCTCGGCACTGGCACTCGCATGCTTTTAGAGTCCAAATCGATCACATTTAATCATCCCATAACCGGTGAGCAGATGACGATATCCGCTCCTCCTGACCCCACCATCATCAGCCTGTTCCCTCAGTTTTCTGTATCGTAACTGACTAGCTTCAGCTCACATCTTCGCACCAGACGATCATGCCGCGCCCGCCATTAATATCACCTAATCGGCTCCTTGCATGGTACCAATCAGGCACCATTACACGCAAGCAGTGGCTCGGCGGCATGCGGCTTCAGTTGCTAGAAGCCCTGAGAGAAATCTCCGAAGATACCGCCAACCCCCAAGCGGCACTTATGGAGAGATTGCGCTGCCGTAATGCTGCACGCAGGCTTACCCATAAACACACTGAAGCCGAACTAAGGGAGGTATTCATCAGCCTCAGCCAGCTCGATGACTTCCCACCGGCTAACTACCTCTGGAATGCCGATCAGTTAGACACTCCTCTGCAAAGCATGCTTAGGGAAAAACGAGTTCCCGTGCTGAAATTCAAGGATGTTCAAATTCAGCGCCTGAGCGCCAAGCTCACTATTGAATACGGCAGCCTGAAAGCCAAAAACCGCACACGAGAAAGAATTCAACTTCGCAGGGATTGGCGAGGCGTAATGATTGTTGAAGATCGGGAATGCCTAAACAAGCCATCATAAAATTAGGCCTGTCCCAGATACACGGTTCAGAGGTTATTTTTCAAATACCATAAAATGCTGCCATGGTAAAAAGTCCTCCGTTTTCAGGTGCTTCAATCCAACAGCCTGCATCTCCTTGATCGCCTGGGCTTCACTCATCTTATGCAGAGGTTTAATTGGCACGGCAGGATCCTCTGCCCGATATTCCAATAAATAGACACAGCCACCAGGTTTAAGGGCATGAACGATCGACTGCATCATCTCGTTGGGATGGGAAAACTCATGATAGGCATCCACCATGATCACCGCATCCACACTTTCTTTGGGTAACTGCACAGAATCCACCTTGCCTAGATTGGCTTCTACGTTAGTCACCTCAAGGCTCTGTGCCTTCTGCACAAGATGGGCCACCATCTCGGGCTGGATATCTACACCGATGACTTTCCCTTGTGGCACCAGACTTGCGAGCCGAAAGGAATAATAACCGGAACCCGAACCGACATCGACCACCACCGCATCTGGTTTGATTTCTTGCGCCAGCCCCTTCATGACTCGGCTCGTCGCCTCCTCAGCTTCTCGCTCAGGACGTTCCAACCAATCAATCGCAGTATGTCCCATCACATGTGAAATCTCACGCCCCATATACACCTTGCCCGTGCCGTCTCGGCTTGCTTGCCTCTGCTCATAGGCGTGGGCCTCAGGAGCATAAGGCTCGGCCACAGGCGCCATCTCTGACTCTTGCTGCTCAATAGCCTGCTCACCAACCTGCTCACTACTCGTTACCAGGGAATCAGCCTCGTCCTTGTCTCTGACACCATTCAGATAAAGCATGCCTCCGATCACCATCAGCAAAAGAATCAGATACCAGATAAGGCGCTTACGTTCTGCAAATTCCATGCCCACATCTCTAGCATACATGAGATCATGACACAAACCTCCTCTCAGTAGTATATTGATGTCACTGCCTCACCACATCACCTTGCAGGCATGAGAAAAGCGCGTTAGCCTGCCGCCATGGATTCAATCACCCAGGCAGCGCTAGGCGGCTTGTGCGGCGAAATGACGCTGCGCAAACAACTTGGTTGGAAAGCCATGGCCTGGGGGGTGTTTATCGGCACCCTTCCCGATCTCGATATTATCGCCTACCCATGGCTCGACAAGGTGCAGCAGCTCTCATGGCACCGCGGCATTTCCCATTCTATCCTAATGTGCTTTCTGGCCGCCCTTGTCCTTGGCTGGCTGCTGGCCAAACTGCACCGGAAAAGAGGCGTCACCCAACGCCAAGCCACTTGGTTTGTCTTCATCACCTGGGTCACCCACGTCGCCATTGATTGCTTCACCTCCTACGGCACTCAGATCTTCGAGCCCTTCAGTAACTACCGGGTTGCCTTGAACAATATGTCGATCATTGATCTCTCCTTTACCCTACCCATGCTGGCAGGTCTTCTGCTGGTTCTATTTTTCAAGAAGGACTCGGCCACCCGCACGATCATCGGACGCAGCGCAGCCATCTGGCTCTGCCTCTACACCACCGCGAGCTTCACGCTCCAATACCAAGCGAACGTTTACTTTGAAAAACAACTCCACGCACGTGGAATCACCCCAACACGGATGATGACCGCCCCCACGATATCTAACATCTTTCTCTGGCGCATGCTGGCTGAATCTGGAGACCAGTATCACATTGCTTATTGGTCCTTGTTTGATAAAACCAGCCGCCCATGCCGGATCGACAGCACAGCAAAAGGACATGATGCCCTTGAACCACTAAAGGATCACCCCGAAGCTGTGCAACTCGTCTGGTTTACGAAGAACTGGCACAAAGTCGTGCAAGCTTCCAGCAAGCCAGACTCCCTTCTCCTGATTGATATGCGCTTCACCGAGATAGTCACCCCTGAAAGTAAAAGCCCCGTATTTTGCTGGCGGCTTCAAGAGCAATCCGGAAACCTCGATTTTAACCAAGTCTCTTTTAGAGGAAGATCCAAGGTCGGAGAGACCCTCGATTATCTGTGGCAACGTATCCAGGGATCTGCCCCAGAATGGATGGCAGCCCCATGGCCATGGCAAGACAAGGCCATTGACCTCACTGGGCAAGATCGATAGCGTACTTGCCTGCCTCCACAATCACCCCCTTACCTAATATGCCATCATCTCAATCATGCACTGACGACCAAGAGTCGATAGCAGGCACTTTGGCAGAGGCGATGGATTTTCTCGCCCTTTGCCATGAGGAACTTGACTGGGATGAACAAAAACACGTTGCAAGGCAAGCCGCCGCCCGTGACGCCATCGAGAATGGCCACCCATGGCAGCCAAGCTTCGAGGAGCTTGAACATGGTGCGCGCGTTGCCTGGCGCAATAATGCCCGTTGCATTGGACGCTTGTTCTGGGAATCTCTGGAAGTGCGGGACAAACGTGATCTTCTCGAACCCGATGCTGTTGCCGAGGATTTGCACCAGCACATCCGCATAGCGACCAACAAGGGCAAAATCAAACCCCTCGTCAGCATATACGCACCAGCAGACGAACAAGGCCCCCAGCTGCGCATCTGGAATCACCAGCTTTTTGGCTACGCCGGCTACGGCAAGCAGGCAGACGGAACATACCTCGGTGATCCTAAGCATGAGGAGTTCACCCGGCTCGCCCAGGAAATGGGATGGCGTGGGCAGGGCACGGATTTCGATCTGCTCCCCTGGATTATCCAAAAAAGGGGCGAAGCGGCTCGGCTTTACGATCCACCCGAGGAGTCATGCCTAGAGGTGCCTTTGCGCCACCCCAGTCTGGAATGGTTCGCAGACCTGGGCCTGCGCTGGTATTCAGTGCCCATTCTCTCGGACATGAACCTACGTCTTGGCGGTTTAAACTTTAGAGCAGCACCCTTCAATGGCTGGTACATGGGAACGGAAATTGGATCGCGTGATTTGGGCGATGTGGATCGTTATAATCTGCTGCCCGTCATTGCTGACAAGATGGGATTGCGGGACAACAAAGCAGAAGCCTTGTGGAAGGATCGCGCACTTGTGGAGCTCAACGAGGCGGTATTACATTCCTACTCGGAAGATGGCGTTCGCATTGTCGATCACCACCGTGCATCATCAGAATTCATGCGTTTTGTAGCTAAAGAGCAAGCAGAGCAGCGCCTCGTATCTGGTAACTGGAGCTGGCTCGTCCCTCCCATGTCAGGATCCGCCACTGAGGTATTTCATAAGAGCTGGAAGGACCGTAAATACGTGCCTGATTACCAACTCCAACCCAAAGCCTGGGAGTCATCGAGTTAGGCTCTTTGCCAATCAAACGCTCCGCTCATCCTATTAATCAAGAGCCGAGCGGAAATCGTCAGCCGCAGATAAGGGGTCAAAAAAGGGGTCAGGCAGAGAAATGTGTCATCATTTGCACCTTGCCCTGCCCCACCAGCTTCCACAGCTGAAACAGCCGCATACCACCTCAAGAAAGAGTCCGGTAGTAGAAGCCACTATCTGCCATGTGATGGCACGGGGAAATCGTTTGGGCGAGATTGTGAGGAGTGACCCGGGCTGAGCAGATGCTTAAAATGAAGCTGAAAAACCAGAAACAGGCTGAAATGATGTGGTATAAAATAGAGAAAATGCACCATTTCTCTGCCTGACCCCTTTTCTAAATATACCTCATCATTTTTATTGATGATTTGTTTGTTGATATCGATTACAGGATCAGCTGAGTATGTGGTATGCTACGCACGACTCGAAAGTAACCATCATTTCCGGGTGTCACGGGTCTGCAAAAAGCCAAGCAAAACAAAAATCATGAAAAAGAAATCAATGTTAATACTGGCGGGCATACTTGCCCTGCCAATGAGCATCCATGCAGAGACCGCAGGGCAACCGGCCCAAGCCGCCGCTCCTGCCGCTGAGGGTGGAGCCCTTGAGCGCGATATGAAAGCACTGCAAGGCAAGTGGAAGTGTGTGGGAATGGAGGCCGCTGGTAACCAGGGACCCCCTGAGGTGATCGCGGTGATGAAATACGAGTTCAAGGGGATGAGGCTGATCATTACGCCTGCTGAGCCAGGTACGCCGGATTACTCCTTCAAGCTCAATCCCGCTGCCAAGCCCATTCCGACCTTCGACCTGATCTCGCCGGGTGAAGAGGGCGAAACACTGGAGGGCATCTATGCCCTGGAGGGAAACAAGCTGAGGATCTGCCTCGGAAAACAGAAACGCCCCACGGAATTCGTGGCCAATGAGGAGACGGGATTCGGGCAAATGCTGATCACATTGGAGCGCAAGTAAGACAGGTTGAATTTAAAAAGGAGATGCTGTTAAAAGGACACTTATGTTACTACTCGCGCTGTTTCTTTCCGCGCTTGGTGAATTTTGCCTCTTTGGGGCTATCGCCTCAATGGAGGCGAAGGTTGAGAATAATGGACACCTGCCGTTTTTGATTGGATACAGCATTTTCTGTCTCTCTTTTTTCACCTGTTCAGCGCTAGTTGGCATCGGCGCTTTCGGGCTGAATCGATCAAATCTAGCTCACGGGCTTAAGGGAATGATCCTTGGAGCTGCGCTGGCATTTGCCTCCACTTTTGTGATCTTTATGATGCGGCCCAGGTGGGATTTGCTGGGAGCAAGTGCCGGCGTAATTTACGGAATTTTGCTAGCCCCCATTGGCGCAGTTATATGCGGCCTCTCCGGAGTCTGGATCATTAAGCAGAAGCGCCCCGCGGGCTTTGTGACCAATGAATAAGGAGGATTCGGGCAAATACTGATCACATTGGAATACGATCAAGGCGAACAGAAGAAGAAGGGGGAAGTCTTTTTACCGATCATTTCTCCTGCGCCTCCAATCCCGAGTCCCATTGCCCCACCGGTGACTCTTCCAATTCCCACGCCCTGCACCACCGACCAACCAAAGTCCATCACGGCTAATCCAAGGCCGAGCGGAAATCGTCAGCCGCAGAGCTGATGTCAGGTTGCTCAAGCATGGCAAGATCCTCACTAGCCGGCACCTCCTGCTCCGTAGAAAGTGGGGAAGCTTCAAGAGCAAGCTCTCTAGGCACCGCCTCTGCTGCTTTTAGCTCTCCTATCCGGGAATCCTCCGCAGCAGCGCCGAGCTCGGGGAATTTCCTCGCCCCAGGGATCACAGATCGCTCGAACGAGCCCACCGCGCTGTTGTAATTCTTGACCGTGGTTTCAAGGTTCTTACCCACCTTGGTCAGGTGGCTGGCAAAGACTCCGAGGCGTTCGTAAAGGGTCTTACCTAATGCCGAGATCTCACGGGCATTTGCTGCCAGCGCCTCCTGCCGCCAGCCGAAGGCCACGGCACGCAATAAAGCAATCAGGGTGGTCGGTGTGGCTAGGATGACATTCTGATCCACTCCTTTTTCAATCAGACTAGAGTCCTCCGCCAGCGCCGCGGAGAAAAAGGCCTCACTGGGTAAAAACAGCACCACAAATTCCGGCGTGGTCTCAAACTGCTGCTGGTATTTTTTACTACCCAGCTGCTGAATGTGGGTGCGCACTTGAGCTGCATGGCGCGCCAAAGCTGCCTGCCGCACCGTATCATCATCGGTCTCAATAGCATCGAGATAGGCATCCATTGGCGTCTTGGCATCCACCACTACTTGCTGGCCTGCGGGCAACTTAACAATCAGATCAGGACGCAGGCGTTTACCCTCGTCAGTGTGCGTGGTTGTCTGGGTTTCAAAGTCACAGTGCTCCTGCATACCCGCCATCTCCACCACTCGGCGCAGCTGCATCTCACCCCACTGACCACGTCCGGTCGGCTGGCGCAGAGCCTTGACTAGCTTTTTGGTGGCATTTTCAAGCCCTTGATTGGACTGGGTGATATGAGTGATCTGCTGCTTCAGGGTGGCGTTATCACCCTCTCGTGCTTTGTCGCTTTGGGTGATCTGATTTTGCACTTTCTCGAGGGTTTCAGAAATCGGTTTAACCATCTGCTCGACTGCAAGCTTGCGTTTTTCCAACTCACTATTTGCCTCCTGCTGCTGCATCTTCAGGCTATTTTTAGCCATTGATAAAAACTGATCCTGTGTTGATTTCAGTGTTTCGGCAGAGAGCGCCTTAAAAGTATCCGTCAAGCGAAGCTCAGCCCTTTCTAGCAGTGCCTGCTTCTCAACAGCGGCTTTTTTCTCTTCTTCAAGCCGAACTTCGAGCTCGGTGTGCTCCTTCCTCAAGGAACGATCTTCATCCTGCAGTTTCTCAAATTGAAGCTGCAGATCTACCAGCTCGCGGGTGGATGCCTCAACACGCTGCTGTTCCGCACTGAGCTTCTCCGCATCAACTGCAGCTTGAGCTTTGTTTTTGGCGGATACGAGCAGCCAAGTGAGCAAAGCACCTATAAAAAGCCCTGCGGTGGCAGATACAAAAGGAAGTTGTTCAGGGGAAATCATGCTAGCTAGGATCGAGTAGAGTTTTTCTTGCGATGCGTGAATCCTGCGCCATAGTTCTGACAGCATCCACGCACAGGTTACCATTAACCCCACGGCGTAGAGATGACAACTCATACAAACCAAAAAGACATTATGGCCCACAAATTACCTGAACTAGGATACGCATATGATGCTCTAGAGCCGCACATTGATGCGCGCACCATGGAGATTCACCACAGCAAGCACCACGCAACTTACGTCGCCGGACTCAACGGCGCTCTCGAAGGCAACGCCGATCTTGAAGGCGTCTCCGTTGAAGCTTTAATCCAGAATCTGGACAAAGTACCTGCTGACATTCAGACTCCCGTGCGCAACCACGGTGGCGGTCATTTCAACCACAGCCTATTCTGGAAAGTCATCGCCCCCGGCGGTGCCTCCGCACCCTCCGGCGACCTCGCCGCCGCTATCGATAGTAGCTTCGGCTCGCTCGATGCGATGAAAGAGGCATTTGCCAAGGCGGGTGCCACCCGCTTCGGTTCCGGCTGGGCATGGCTCGGAGTTAAAGATGATGGCAGCCTGTGTATTTGCTCAACAGCCAACCAGGACAACCCACTCATGGGTGAAATCGCTGGCGCCTGCAACTGCAAGCCTATCCTCGGCCTCGATGTCTGGGAGCACGCCTACTACCTCAACTACCAGAACCGCCGGCCAGACTACATCGCCGCATTCTGGAGTGTGGTGAACTGGGACGTCGTCTCGGAGAACCTCGCAAGTGCGAAGTGCTGCGGAGGTGGTTGTGGCTGCAGCTAAAACACTGCTAGTGTTACCAAGCTGAACTACAAAAAAAAATCAATACAAACGCGGTCGTGACGGCTTTTCCCGTCAGGCCGCGTTTTTTTCCGCCCTTATAAAGGCTGCTACTCTCTACTGCTCTGAAACTTGTTCAGCTGTATCGAGCCCTTGCTCATCCCTTGCCTCTGATCGGCCCTCGGACCTCGCCTCCGATCGGATGGGTTGAGCTGCTTGATCGGTCAGATTACTTAACCCAACCGTGCGCCCTGCTGTTTTGATAATATTAGCGGGCAGCTTCACCAAGCTGTTGATGATTTTACAGGATGGCAGCAAAAACAAACAGCCTAGTATGGCAAGTGCACGAGCAGCGTAAGTAGTATTAACAAGTTTCATAAAATGATATTAGATTTAGCCATAAGCTAAGCCATTACCGTCATCCGTCAATGCACAACTATTTTGCTGCTTCACGTTGATAGCGCTCAATAGCAAGCCTGATCCCCTTGGCCTTGTGCAAGGTTTCCTCAAACTCCTCAGCAGGATCTGAATCAGCAACAATGCCCGCGCCCACGTGGTAGTGTAAAGTATCCTCGTCCCGAATCAGCGTGCGAATGGGAATATTAAACTGGCTCTCGCCGTTAAACCCAATGTAGCCAACAGCTCCCGTGTAGAGCCCTCGTGGCACTGTCTCCAACTCCTCAATGATCTCAATCGCCCGCTTTTTGGGCGCCCCAGTAATGCTGCCTCCAGGGAAACACGCGGCAAGCGCGCCAAGGTGGTCGATCTCTTCACGTAGGGTCCCTGTCACCGTCGACACCAAATGATAAACATGTTCTAGTTTCTCCAATGAAAGCATGTCGGCAACCCTGACACTGCCAAACTCACACACCTTACCCAGATCGTTGCGCTGAAGGTCAGTGATCATAATGAGCTCAGCATTTTCCTTCTCAGAATTTAGCAATGCACGCGCAGATGCCATATCTTCTTTTTCATCTTCAAAGCGAGGTCGGGTCCCTTTAATGGGCCGAGTCTCGACTGACCTGCCACTCATGCGCAGAAATGCCTCAGGGGAAGAGGAAAGCACCTCGCGTTTATTGAGCTTCATCCAGACAGCTAAAGGCGCAGGCGTCTCCTCGCGAAGATATTGGTAGAGCGAAAATAAAGAACCTCCATGGGCCTCCGCACGGTAACACTGCGTCAGATTGACCTGATAGATATCACCAGCAGCAATATACTCATGAACACGGCGCACACCTTCTTTGTATTGATCCTCTGACATCATGGGCTCAAAGCCACCGATGCGTGTTTTATCAGAGCAAGCTGTTTGTTTTTGAATGCTCTTAGTGAGATTTCCACATTGCCACCATTGTTCACGATCATGCTGATAAATCAGCATCTCGGGATAGATACCAAAACAAAATCCCCCCTCGTAATCGACCCATCCACAGGCACCCCCAGCAGGAAAGCCCAGCGAACGCGCTTGCACGTTCCACTGACCGACTGCGGCACGCAAGCGCTCTACATCAGCATCATTATCGATCTGGCCTTGGATTGTTTCCACCGGTCTTGCTGCAATGATGGAAACAGGCGCATGACTACGTGATGGAATATTTCCCGAGGTATCAAAAAACACCACGCCAGGCAGATGCTGTAAACCAGAAGCCACCTCGATAGGCGACATATCCAGCTCTACAGGCTGAGGGGCCTGCACTGAGAATGATGCCGCATCGTCTACATTCTTACTGCCAGTCATTTCCACACCCAAATCAAAGACCAAACAGCACGAAGAGCAAGCACTCATCACGGCAGATCAAGCCAGTTTGCCTCATCAAGACTTTTCTCGTTGCCATCATGGCCGCCCGCTTTAGGCTTGTTTACTGAGCAGATCAGAGCCTCTGCTTAAAAATTACGCATCTCAACATCATGAAAAATATGATCAAAAGCCGCAAACCAGTTATCCTTCCAAGCATTGTTCATGCTGTCATCCTTGCCCTCTCTCTTTCATGCCTAAGCATACAGGCTAAGGAGCTTGGCACTACTCAACCATCATTCAACAACATCCATCCTAAGTATGCGCTTAAGCAAATCAACATTCAGGCGGTGGACTTTGAACAACTGACGATTCGTGAGGCACTGGAAATCCTCACCATTAAAATAGAGCATCAAACAAACAAAAAAATCACGCCCAACTTCATCATACGTGATCTCAAAGGTGCCTTTAAAAACCGCACCGTCACCATGCAATTAAATAACCTACCTGCCAACACCCTGTTAGAATACATCGCTAACCAAGTGGGAGGATCCATCCGCTATGATCGGCATGCCATTGTCATCTCCCCTAGATAGAAAATCTAGCCAGCCAATCTATTGACCATCCAAGCAATCACCACTACCTGAGGCAAGGTAAGCATGGGCAGGATCAGTGACATCTTCCACGATCTCGTCGTCTCTTTCAGCGCCATGATTTCGGTGTAATCGGTGGCAGCTCCAGCCATCAGAAACGCAAAACCATTACCCGGTGCATTCGCTCGCGTGACCAGATCCGCCGCAATCGGACTGGATCCCTCTGAGCAAACTTCAATCACCGTCGCGGCGACCAGTGTCAGCAGCACACCGATCCAAGTGGGCCCGAACCAATCACCAAAGACATCTGCCGGCACCATGGCCCGGATTGCAGCGGCCAATACCGTGCCAAAAAAAATCCAGCGCAGAATCATCTGTGACTCACTCAGCCCCGCCTTAAGCATTTGCCCCAATAAGATATGATTAATTCTAGATTGCTTAAAAGTCGCCTTCATCTCTGGCCAAAGCTGAAACCCCTCCGGTAGCTCTGCCGCATTGGGGTTCGCTGGTAGCCGGCCCGCCTTCACCATCATCTCAACCAAGAGTCCCGTTACAATAGCGATCAGTGCTGAAAGCAGAATGAAAACCAGGGTTAACTTTACCCCAATGAGGGCAAAAAGCACCAAGGTGAGGGACAATGAATTCCATGGACTAGCAATCAGGAAAGCCAGTGTTTGTCCGAAGGACGCACCGCGCTCATAGAGTTTCATCGCAACAAGCAAAATACCGTGGTTACATAAATCAAGAATCAAACCGGCACAGATAGCGCGCATGATTCCCGTGATGGTTCCTGGTTTTCCTAAAACCGCCGCAACCCATTCACGTGGCACCCACCCCAACAAGCCGACGGCGAGTATTCCCAGTGCAAGGCCCCACCACATCTTATTGAGAAGCTCAAAGACACCTCGACAAAAATGTGCCAGCTGAGCCGAAGTCCCGACCATCACTTCCGCAAACAACAAGTGCCCAAAGTAGCCAAGCAGCACAAAAATCAAGGAACCCCAGAGCAACCAGTCAAAGCGTTTTTTACTGCCGCCACAGCAGGATGCATCATCATTGCCAGGGTCAGGTGACTCGGGCTCAGGGGAACTACAACAAGATGACATGGTCAGTAGGTTCGGCTTTATTAGCGGGATGAGGCAGCCAACCAAGCCACCACCTTTTCCATCGCCACCGCACGGTGGCTGAGCTGGTTTTTAATCCCTTCACTAAGCTGGGAAAAAGTTTGGTGGTAGCCATCTGGAACAAACAGCGGGTCATAGCCAAAGCCCCCCTCCCCATGAAGCTCACTGAGCATGCGCCCCTCTACTGCCCCATCAAAGCTGGCAAGCACTTCACCATCTTGAGCTAATACCATCACGCATCGGAAGCGTGCCGTGCGGCTGTCTTCACCTTGCAACTCATGGAGCAGTTTTTTGTTGTTTGCCGCATCGTTACCCGCCTCACCGGCATAGCGTGAGGAATACACCCCCGGCTCGCCACCAAGGGCGTCTACCTCCAGGCCTGAGTCATCTGATAGAATAAGACCATCGACCTGCTTGCTGATCTCAACCGCCTTAAGGGTCGCATTTTCCAAAAAAGTGATGCCCGTTTCCTCCACTTCTGGCAAGTCAGGATGAGCTTTTAAATCTGAGACAACATAATCTTCACCCAGAATAGCACGGATTTCATCGGTCTTATGACTGTTTCCTGTTGCAACGAGCAATTTCTGCATAGCACATACCTAGCATTTTTATTGGCAGGGAACGACATTTTTGGAATAATTTCTCTACCTACAACGTCTCACCTACACAATGAAAGCTATCAAACAAATCATCACCACCACTATCGCCATCTTTGCCTGCATGAGTTTTGCCACTGCTGGTGGCTGGACAACCAATCTCGATACCGCCCTGTCCTCGGCAAAGAAAAACAAGAAATTCGTTCTGGCTCAGTTCACTGGCTCAGATTGGTGCCCTCCCTGCATGATGATCCATGACAAGGTCTTTTCCAAGAGCTCCTTTACCGGACCAGCCTCAAAAAAATTCATTCTTGTTAAAATTGACATGCCCAAGGCAAACAAGTCTCTTACCTTAAAAAACCGTAAGGTCATGCGTGATTACAAGGTGACCGGCGTCCCCACCGTTCTACTCTTTGGCGATGATGGCAGAGAGTTCAGTCGCTTTGGTGCCGCCCAATACCCCACCGTTGATGGTTTCCTCGACAAGCTGCGTGAAGAGCTCAAGAAAAAAGACATGGACTAGAGTCCATCTCAGACATCATCTCAGCCTACGCTCAAGATTTCATCAAGCGCCCATAGATTTCCACCTTATCGTGGTTCAATAGGCGAAGTTGGTGGCGGTATTGATCCACTGCTTGTTGACGTCGTTGATCAGATAAGGCAGCGATAATTTCGCTTTTCATCTTCTCAAAGGCAAGCAGCTCAGCGGCCTTCACCGCCGTCACTTCAACAATGTGCCAACCCAGCTTAGTCTCGATCAGCTCAGGGCTATCCACTGACATTGAAAATACAGGCACTGCAAAATCATCCGGCAGCCTGTCCTCGCGCATCCAGCCAAGCTCACCTCCCACCTGCTTGCTGCGCTCATCCTCACTGATCATTTTTGCCACTTCGGCAAAGTTTGCCTGCCCCGCTTTGATCGACACCAACTGCTCAGTAAGCACTCGCTTTGCCTGATCAGATGGCCGCTCAAGAGTCGCGATAAAAACATGCCGCACACAGCGGCGTTCCGGCGTGGTTAATTCCTCATGATATTGCTCATACCAGGCTCTCGCCTCCTCATCACTCACCGTGATACTGGCCTTGATCTTGGATAAGACATACTTCTCCTGCTCTAGGCGCGCCTGCATCCTTAGCCGCAGCTCTTGGCGGCTTTCAATACCCTGGTTGGCAAGTGCCTGATCCCGCTCTAAGGCAGAATCGAAGCGGCTCTCAAACCTCGCCAGCTCATCATCCACCTCCACCTCGGAAACCTCGGCCTGCTCGATGTTGACCCTCACCTTAATCCTCACCAGCGCCTCAGCAATGAGATCCTCCAGCGCCAACCAGCGCAGCATCTTCCTCTCCGCCTCACTGACCCGCTCTGGATCACGCCCCGTGCGCCAGAGCCTCTCGGTGACACGCCGATCGACCTGACTCAAGTAAATCGGCGCATTATAGACCCTTGCACAAATACCCTCAGCCATCGCCTCGGCGAACTTATCCTCGCTCGAGGGAAACATCCTCCGCAGCTCACCTCTCAGCGGACCGTTGAAGAGGAAAAAGTCGCCGACGAGATACAGCATCAATGCTGACCACAGTGCCATACGCACCACAAAGGCCTTGCTCATCTTTAACATGAGATGAGCTTAGCCATGTGTAGGAGTCGTGCAATAGTGCAGTTGCGGGGTGACGAAATTGGACGGGCCAGAGTGGGTTGACTGATGTTCTATCTGTCTTTGCCTGACGGTGCTCCTATCCAGCCAGCCCTTGCCATTTTACTAATCCTCGGTTCACTTTAAAGGAGGCTGGAGCTGTGAACTGGGCAGGGCTGGATTGTGACAGCTCAGCTGGCACTGTGCTAGTTTCGCAAAATCCTCCTCCGAACTAGGGGGGGGGAAGATCGTGAGCTGACTTTCATGCCTCAGTGACGCTGGGCAGGGCTGGATTGCCCTCGCTCCGCTTAGGCTGCGCTAGTTTGCAAGTTTCCTCCTCCGGACTAGGGGGGGAAGATCGTGAGCTGACTTTCATGCCTCAGTGACGCTGGGCTGGATTGTGCCAGCTCAGCTGGCACTGTGCTAGTTTCGCAAAATCCTCCTCCGGATTTTGCCTGGCTTAAATATCCCGCGATACGCGGGGCTTCGCTGTGCGCTCGAACTACGTTCTCATCCAGCCACCCTGTAAACCATTACTCCCCAGTCCTCACAAGGAGGACTGGGGAGTAATGGTGGGCAGGGCTGGATTCGAACCAGCGTACACTTACGTGAGCAGATTTACAGTCTGCCGCCTTTAACCACTCGGCCACCTACCCATAAAGGTTTTATCCTGACCGGAGGTTAGCTCGGCCAGCATCTCTTGCGAGGCGGGGAGTTCTTACGTCTACCCGAGTGTGCTGACAAGTGAAAAATGGTGAATTTTGTGCTCTATGAGTAGAGACTCTTAACCGGCCTTCCATCTTTGCCACCAATTTTGAAGGGGCGACCAGATGGGGAGAGTAATACACTGGTGGTATCAATGCCCAAACCGTGTGCAATCGTAGCATTGAAATCCTCGGTTGAAACCTTGTCTTCTTTAACGCGATTACCATCAGCATCGGTGCTGCCGTATACCATACCTCCCTTAATGCCCCCGCCGGCAAGCAATGAACTGTAAGCACCTGGGTGGTGGTCTCTGCCGTTTTTGTTATCTGGCTTGATTCTTGGAGTTCGGCCAAACTCAGTGCTGAGTGCCACGATCGTGGTATCAAGAAGCCCTTTTGATTCTAGGTCAATCAACAGATTTGCATAAGCCTGATCCAGAACGCTACAGCGAGACTCTACAGCCGTAAAGTTATCATAGTGAGTATCCCAGCCACCTAGGCCCACTTCAACGAATCTGACACCATGTTCCACTAAGCGCCTTGCCAACATACAGCCCTGGCCAAAGGGGTTATCACCATAAGCTTCGCGCTCTGACTTGGGCTCATCTCTGATATCAAAGGCCTTGAGGTCTTCACTCTTCATCAGGCGAACGGCCTCGTCGTAGAGCTCGTCGTAAGCACGGGCTTCGGTATTGTTGTGCTTACTATGAAAGTCCTTGTTTAAGGCATCAGCTAACGCAAGGCGACGATCAAAGTCTTCATTACTAACCGATCTTGCGATCGTACTGTCTTTCAATCCTTCGTCAGGCCTGCCCAATGGAATACCTCCATACTTAACCCCAAAAAATCCAGGAGAAGCATTAGCAGCGTTCGTCCCAACGGTGACAAAACCAGGAATGTCTTGATTTTTACGACCTTTGACCTTCATCACCCATGAACCTACAGTGGGATGTACAATGGTAGCCCGAGGCGAATAATTCCGGTGTAGCATATATTGACCACGAGCATGGTCACCATTTTGATTACTCATCGAGCGAATCACGCAAATCTTATCCATGACCGCCGCTGTTTTAGGCAGATACTGACTGATCTGAATCCCATCCGCACTCGTTCCAATGGCATTCACAGGACCCTGCACTTCTTTATTATCAGGTTTCACATCGAAGGTATCAATGTGACTCATTCCCCCATACATGTTGAGAAAGATAACCGCTTCAGCAGGTTGGCTTTTACCACCTGTCTGGGCCATGGCCTTACCCGCCAAACTAGCTCCCAGCATGGGGGAGAGCCCTACGCCAAGATAAGTTTTAGCAGCGTTTGCCATGAACTGACGACGAGTCAGCTCATCCGTTTTATTAAGATCAGATTTCATGAGTTTGTAGGTTGGGTTGGTTGGTTAACACTGGATGTGGGTTATGGGACAAAAATAAATTCCCGAGAATTGACTAAAGCTGAGACAATGTTTTGGTAGCCTTTTTTATCTCGCTCCTCGACCTCAGTTTCCATGAGCTGCATTTCGCTCTCGCTTGGCGCACGAGATAGGATCCCGTAGAAAAGAGCACGTATGCGGTCCTTCACACTACCCTCTGAAAGCTCGTAGATATGTGCATTACGGTTGGCGACCACAAGCTGCTCAACGGCCCCATTCATCATCGATAATACTTGAGTGGTGTTGGCTTCTTTAATAGCCGAGTCCAGCAGCAGGCGATCTGACTGACCAAACATCTGTAACACGTGACCGTTGGGTGCAGGCGAACTAAGCTCAGATGCTCGTGCCACGCCTTTCAAAGCCCCGCCATTGTTGGTGTTGGACATCATCTCCATGCTCATGTCCTTCTCCATCTTCTCCATCGATTTAGGCTTGGACCCTGCCGTTTCGCCGCTTTGCACACGTTCTAATAATTTGTCGCCATACTTCTTTAATTCTTTGGGGTCTTTAATAGCAATGATTTCGTTTTGGATAGTCTTCATATCCAATTTTGCCTTTCCGTATTTAACGTATTTTGTCTTTCCGCGAGTCGGCAATTTATCAGGGTTGCCAGCAACCATCGTCACCAACGAATCCCAGTATTGCTCAGCACTCATGCGGTCAATTTTACGTCCGTCAAAGATAGGTTTCTCTCCCGGCATCAGCTCGTGCTCTGATGAGGCAAACGCATAAACCCGCGTGAGCATTAGAATTTGCTGAAAAGCGCGCAAATCATAATTCAGATCCTGCATGAGGTCTTTGAGATAGCGGGTTAGCTCGGGTGAAGTGTGCTCGCGAGGATCGATATATTCATCAACAGGCTCATACAAACCAGTGCCGACAATGCGTTTCCACATGCGATTGGTAATGGTGGTCACATAGCGATCATTTTGGGGGTCTGTGACCCACTCTGCAAAATTCTTTCTGCCATCTTCAGCATCCTTCCTATCGGACATTTTCAAGCTCTTGGCAAAGGAATGATCTTTAGGCGTTCTGGCCGCTATCATTTCTCCAGGGTCACCGTCATTATATTGGTAATCACGTGGCAGCTTGATTCTACCCTTTCCTAGGCCTGATAAGGTGGGGTAGTAAATGTTGTTACCGATAAAATCGTAGAGATTGTAGGTCGGTGATCTTAGCTCGGTTTCTGCTCTTACATTCTTCCATACTGAGTTGTATACATCACGGTTGATCTCCTCTTGCCCGTCGGTAAATGCTGCAAGTCGGAAAAAATCCATTCTCTCCCAATCGTTGAAGGGATCGTCGTGACACTGCGCACATTCCATGCGAGTGCCTAAGAAGAGACGCATGGTGTTGGATAGGTTGTCCAACGGCATTCCTTTGTCACGGATGTAGTAACCAACGGCGCCATTCTCCCACAGTGCTCCCTCAGCTGAGAGCAACTCACGGGTCAATTCATTATAAGGTTTATTATCCGCTACCGCCTGACGCACCCAATCCATATAGGGTGCCGCCGTAAAACGATTTTCAAATTTCTCCCGCACACGAAGCATATCAATGAGCCAATTGCTCATATGACTTTCATACCCCTTTGAGTTCATCAAGTAGCGAACGAGTAAGACTCGCTTATTGGGATCATCAGATTCGAGGTAGACACGGGCCTCTTCAACGGTCGGTATCCGGCCAACCGCTAACAAAAAACTACGACGTAAAAACACCGAATCACTAGCGTCAGCTGGTTGCTCGGCATTCTTTTTATCATAGATTTTCTTAATCCTGATATCGATCTGCCGAGCCGCCGCCAAAAGCTCCTCCTCGGACAGTTGCTTAGCAGACGATTTTGCATCTGACTCTGCGGCATCGCTGACTTGCCCAGTAATGAGCAGTACAGGCAGTGAAAACAACAGGCTCCATTTAGTAAAATAATTCATTTAGATCGTTTATTATTGAGATATAACAAGCACATCATCAGGATAAAACAGGGTGATATGCAACATTCATTGTCAATATTTCACTCACGTGATATTTTTCAAGTTAAAATCGTGCGCTCCTCAAGGAGAAGCAGAATGGCGTATTCAATAATTCCTTTGCGAAGTTGTGTGATCCACTGTGACATATGATTTTTCTTAATAATTCATGATTAGCTTCCGGGCTATTCCGCTTTGCGTATTACGCATTACATAATACATATTCGAGGATACTTGTCTAGAATTATTTTTGAATGCATTAATCACAAGCTCATCGATATGATCATTTTGTACAAAAAATCCTATCCTTGTGGAGCTCGGCTTTGCTCTCGGCTAGCTTAATACTTTAACTTTACTTCTCCACTTCAGATTGGCAAGCTGCCTCTACCCCGTCGCAGTTCACCGCCCCAAACCTTACAATCAACCATTCTTAATGAATAAAACGTTATTTGGCACCGATGGTATTCGTGGCATTGCCAACCAATACCCGATCACTCCTGAAGTTGCTTTAAGAGTAGGCCGTGCTGTAGCGCGTGTTCTGCAGTCGAATGGTGGCGGCCGCCACAAGGTGGTTATCGGCAAGGACACCAGGCTTTCCGGTTACATGCTAGAAACAGCCATTACTAGCGGTCTCGTCTCAGAGGGCTCCCGCGTATTGCTCACCGGCCCAGCACCGACCCCTGCCGTCGCTCACCTGACTCGCTCCATGGGATGTGATGCTGGCATCATGCTCACCGCATCTCATAACCCCTACCAGGACAACGGCATCAAAATATTTGGCAGTGACGGCTATAAGCTCAATGACCAGCTAGAGCTCGAAATTGAGAAAATGATCCTCGCCGACGAACTCCCCCACCCAGAAGGCGATCTGGGCAAGGCCATCCGCATTGATGATGCCATGGGGCGCTATATCGAATTCACCAAAAATGCCGTAGGAGCCAATTCCCTGAGTGGGCTGAAAATTGTGGTCGATTGCGCCAATGGCGCAGCTTACTACGTCGGCCCGCTCATCTTTGAAGAGCTCGGAGCCGAGGTCATCCAGATGTCTGTCCACCCCGATGGCCGCAACATCAACGAAGGCGTTGGCGCCCTTCACCCAGAAAAGGCCGCTGCCATGGTCAGGGAACACGGAGCCGATGTTGGCATCTGCTTTGATGGCGATGCGGACCGGGTAATTTTCTGTGATGAAAATGGAGAGGTCATCGATGGTGACCGCATTCTTTGTCTTTGCGCCAAGGCCCTTAAGGAGCAAGGCAAACTCAAGGGCAATACCTTGGTAGC
>Ga0213868_10001473_pt1 | contig 22735 bp, 15 predicted proteins | sample PICome_9_FD_160087 | JGI IMG/M metagenome (GOLD analysis project Ga0213868, IMG submission 160087) | Coastal seawater microbial communities near Pivers Island, North Carolina, United States - PICO127 | ecosystem: Environmental > Aquatic > Marine > Coastal | place: USA: North Carolina... | reverse complement strand
ACTGGACACAGATGCTTAACCTTAAAGGAGAGCCGATCGGACATTTCCAACCTGACATTAATACGACTAGAGACCGGAGCTTGGGCACTGGCATGCAACCAATCACCACGACTTATCTGCGCCTTCGCAATGTCTGCCAATTGCAGTGCACAGCGCTGACCCACCTGGCCTGTTACAGTTTTTTCATTTTGAGAATGTATAGCTCGCACTCTGACTTCTTTGTTTGCGGGCAGCAAAAATAATTTTTCGCCCTCCGTAATCAAACCCGAGACAGCTGTACCAGTCACTACAAGCCCAATACCATTAAGCAAAAAACTACGGTCAATGGACATCCGAAAATACCCTTTCTGGGACTTTGCCTGCTGCCCTATTGCCATCTGCAATAGATAACTTCTTAAATCATCAACGCCTGATCCATCGATATTATTGACCTCAAAAACAGGCCATTGCCCACCCACAGCAGACTGCAATACTTCAGTTACCTGCTTTAACCGGGGGTTATCGACTCGATCTATATGGGTAATAACAATTGCATATTGGTCAATGCCCAAAAGCCGCAGCACCTCTAAGTGCTCAATGGTTTGAGGCATAGGCCCCTCATCAGCGGCCACCACCACCAGCGCCAGATCAATGCCGCTAACACCAGCAATCATGGTATTGATAAAGCGGCTATGGCCAGGGACATCGATAAGACCTATGCGGGTATTGGCGTCGGCATTGACATAGGCATACCCCAGATTTATCGTCAGCCCGCGGCGCTTCTCTTCCTCGAGGTTATCGGTATCTACTCCTGTGAGATGTTTAACAAGGGAGGTCTTACCATGATCAACATGACCCGCTGTGGCCACTATCATGCGAGCAGCTCTTTTAATTTGCCACTCTGCTCTACAAACTGAGACTCACAATCAAGGCAACGTAAATCGAGCAGTAACTTCTTATCATTAATACGACCAACCACGGGACAGGCAAGCAGCCGAAAGGCATCGGCCAGAGCACGCAATTTTGCATCGTTAGTGGCGGTGATCGCCAGAGCAAAACTGGGAATATTCTGCACAGGCAGCGCGCCACTGCCTATCTGACTCAGACAGGCCTGAGGTGCCAGGCTATACTCGCTGGGCAGATTCTCTGCTAACCTGGGGGCAAGCCGCAGTGCCTGCTTTTCAATATCACTGACTTCTCGGGTCAGGTAGCGCAGGGTCGGCAATTCCTCGGCTAACTTCTCTGGATGACGGTACAGCTTAAGCACCTCAGACAGTCCAGCCAGGGTAATCTTGTCCAGGCGCAGCGCGCGTTTCAGTGGGTTGCTGCGAATCCGCTCTATCAGATCCTTGCGCCCAGCTATGATGCCGCACTGAGGGCCACCCAGTAACTTGTCACCACTAAAGGTCACTACATCGGCACCATGTTCTATGGCACTGCCGGTGACAGGTTCATAAGGAAGACCATAGGCGGTAAAATCAATTAAATTCCCGCTGCCCAGGTCGACCACAAAAGGCAAACCCTGCTCTTGAGCCAGCGCCGCCAGTTCAGGCTCACTGACCGCAGCGGTAAAACCTTCTACGGCATAGTTGCTGGTATGTACCTTCATCAATAGTGCTGTGCGAGAGTTTATGGCCTGCTTATAGTCTCTGAGGTGGGTGCGGTTAGTGGTGCCCACCTCGACTAATGTACAGCCTGATCGCTGCATAATATCCGGGACTCGAAATGACCCACCTATCTCGACTAATTCGCCGCGAGATACAGGTATCTCGGCATTCTCGGCAAGGGTGTTTAAGACCAGCAGCAACGCGGCGGCATTGTTATTGACCACGGTGGCCGCCTCGGTGCCAATTAACTCGCAGATCAAGGCTTCTACATGATCGTCACGCTCACCGCGACCACCACTGGCGAGGTCATATTCGAGATTGGTGGGCATAGCGGCAACTTTGCTAATAGCGTCGATTGCCTGTTGTGGAAGCACCGCACGACCCAGATTGGTATGCAGTACCGTCCCGGTAAGATTGATCACCTGTTTGAGGCTAGAATCCTCCGCTGCTTCTAGCTTGGCTTGAACAGACTGCATAATAGATTCAACACTGATATCCGTACCCTCATCTGCAGCTAGGGCTTCTCGGCGGCTGGCAAGTTCCGCACGAATGGCCATACCAACCCTGCTATTTCCCCACTGATCTAGGAGCGCGCGAGATTTCTGTAACACTGCATCAACCGAGGGCAAGCGCCGGCGAATATCCGTTTTGTCTAAGGAATGGAGTTTCGGTCTATCCATGCCGCCTTCTTATCAAATATTTAACTGTTGGGATCAACGAACTTAGTCTAAAGCAGTGATCCCGTAAACCCTTATTTTTACTACCAGGTATCTATATAAGCGTGTTTCTTGTCAGTTCGCGGTGGCAACGGAGGCAGCCTTTTCAAACCCTCTACAATCCATGATCTTGTCTCCGCTGGATCAATCACATCGTCGAGCCCTCCGCCCACTGCGGCATTAACCGCCTTGGCGCGCTCGTACTGCTCTTCTACCTTGTCATTAAAGACTCGATTTCTCTCTTCGGGGTCATCGATGGCCATTAACTCGTTGCGGAAACCTAACTTGACGCTACCCTCGATATTCATGGCCGCAAATTCAGCCGTGGGCCATGCAACTGTCAGCAGCCCAAGGGAAGAGCTGCCTCCACACATCGCCTGAATACCTAAACCATAGGCTTTGCGCACCACCACACCAAATAATGGCGTCGTGATATTAGCCCCTGTATTAAACATTCTCGCGGAATGACGAACAAGCGCAGTGGCCTCCACCTCGGGCCCTACCATTAATCCAGGGCAGTCCATCAGGCTGAGAATAGGAATATCAAACCCATCACAGAGTTTCAGGAATCTGGCCCCTTTGTCGGCACCATCAGAATCAATAGCGCCAGAGAGATGGTGGGGATTATTAGCAATCACTCCCATTGGTTTACCCTCGATGCGGATAAATGCAGTGATAACTCCAATACCAAATTTTTCTCTAATCTCCAGTACCGAATCGACATCGGCAAGCGTCGAGATCACATCGCGCATATCGTAGAGCCGCAGTCTATTTTCAGGAATAACATGGCGCAGACTAAGCTGATCTGGGGTTTCCCAACTATCCACAGCGCCCTGAAAATAGGACAGATATTTTTTGGCCACAGATACCGCTTCGGCTTCATCTTCAACCAGGATATCAACCACCCCATTGGGCACCTGAAAGGCCATAGGGCCTACTTCTTCGGGCGTGTAGATGCCAAGACCGCCACCCTCAATCATTGCCGGGCCTCCCATACCTATGGTGGAATCTTTGGTGGCTATAATGACATCGCAACAGGCCAACAAAACCGTATTGCCGGCAAAGCAACGCCCATGATTAACACCAATCATAGGAACCGCGCCCGACAGCTTGGCAAACTGGGTAAATGTGTGTGAATCGAAGGAGACACCGGGACCCAGATCATCATCACCCGGGCGGCCGCCACCACCCTCGCTAAACAGCACCAATGGCATGCGAAATCTCAGGGCAAGCTCAAATAATCGATCCTGTTTGTAGTGGTTTCTGCCACCCTGGGTTCCTGCCAGCACCGTGTAATCATAATGCACGACCATGGCTGAAGAGACCTCATCGCCGAATAGATCTGCATTGATAGTGCAGGTACCGCCGATCAGGCCATCCGCCGGTGTGCGCTTGCGCAGCGTCTCCATATCATGGCGCTGATGCTGACGGGCTACCACCAGAGGCCAGTACTCTTTAAAGGAACCCTCATCGACTAACTCGACAATATTTTCCCGGGCCATGCGACCACCCCGGGCTCGTCGTTTAGCCACTGCCTCGGGTCTCTGCTCGTCTAGTGTATAGGCATGACGATCAATATTTTCCTGTAAGTCCGGGCGAATATAATTGGGATCCAGCTGCTCTTTAGCAATCTCGTCTCGGGCTGCAACTTCCGCTTCCTCAAGGAACAAAATGGGATGTCCTTCGCGAACAACATGACCCACTTCCATAGTCACTTGGCGGACAACCGCATCGCACTGGGCGACGATGACATGCTCCATTTTCATGGCTTCAACAATCACTACTGCTTCACCGACTCGAACCTGCTCACCGACCTCAGCCTCAATGGAAACGATAGTTCCCTGAATAGGTGAACAGACCGACCTTAGGCCATCGGGCACATCGATGCTCTGAGGCTCATTCGCTGGTGCCTGTGCCGATACAGCTTGATGAGCAAACAGGGCGAGAGGGTCATTGGTATCGACCCGCGCACCGGCAAAACCATCGCTGGGGTTGCCAGCGGAGGCCGATGCCACAAACAGATCTGGTCCCTGCCACTCAGCGGTTAAATCATCGATCTGCTGCTCAACCCAGCGGGTGTGAACAGTGCCCTCGATAAAGTCGGGGTGGGAGACAATATTTTTTACAAAAGAAATATTATTCCTGACACCTTCGAGACGAAATTCTGAAAGTGCTCTTATGGTTTTTCTAGCGGCATCTTTAAACTGCGCCGACCGTTCATGGACAATCACTTTGGCGAGCAGAGAATCAAACGCGGTGCTAGTGTTGTAACCTACATAGCCAAAGCCATCAGTTCGCACACCGGGACCATTGGGTGGTTCATACCTGGCGAGAGTGCCAGAACCTGGCATTACAGTACCATCACTGTTAATGGTCTCTAAATTAATCCTTGCTTGAATAGCAAACCCGGACATCTGCACTGGCGAATTGGCATCCAGACCAAGCTCTGCCAGTGATGACCCCAGAGCAACCTGGATCTGACTCCGAACCAGATCAAAACCTGTGACCTCCTCGGTCACTGTGTGCTCCACCTGTAAACGGGCATTGGCTTCGATAAAGACAAACTGCTCATCCGTGGCATGATCATCAGAGCCATTGTTATTTGAGCCGCAATCATCGACTAAAAACTCAAAGGTCCCGAGACTCATATAATTTTGCTGCTGGGCAAAATTTACCGCGGCATTAATTATCTTGGCCCTTAGGCTCGCTGATAAATTCGGCGCCGGTGCGATTTCCACCACTTTTTGATTGCGCCGCTGCACAGAACATTCCCGCTCTCCCAGATGAACGATATTACCCATCGAATCACCCAGTATTTGCACTTCGATATGCCTGGCACGGGCCAAAAATTCCTCGACATAGACATCGCCGAGGCCGAAGGCCGCCTTGGCTTCAGACTGGCACCGGGCAAAGGCTTCTTCGAGATCTTCCCTGTTGTGCACTATGCGAGTACCGCGGCCACCACCACCGGCAACGGCTTTGATAATAATAGAACCATCGACTTGATCAAAAAACTCATTCAGCTGCTCGAGGTTGACGGCATAATCCGTTCCCTTAAGCACCGGCACCCCGGCTTCAACGGCGGCTCGCCTTGCAGCACCTTTGTCGCCAAAGAGTTTTAAGTGATCTTCACTTGGCCCTATAAAAGTAATACCTGCCGCAGCACAGCTTGCAGCCAGCTCTGCGCGCTCAGATAAAAACCCGTATCCCGGATGGATAGCATCACAGCTAGAGTCTTTGGCTGCCTGAATAATTTGATCAATGTCGAGGTATGCCTGAGCACCCAGGCCGGGGATCTGCACTGCTTCGTTAGCAATCTTGGTGTGCAGGCTGGTTTGATCATCACTCGAATAAACAGCTACAGACCTGATGCCCATATCCGCTGCGGCGCGTGCAATTCGGATTGATATCTCGCCCCGGTTTGCGATAAGTATTCCTTGCGACTGCATAAATTTTATCTCCGCTGATGGCCTTTAATAATTGCTAATGGCTTCTAGTAACCGCTAATGGCTTCTAGTAACCGCTAATGGCTTCTAATGGCCGTTAACACTAGGCAATTCGCGGTTTATTACCAATGATGCCATCTTGATTTAATAAGTCTAATTGACTCTCTGAAAGCCCTAACAGCCCGCCAAGTATCTGCTGATTATGCTGTCCTAATGTAGGCGCTGAAGTTCTTATGGGAATCGGCGCCCTGCCAGGCCTCCAGGGAGAACTGGGATGAGGCTGCTCACCCATAAAATCTCGTGTAATAAATTGCATAAAGCCACGGGCAACCAGATGGGGGTCATCCATGAGGTCAGATGCACTGTTAAGCGCAATCGCCGTAACACCTGCAGATTGCAACTGATGCATTAGTTCGGTGGCCTGCTGGGTCGCAATCCAGTCAGTCACAGCCTGCTGTATATTTGCAAAATCGGCTCGGCGTTCATCTGGGCTTAAATGATCAAACTGCTCGAGTATCGGCATTTGCTCGACAGCTGAATGCCACTGCTGCTCGGTTTCCACTTGAATCAATATCCATTGCTCCTCACCCTCGCAGGCAAAAACGGCATGAATATAATAATCTGCATGAAAACTACCCTGACGCAAGGGTGGCTGATTATTGATCGATTGATGCACCACACCATGCACTGCATGGGGCAACAGGCACTCAACCTGACTTAGGTCTACAAATTGGCCCTGGCCAGTCTTCTTTTTATGAAAGAGGGCCGTGAGAAGCGCAGCACTGCCATAGAGACCGGCGATCGCATCACCAAAGGCAACATGCAGCATGGTCGGCGGTTGGTCGTGACTTCCCTGCAAATGGGGCAATCCGGCCGACTGCTCTACGGTAGAACCGTAGGCGCGAAATTTAGCCCAGGGCCCGGTGCCACCGAAAGCGGGCATAGATACCATAACCAGTTCAGGATTAACCTCACTGAGTACCGGGTAATCCAGCTTAAGTTTGGGCAACACACCACCAGAGTAGTTTTCAATTACCGCGTCTGCATTTGCCACTAATCGCAGTAACAAATCTCTGCCGACGCTGGATTCGAAGTCGAGGGTGACATCCAGTTTATTGCGGTTAAGACTAATAAAGCGCACCTCTTTCTCGGCGCCATTATTGTCTATCCATTCTTGACTTGCCTCCCAGCTGCGAAACCAGTCAAAACGGGTACAGCTTTCAACTTTAATAACGGTGGCACCCAAGTCCGCGAGGTTACGTGTCGCCAATGGCCCAGCCCAGCCCATTGAAAGGTCAACTATCGTCAGGCCCTCAAGAGGGGCTTGCGGGATACTGACCCCCTGCTCCTCGCCGACCTCGCTTTGAGTCTGGTCTGGTGAATCGTTGGCCGACAGAATCTCTGCTGCCCAATACTGGTTATCTGCGCCCAGTCTGGCACTGTTGCCACCAAATTGTGGTGGTGTTTTCAGTAGCCTAAATGGGCAAGAAGGCGCTTGAAAGGTTTCACCATCACAGCTGTATTCGCTAAAAGCCTGACGTTGCACATATTGGTCAACAGTCAACAGCTCTTCCATAGTTGGTACCCGCGCAAGGGGGATGCGCATGCCCTGCCCTCTATAGAATAGATCTTCGGCACTATACTGCGACAGGGCCTGAAGAAAACGCGGCTCCAATATATCTACATCATCTAACCTGGCCATGCTGTTCTGATATCTAGGCTCGGCAGCTAAATCATCCAGGCCTAATAATTCACAAAAAGCCAACCATTGCGCAGGATTGAGCACAGTCACACCCAGCCAGCCGTCCTTACAAGGCCATATGCCCAATGGATATGTTGGGGCAAATCGGTTGATACCCATTCTGTGTGGCAGGGGCTCCTGATTAAAACTCATGGCTGCACCAATCTCGGTAAGGCACATATTGGCCTCCAAGATTGAGGCGTCAAGACAAAAAGTGGTGGACTTATTATCGTCCTTAAAATGCTGACCCAACAGATAGCCTGCCGCACCATTAAAAGCACTCAAGCCACCTACAATTTGCGGCTGGTACCCAGTGGGAATAATCGGTGGACCCTGAGATTCGCCGACACCCTGCATCACCCCAGTGAGCGCATAAATCGACGCATCGGAGCCATTAAAATCTGCATAGGGTCCATTCAATCCATACCAGCTAATAGCACAGACATTAGTATCAAAATCATCAACCGATACAGATGAGGGCAAAGTACTCAAGTCCAGCAGCACCAAATCTGCAGCGGCAATGGCCGGATGGGTCGTCAGGGGATCATCGCAGCACACACTTTCCTTGTTGGCATGAAGATACCCGTGGATAGCACTGTTGCCATTATTTAATAGGGGCTCAATTCGGCGAGTAGAAAACCCCTGCGGTGGTTCCAGGTTGACTACCCTCGCTCCATAATCAGCAAATAGCTTACCGGCGTAGCCACTGGCAACTGTGCCGCCAATATCAACGACCAGAAGGTCCTGGAATGGTGAATTTTTAATAGTATTATGTGCAGTCACTTAAAACTCGCTGTGGTGTTTTATTGGATCTTTTGCCGCTAAATACTGATGGTCTCACCGCTCATGCCATCGGATTCACTGCTGGCGAGAAAGACCGCTATATTGGCTATTTCCTCTGGCTGTAACAGTCTGCCAATGGGTATTTGATCAAGGATTCGCTCACGAAACTCCTCAGGCGGCATGCCTTGGGTCTCCATACGCTGTTCGACCCCTTTAATAAGATCGGTCTCGACAATGCCAGGGCAGATGGCATTAACATTAATGCCGTTCTTTGCGTTCTCTAGCGCTACACAGCGGGTTAGGCCGACAATTGCATGCTTTGAAGTATTGTAGGCCGCCGAATTCATACTGCCCCGCAGACCAGCTACAGAGGCCACATTGATGACCTTCCCGCGACCTAACTTTTGCATATGTCTAATCGCCTGTTGAGTAAGCTGGAAAACCGAGTAGACATTAGTCTTCATCAGGTGATCAAACTCGTCCAAACCGTGATCAGTAAAAGGTTTTGCAATATGAATACCGGCATTGTTAACCAGTATATCCAGCTGTGGATGACGCTCCACGGCAAAAGCAAATAACGCTTCTATTGAATCTGGCGAACTAATATCCGTGGCCAGGCAGGAGATATCCACACCGTAGCCATCAAGTTCGGCCTTGGTTTTCACAAGCCCGGCTTCATTAAAGGCACTGAGAACTAAGTTTGCCCCTTGACTGGCAAATGACTTGGCAATGGCATATCCAATGCCGCGACTGGCACCGGTAATCAAAGCAGTTTTGTGCTTGAGTCGCTGGCCACCTATATCGTCTGGATTTTGCATTAAAGCCAGACTTCCAGATTATTCGCTCTGCCCATTTCACGAGATAGCCTTAAGTTGAGCACCTCGTCCATATGACATTCCTTCAGCAACTGGCGCACATCTTCTCTGTCCACCTCGCTCAAGCTATCAAATTCCTTGTGCAGGCGATGCAGTAAGTAGAACCGAAATGGCTGAGCAACCGCATTGATCTCTATACCATCGATCTCAAAGGTGCAGCTTCCGACCTCACGCTCGGCAACAGCGCCGGCGGGTAAATCTTTATTTGCCTCTAGCCAGTGACTTACACAGTCATAAGCCGCCACACTTTCTGGAATAAAATCTATCGCGAAGTGCTTGAGTACATCAATGAGCGTTTCAGGAATCTCATCATTAGCGAGATAGTTGGTGCTTTTATCCGCAAACTCACCAATATCTGGTTCCGACCTATTCATCCTCTCAACCCACCGGAACAATCTGGGTGCATTTACTTGCATTAACGCAAGCGGCACAGGGTCTCTACCAAGATGCCCGTAAAGAGGAGCTATCATGCCAAAATCACCGATGCTGGGTTTATTTCCCAACAGATAGGGATAGATTGAAAAGTGTGCATTTAATTTTTTTAATGTCTTAAGATGCATGGTTTCAATAAGATCTTTGGTATTGGGCCTTACACCCCAAGCTGGCAAAACGGTACTTTTAATAAAGGCAATTCTATCTTTAGCGCCATCTTTTTCGGGATAAACGGTAGAAAAGTGAAAGGACAGAAACTCGCCCTCCTCTTCACCCTGATTAAATCGATAATGCATGCAAGGCCGCAACATACCCTCGGCACCTATCACATCAAATAGCAGGCTTAAAATTCGTTGCTTTGGTGTTTCGGGGGAAAAGTGTCCACCATTGGTACTTTCGTAGTGATCTATTATCGCAACACCATCACGGATAACATCACCATTGGGGAATTCGATAGTAGGTATCCCCCGTCGACCTCCAGCCTTTGGTAGCACTACGTCATAAAAGTACGCTGAGGAGTGCGGCTCCTCTCTATAATCTATTTTAGACTTTATTAAATAGCTGCGTACTCGCCCGGTATAGAGAGAAAATGCGCCTCCATACAATGTAATTGGATCCATCAAAATTTCCTTAATGACTGCGGTTTAGATTGAACCTCTAAAAACCAAATTTAATATTATATGGGACACTAAGCGCCTCCCAATCCTGGGATAGCGCAAAAGAAATCACTTTCAACCTGAACACTGACTGCGGAATTTTGATGACCCGCTCCACCCCAGTTCGGCATCACCATCGAATACAATCCGACTCCGCCGGCGACCATCACCAGAATATGATGTGGGACTTTAAAGGCAGGATAAGTGCCCTCGGGGTTATCTCTAAAAGCGTTGCCAAATTCACCGCCATAACGAATATGATCGGCTTTTAACAGATGTGTCAGTTCCCAGAGCCTCTGCTGTATCGACTCTCTGCTATGACCAGATCGGGCCAACACATTTGCGTGCTTGGGGCCTAGACAAACCAGCGCCATTCCCGAGGCAAAAACAGCATTATTAGTAGCGATATTGGTCAGGCCGACGGACAGAATTTTAAGGAGCTTCTCAGCATCCTCAGGGTCATCTGCATTGTCACTATAAAGGCAGGAATGCGGCGCTTCACAGCCTAAAAGAGTGACAACACTATCGGATTTATCAAAACCCAGACTGGTATGCATGGGCGGAAAGGGTGATTCCTCTTCTGCCTCTGCCAGACAATAGGTGAATTTTCCGGGATGGCCATGGATTGCCATATCGGAAATGCCCGGCCTACCGCCGCCAATATTAATCAGACAGAGCCTGAGCGCTCGGCCAATACTGGCATTGGCTCGATGCCCTGGGCCCAGCGCGCCGTAGCCCGATGCGACCGGCCCACAGGTCTCACGAGCTGGACCATTTACAATGATCAATGGCGCAGTGCAGTGGGTCGTTGCCTGCAATTCTGTGAGATCAAACTCTGGCTTGGCCGCTGCTTTTACCGCAGCTATCACCAGTGGCATATAGTCAGACTTGCATCCTGCCATCACGGCTGCCGTGGCAACTTTTTCTACCGTGGCAATGCCCATACCCGGACCTAATTCACCGAGCACCATATCGCCATCTAACCCACTGGCGAGAATACAGCGAATAACCCGCTCCTGCGTGGGAATTACGACAGGCAGGCCATCTGTGCAACCCATATCATGGAGTTGCTCCAGCGCCATCTCTTCGTTTTCAGCGTCTAAAAAATCACTCATTGGCAAAACTATTCAATATTTCCTCAATAATGCTCGCGGCAATAATCTCGATTTTTGCCTCTCCCAAACCAGCAACAGGATGTGGCAACTTAACTCTGGGAACATTTGGCATACCCAGTGACTTGGCGACAAAACTTCCCTGATCCCAAAAATCTTCAGTTATCAGTGACACCACAGGAAATCCTCGCTGAGCAATGTTATATCCGTCACGCACGGTGCCGGTAGTACAACTGCCTCAGTGTCCGTATGCCGCTACAGCAACGTCACACTGGGGGAAAATTTCATCGAGCATCTCATCATTAGCGGCAACGCCCGCATTATGTTTATTCCAAAAAAGCGTTTGAATCTTGGGTAGCCTCTTCTCAAGCGCCAGACCCACCTTTTTGGTAAACAACTCGGAATCAGGGAAACCGTTGGCAAGTAATGCCACGGTGATGCCTTCACCGTCGTTGAGACGCACATCTCGGGATAAGTCATAAGACTGCTCCGGCGTTGCTACTACCCCTCTGGGATCAACAAATTTAATCATGTGAAATCCTTTAAAATGTCTTGAAATACTTACGTATAGTTAACTATATTTAAATGTAGCATAAAAGTAAAGCACCTTTAAGGATGGGAAATAATCACTCAGATACTCAGCACAAATATTTGCCCTAGCCATCGAACTCAACGTTTAACGAACGCACCCCTTGGCAAACGCAGCAATAGAAGCGATGGTGTCACGGGTTAATTCAGGTACCGCATCCGGCATGGCAATCTCTGGTACATGGTGGATACCTGCCACCGTTACCGATGTTGCCTCAACTCCCGCGGCTCGAAGGTTACGCGCATAGGTGACCCCGTCATCTCTAATAAGGTCTAACTCATAATTGAGGATCATATGAGGGGGTAGACCGCGCAAACAATCCTCGCTTGCATGGAAGGGCCAGGCCATAGGATTGGTCTCATGCTGATCCAATGGGTCATAAACCTTGGTCATAGCGCGAATCATTTCTAGAGATCCTTGATAATTTAGGTTTTCCCGCCACGACATTAAGTCAGGAGGCGTGCCTCCATAAAAACCCAATATCATGGGTGCCATAGCATAGACACCATCGATAGCATCAACCCAACCTTCGATATTTGCCTTTATAGCAGTAGCTACCGCCAAGTTTCCGCCGCCAGATTCTCCAATAACAATCAATGAGGAAATCCCTAGCTGATCATTATTATCTTCAGCCCAGCGTACCGCTGCAGCACAGTCGTTTAGCCCAGCGGGAAAAGGTTGATTCTCTATCCGAAGAGTTTCACTGCTAAACTCAACGCCAATCACTACTGTACCCATTTGGGCCAATGATTTACGCCATCTGACTGTGAGAGGGTTTTTAGCCGAATCAAATGACATACCGCCACCGTGCAAATGAACAATACACGGCAGACTTTCTAAGCTTTGATTCGGTCTATCTATAAATAAATCAATATCATTTCCAGCAGGTCCGGGAATCACCGTTTCCGAAGAATTAATATTGCTGAACAGGGGCATTTGAGCTTCAGCTGAAGCGTATTGACTGCACATAAGACTGTGCATGTAATCAACAAAATTCAGACTCTCTTGATAGCTAGGATCAATGGTTAGTGCGGGCGGTAACAGATCCTCTGATGGCGGAACCATAGAGGCAAAGGCTTGAAGGATTCGCGGATCTAGCCTGGGATCATCAAAAAGCGTCATCTCAGGATTACCTAGTCTTCCTGGCAATGTAACATCAAATTCAGCCATATTATTATTTCTTATTATCAGTCGGCATTATTTAATAAAACTAGATATTTGCTCAACAGGCATATAGTTAACCAAGGGTTGCAAACATGAGCATCGCCGCATCGACGCTTTTTGTCTATGCGGCCACATATACTTGTATATGAGTCTAAAGAGAAATCAGGCTCAGACAAAGCTAATATTTAGTTATGCCTGAGCCCTACTCAGTTAGCGAGCCCCGAAGAACTTGGTTATCTCAAAGCCAGCCTGGCGTGGCATGTTCCAGGTTCCCTGACGTCCATAGGTAGTTTGCAGCGCATACATCCCAGTTACATGGGCTTTATCCGTCAGGTTACTGACGAAGAAGCGTGCCGCGTAGTCTTCATCAGCACTCACCCAGTTGGCGTTGAAGTTAACAATGGTATAGCCCTCTTGTGAGTCATCTACATTGCCAAACTCTCTAAAGTAAACCCGTGAACGATAAGCGCCATCCACGCTGAGAGATAACTTAGAACCTGAGCTGAGTATTGTGTCGTAAGTAACACCCAAAATCAGACTAGCCTGAGGGGCATTATTCAGCGGATTACCAGCTATCTGAACTTTCACACCGTTAAAGACAGACAAATCCTCCTGCAAGAATTCACCATACTCGGTTTCGAGCAACGTTAATCCTGCGTTAACCATCCAGCTGTCGTTAAGAACCGAAGTTAACTCAAGCTCCATCCCAGTTATTTCAGCATCATCTGCGTTAAGATAGTTCGCAGCAAAATCCTTGACTTGCAAAATTTGGAAATCAGAATAGTCATATTGGAAGGCCGCCACTCTAAGCGTTGTTGAACCGCCTGAAAAAGTTGACTTAAAGCCTATTTCTGAGGCCTCTAAGGTTTCCGGGCTATATGGGGCGTTGCAGTCGCCATTATTAGCGCCACCCGCCTTAAAACCCTCAGAATAGGAAACATAAATCATACCGTTTTCTGACATGTCATACTCTGCAGAGGCCCTCATAGTCGTCTGAGAGTCTTCCCATTTTTGAATGAACGGTTCGGCCCCACCACAGAAAGGCATAAAACCAGCAGCAAAGGTGCTATGTACTTTCTTCTCTGTCGTATCACGCACGCCCAAACCCAAGCGAATATCTTCGGACATTGAATACGTGGCATCTGCAAACACTGCCGTCACTTCGTTTTCATAAAGGGGCCGACTATTGTTGAAGAAAGGTGCAAATCCAAAAGCAATATTTTCTTGGAACTGTATATCGAGCATATCAGTCCGCTCATCATCCATATAAAAACCACCCACTATCCAGTTGAGCTTGTCAGTTTGGCCCGATAGGGTGAGTTCTTGCGAAAGTGTCTTGTTAGTTCCCTCAGATGATCTCATCAGGATTCCGCTGCTCGTCGAATCCGCAGGCGTTTGTTCTGCATTGCTCCAATCTTGCTTTGAGGTAATTGACTTTACCGAAAAATCCTCTAGATCCCAGTTTAGCGTCAAGCTATAGATATCTAGTTCACGATCTGTATTAGTCGGCCCACGCATATACACCTTTTGAGGCTCTTCGGTGAATAAAATGGGATCACCATCAGGATTATCCCTTACGCTTACCGCGGGCAAAAAAGTTTGAACCCCAAACGCTATATCTTCTTTAATCATCGCCCAATGGGTCCACCGACCGCTCTGCTCACTGCGTCCCAACATTAGCTCCGCATCAAGATTATCGCTTAGCTCCGCTGTTACAATAAGCCGGACATTAGTTTTTTCACCTTTCATCAGGTCATCGTTACCCGGCATCAGATTTTCAACCCACCCGTCGCCAGCATCGAGATGACTAGCAGCCAAACGGACGCCGACAGAATCAGAAATGGGACCACTGAGAACGATCTCAGCAGACGTTTGATCAAAATCCGCTAAACCGACCATGACCTTGCCATACATCTCATCAGTTGGGCTGGCCGCAATGAAATTCACTGCTCCGCCAACTGCATTTCGACCATACAAAGTACCTTGCGGTCCCCTGAGCACCTCAACTCGATCAAGATCCAACTGACCTAGCTGAGAGCTCGCATCATTGGCTTGTGTCACGCCATTGATACTGGTAATGACGCCCGGCTGCTCCAGAAACCCGCCTATGCCTCTAATTGAGATATTGCGGTTGTTATAAGATTCGCCAAAATGTAGGCTCGGCACAGCATATTGAATCTGTCTGATATCGCTAAGACCTTTTGCTGCAAGATCGCTTGCACTCAGGGCAGTGATTGCACTGGGTGTCTCCATTACAGTGGACTCGCGCTTAAGACCGGTAACCAAAATCTCCTCAAGATCAGCGCTGACCACAGCTCCTGTAGATAAAAGACTTGCCGCAGCCAACAATGCGGATGCCGATGTTTTAAAATTATTATTCATGTCATCTCCCCTATCCTTTGATAAAAAATTTAGGTATGTGCATACCTGGTTTTAACTTAATTATAGTTATGTATATCTAAGTATAAACATCTATTTGCATCAAGCGCAATGTTTTATTTTCATATTCACCAGACACCTATTTTTGACTCGGTTAAATGGAAATATGCAACCTATAGGTTTTTAATTCTCTGTATATCATTCTCAAACCGTCGGCCCGCCAAAATAAACAGAGGTGCAGACAACAAAGAAATTACTGTGTAAACAATGAGGGTAACTGAATATGGTTCCGCAACACCTGCCTGCTGAAGCTTGTCAATCATAAGTCCAGCTGTTGCATTGCCTATACCAGCGCCTACCAGCTGGATCATCAATACAACAAACCCAAATACGGTTGCCCTTTTGTTAGCTGGGACCAATTCTTGGATGGTAGCGAATGCCGGGGCATAGAAGCAGCCGATTTGAAAGTACATAGCAAACACCCCCGCCCAAAACCAAAGACTATCCGGATCAACCATGCGATAGGCTAGAGTCATGGGCGCGACACAGATCATTATGAGGGCCAAAAAAGATGGCCTGCCAATCCCCGTCCATCGCAGGAATAAATCGCCACCATAACCACCAAATAAACTACCTAGAATCCCGGCAAATATAGAGATCCATGCGGTTATTGCAGCAATTTCACTTCTATCAAAGCCTCTCTCCTGTACCAGCCACAGCTGCTCAAAACCAGAGGCACCAAGAATCAAACTAAACAGCATTGAGCCAAAAATTGTCGCCGTCAGAGAAGGAGAAGCAATCAACAACTCACGCAATGAACCCAATGCCGCCTTAAGGGAAAAGCTCTTTTGCGCAGCGGCCAATTCCGAAGCAGAGACCTTTCTTGGAGTCTCTTTGAGAAAAAGCATAAGCAGGGCCAATATCAAACCAATGGCGCCCAGTGCGTAAAAACAGCCCCTCCAGCCCAACCAGGGCTCTACGTAGGCAACAACAAACAAACTAGCCGCTAAGCCAATGGATACACCCATTCCATAGATTCCAACCACCAAACCTTGCCATCTGACTGGAAATCTATCACCTAGCAATGAAAGAGCCGCTGGCGTTAATATGGATTCTCCAACACCTATAAACATCCGCGGCACCACTAATGTGACCAAACTCTTTGCTGCACCAGAAAATATGGTGAGAAGACTCCAGAGCCCAAGACCAAAAGCAATCAGGCGAGTACGATTAACGCGATCGGCAACTACCCCCATAAAAAGGCCACCGATTGCGTAAAAAAACAGGAACGCAATTCCAGTCACCAAGCCAAACTCAAAATTGCTCAGCCCTAACTCCGGGACAATCCAATTTGCAAAACTGGCAATCATCTGGCGATCGATATAGCTAATAACATTGAGTAAGGTAAGGAGCAGCAGAAATCCTATATCAGCGGCTCGCACAGATTCATGTTCATTATGATTTTTAAGCAAGGGCACGACCATCTTTAAGCGCGGGGGCATTTTTTATATTAATATAGTGGACTATACCCAAAAAAGACGCAGTTATCTATGCTGATACGCCCGCTAATGACGGGGTTTCCCATCGACAAACAAAGCGAATATAATGGCGAATTAACAGTTTTTTTACGACTAGTAAAAATCACGCTCAACCGCTAAAAGGAATTAAGAAGAGCAAAAAAGAACAGAAACTAGGATCTGACCGGAAGACTTTTGGTTGTATCTGAGATTATCTTACACCCTAAAGAGACTGATGTTATGCCGGTTCAATACCCGAAACGCACCCTCAAGAAAAACCTGAATCGCGAAAAACTAGTAGTGGCAGCAGCAACTCTCTTTTCTCGCAATGGCCACATGAGTACCACTCTTAACGATGTTGCCAGCCATGCTGGCGTGCATGTCCAGACACTTTACAAACATTTTAAAACCAAGGAAGAGCTTGCAATAGCCTCAGCTGAGATAGTTGTAAAAGACTGTAGAAATAGGTTTGAAGAGAAATTCTCAAACCAAACCACCTTCGCAATTTGGCGAGAATGGATTGAAGACACTGTTTCATACCTTACTGATCTCGGCATTGGTACCTATAAACAGGAACAAGTTCGTTCGGCTTCGTCGCTTTTAAACGATAATTACCTGCTTGTTGTTTATTCGGGTTATGAAAATCTATTGGCAGAATACCTAGCTAAGGATTTTGAGATGGACCCAAAAATTGATCGACTACCACGCTTGGTAGCCTGCATGCTGTGGTCAGGCAATGAAGCTGCTATGAAACGAAGTGCTGGTTTGGACACTGCTAAAAATATCCTTGATTTTAACGACACTCTGCTGGCTGAAAGTCTAAGTGTTATTGACGATGTCGAAAAAATATTTTCCAGTTACATAAAATCGCCGAGGCCTTAAAGTCACTATCGAGGCCAATACACTTGACTGTTGAGCCTTGGTCTTAGCACACCGACCTTTCACCATTGACCAGCTGGCCCTATAAAATTTAGCGCCAACCGCTCAAATCCTCTATCAAAATAGTCCCTGTGCCCATGAGTAATCGGGCTGCCTAGCTACCTGAGAATAACAGTCTCTTATCATTTAATACTCAAATCTTTATAGACTGGTGACTCGAGCTCGCGTTTCATGCTGTGTCGCAGACACTGTATTGTCAGCCATTGAGCGGAATACTGTTTACTTTTCACATATGGATTAAGGATCAATAATGCCCAATAACCGGACTGAGCTGAGGGAACACTTTATACGTCGATTTAAAAGTGATCCGGAATTCCTCCGCAACAACAAGGATATTGAAAAAATCGAGCAAATACCGGCTGACGAGCGATTTCCCTGCCAGTCTCCTCGCGATGCACTAGCGCTCACTAGCGAATTCTTCCCCGATGAAGTAGCGCTGACCTACTTACCTAATGGCAGCGCATCCGATAATCCAATCCACTGGAGCTACCTCCAGTACCAACAGGAAGTTAATCGCGCAGCCAATGTATTCAATAATTTAGGGTTACAAGCAGATCAATCAGTTATTTTTTTGCTACCCAACGTTCCACAGTTGCTATTTGGCCTTTGGGGAGCGCAAATAGCTGGTATCGCTGCCCCCATCAATCCCTATTTAGAAGTTGAGCATATCGCTAGCATCGCCAGATCGGCAAATGCTCGAATCCTTGTGACTCTGGCACCAACAGAGCCGGGAGGCGAAGAACTTTGGCGCAAAGCCATGTTGGCAAAAGATGCGGTTCCAAGCCTACAGTCCATCATCACGGTTGGCGCAGCTGTTGCCCAGGACAGTCTGAGCTGGACTCAAGAGACAGAGCAACAACCAGCTGACCGACTGATATTCGATCGGCCAATAACCGGAGATGAAATAGCTTCATATTTCCACACTGGGGGCACCACAGGAGCACCAAAACTTGCGCAACACACACATCGAATGCAGGTACTTAACGTCTGCCAAATGCAGCTGACAGGGCCGCGCGGAAAAACCAGTAATGGTTTTTCAGACTGTGACAAAATTCTCTGCACCCTGCCCCTGTTCCATGTAAATGCAGCGTTCGTAACAGCTTTGAATGCAATTCTGGGTGCTGGCGAAGTCATTCTTGCCGGCCCTAATGGCTTTCGCAATCCGCAGCTTATTGAAGATTTCTGGCGCCTGATTGAACAATACAGCATCACCTTCTTTGCGGCTGTACCCACAATTTATGCCACTTTGCTGGAAAGACCCATTGATAATTTTGACACCTCCAGCCTTCTCAATTGCGGCTGCGGTGCGGCCCCTATGCCGGTGAGTTTGCTGGAAAATTTTGCCCAGCGCACTGGCGCTGACATTATGGAGGGCTACGGCATGACAGAGACCATCGCCGTGGCAACGACGCATTATTTCTTTGGTGATCGCAAGATCGGGTCAGTGGGAATGCGTATCCCCTATCAGACAATTAGAATCGCCAATATTGATGACAGTGGCAATATCATTAAAGATTGCGACACTAACGAAATAGGCGCGATTCTGCACTCAGGTATAAGTACGTTCCCAGGCTATAAGCAACAAGATGCCAACCTAGCTGTATGGCCCGAAAATGATTTATTTAATAGTGGCGATATGGGCCGATTGGATGAAGAGGGCTATCTCTGGCTGGTGGGACGCGCCAAGGACTTGATCATTCGCGGCGGCCATAATATCGATCCTCTGGTCACCGAGGACGCGCTCGCGGCTCACCCTGCAGTTGAAGTGGCAGCTGCTGTAGGTCGCCCTGACACCCACTCAGGAGAGGTTCCGGTAGCCTTTGTGCAATTAGTAGAAGGAGCCACCGCTAGCGAGAACGAATTAAAGGCTTTCGCCCGTGATCATATTAGCGAGCGAGCGGCCGCGCCGGTCGATGTGACTATCTGTGATGTTCTCCCTGTGACCGCTGTGGGTAAAATATATAAACCAGAACTCAGAAAAAGAGCTATAAAAGCCGCCTTCCAAAAAGCGTTAAAAGCCGCATTTTCTGATACGGAGTTCATGATTAATATCACCGACGATAAACGCCTTGGTATTAAAGTCATGCTTGAGGCTATAGATAGCACTGGCCAAGATAATCTTGTTAGTCAGTTGCAAGAGGTATTGCAACACTTCACCCAGCACTGGGAGTTAGTCAAAACTAAAGCATAAATCTGGCAAGCCTGTTTAAAATAACACGAGGGAGTTGTCGCAAATGGCACAATTTAAAGAGCAGGGTGGCGTATCTACCATGGACCCACCAGCATATAAACGCTGGATAGCATCGCAGATGCTAAAGAATTATGTCAGTTTCTCTGGCACTGATAAAAGGCGTCTCAAAGAGGAAAAGAAAAGAGTAAAGGAAAAATCGCCTCACCGAGTCGAGTATTTCCACTATGTCGATGATCCCTATAGCCATCTGGCCGCACAGATTTTGCAGGCTTTTGTGGCCCGCTACAATATCGAACTCAGCTGTTATTTAGTCAGCGAGCCGCCGGGAGACAACGCCCCAGAACTCGATATGCTGATGACGTTATCGCGCTATGACGCTCATCAAATTGCCGACTATTACGGCCTGGCATTTGCACAGCGGCCGGACCCTCCCGATAAGCAACTATCGCAGGCAGCTAATGCCATCCTGTCTGCTCAGGACAGTGCTAACTTTATAGCCTGTGCTGCACAGGTAGGTCAGGCGCTGTGGACGGATGACAAAAAATATATACAGGCTCTAGAGAAAAAATATATTTCGCTGGCATCGAATGAAGTTGCCGAAAAAATTGCCATGGGCAATGCGAGACGGGCGCAGCTAAAACATTATTCAGGCGCCATGTTTTATTATGCAGGCGAATGGTACTGGGGTGTTGACCGGCTCTATCATCTTGAAACACGTCTTGCTGAGTTGAATGCAGATAGACAACCTGGACAACCCCTAATAGCGCCCAGACCTGAAACACCTGCTGGCCCGCTGCGAGACGATGGCACGCTGACGCTGGAGTTTTTCCCAACCCTGCGTAGCCCTTACAGTTCAATTGTGTTTGATCGAACCGTCGCTCTGGCCAAAGCAACTGGCGTCAAACTAGTGCTTCGACCTGTTCTGCCTATGGTAATGAGGGGCGTTCCGACTACAGCGATCAAAGGTCCCTATATCTTTTGGGATACCGGACGTGAGGCTCGTGTTGCCGGTGTACCCTTTGGCAATATCTATGATCCAGTAGGCGAGCCAGTCAGACTCTGCTGTTCCCTTTTACCTTGGGCTACCGAGCAAGGTAAAGCAGCCGAACTGATGAGCGCATTCTATGCCTGTGCATTTGTTAATGGCATCAATACCAACAATACCAGAGGAATGCGTAAAGTTGTCGAACAGGCTGGTTTGGACTGGCACGAGGCCAGAGTTCGACTGGGTGACCCCGAGGGAGAGCGCCTGTTAGAAGAGAATAGATTATGTCTCTACCACGCCGGCATCTGGGGTACACCAAGCTTTAGGCTTCTTAACGCTGACGGCACTGAGCTGCTCGCTCTTTGGGGCCAGGATCGTCTATGGCGTATCGCTGACGAGATTCAACGGCAATTGAGAAAGGGTAAAACCTGATCAACTGACTTTAACTCGAGCGCTGATGCCCTTAGTTACAGATCAAAAGGCATTATTGATAGGGTAATATTTAGTCGCTAATTTACACAAAGGAGAAGATATTGGACCTTAGAATTGCAGGAAAAAAAGCACTGATGGCTGGCGGTAGCGCTGGCATGGGACGAGCCACTGCTGAACGATTAGCTGAAGCCGGTGTTGAGCTCTATATATCGGCGCGGCGTGAAGAAAGGCTGATAAAGGCCGCAAAAGAAATTTCGCAAACATACGCGACTACAGTAACGCCCATCGTTGCTGATTCATCAACCGATGAGGGCCGGGCAATATTATTTGCGGCCTGCCCAGACCCCGATATTGTCGCCATTACCATCAAACCACCAGATCCCAATGGAAACTTTCTGCAGGTCACGCCTGAAATGTGGCGGGAGTCAATTGAGACAACACTGCTAGGTCCCATTGAAATTATGCGCCACTATATTCCTCAAATGAAAGACAAAGGCTGGGGCAGGCTGTTAAATATCGCAACATTCTCGGCTAAAAATCCGATGATTTGGCGGCTAATGTCGGGGCCTGCTCGATCGGCTTTAATTAATTACACTGCCAGCGTCTCCCGTGAGATCGCCCAGTACGGAGTGAATATTAATAATATTTTACCCGGAATGTTTGCGACAGAGGGATCAGAGGAAAATACTGCCGCTTACGCCAAGGCATTTGATCTTGAGCGAGATAATGATGTTATTGCCGAGCACTTCCAACAACATAACAAAATCCCTGCAGGCTTCGCAGCCAATGCCGATGATATGGCCCCCATGGCCGCTCTTCTATGCAGTCCATTGTCGCGCTATATCGTTGGGCAGAATATTGTTATTGACGGGGGTCAGCATAATTCATTGTTCTAATATGAGTTCTAATCTGGGTTCGAAATAATACTGCGCGATCGACTGTATAAAACTGTGGCCAACGACATCGTCAACTAGGAATAAAATGTTGCGCTTACCTGACCCAGGTTCTCAATAACTACCTGTATCTCAGAGTCATGGTTAATTTCGATTAATTCTGTCGGGGACCCTGGTATAACCATAGAGCCACTTTTTAGCCCCTCTCCACTGCTAGAGAGCGAATTAACTAGCCAGCGCAAGGATTCAAGAGGTCCTCCCATAATCTCACTGGCGGGGCCGATGTGATCAGCCTTTTA
>Ga0213868_10001472_pt1 | contig 22735 bp, 18 predicted proteins | sample PICome_9_FD_160087 | JGI IMG/M metagenome (GOLD analysis project Ga0213868, IMG submission 160087) | Coastal seawater microbial communities near Pivers Island, North Carolina, United States - PICO127 | ecosystem: Environmental > Aquatic > Marine > Coastal | place: USA: North Carolina... | reverse complement strand
GACATTCGACGAATCATTCATCATCATTATCATCACTACCCGCAGTTGTGACAGATGGAGTCTCAATGGTATATGATCCTATTCCATGCATTGATACAAAATGTCGCTTTCAGGCACACAATGGAACGAAACGATATCTTGCAAACCAAAGTCCTTCCAAACGAACTGAACTTTTGATCCAAGGCGACAATAAAGAAGAAAAAGGTGGAGTTTTCTTCCAAAACGTATTACAAGAATACTATCACAATCGATATGAAGAACTGTTAGGATCGATGCAATTGAGCTTTATATGTTTCCTATGTTGCTCTTGTTTGTCTTCCCTAGAACATTGGCGAGATTTAATCTATATGATGTCATTGGTGGATAGATCCATCATTCATAGATATAGGACTGCTTTTGAATTGTTTCTCATGATTCTTTTCCATCAATTTTCATGGTTTGGAAATGAATTGCTTCATGAAGATATTATGGAATGGCAGGAACTCATCTATGCCATAAGAAAGCTTTGTCAAAATTGCAGTGGGTGCACAGAAAAAGATTCATCCTTGTACACATGTTCTCAAAATCTGATGAATCATATCGACACCATATTTGGACACGATGCAAGTCATGTGCAAAATAATTTCATTTCGTATGAGGATGAAGATGACGAAAATGACGACGATGACGAAGACTCCCCAGTCATTGTTCCTCTCGAAGAAATTGAAGAGGCCCTGAGTAGACCAACGCCCACTCGTCAACCTACATCTGATGAAACTGAATACGCGCAAATATATCCATTTCTTTTTGCTTCGATCTGTCCTGGAGAAGATATATTAATGGCTTGTGCTCGTATACTAGATGAAAAAACGGATGTCACTCTTGTCCGAGAGGCGGCCCATTATCTGGATCATGTAGAATCGAAAAAGTAAAAAACAATGCAATCTTGAAGTTATGCTGATTCTATTTTTATGTATGACACTGTCATGAGTCATTTTACCTGAAATCAATAGGAAGACCCATTTTGTCGAGACGGTCTTCCAATTCTGTTCTCTGTTTGCCTCCTTTTCTTTCTTCTCCAGGTAAAACAACACCAAGTGTGCTTCCACCCGCGGGTAATAGATCGTCTGCATCAAGACCTCTACTTTTAATCTGTTTTTCAAGAGCGGCAATCGTCCTCTTCAGTAAACGCTTTTCGTTTCTTCTATGTCTAACTGCCATTCTTTGGTTGTAACTTAAAAGTCTAAACATGGCTTTGTCCTTGATGACAGCAGCATCTTCTTCTTCCGTAGTTGGGTAGCGTTCCAGCTGTCTTGAAATAGCGTCGACGACAGAATAAAGAACAGCTGCCTCATTTGCCGCAGATACAGTTTTTGTATAATCAAAATCTTTCAATGGTCTACCCATGGTATCCTCTGGAGTCATCATGATAAGTCTCAAATATTCGAGCATCTCAACAGGATACCTATCAGCGTAGCACGGGAAATCTACAGTATTACTCCTTCCTGCATTCTTCAGAAATTGAAGTTTTTCATCGGCCAAAGGATCAACATCGAATGTGATACCGGCAGCAGCAGCCTTTTCAACAGCTTCTTTCGTCCTTGGGGCTATGGACACAGTTACATCTACTGAGTTAAAAGGGTTTCTTTCCAGAGCAAAACCATACAAGAGAAGTAAATCCGCATTTGATTTTGGACCATATGAGATGTAAATCTGTTCCATTCTTCTGTAAGCTCTATCTGCATAAAGAACAACCTCTTCTTCGCCTGTTTTGAAGAGCCAGTCACCAGTTTCTCTTGCATCTAAGTAAGCCCCAGAATAAGGAGAATGATTGATGAGATCAGCGTACGGCACCATGGCGAGAGTTTCGCCTTGCTTCATATTTCTCAGACGAATGGCACGAGAAAAGAGATTGGTAAATGCCCATACCCAATTCTCAAAAGTGAAATGTTCTCGAGGAAAAATGTCTGGATATTGATCACAAAGTTTTCCTTCTCCACCGAGTAGATCATTATACTCGTTGCGAAGTTTCATTTGCATGGACTTTGTTGCTGCAATCACAGGCGAACCTTCTAAGAATACAAGGTCATCTTCGGACCAAGTAAAGGTTGGATTCACCTCACTTACTTCTGGCAAGACATCAATGTAAGGCTTGTAAAAAGATTTTTCACCGAGAACATATTTTTCATGAATCAACTGACAAGCAATTGCAAGATATTCATTGATGTTTGGCGGCAGGATCTCTAATCCCAAAGTCTGTCGAGCTGATTTTTTGGTGAAACAAAGTCTCAATGGGATCTTGAGGAGTTCTTCTTCTTGATTGATACTTCTTCTCGCCAATAGTCCTCGACCAGACGACTCATTCGTTAGTTCATCCACAGTCTCTGTTGAAATCGCCATTGGATGTGGCGCTTCTCCCCAACCCGAAGCGTCATCTAAATAAACATCTCCTTCTTCCTTCAACCAAGCAGCTAAACGAGCATTTGCGGAGAGTTTCTTATCTACTGAACTTTTCGCATTTGGATTCAACCCTGACATCTTTGACTTTATTTTTGCCTTTTCAAGAAGCTCTGCATCCACCTGTCCCGAGTTTGAACCAGAATTTTCCATTAGTGCTTTTGCCCATTCAGACTCTCCACCTTCACCACCTGCCATCTTCAGAGGGAAGTAACTACAGCTCTTCTGGCTTGCACCTGATGATGATACTATAGTACTGCTACTTGCACCAAAGGAAGGAGCAACGGGCTGAAAACCCAGAGCTGCTTCACTAGACAGCATGAATACCGCTGCTTTGTACAATGATTTCATGAGTTTTATTTATTTTTGAGGAAATGAAAACGACGACATAGAACATGGAATTTCATTCTGCATTTCTGCAACATTCCACGTTTTCAATTTTTCACTATTGGTCGAAAGAAAATCCTTGCGATGCCCCCAACTAACGATGAGGGATCAGGGGCTGGGCCCGTCATTGGCACAGCACATATCATATGTCATCTTTCGCCTCACACACACATACGATACTCTTACTTGAATACTTAATTTAGATAGCATTAACAATATTAAAGACGTTTGTACCAATATCCTATAGCTGCACCATCTGTAAATGGAATCGATCCATCTGCCCAAAATGGTTTCCATCTAGAACCCACGTCTTGATATCCTTCACTTTTGTACAAATTCACGGCAGGCAAATTATCAAGATCTACATGGAGATATATTTGTTCATACCCCCAATGGTCCTTTACAATTTTTTCCACACATCTTACCATTGCTTTTCCTACTTTTCTCCCCCTAACACTTTCATCAACGCATAAATTACTTATATATGGTTGCAAGTTTAAATCGTTCATCTCCATATCCGTGTTCAACAATTTAGCTAATCGACGTTCTAAAGAATCTATCCATGGTATTGAAAATGGAATCTTTGCGTCAGTCGGTTGCAGCCTAACGTCTACAGTTGCAATCACATCAATCTGTTGATCAGAATCTTTGGATGGCCGAGCCAGCACCAATATTAGCGACGATTTGGCCGCGATTGCCTCTGCATCAGAATGATTTGCGTTGGTAATGGGAGGCGACGATAACAAAATTGCATTATCGCTCATATTGTCGAATTGTTTCGAGGCATCAATCCTATACCGCATTCGTGATCGAAGCCCCGACAAAACTTCCACCCAAGCGATTGAGTTATCCAGTGCATTTATCAATCCAATCCCAGGTTTTAGTAACGCTTTCTCTAGAGGCGAAAGCTGACCACTGAGAGTAATGACATCAGAACCGAATGCATTTACTGTTAATGTAGCAACATCAGGTAAATCATCTTCTTCAGCGATACACAGTTGAAATGGATTCTCAGAATTATCAGCATCGTTCATTGTAGGATCACAACGAAGCGAACCATTTTCTTCAATGCATGCTCTATAAGAAGAAGGTGACGAAAGAAACGTTACATTCGGGAACGATGATAAAGGAACAAGATTTAATGCACAGCAACGCCGACGATAGGTCTGGAAATTACCAGCAGGATGAAAGCCCCAACATGCCGTGACGAGAAGCAGTAAGAGATTCAAATAGAGAATTTCGATCATTCGACAATCCATTCGATCTTTTAGCTTCATAAAATGCTGATGCGTCGCAATGAAAGTTGTTTCAACTTACAACACATTTGATCGTTTGGATTTTGGATGTGTCATGTGTCGCCGTGTGTCGTCGTCATTCGGAGACGAAAAAACTATGTAAATATTTCTCTAATAACATAAGCGAGTGACATAATGCCGTAGCTTTTAGCGTTATACTTTAGGCGTCGATTCTAATCTTGAACTTCATTTCCATTGATGGAAAGTCAAAAATTATGGTGCAAGAATCTGCCTATGCATGGAGGAAGTTACTTGTCTATGCATTTCGATGACTTTTGAAATGCTCTCACATTGGTCCCCAATTTGCTTCCCCTCGCATTCCTTATTCATTCAATTCTACTTCCATAGCTTCATCTCTTTCAGACTCTTGGTCCTTGAAGGATTTTAGAAAGGGATTTTGTTCAAGGGACATGGAACAGTTGCAGTCCTGACGAAGGAATAGAGGTGGGTAAGTTACACGAAACCATTTTAATCATCATACGATGTATTGCTTTTTCGTAAATATCATTCATACCTTTGTGAACTTTCCATCGTGATCAGGATACCCAAATCTCTCAGTAAAGGCACCGGAAATGCTTGATATCTTGTTATTACTCAAATTACAATGTTTCAAAGTCAAAATCTGTTCCAATGGTGGAATCTCACTGATTTCATTTCCATTCGCATAGATTGTTTCTAGTACTGGACATTTGACCAAAGACATTGGAAGTTTATTAAGCCTATTACTCGAAACATGAAACAACTTCAGTTCAATATGATTAGGACCAGGAACTCCTTCGGGAAGGTCTTGTATTTGATTTTTCCTTAATAGAATCGATTGCAATTGAGTAAGATATACAAGGTCATGCGGGATATTCTCAATTTTATTTCCATCGAGACATAACAGTTTCAGATTTGATAATCTTTTGATACCCTTATCTCTGCTTTCATCATCGGGTTGAATCATTGTCAGTGCATTGTTACTGATGCGCAGTTCAAGGAGATTCTGCAGACATAAAATTTCCTCCGGGATAGGACCCGAGAGTTGACAGTCATCAAGCCAAAGTCTTTCAAGGTTTTGCAACAAAGAAAAGGAATTTGGAATTTCACGAATTGGATTTCTACCTAAATTCAATTCTTTCAGGTTGCTATGCTGGAAAAACTCAATTCCCTTGATACCTTTCCAAAACTTGTGGTGAGTTCAGTTCGTGTGGCATACATTCCTTCTTTAAAAAAAAAACACATCCTAACATTCGTTACTCACTGGATATTTGACAATCATACAGGGACAATGACACAATATTATGGATCGATTCAGAATATCGTGGGCGACAAAGGACATCAATAGATCCATTGAATTCAGCAGCCCTCCGAGCTAGTCGCAGCTCAGACAGAGGTTCATTTTGATTTTCATCTGCATCTGCAAAGATCTGAGGTATCTTTCTTAAATCTTTCTTTACGAACATTCTTGAAGGGCTAATATCGTTCGTAGTCCGTCAGTCGGTGATTCTTATATCGACAAAGTAGAAATACTCACTTGATATGAAATGAGAAATCTGAAATCAATTTCGTGTTGTCGAAAAATTTGGCTTCACTTTATTTTATTTTATTCCCCGTAAATGATTCTTTTACAGAAGAAGAAGTCTCAGGTTTCCGTTCAACGGAAGCCATCGTCATTTTTCTCTCATTTCCAAATGTTCTAAAGAAAATACTCAAACACGGACAGGCACAATTCAACAAAATACACAAGATTAATATGAACGAATATAATAAGACGCTATACTCGCAGGAGGAAATTGAAAAACACCATCGTTTATGGAACTTTGAAAGCGAAGACAGTTGTCCACAAGAGGATCAACATAGAAATGATGCTGATCCTCATTATACTGCAAGCACAGATAGTCGAGATGCACCACTTGGATCTACTCTGGATGATAATGATTATAGCGAATTTGAGTACGAGACGTTGAATAAACTCGTCAACATACCAACTCCTGGAAAAGGAGAAGTCATCATCGCTGTTCAGTGTTTTACAATCAGCAATTCAATTCTGAATAAAAATTTGATTCAGGAATTCACCATCGACAACGTTTCTCTTGATTTAGATTCAGGTGTAGCAGTGGTTGGGGTTATTAAAGACGTTGGTGATGGAATCTCTAATTCATTAATTGGATCAAGGGTGGCAGCTGTTATCAAAACAGTAGACAAGAATAGAAGATATGCATGTGTAAAATCTGATGTTATTGTGCCAGTTCCTACTGGACTCGATTCATCAGAGGTGGCTGCTGCTTCATACACATATTTTGTCGCTTTCCAATCTTTGATGCATGGTATAAATGCTCCAAAATATAGATACTCAGGAAAATATTTGAAGGGGAAATCAATTTTAATTATAGATGGAACAAGTGCATTCGGACAAGCTATGATACAAATATCGAGATTGCAAGGAGCTTCAAATATATATGCAACTGCCGAGGAGACAAACCATGCATACTTAAAGGGTCTCGGTTCTGAAGCCTTGTCAAACAATCCCAGTAAATGGCCCGAACTCTTGAATGGCTCTATCGATATCATCATAGTAGGATCAAGACTGTTTCGATACGCAACCGCTGAACGCGTTTTACGAAACTCCGGAGGAAAATTAGTGTATATTGGATCACCGGTGACTATAAATGTTTTGAAACATTGTTCAGTGGATTCTTGGATGTGTCTTTTCGAACAATTTGCCACACAATGCGCTCTAATATGTTCCAGAAAAGCTGAACTCCAGGCTACCTACTATGATCTACTTGAAAGCATAAACAATTATCCCCAGCAATCAAAGGTGAGACTTTTAAATGATGGGCATTTTTCTCAATCTTTTCGAAAAAGACATGAACTAACTTCATCTATAAATTCACAGAATGATTTGAAATTCGTTTTGGAAGAAATGCTTAGTAAAGGTGATATAAAGCCAAAAATATCCAAATTTGTTAGTGCTGATGAATTAGACTACGGCCTAGTAACGATAACAAGTGGCACAATTGGGTCTATAATATGTGAGCCATGGATACGGCGAGGACCACCGAAGGAGGAAAGTGCGTACATGCATATGGTTAGAACATAAAATAATGTTTATTTTTGAGCAAAAGGGCATGCGAAGTATTGTTCGGAAGATAAAAGATGAATAAATCATAAGGATAGAAGAAGATTCTTCTCAAAAAACGTGATAACAAGTTGGAGAAAAAAATAAAATTTATATTATATTACTACAGTTGCATAGGTTCCGTTGATCTCTCATCGTCAATTTGTGTACCAATCCCCCTAGCTCCATCCTTGGCCCGTTGTAAAACACCAGGGTCAACATTAGCAGCAAGCCATGGATGAGTGAGGGCTTGATCTGCTGTATATCTGTATTCTATATTGTACGCAAGTAAAGTAGAGACGAAAGCCATGGCTTCATCAGATACATCGCGAAAAAGTTCATGTGGAAACGTGTACTCTCCTTGGACTATAGAGGCCTTTATGGCTTCATCGTTCTTTCCGTAAAAAGGTGGCGCCCCACTTAAAAGCATATACGCAATTACACCAAGAGACCAAAGGTCACATGATTCAGTGTATGACTTCTTAAGCACTTCAGGAGCAACATAATAAGAAGATCCAACGACGCGACTTAATCGATGTCCTGGTGTGAAGTGAGTTGACAGTCCGAAGTCGATTAGCTTAAGTTGACTCCAGACATCCTTTCCTGACTCCAGAACCCAATTTTCAAGCTTCAGATCTCGATGACATATGTTTCTTGAATGAAGAAATCCGACTGCTGAGAGCATTTGAGCGATAGTTTTGGCTGTAGTTAGGTATTAAAAAAAGAGGTGAGAATACAGAAAAGTCTACTGAATATCTTTACATAAAGCAAAATATTTGAACGTACCTGCATAAGCTTCAGTAACTCCATGCTTCGGATGGGTAGTTAATAGGTGAAACAAGTCACCTCCGCGCCCTAGTTCAGTGATAATAAATAATTCGTTATCAACACAAAATACATCATAGAGTCTAATGATATTTTCATGCCCACGAAGTTCCCTAAGAACGTTCACTTCCTCTTGAAGTTTAGCAATATACTTTGCATCGTTTCTTAGTACAACACATTTGCATGCAAATTTCTTGCGCTTCCCTGTGCCTGAGTTGTGACCCTCAGCCTCTCCTCGTGAAGCGATACATACTTGACCGTAGGACCCCTTACCAATTACCAGGTCACGATGGAGAAGATACGCAGGTCTTCGAGATTGAGAAGAAGCTTGAGAGTACTGAGAGACAGATGATGAAGCATGATTAGATGTCTGTAAATCAGTGGGCGTAACTGTATTGACCTCATTCTCAAATCGAGTCATCCCTGATTGCTTTTCATAATAAACGTTACCATAACCAGCATCTTGGGGAGACGCTACTCTTCTAGAAGAAGTTTGATGAGGAGAAGATCGGTTTGGCTCACGACTGGAGCGTTGACGCCTAGGATCAATAGTAGTATCAGGCCCTGGGGATCGAATGGAACGAGAGCTCCTTTGATCTCTTGATGTTACCAAATTTCCATTGTTACCATAACTCGGAGACCCAGCATAGTATTTACCGCTACGATCAGTGTGATAGTCAGTAGTTGTACCTGTATAAGTTGCCATGCTTCAGCTGAAGTATGTGTGTAAATGATATAATCTAGCTGGAATGGCAATAAATGTGAGACTTTCAACGACTGGTCGTTCTTCAGTTGGGATCGCTGAAACTTAGTCTTGAAGCTATTTTAGCAATATATGGGGCTTGGGCTCGAATGCCGACAACAGCTATTTTAGCAATATATGGGGGTAGTACTTGTGCCGACAACCTCGCCAAATGTAATTGCCTTCCTTTTCCTACTAATGCTCTTCAAAGAAGCTCGCTTATCACTTCTACTACAAAAGAAGTGTTTTAATTGTCAGAGAGTCGTTCGATTAGTCAGAGACAAAGTATTTTTCACGGATAAAGGATCGGATAGACTGATTTTTTGTCGGATGAAAATTGCCTAGAAAGCTATAAACAACGCTGAATTAAATGATGCAGCGTTGATTACTTCACAAAAGTATTATATGCAAATCTTTGAAATCGCAGCCTTGATATGATATCGACCTCTATGGAAGATAGATATATTCCTAAGTATTTATATGTGAAATATATTTTTGTGCTGGGGTTCTTCAGCCGGCACGGTCGAAGGCTAAAAAGAATGGCAAAAACTGGTTAGTCGTGTATAAAAGCTCTTGCCCCATGGTCATGCGGTGAAATCAATCAAAATCAATATGTCACATACAGAGCTCATTTTTTATAACTCACTGATTACTAGAGAAAGAAGTTATTTCTTATTCATCATCATCGTATTTATAAGGTCCATACTTTCCTACTGGTACATGTACAAAGTCAGGTCTATCAATAATCTTTGTTTTCTCGGATTCAATCATTCCAGCATACTGTAAAAGAAATTTACCCCTTTCCTCCCCGACTGTAATTAGAAAACGTTTCAACCATCCTTGTAACTGAAAGTCCACCCCGTGATTTTCCCACGCCGTTTCATCGAACTTTTTTCGTGAACGACGAACATCAACCCTTGAACTATATTGTTTCCAAGACCCAATGTAGTGTTGGACTCGCAAAATTCCTGTGTCATACAACTTGACAGGATAATAACAGGCACTTTCCAATGGTTGATGAATATTCAGCATATGCATGGTAAACTCACTATCATCCATTCTACTAAGATCAATCATAACTTTTGAAAAATAATTCGCCCAGTGTGCTCCTTTCTCAGCATGTTTAAAATACCGTAATGTACTGAACTTCATAGGGTCTATACCAAATTCATCCACTCCCGATTTCTGAACCATCTCTGCTGGACTTTCCAATGCAGAAAAGAATAAGCGAGGCATGAGATAACATGGTTCGTTGTCCCATGGATCTTTATGCATTTTTATATAATCGAAAATTGTTGTTTTGTCGAAATGCTCATCTAATCCTCTTCGCATTGCAATCATCTTCTTGTGATACTCCATATCTGTAAAGTCTGGATTCAAGTCGTTGATATCTATCATATCAATGTCTTTCAGAAATTCAGGATCCCTTTCATCGTCTTGAATAAGATTGTATGTTATAAACTCGTCTGGATCAATGATCGCAACCCATGAGCGATTATTCTTTTTATGAAATCTTTGACATTCGTACAAAAATCTTTTTTGTCGATCACGATGCTTATGTAAATCATCCAATTTTTCATTGATCCAATGTCCATAGTCACTAAAGATTTGAGGTGCACAACTAAGGTGAAATGCATATATTTTGAAGAGCGGATGAAATCGAACAAAAGCGACTTACACATCATTCCAAAGTGAAATTTCGAGACCTAAATCAGCCTCTTTCCACAGGTTGAGTATTTTCTCGGGAGAAGTTGTTCCTGTGGGATCTATAGCAACTACCAAGTATTTCAAAGGAAGCACAAGCCAATGATATGCTATCCATTCTGACAGTCTATCGTTATCATCTTTCAAAAGCAGGCATCCAGCAAATCCATCAGAAGGGATTTTCAAATTGTTTGTGCCATGTTTTGGATTGAATCCGGTAGATTCGAAATCCACATCGTACTTTTTTTGAAAAGACTCATCGTGTGAATACAAAGACGACGTTATAAAATAATATACAAATACGAGGAGCACTAGCACTAAGAAACACGTAAGTGTAATCCTTTTCCTCCGTCTAGTAAAAGATCCAGGGTTCAACCCCAAAGCTTGTGGTTCCAAACTTAGTAGAGTCTGTAAGACCATATCTGACAAGTCTGCCAAATACTCTGCTGGCATGTTTCATTGGGATCAAATATGATACGTGTGCATAGATTGTGTAGTAGAATTTTGTACCGTTGTTGTGAAACGAGAGGACTATTACAGGTTATCCGTTTCATATAAAAAATCCATCCTTTGTTTCTCCAGAGATTTATCCATGACAAGTAGGTAGAACAAGGAGGGGAGAGAAAATGATCTTGCAAACATCTTCAACTTCAAAAACGTATTTCTTTCTTTCCTCACATTAAGTTCTTATCACCAGGAATTACACGACATCGAAACAGTTTATTCCCTGGGAAACATCTTGAAAACAGAAGCATGGTAAAATACGGAATTGCATGTGCTGTACTTTCCATTTTGGCATCAGCCAACGCGTTTGCACCTACCTCATTTATCGGGTCCTCGCGATCTGTAGTTCCAACCACTGCACTCAAGGACGTGAAGAGTGACAATGTTCTACAGACAGAGGACACGAAACGTGACAAAGTCATGACTTTCTCATACGATATGTCTCTTGAACCCAAATATGAAAAGCCAACTTACCCTGGAACAGGAAATGGTCTATCTGGTGAAGAAGGAGAGTACGATGTCGTAATTATTGGTAGTGGAATGGGTGGTCTTTCCTGTGGTGCCATTTCGGCAAAGTACGGCGACAAAGTCATTGTTTTAGAGTCTCATATTAAGGTTGGTGGTTCAGCACATACATTTAGTAGAATGCACAAAGGGGAAAAGTATAGCTTTGAAGTTGGTCCATCCATCTTTGAAGGACTTGATAGAGCCAGTCTTAACCCTCTCAGAATGATCTTTGATATACTTGATGAGAAGATGCCCGTAGAGACTTATACCGGATTAGGATATTGGACTCCTGAGGGTTATTGGCGTTTTCCTATCGGCTCCAAGCAAAAATTTGAGGATTTGCTAATGGAGCAAGCCGAAGATGGTCCAAAAGCAGTTGCTGAATGGAATGCTCTAAGAGATAGACTCAAGACTTTGGGAGGATCTACCACTGCTGTTTCGTTGCTTAATCTGCGCCAGGATGCTGGTTTCCTTGCAACTACTGCTGGATCTCTTCCTTTCGTTTTGACTCATCCCGATGTGTTCCTCGATTTACCATTGACTTTTGATTCACTTCACAAAACTGTGGATCAGATTGTCACTGATCCCTTTCTCAGAAACTTTATTGATACCATGTGTATTTTCTGTGGATTCCCTGCAAAGGGTGCCATGACTGCACACATGTTGTACATTTTGGAGAGATTCTTTGAAGAAAGTGCATGTTACTCTGTTCCCGTGGGTGGGACCAGCGCTTTGGGAGAAACGCTTCAGAGAGGATTGGAAAAGTTTGGAGGAAAACTTCAGTTGAATGCACATGTCGATGAAATTATTGTGGAAAATGGACGTGCTACTGGAGTGAGACTTAAGAATGGGAAGCTTATCAAGGCAAGAAAGGCTGTCGTGAGCAATGCTACTCCTTTCGATACTATCAAAATGATGGGTAAGTTTACAACTTTTATGAAACAAATCGTTTTCGAAAAAGCTGAAGTACCTGATCTTTCTTCACTCACTATTTCTAAATCACACCACATTTATTTTTGCAGGAACCAAGCAAGAACTTCCTGAAGCTGTTCAAGAATGGAAATCTACTCTTGGAAAGCTTCCACGCCATGGAGCAATTATGCATCTTTTCATTGCAATTGATGGAAAGGATTTAGACTTGTCTCATATTGAAGATCCCGCACACTTGGTCATTAACGATTGGGGTAGATCTATGCAAGATTCTCAAAATCTTTGCAGTTTCTTCATCCCTAGTATTTTGGATAAGAGTCTTTGCCCTGAAGGAAAGCATGTCATTCATGTGTACTCGTCTGGTGGAGAACCTTATGAACCATGGGAAAAGCTTGTGCCTGGAACAGAGGAATATGAAGCCTATAAAGAAAAGCGCGCGGAATGTCTGTGGAATGCCGTTGAACGGTGTATCCCAGACATCCGTGATCGCGTAGAATTTTCTATCATCGGATCGCCTCTCGCTCACGAAGCTTTCCTTCGTCGTGACCGCGGAACCTATGGAATGGCTTGGGCCGCCGGCACTGGAGCCCCTCAATCAGGTATGCTCAGCTCATTTTTACCATTTCCTTTCCCAAATCTAAAGACTCCAGTAGATGGGTTACTACGATGTGGAGATAGTTGTTTCCCTGGAATTGGAACTCCGTCCGCTGCTGCATCTGGTGTAATTGCAGCCAATACTATGGTTTCTGTTGATAAGCATTTGGATTTGTTGAAGGAGGCCAGTACAAAAGATCCATTGTATAAGTTTTTGGATCCTGGTTTCATGGGCCAGGTGTACAAGCCTCTTGTGCAGGGTCAAACACCTAGTCCTGAATTAAGAGTGAACCAGAATCAGACTGCTTAAATATTTAGGATTTTGTCATAAATAGCATTCGAATTTTGTTACTGATTTGATTCGATTTTTAGTTTTTTTGAAGTTTGAAATCATTTCCCCTGTCCACTTGATATTTCTTCCAGGTGGAGGTTATGAGTCAATCAGTATGTGATTTGTGACGCATCTTCAACTACGAAAAATCTCTTCATCAGATCAAGCACTCTCTTACGGTAACATCGAGCAGATATTTCTTTTTTTGAACCTTTGCTAAACATCAAACGCGATGAAAATTCATTGCATATCTACAATACTAAGTTTAACGCTCCTGAGCGAGACAGGTGCATTCGCGCCATCATTATCTTCAGTGAAATCTATGAATGGGATCTCTGATTCATTTACGAAACTATACGGAATGAACCGTAAGGCTCGTCGAAATTTAAAGAAAGAAGTTCAAGGAAACTCAGCCCCGAATAAACTTAAGGATGCAGTTGAAGATATTGCAGATGATGGAAAAAAGAGGGAAGATGTAGTTTCTGGAGCGTCCATGTCTGACGCTTCTACCGATGGAAAGAGACCATCCGTTTCAACCATCGTTGTCGATGAGGCGACTGGAATTGAAAGAATTCAACAAGGTCAGTATGTGATGGACGTAATCACACGCAAAGCGGTCAAGCTCTCCCCGCTTGGCCCTATGTACCGTTTGGCACAGATGTTTCCTGGCGTGCCACCGGAGATACGTGCCAAACACCGACTTGACTGGAATACAGTGGAAGTACCGGAGATGATTGAGAAATTACGTCAAGCATGCATGATTCCTGTAAAGGATGAAACTACTGGGGCGGAAACCATGGACATTCCACCTCATCCTCGCGTCTCTGACGAGGCACTTGATTTTGTATTAGCCAACAGAGATTTGCTCGGTACACGAATGAAGAAAACTCTCGGAAGACTTAAGATGAAAGCGCAGAGTGAAATGGACAAAGAGGGTGCAATAGCTTACAGAAAGCTTTGGAAACACTTCATGACCATTGAGGACAGTTTAACTGCTCCTTTTAAACAGATGCTAATGGATGCAGAAGGTAGAATTGGCCCAAACTTTGGTAATCTAGATCTCATGTCTTTCTGTGGAGGGGAATTGTACGAAAGAACTGCAAATTACCTTGTTCTGAAAGGCATGGTTGCGCACTGGGAAAAGAAAGTCCGTGACGCTGAATATTTTGAAAACACACCTGAAACCCGCTCCAACTTTATTGATATTTTGATGGTGGGTGACCCTAAAAGATATTTACCAGACCCCCCAATCATATTTCGCTATTCAGAAACAGTTCGTATTGCTTTAATGGCTCAAAATATGACTGCTCAGTTCGTTTCCACCCCTGAACTTTTTGATGATTTGCCAGCAGAAGTTCGATTTGTCGAGGCTGCGTCATCTATTAAAGGAGGAACGGCCCTTAGGCAATATATGATTCAAGATTTTTGTCCTGCCGAAGGTATTACACCAGATGCATTAAGAGAAGGTCTTCGTCGATTGGATGTTCAGATGTGCAACATGCAGATTGATCCATATGGTGACTTAAAGAATATCATTCATCGATTGACTGAAGCGGTTTCAGTGGGATCCCCCGATGAAAGAGATCCTTATATCCCTTATCTGTACTGTTTAGAAAAGGATGGACCAGGCGTATTTCAGACTTATACATTCAATCATGATAGGCAAAGTTTGGTTCGGTTCATGGATGGCGCAAAGGAAATTCAACAGGGTGGTATTGGACCAACTGGAAATCTCATGGATCAACTTTCGAAAGAAGCAAGCAATCTCTTTGGTTTGAGTCCTAAGGTCGAAGACCAGTCAAAGGTTTATAATCCAAAAACACAAGAGTACAAACCTCCTGAAAAGCGTGCCTGTGGAAGGCCTCATAATGTTGGATGGCTTGATTTGCTCGGCGACGAAGAAATGACTGGAGGTATGAAAGACACCACCGAGGACGAGGTGTACGAATCTGATAACTGGCGTGAAATTATTAGCAAAAGACAAAGAATTACTAAATAGTATAATTCCCTTCTTATTTGATGCTTTTGTGATTACGTGGTGGCAATTGCCATGAACATGACCAAAGGTGAACTGCAAATGAGTTCGAGTTGAGATATGATATAACATCACTGAAATCAGATTTTCCATTCTTTATACTCTCAGTGTTTGGCATAGGATGAAAGAAACGAGCGGGCAAGACTGCGAATTTATCGAGCCCGAGACAATCTTGTTGAGACGCGAATATATTCAGCACAGCACGAGTGAACATACCAGGTCCAGTTCTATCAATTACGTCCATATCAGAAAAATAAAGAACAGACGAAGCACCTTTTAGCGATAGAATAGAATCATGATCAAGAAAATCGGATATGAAATTTGTGACTGATGAAGATTTACATCTTACGTCACATAAACCGCATAATTGATCCATGACCATTTCCAGAAACCAATGACCTTGTATACTCCCAATGATTCCATTGTTGATTTCAACACATCCAACATTACTTGCCCCACAATAGAATTCAAATGTATCATGCAATAGATCAAATGAATTATTGCATATATAATCAATGTCTACGTAAACACCACCTATGAAATAGAGTACAAAGATTCGAGCAATATCCGATGCCATTCCATATTTTTGAGCATTTACAGCTTCCTCATACAACTTCTTAGCACTTAAATATTTATGATTACTGTCATATCTAGACAGTAATTTTATAATATCTGCATCTCTCCATACATGAATTTGCCATTCTTTATGGTGCTTCCTCCACGAGTACATAGCTTCATTCATGTCAGAAAGAGTGTCGTCTTCCCTATATTCATCACAAAACACTGGAAATTGTGGTATTCCATCGGATCCAAGCCATATAAAATGTATAACTTTTGGTATTTTTCTCGGAATACTATCTCCTTGAAAAGCATCATGGTTATCCTCTACTCGTAGTTGCGGACAAGTGCTTGTTTTCCAATGATCAATCAAACGAGAAGCTAGAATGATATCATTTTCAACCCAAGTTTCTTTCCGAAACTCTCGAGTTTTACTTTTGTTGCTAAAGAATTCTTGAACCGATTCATCTTCTTGGAGCATTTTCGATGCATTGTACAAATGTGTTCCGTGTTGTAGTTTATTGTGTCAAAAGTCAAAAGTGAATTTATTTCCAGTAACTAGTGGTTTCGGCCCAATCGGGACCAAACCTCGGAGACTCAAAATTCTAGAATTCGCCGAAATCAGAACGGAAGTATTTTGTTCGCTTCTCGAAAATCTCGAGAGAGACAGAAACGAAACGAATTTGAAACCCAGTTTAAGAGCAAAATACAAATGAATAATGCCACGGTCAAGACTTTCACAAAGCATCGTTTCTTCAAATAGATTGGCGTCATTATTTGATTGGAAATGGCAAACATCATCGTAAGTTTCTCGTTCTTCAAAAAGTAGTTGTGAATAAACTCCCCTTCCTTTCGTTTGTCTCACAACATTTTTTAAAAAATATCATCATCAAAATCATCCAATTTCTATTCAGGATTTGTGGATTACTCATATCGAATAATCATATATCAATTGCTGTTGTGGATCATCCATACAAAGAATATCGTTCACTCAAGAAGCTTTACAATTTACCCTACATAAGTAATTCCTACCACAACAGAACACACGGAAAAGAAGTGTTTCGAAAAACGTTAGAGACAACCTTGAGGAAATTCAATGTCATAGGTTTCGCAGTATCGTGGCCATTGGAGCCATGGGGTCATCCCGGATTTGAATGTGGCCGAACGTTGCATGTTTTAGATTATCTTGCAGGTGAGTAGTTTCTATTCCTGTTGGACAAAAATACATTCCCCTATTGTGATTTGTGATGTATATAGCTAGATTTCTAACAAGTGATTCATTCTTAAAACATATAAATATTGACATCCTAGATCACCACAATGGTTCTCCTCTTATACATCCGAATAGACCATTGACTCTTTTGGATAAACGAGTCATTACAAATCAACCGATATATGAGATTGAGAAACCTCCAGATGGATTTGGTAGATCTCCCGCCTTTTGCCTCGGCAACAGGCAAGATTCAAATGAAACTGTACAAAACCGCTATTCATCCAAAAGAACTCAACGTAACAATTCCGATCAAGAATGCGCTTCTCTTGTGGTTGAGCAATTTCTTGCTCAGCATTATACCTCTTCATCTTACGAATCTAAGGAATCTTCTGATGTTAGTCATCCTTTTGCACAAAACTATTTCATTGATGACTATGAAAATGAAAGGCACAATTTATTGCTCTTGTAACTTTGTTTTATAAAACAAAATTCACAATTTCATGTCTTTCGTTTCCTTCTCACAAAACACCAAAGTAATTTCGCATTTGTTGAGATTCCTCCTCAGAAAGATAATTCACTGTTTCTTCTACGTCCTTGTTTTTATTACTATCATCACTATGACCAAGATTCATTTCTGGATCAATCATATCTCGAACTCTTTGTTTTAAAATCTTCGTTTCTGGAAATCCACCATCAGCTTTTCTATCCCAAATAACCTCATCATTGAGAGTGATTTTCTTTTTCAAGGAGAAGAAATGTTTAGTAACAGAAAGATGTTTTGGTATTTCAAACTTTGCATTTATCAATGTACTTACAAATATTCCTCCTGGAGCTGGAGGTCGGATTGGGATCAATGATATGGATCGCAGCTGTTCTTGAAACGTTGAAAACAGTTCCATTTGTAGATAGTTTGCACGTAACATCCATTTGCATCCAGTGCAATATTGAATTTTTATGTCATATACACCGCCCTCTTCTTTTGGATTATTTTGTAGCAAATCCAAGTTTTTCTTGGAAAGCTGTTCCGCTTCTTCGCACTCTACACAAACAGGTGTTTCGTTCGTCATCTGAGAAGATTTGGTTTGCACGTCACTATGGCCTAAATCTTTATCCGGCTCGATGATATCTCGGACTCTTTGTTTCAGCACTTTAGCTTCTGGAAATCCTCCATCAGTTTTTCTATCCCATACAATCTTATTATCCACTGTAACTATAAATACACCGCCTGGTTCAGGAGGTCTGCATGGTTGTAAAGAAACAGAAGCTAAATTTGAATTTTCAAATGTTGATAGCAATTCTTGCTGCAACCACGATGATCTTAAACCCCACTTGCAACCTGTACAATATTTGAATGTGACATTGGGATACAAATTCTGAATTTCAGGGTCGTCGTTCTTAGATGAGCAGATAGATGTGGAACTTCGTATCGGACTCAAAGTAGATGGTATGAAACCGAGCGAACAAGTGCTCAAGGACACTACCACCAAGAAGTATTTAGTTCTCAACATTTCTGCTGTGCTTAAAACAATATCTTAACTTAGTATACTTTGAAGGTTAATTCGAAAGGTAACAAGGGATAAGTAGTTCTTGAGAGAACTACGTAGAGTAGTGTTAGGTGGTATGCGGTTATTTGGTATGAGAGTATGAGAGTGCTCTATGCGGTCACATGTCACACGCCCAGCTGAGAATTTTGCGTCACAAATCTAAATTACACTAAAACTTTAGGTCAATGTTTTACCAAACTTTTGAAAGAATCCATAACCAATCTCTCCAAATCGATCCTTTTTCATTTTCTCTTGCTTTTCTTTCTGTTCCATCATTTGTTTACTTAGAATTTCTTGTTGTAATTTGATTTCATTTTCATTTGCTTTTTTCCGTTGAAGCTCCATAACTTCCATTTGCTGAATCATATAATTATGTTGAGAAGCCCATTCTTCTTCTCTTTTCATTTCCTCTTGTTGTACTGTGAGCTTTTCAGCCCGTAAAACTTCATTACTCTTAATTATCATTTCTACCTTCTCTTTTCCGAAACCTTTGAAGTCCGAAGGAACATTAGCTCCATCATAGGCGCTTTTTTCACAGTAAAAAGGAGATGTCAGGAAATGTCTAGATTCCAAATCTTCCAAATCTTTTTCAATATCTTTCATTTGCTTCATTTGTTTTTGTTTTTCTTCAGCGATCCTTTTATTTTCTTCCTGGACTGATGCCTCAATCACTGCGATTTGCTCTTCTTTATCAAGTTGCGCATAAGTCCTTACTTTATCTTCTTCCAATACATAACTTGCATACTCTTGTTCTTCATAATCTTGTGACTTCTTTTGTTTTCCCTTTTCTTTCACTGCTTCAGAACACCATCGATTGAGTTGTAATTGTTGATTTTTTATCCTATCTTTGTATTCAGTATCCTCTCCTTGGAATCTCTGAATCGACGACGATCCGCAATTGTCCAAGTCTAGTGGCTCGCACCGCCCAAGAGCATTATTCTTCGGTTGTATGCTTTGTTGACGCAGTGTTTTCTGATATTCATTCAATCTATGAAGTCGATTTTCTTCTATTAACCGCTCTTGCTCTTCAAGGTATTGAATGGTTTCTCTCATTTGATTTGCCTCAAGTTGTGCTTCTTCTTGCTCTCGAATCTCACGGTGTTTCTTTTCCAGTATTTGACTACCAAGAGCTTCCTTATCGATGCCAATCATTCTTTGTTTAGGGTTTAAAAGCCTCTTGGTAATTTGCTCCAAGCGATTTCGCTTGGCCTCACATGATGGGTCATTACTTTCATACTATACATGATTTTCATTTTTTACGCATTTTAGCAAACTTGAAGAAAACAAAAAATCAACCAAGGATGTATCTTACCTCTTGAAGAAACATATTCAAAAAGTTGTATTTTGTGACATTCCATGTCCAGCGCACCAGTAAACAATTTTAGCAATCGCTTTTTGAAAAACAGTGTTTATGAATTTGAATCTTGATCAACCCTCAACATTCTATTTATTTATTTTTAGTTGCTAAGATGATAGACATATCTTTATCTACTTTCAACCTACTTGAACTCGGCCTTCATGACATTTTCAACATCAGATTTCACAATCAACTGTGGATCAATCTCATACTCCTCAAATGTCGCGCTTCGGATACGCTTTCTGACCTCAGTTCTAGCTCCAGCTAACAGTAACTCACAAACACGCCCATTACGTTCAGCTCTCCATTCAGAAGTAGTTTCACGCTCTAATAAATCACTCAAAACTTTAACAGTAAGTTTATCATCCAAGTAAAATCCTTTGGCATTGCACAAATCGATAAATATCTTCGCGAGCTCTTCACATGTGTAATCAGGAAATTCGAATGTCAAAGAAAAGCGTTTTCGCAACGGACCCTGTGCTGCAAGAAAGTTTTGCATTTCTTGCGGAAATCCAGCCAGAATTATTAGTGGGAATGAATCATCTTTCCCTTCTGACGCAGCATCAATATTACGAATAAGTTCACTGATGGCATCATTGCCCGCGTCAGACTTTGCCCTCTTTGTTGACATTGCAAGAGTATATGCTTCATCAATGAAAAGGATGCCCCCTCTTGCTTCTTCCAATACTTCCACTGTTTTCGCAATAGTTTGCTGAGGAGTTCTCCCAACTAAATCCATGCGTTCAACCTCCAAGAATTTGGGTTTACGAAGGATTCCAAGCTCATGATATGCTTTCGCCAGTAGTCGTGCTAGAGCTGTCTTTCCACTACCAGGATTACCAACAAACACCATATGCGATGCTCTAGGTCTACTAGAGTCGTCCGACAAAGCGGGTGGCAAGAGAGAAGTTGCAATCGCCAAGCGTGTCTGTGGAACACTCACTGGGATGAGACTTTCACGCAAATCTGCAATCTCTGTACTACGACGGAGACCACGGACCTAAATCAAGTAAATAAGATGATAGGACAATAATATTTCGTTAGGAAACTTTCGACTGTTTCCAATCCATATAGAGAAAAATAAAGAGATATACTTACCTGACTCTTGATATGATCCAAACCCACAATACTTGACAACAAATCTTCTACTCGATCCCTTGGTCCACTTGTAGGCATCATACCTATTCCACCATTCTGAGGACTACTGATTCCAGAAGCAACCGGTGCTCTCCTCTTCACAGCATCTAGAATCACCATTTCTGAATCAGTGGGTCTCCCCCTCAATCCAACGGACATGGCACCTTCATCTGCCATGTTACTGCTCAAAGCTATTTCTAACTCATTTGGATCTATTCCAGCAGAATACAATGCATGAGGAAATCTATCTGCCAATCTCCTGACAGCTTGAATTGCCTCGCGTAAATCCCGATGCTGCCTTCCACCAACGTCTCTCATGGAACCCAGCTTCCTTTCCAAAGCATCCGCACGTTCTAACAACTTATCAGCCTTTTGTCTCCTAGATAGTTCAGGAGGAGGGGGACGACCTTCAAGAAGTGCAACAACAGCTTCCGAAGTAGATGGATCCGCCAATGCCAGATCAAGAGGTGTCATACCATCGTCATTTTGGAGATGCAACGCATCTGGATAAGCATCAATCAAAAGTTTCACAGCTTCCGGAGTGGCTTGATTGGATGCAGCCATATGAAGTGGAAGAGATCCATATTGATTGCGTACAGTTGCTCCCTCAGGGTAACGAGACAACAAGAGTTCAATGGTATCCACCGGTGCTTGCCACATGGCAGCTTGATGTATGGGGAGATTTCCGACATTGTTTGACTGAGAAGCTCCACCGGGATATGCTTTCAGAAGAGCATCAATGACTTCTTGAGAAGCTTGGAATGAACATGCCGCGTGGAGAGGGAGATTGCCTCTATCGTTAAGTCTAGAGGCTTCCTCAATGAAAATTGGTTGCTGAATAATACAAAATAGGCACACATTATGATGATGAATTATATCGATTCGAGCTAAAAAAGTCCATGACGAAATGAATAGAACATGGTAAAAACAAAACCTACCTTACTACGACTTAGGAGAGCCCCAAATCCTTTACAAAGCTCATGTAATTGAGTATCTGTCATGATGATGGATAATGGATAGGAATGGACCGGAAGACGGAGAGTATATGTTTGATGTGAAAAAAAGTCGACTTCTCACAACAACTTTTCAAAATAAAAAATTGTTCAATGACCACTTATGTGTTTTTTGAACGATTTAGTTTCCTCAATGAATCTCGAGGAGAGTGAATGGTACGTTGGAGGTAACGTGAAACAACTCCAAAACAACAGTCCAATAGAGGTTATTGGGGGATATAACATAACATAGCGCATAGCCAGGGAAGATTTTTCTGCGATTTTCCAGTCGTGTCATTCACGGGACTTATCCACGGTGTGCGCCATTTTGTGTACAGGAACCATCGCTAGATGCAATTCAAACTAAAATACTGTTCTTCGTCACGTTATCCCCATCAGCGCATTCCATTGAACGCGTCATTCCTTTCTTAAAACTCTTATTTAAACACTTAATTAGTACCATTTAGTATTTGAAAATGGACCCAGATCTCAAGGCACAAGCAGTTGAGCTACATGAGCTTGCCAAGGGGTGGAAGGCTGC
>Ga0213868_10001471_pt1 | contig 22744 bp, 15 predicted proteins | sample PICome_9_FD_160087 | JGI IMG/M metagenome (GOLD analysis project Ga0213868, IMG submission 160087) | Coastal seawater microbial communities near Pivers Island, North Carolina, United States - PICO127 | ecosystem: Environmental > Aquatic > Marine > Coastal | place: USA: North Carolina... | reverse complement strand
TAAGAAGTATGGAGTAGGATTTGTTTGCGCTCAAAATAGTACTCATTATGGTATCGCTGGATATTATGCCACCATGGCAACTGACGCTGGATGCATAGGTTTCACGGGTACCAATGCCCGTCCTTCCATTGCTCCTACCTTTGGAGTTGAGCCCATGCTTGGTACAAATCCACTTTGCTTCGGCATTCCATCCGACGACGAGTTCCCATTCGTCATTGACTGTGCCACATCTGTCAACCAACGTGGTAAGATTGAAAAGTATGCCCGAGATGGCGTAGATACTCCCAGAGGTGCCGTGATTGATAATGATGGAATTGAACGTACTGATACCGAGGGCATTCTTCGTGATATGGTCCTTGGAAAGTGCGCACTGACACCTGTAGGAGGAGCAGGTGATGCCCTTGGAGGGTACAAAGGCTATGGATGGGCCACCGTGGTTGAGCTTTTATCTACCGCCTTCCAATCTGGACCCTTTGGAGAGGATGTGTGCGGCATTGACCGTAAGACTGGAAAACCATCACCCATGCCATTGGGGCACTTTTTCCTTGCCATCAATATTGAGAGTTTGGTTCCCCTGGATACTTTTAAGAAGAATGCAGGTAAGCTACTATCTGCTCTCCGTGAAAGCAAAAAGTCCCCCAAGGGACCAGGCAGGATTTGGACTGCTGGTGAGCCTGAAAATGACGCTAGAATTGCTAGATTCGCCCAAGGTGGAATGAAAGTTTCACCTGCTCTGCAAAAGGATATGGCGGCCCTTAGAGACAAAAGTCCAGTTTTGAAAGAAAAGTACACCAAACTTCCGTTTGAATAGAAATGATCATCATGCCTAATTCCTTAAAATAGATTTTTACAACAAGGATGTATCTCTTTTATAGCTTACTTGGCGGTGGAGGCATTTTAGCATACATCTCGTCGATCTGCTTCTGATAGTGATCTCTTAACTGTTGTCGCTTCAGCTTGAACGTTGGAGTTGTCAAACCGTTTTCAGCTGAGAAATGTTCGGTTTCAACATAGATCGCTCTCGGGGTTTCAAAACCATGTAGTCCGTTTTTCTTTGCTAAGGAATTGATTTCTTTCATCAGCTGATTGTGCATCGCTTCCGTTTTGCTCAATGCAATAAGATCCAAACCAGCTAATGATGGATCATTAGTGTCCGCAGCCCACTTAAGAACAACCTCTTCATCTACCACTATAATGGCGACCAATGCGCTTTGGAATGAGTCGCCGTACACAAAGCTTTGACCAATGAAGAGCGATTGATTTATAATATTTTCAATTTTTTCCGCAGCCACATATTCTTTGTGTTCGGATAAGTGAATATGTTCAAGGTTAGGAATTTTCTTTTGTATATCACAATCATTGAGATAATAGAACGTACCTCCTTGAGCGAGCTTAAATATATTTTTCTTTCTATCAATAATTTGCAAAGTCCCATCAGTCGTCCAAAGACCAATATCACCGCTATGAAGCCAACCTTGCTCATCAATAGTTTCCTTTGTCTTCTCCTCATCTTTATAGTATCCTATAAACACACTTGGACCTCGTACACAAATTTCTCCACGCCCATGACAAGGCTTTCCTCTATGTATGATATCCGTACTCAAATATCCCATCTCTGGAACATCTACGAGCTTGATCTCGACAGAGCCAACTGGACCCCCTACATGCCCGACAGTGCTTACATCATCTGGATGACTCAATGTCGCTGCAGCAGCTCCTTCAGTCTGACCATAACCTTCCACCACTGGAATGCCTAGCATGCATCTAAAGAATGTCATGACATTCTCGGATAACGGAGCTGACCCACTGACCATAAATCTAATACAATCCATTCCTAATGCAGTCTTGATTTTGTTGAATATAAGTCTATCATACAATGCATGTTTTAAATGTCCATGTCGAAGACCAATTGATTTTGCCGTCAATGCTTTGTAAAAGAGTTTTTTCTTCGTTCCACCAGCAGAATTGATGCCAGCCATAATTTTGTCATGGATCTTATTCAGCACACGTGGTGCGACAGGCATAAGCGTAGGCCGACAAGCTTGAATGTCTTCCACAAGCTTTGTTGTATCTCCTCTGAAAAATCCTATACTTGCCCCTGCAAGAAGAATTTGACCTTGAATGACTCGTTCAAAAATATGCGGTAGAGGAAGATACGATAGGTGACGGTCTGTCGCGTCGGGAACGAAAAACAGTTCCATTCCGGCACATGCAGAAAGTAGATTTGTATGAGTGATCAATGCACCTTTTGGATTTCCTGTTGTTCCAGATGTATAACAAAAGGTGCAAATATCATTTCCATTCGGCGGGGAGTGATGATGAATTTTACCATCTTGATACTTTTGTGTCGAAATGACCCGTGCACCCTTGGACTCCACGTACGCCAATGAGTAAATGTCAATCCCAACGGAATCACACATTTGCTGAACATCAGGAATAATACCATCAATGACAATCACAATCTTAAATGCAGGGCAATTTCCCTCTCCTTTTGCCTTGACAAGACTTGGAACTTCAGTTCTGGAACAAACACAAACAGATAGGTTTGTTTGATTCAAGATATAGCCGACTGTATCTGGTCCCAGTGTATCGTACAATGGTACAGTAGCACCACCTAAGCAATAGATGGAATGCTCTGAAATAGTCCATTCCATACAGTTCTTCATGTATATTCCAAGAAGTTTAAGCCCGTCCTCGTTCGGAAGTACAAGATTCATAGTATCCAATCCTGCTGCAATGGCATCCACCCTCGCTACAACCTCAGTGTAACTGCTGTAAATGAACGGAGTTGCCTGACCAGTAGTCGATACAGCTCTAAATCCAAGACATGGACCCATGGCATTGATGGATGCTCCTCTTCGCAAGGCCTCGTATAAAGTTTGACACCCTTGTTGACCTAAACGTGGGACATCGGATGGATCGAAGCTCCTACGAATCGCCGTTGACGACGCTGTCTCTGTATTCGGAAGAATAGTGGACCACATGCTATTATGAAATTATAATAGGAAATAGAGAATAGCGAATTGCTCTAGAGAGAGTTGCAACGACTTGTTCAATTACTTCTTCACGTGTAACATATATTTACGTGACATGTGACATCAAACATCAACGAGCAGAAAGCAGAAAGAGTGCGCTGTCAGGATTTGGAAATAAAGATACCAAGATAGTATTCGTATCATGGTCTGAGTGTTGAGATAATCGGATACAGTTAGTACCTTGCTCAAGAAAAACGAAAAATATTTCAAAAAGTATGTTTGAACAACTCAACGTTCTTACTCGTATATCAAATCAATAAATACATGCCATCATGCCAACTGGCCTTCCTCCCAGTGTCGGAAGCATGATTCAATCGATTCAGGATGGTATAAAATCAGCTGCCGATTACTTCGAAATACCCCAAGCTTCCCTTGTCAAAGATCAATTTCAACTTGCCGTCCATGACACCACACAAGCCTTTCGATCCTCCTTTACATTTCTCAATACTACAACTAGACCAATAGTGATCTTAATAGTACTAATTTCAAGATACCTATTTGCAGTGCTCAAAATTTTAGCGGAGCATACTGTTTATCACGGTGTGAATGCGATGAAAGAAGTCCTAAGTCAACTGAAGATTGCCATCACGTGGTTCGCTTCCTATCAAGCTTCGTTGTCAAACGCAGCAATTCTAATGGAAATTTCTTTTGTTTTCGCTCTTATTCTCTTGTACATGTTAAGAAAGTACATTGAGCGAAAACAATACGTAAGACGCATTACATTATGGTATGAATTGAAAAAGATTAGGGCTACACGGAAATATTATGATTTGGTGGATAAAGTTGCAGATACCAGTATGTTCATGGCGTTACTTTTACCTCATGTCATTTATATATCTGTTGTTGGGACTTGCAAAATTATGCTACCCAGTGTTTATGGATACTTTGCGAATAAAACGATTCTTGCAGATATCCTTTCCTTCTATTATCCATTCATAAAAACTATTCAAGTTGTACATCATTTGAAGTCTATTGACCCCTCCAAGCAGAAGAAGACGGATTTTGTAGCAGGATTCGCATCCGAAGCAGAGCCTGAGGATGATGCAGCAACTTCCTTTGGTACAGTCTTTTCCTTTTGGACTAGGAAGGGTACTAAACCAAAAGAAGTTGATACATCGAAAAATGTTCAACCTTCTGAGAAGATCATTCGAACTAGACTATCAGCAAATGATAAAAAAGTTATTGAAGATGCATCACTTCTACTTCAGTATTGGGTAGTTTATGGTGCACTTTATGCCTTTGTCCAAACTTGCACTCTTCTACCAATTGTTGGTCGCTTATTATCGAATTTGGGTGGCGGCCCGTCACGTGCCTCGACGATATGGAGACGGTCACGATCATCTTGGTTAGATCGCTTCAAACCTTCCGCTAGCTTCTACAATGAACTAAAATTGGCCTTCTTTATTTGGTTACAATTACTACCGACTGCTCAACGGGATGAAGGTGGCAAGAGCCCTAGCACAATATCACCTAAGAAAAGGAGCAAAGTCACGTTCTCGAATCGTCCTATTGATATTGTCTACACAAGAGTTTCGCCTTTTGTGATTTCATTTGTGTCTTCATGGTCAAGTTTCATTCATGGGGCAAGGAAGGATTCATCTCGCAACGGAGTGGAGCCCAACCCACCATTCATTCTTCGTGCAATTGAGTGGTGTCGAAGCTTTTTAGACGTTATGATTTGGACGAAACTCATTTCTGAAAGAACAAAACATCGCATTATTGCAACATTAGTTGAGCTATCAGACCTACTACCTGCCGCCATTACATTGCTTATGCCGGGCTACTTTACTTCTTACGGGGTCATTTACGTGCAATATTTAGTCCCATGTGCGGTGTCCGCAGATTGTTATAATGCCTTTCATAGCATGAAGACTAATACAGAGACAGTGAAAGGCATATCATTGACATCTCGATATTTGCAATATTGGGTCCTTCAGTGCATATTAGATTGGATTATTACCTCCTTTACACCAGTTTTATCGTGGATTCCATTAAGTACGCATCTGATCTGGATTATTTGGGCTTATTTACAATTAGAAGGAATATCGAGTCGTTTCTATGATTTTATTGAATGGGATCTTGTAGTATTCGGGCTTTTACCTAAGCATTCTATGCATGAAACTAAGGATGTTGATGTGAATACTACCTCCACTATGAAAGTGATTAATGCGATTGCAAAGTTGGCTTCGCCGCCTCCAAAAGTTAAAACTATGGGCAACGGTAAAAAGGGTGATATGAATGCTGAATCTTGCAAGGATGAGTCTGAGAATACAGCGGCAAAGGGTACCATAAAATCCAAAATACAAAACGCCAGACAAATCAGTGATAATGGTTGCAATGATAAAACAGGTTCACTTGCCGAGAATAAATGTGAGAGCGACAGCGATTATGTTTGCATTACGGATGAAGATAACGAAACTAAAGTGAAGAAGGAGTAAATTAATACATCTCTATTTTACCATTCTTCCATTTCTTCTCTTAGTATGAGTGGTCTTTTATCGCTATCAAAAAGTAACTTGATCATGCGATAGTTTCTAAGTAGTTCTAATGTATCCTTGTCCAATTCTTTGGAACCGCACTCGAACAAATTGATTTTATGAGAACAAATCGTCAAAAAGTGATGTCCAGTGTGTCATTTGGACCGATTGCCGTCACGGTTACTTACGTATTTACGTACATACAGTGTCTACTTCATTTCCACTTTGCAGTTTACAGTTTGCACCCTTATCCCTTATCCTCTACCATCTATCTTCTTTCTATATCTGCATCAGTTTCGTTATTCAACATAATGAACCAATTGAAGGACATAACACAGCTACATAATAGATTTTACGGATTACGACACGGGCAATCATTGGCCAACGTAGCAAAGATTATATCTTCCGATCCAAAGATTTCAACAGTGGAGCATGGTTTATCGGAACTGGGTAAACAGCAAGTATTGAAAAGTGCCATGAGCTTTTGTTCTTCTTACGAAATGAGTGACTATGGGGGAGTTGCAATATATTCTAGTGACTTCACGAGGGCGAGAGAAACTGCTGAGATATTTGCTGCGGAACTGAGAAAGGCCAAAATTCCTCTGATTCATGTTCCAAATGGTATTCAACTTGAGACCCGACTGCGAGAGAGATATTTTGGTGATTTTAATGGTAAAAGTGATAAGCACTACCACGACGTGTGGAAGTTCGATTGTGATGATGCGGATCATACTGAGTTCAATGTTGAAAGTGTCAATTCAGTGGTGCATCGTACTTCAAGACTTATACTTGATATAGAAAAGGAATTGTCTCTTTTGAATGGCGAAAAACCATATCAAGTGATATTGGTAGCGCATGGTGATGTCTTGCAGATTTTACAAACTGCTTTTCTCAAGAAAGAGTCCAGGTTACATCGAAGTTTGGAACATCTAGAAACTGCTACAGTTCGAGAATTCATCCTTGAGGGTACAGTTTTGTAATCAACAATCTCAATTGCTAATTCACATGTAAAGTTGGAAACTGTATCCAGTTCAGTATGAACAATGATTCTCTAATGCATTACAGAATGTAATAATGTCACTCATTCTATTATATATAAATTTTGATGATACATTTAGCTGCTTATTTATGGCTTGCACAGTTACCACCAACTCTCAGTAGTAACCTGTTCTTGCATCATCAAGTATGTTAAGAGGTATTCGTATTCGTATTTCCGGTTCCAAAATGACATGACAAATATGACGAGAAATAGAAAAGCATTTGAAAAAAGTCCGCGAAACGATGAATTCAACCCCCAGAGTTGTCCGTTGAAAAAAGATTCGCTCCCTCTCGAGTCTCGAGTCTCGCGACTCCTCTCGCTCGGATTCCGACTTTCGCCTTCCGGCCTCAATTTCTTCTCCTTCGCACTACGAGATAAAAGATAACAAACAATCCCTTCTTCCTTTTTGAAAATTCAACTCATTAGCTTGAGACATGTCTACGATTGTCGACGAGAAGATGCATCGTGAGGATGAGTTCAAGTCCAAACTAGTGAACGATGTTTTTGGCAAAGACAGTGGGCTCCGTGTTCCTATGGACAAAGTTATGATGCTCATTTGGCAGTTTCGCGATGATCCAGGAGTAGTTAAATTCATGGCTCAATTCGTTGCAAAGGTTAGTATTTGGTTTTGGATTTTCTTTTTTTTCTCTGTGTGACAATCATTCTTAATCTCTTCTTCATGATACTTAGTACTCTGGGCGACGTGACGTATTTGACGGTATTGAGTTTTATTTACCACAACTTGCCCATATGATCATTCATCTGGAGGCAAATTGGGATGAGGCGATCCTAGAAAACTTTGCTCTCATTATTGCACAGCATTCTTTGCATTTTGCTCTGCAATTGAATTGGATTTTACGTGGGGCAATCGAAGATTATCAACCTGAACTTCCTAATGGAAAGCCCAACAAAAATTTCAATGCTCTATATTATACTCGTTGTGTGAAGTTGCTCGAAAACATTGAACGTTGCGTCGTGTATGGCACTCCTAGAAAGCATGAGCTTCAAAGACTCTATGAAAAAGGATTGATCACAAAGGAAGAATATGATACCATGGAGCAAGCGGATCGGAGATACAACGCAGACCAGTTGACAAGATCAAAAAAGTTTTTACTTCAAAGTGGGAGCTTTGGAGGGTATTTGCTATACAAAAGATTAGTCCGCACATCGCGATGTAGAAGAAAATTATGGAAGTCGCGCTTCTTTGCGGTATCTGAAAAAATGTTGTATTGCTACAATGTGCAGCCCTCTGAAGGCGGTATACTTGTTCGTGCTATGCCTTTGGAAGGTGCTGTCATTATTGAAACACCAGCTTCTGAAGCAAAATATAAGTACATGTTCGAAGTTCATAATTTAAACTTTCTTTTCCGGATGAGAGCGTCGAGTGAAGAAGAAAGAACGAAATGGATTCAAGTCTTGCAAGAAGAAAGAGACTCGCATTCTCTTTATCATCACCAACTAGGCTCTATACGGAAGTTGTCTGCCGTTTCCAAGGCGCATGGCACTTTTGACGCGAATAATGTTCAAGTTAAGACGAACGAAGAATCTCAATTTATTCAAGATCTCTCTCCCGTTCAGAAGCTTCGTTATGATTTTTTCAAAAACGAAAGAGACTTCGTTCGAAACTTGACAAATATTGCGGAAGAGCTGCGTTTTAAGGAGCCTCAACAACGCAAAGTTCTTGTTGGTGGTCTGGTGACAAATCTACACATTCCTTCATGTGTTTATGTTCCGTTGTGTAACAGTTCAGATATCTGGAGGAGAGTGCACACCCCTGTAGCCAAAGAGACAAGGGTGTTCAACACTAACGAGAGATGTCCTGTTGTGATGAACTTCTTAACAAGAAGAGGTGAAAAATTACATCATCGGTATTCTGGTTTATCCGAAGCCAACCTTGATGTGGCGGAGTATCTCCACTTGCAGTATGAGGTTCCTGATTCCACCATGACATCGATTCTCGAAGAAGAAGCAGAAGAGAAGCATAATGGTACCGATGATGGTGCAAATGGTGAAAATATGGGAGAACGCAAACCCAGCGAAGGAAACTTGGCTCTTCTTTGGAAAGATGAAGAAGAGGAATTTTACAAAGGAATGGAATCAGAGCGCGATGTTCAGACGTCCGAGCAACAACCCAAGAAAACGAACGCACTTCTCAAAATTTTCATGAAAGACAATTTTAATAATGTACCCCAAAAAATTAGAGCCAGGCTACCACATAGACAAAAGTCATTACTTAGCCGACTTCCTGTTTCTAATGTCCCAATTCTTGAAAATAGATCGCTTGATGACGATGACGATAAATCTGTTATATCAGATGCAAATAGTGGAAGCATTTTGTTGTCAGATGGTGCCATCATGACTCAGCAGGAGCACGATGGCATTGATGAGGATAGTATAAAACGGGCAACTGATTTCATATGTAAAGGAGAAAACTGGACATCAAAGACTGAGCGAATGCTTCGTGAGGCAAAGGATGACAATAGTTTCGATAACGAAGGGATTTCCGAAGTGACCGGTGTCATGATCAAGTCAAATGATGACTTGCGACAAGAAGTATTTGTGATGCAAATGATACACTACTACAAGTCTGTTTTTGCGAAAGCTTCGCTTCCTATTTGGCTGAAGACATACCGCATTTTAAGTACTTCAAAAGATACTGGAATGATCGAGTTCTTGAAAGATACTACTTCCATCGACGGTTTGAAGAAATCAGAAAATTTTCCTAAAGAAGGTGGCCTTCTGAAGTACTTTGAGAATATTTATGGTGATCCAAATAGCCATTCTTTCAAAGCGGCCCAAAGGAATTTCATGCTCAGCCTGGTTGGTTACTCTTTAGTTGCTTATTTACTTGGTCTAAAAGATCGCCACAATGGAAATATAATGATTGATGTACGAGGTCGCCTCATCTTTATCGATTTTGGATTCGCAATGGGAATGGCACCAGGACACGAATTCAGCTTCGAGAGGGCACCATTCAAATTTACACAAGATTATATTGATGTCATGGGCGGCACCAATTCGGCATGTTTTGCGGAGTTCAAACGCCTCTTTGTTGCAGGATTTGAGGCGGCTCGAGCAAATTCTCAGATTGCACTAGGGCTGGTAGAGATTATGATGTACAAGAGTAACTACCCTTGTTTTTCTGGGCCTCGATATGGAGGGAATAGAGCTCTTGTTGAATTTCAGCGTCGCTTGATGCTGACAGTGCCAGAAAAAGATGTCCGTAAAAAAGCTCTGCAACTGATTTATAAATCGATTAATCATAAAGGAACTTGGGCCTACGATAGGTTCCAGAAGTTTTCTTGCGGATATGCTATGTAAAAACACATACGAACTATCGATGACAACTTATAAAGTAATTTACATGCTCTAAAAATAATCATTTCTTTTGCACCTATCACATTTCTCCCTTACAATCATGTTTGTCCAAAAAGAAAAGTGGCCGATTATAATTGGTAATGTCTTCATCAAAACCGAGGAGACTCTCGATATCGATTTCATTCGAAGATATCGAATTAAGTGTTTCAGAAAATATTGTATAGTTGTTTCCGTTCGTATGCTTTTCTTGTTCTTTCGTTCTTTTCTCGCTTTTTAAAATTCCAGAGATAAATGCACGTTCAATTAAATCTTTCTCTCTCTCGGAGAGTGTGAGGATTGGGAATTGCCTCGTATTTACATTTGAAGCCGATGTGCTAGAAGAGCTCATTCGAGTCGATGTATGAAAGGTAAAATTTTGATCACTGATCAAAATGGTGGCTGAGCAGAAACCACAATCCTGAATTTCTCAGATGTTGCACTTAATTGTACATTCATCGCTAATTGTTCCGCGTGTAGACAAAGTCGAGGTGTGGCATTTGCGACCTCTGTAGGGGCGTGAAGTATATCACCTAAAATAGGATGATTGATGGATGCACAGTGTAATCGCAGCTGATGCCCTCTACCCGTCTTGGGATATAATTTTATCTTTGAATATTTGAATACACTAGAACCGCTGGTTATTGTAAATCTTTTCGTCACTACGAAATCAGTTTCTGCATCTCTTAAACTACCATCAACGAAATTGTCGACAGTGATGTTTTTAAGGAATCGATTGCCAACAAGACATGTGTTCTCCATATAGCAGGCGAATTCGTTGAAATTAGAGGATGGAATTTTTCCAATGGCATATTTGATAGTTCCTTTGTCTTCCCGTGGATGCCCCCATACAAGAGCACTGTATTGCTTTTCGATACTTTTCTGCTCGAATAGATTTGATGTTAAACTTAAGGCATTTCTAGTTAAACCTACAACCACTATTCCACTCGTATCATAATCTAATCTGTGACATGGTCTTGGGGTAAAAATTCCTCTCGAATTAAATCGTTGCTTCTTTTTTTGACTTTTAGTCTCGCCCATTTTTTCGGATAGTTCGGCTTTGATAACTAGACTTTGTCCTTCCGTGTTTAACCATTCATTAACTGCGCTTGCTAAACAGTATTGCTTCTCTGGACCAACACCAGGCAGCGTCAACAGCCCTGATGGTTTGTGAGTGAACAGAAGCTCATCCAAAGGTGGAAGAATGATTAAATCATCGTTTTCCATGAAGGAATAATTGGAAACATGCGGTTCTAGAAGTGTCCATATTTCGTGATCTCTTCTGTCGGAAAGGTTGATGGTTGATGTTCGCAATTTGGAATGTAGGTGATTTGAGGCCTGCTGAATTTCAATTGGACACAGTCTGCCATCGTAAACAATAAACCCCCCACTTCCTTCCATTATTTCTTTCCACTTTGGACCGTTGTACTTGATCATTCTCTTTGTTTCTGGATTGTAAATATGACTGTGTGCTTCACAAACACAAACATTAGTCCGAGTTACGGTTCCTAGAAACCAAGCCTGACCTGACTGCATCATGTCAAGAAGAATTAAGTTTATGAGGATTACAACCCTTACAGCATCATTAAACTGGAACATCTGATCATATAAATGAAAATGAAGAGCTGCAGAAGACTGGTATTTAGTTACATAGTGACGATTGATTATCGATACTATGACAGATTATTCACATCTCACATTCAAAAAAGAGAAAAACGTCTTCGCACAACCTAGATAGTACTCTGAGTATTTTGTGTCAAGAGCGTTGTCAAACATAACATGTTGTCAAACATGTTGTAAACATGTTGTCAAACATGATTGTCTTATCAATCACAATTTAATCAAATATATAGTTGAATACCATCGTATTTTATTTCTTAGATTGCTATCAGATATTTTAACTGTCTGGTGGCTCGTGTTGCGCGCGAACGTAAGAAGCAATGACGAGAAAGGTTATTAGATATACAAGATTGATTATACTAAGTTAATCCATACAAAATAATTCTATCCTAATGCAGTCCGTACTGAACCCTTTGATAGTGAAAAATAGGGAAAACTGAACCTAACAGTGCAAATCTCAAGAATGCCATCCTAAGGAAAGAAGAGCGCTACATCCAACCATAATATCTTCTTGTCCAAGAGAATGGGGGATATTAAATGAGGTGTCTCGGCTAATCGCAACAGGCATTCTGTTCGGCATCCTACTGAATGTCTTTCTTTCGACTTCAATGGGCTGGGTCAAATCTAGTATGACTTTCCCATTTGAGTTTTCGGTCGATGAAATAGATGTTGATTGAAACGACCTTGAAGGTGTTGAGTTCTCACTTGGCAGTGCGGTTTCAAAGGGATCATTTGGAGATGATACACTATTTCTTGGAACTTTCTTCTCTGGTTCTATTTCATGAACATCATACTTGGCCTTCTTAGTAGTTGGCTTCCGTTTAGCTGAACGCTTTGATCCCATTGATGAGGATGACGAAAAGGATTCTAATCGCTCGGCAGATTTTGGGACATTCGATTCATTTTCTAAATCCTTCCCAATATCTGAATCAAGACCAGGCTCCTCGGACAAAGCGTTGAGACGTCTTTTAAGACGTAGGATATCATCAACCTTGAAGACTTTCTCGTTGATATAAACCGCGCCTTTTTCCTTTCCCTTACCGACACGAGAAAAGGCAAAGTAGTTGAGCTGTCTTCGGAGGGATGCAAAAGACGAGTGATTGAAATATCGAGGTAGAATCTCGTTTTCTACTCTGTTACGATCGTGGACTACAATTCGAGCCGGGACGGATTTTTCTCGATCTATTGTTACATGCAGAAGTTACGATGTGAGAACGCTGTCGAAATGGAACTATAACCAATGCTATGGAGTATCCAAGAAGAGTACTTACCTCCATCCTCAAAAACCATCGTCCCTTCACTATCAGTGACCATTTCAGTCAATCTCCTGTGGATCATTAAGAAAGAGAAAAATATGGTGTTAGCTTTCTCATTTATGAAAAAGAAAGGTTCGGTTTCCTATGTAATATTCATGACGTCGAACCAAAAGAACTAGTTTTGGAAATACTTTCTGGACTCCAACGATCTCACTACAAGCTAGCGAATGCATCTTTTGGTATTCTTCCAAGGATTTGTTGGAACTTTAAACTTCATTCCTAACTTCTTGTCATTGGATATTATCCCCTTCTCCAGTAATAAAAAGCAATATCCGAAGCAAACCTACCTCAAGAACGGGATAGTTTTCTCGGAACCTCTCACAGGCTCGTATTTCACATCATCTGGATTTTGAAAAGGCATCATAGTCTCAATTAGTATGAAGATTCCTTTCCTAAGCAGTTCAGCAGCTTTTTCTCTGTGAGGATTGAGTTTGTCGGCAGAATTATTTATCATCGAGAAAGACATCTGGTGCAGCTGGCAGCTTGCAGGAAAAATAGCTTATTTAGGTTATTAATGATAACTAATTGCATCAAACTCTTTTCATATATTCATTCAGTTTACAAGGAACCACCTTCACAACATACATAATCATACTAACACAAACTGGAACATTGTGTATAGTACATGTATTATCATGGAGAAGTGTCATTTCAAATGATCAGCACCTTACAGTATACCACGTCGGCTAGGGTGAGAACTTGCAGCTGTACTTGAAGATGACGCACCGTCGCCTGTTTAATGTTGCTGTACAAAATGAGGGATGAGAATACATAAAAATGTAAGTAGTACTTATTCATTCCTCTAACCTTAACTCATGTCATCGCTTCATTCTTCATTGTTCAAAGGAACCAGCTATGATGTTAGTTGTTCCACCAAGCGGAGATGTCATAGCCCATTGTATTCGTCTTGAACCTGAAGATGAATTGAAAACATGCCTAGTTGATATAGCCAGCGTTATCTTCGCTAGAATGCCGGAGGACGAGTGCTCCTCATTGTTTATGATGACTTGTGTGGGCTCTTTGAGGGATGTGACACTAAGGTTAGCCAATGCATCGAAACATGACGGTGATACTGGAGGCAATGAGGTAAAACATTGGACAAATCAAAGGTTTGAAATCGTCTCACTTGTGGGAACTTTTTCAAGGGATGGGGCTTGTCATTTGCATTTGTCCATTTCTGACGCTGAAGGAAATACATTTGGTGGCCATTTGATATCTGGAGTTGTGTTTACAACCGCTGAAATTGTCATGGGTTCAGTTCAAGGAGGTAAGTCGGAATTCAATTAGTTTTAGTTGCTTTGGTATCATATGTTCTAAGTTTTCCATCTATTCTTTGTGGTACAATATTCAAAACATGTCATCATTACAGTTTCTTTTGGACGTGAATTGGATGAACGCACAGGTTACAGAGAGTTATCACCAAGGCAAATTATAAAATCAAAGAAATGGATTCAATTTCATCAACCTGTGTTTTGGATCGCTGTAGGAATTTCGATCAACTCATTTTGGTGTCGAAAAATGAAACCGACTTAACAATTAGTTTTTAAGTCCTAGAACAACGTTTCTGCATTCATCTACAATAGTTCTATTCACTCCACAAATCATGGATTTGGAATAAATATCAAATGGTTGCCCATCAATATGATCTTTCAGAGATTGAATTGTGCACCCAGCCTCTTCTGCAATACAAGTTGCGGCACAATAATCCCAGGGTTTCCACCCCTCACCAGCAATACCAGTGTAACATACATCAATCGCTCCATATGCCACCATGCATAGATCTAAAACACCTGCTCCATATGTTCTAGTAGTTCTACATCCATGGAGTAAAATTCTTCGAGCAGCATCAACCATGTTGTTCACACCGTCCTCACTGACTGTGTATCCAAACTCAAAGCAAACCACAGCATTTGATAGGGATTTATCACACTTTCCACTCGTTGAAGAAATTTTCTTTGCATTTCGGAATGCACCACATCCTTTATGAGCTAAAAATAGTTCACGGGTCACAGGAGAGAAAACTACACCCATAACGGGCCTGCCTTTGACACAGAGCCCGATGGATACACATGTAAGTGGGCTACCACTGGCAAAATTGGTAGTGCCATCAATTGGATCAATAATAAATGTTGGTTTATCCGTCAATGGAGGGAGAGCTCCAGTGCCTGTCATCTCTTCGCCAATGATCTCATGGTCAGGGAATCGCTCTTTTAAGCCATTGATCACTAGTTCCTCATTTTGTAGATCAATGATGGTAGCAAAGTCGGCTTTGTTTTGCTTGATGTTTATTCCTAGGTTGGTTTCGCACCCTTGATCTGTACCTTTTGATTCTAAATGAGGAATCATATTCTCACCAGCTTGCATCGCCAGCTTTACAGCAAGTTGGAGTTCTTCGGAATATTCTACGTGGAGCAATTCAGGGGGAATCTGGTATTTTGGGGGAACTGTATTTTTCTTACGTTTACAGAATAGTTGATGAAGGAGCGTAACTGACAACACGGCAGCTGCAAGAGTAGCAGCAGTGTGACTTGTACCTTGATTTGGCATGTTTAAATCTTTGATCCGACGTGATTTTCCAACAGGTAATCTCTTTGAGAATGAATCTACGGTATGTAAAACATAAAAAATGAGAAAAAAAGTGACGAGAGAAGTGAGAATAGAATCCCATCCCGACAAGGTTTGTATGAACACACTTTTCCAGCATCCAGCTATCAGCTATTCGCTATTCATGCAATCCTCATTTCATCATAGATACACGAATCATGGCCGATGAAGCCTATTTACCTGAAGAAGAAGAATACGCAAACGCCAAGAAGCTAGTGGATAGAGCTTCTAAACGAGAGAACATTCTGAAGGCTTCAAATGCACCATCGTCGGATGAAATTTCAGGAGCAGACTTTTCACATCTCAAATTAAAACCTGATCATAACGCTAGACCGTGTTGGACTTGTCCAGATGGTGCTATTTACCTTGAAGCATTCCATCCTCTTTATAATTCAGCTTATGATTTCTTAGTGGCGATAAGTGAGCCAGTTGCTAGACCCGAGTTTCTTCATGAGTACCGTTTGACCCCTTACTCCTTGTATGCTGCTGTCGCTACAAATATTGAAACGGAGTCGATCGTCCGAGTGTTAGATCGTCTAAGTAAGAATTCGTTACCAGAATGTGTAGCTACATTTATACGCGAGTGTACAAAAAGATATGGGAAGGCAAAGCTAGTGTTGAAACACAATAAGTTCTTCGTTGAAAGTGAACATCCTTCTGTGTTGAGGGAACTCTTACGAGATCCAGAAATTAGTCAAGCTCGTATAGTTGAAACTAGTACATCATCAGTTGATGGACCAGATGGACATCTCATACAGGATAAAGATGGGTTTGTTGTCAATACAAAAGCAGAAGAAATGGAAGAAAATTTAAAGATCCTCCGAGAACCGGATGATGATTCTGACGATGATGACGATTTGGAGTCTTCCATGGGGAAAGGGAAAGGTGCAAAGTTAACAACAGTTTCATTCCAAATCAAGGCTGACAAGGTGGAAATAGTAAAGAAACAAGCTATTGAACTTGACTATCCACTCATGGAGGAATACGATTTCCGAAATGATAAGTTAAATCCTGATGTTCCAATGGATCTCAAGCCACACGCCAGAATTCGAAGATATCAAGAACGTAGTCTTGCAAAAATGTTTGGAAACGGACGAGCACGTTCTGGTATCGTTGTTTTGCCTTGTGGTGCTGGGAAGACACTTACTGGAGTCACTGCAGCACAGACCATTAAAAAAAGTGTTGTGGTATTGTGCACGAATGCGATCAGCGTTTTACAATGGAAGTTCCAATTTCAACTTTGGACCAACATCCCAGATGATAGGATATGCTGTTTCACTTCGGACAAGAAGGAACCGTTACACCCAGAGAGTTGTGTCTTGATCACGACATATACCATGATCAGTTTCAGTGGTAAGCGTAGTGATAAGGCGAAAGAAGTAATGGATGAAATCTGCGCAAGAGAGTGGGGACTCATGCTCATGGACGAAGTCCATGTAGTTCCAGCGAAAATGTTCAGAAGAGTTGTATCTTCAGTAAAAGCACACTGCAGACTTGGATTAACTGCTACTCTAGTTCGAGAAGATGACCTGATTTCAGATCTGAATTTTTTGATTGGTCCAAAGCTTTATGAGGCCAACTGGATGGATTTGACAGGTAAGCAACTTTGATGTTTTGACCATATCCCGAAGCTATGTAAAACATTTCAAACTGATTTTCTGTCATATTTACAACAGCGCAAGGATATTTAGCAAATGTGCAATGCGTTGAAGTATGGTGTCCAATGACAGGGCCCTTCATGAAAGTAAGTTCGACAATCGTGCAGATCAATTATAACAATTGTAACCCCTTTTCCTCATCGTTTCTCTTTATGTTCATTCAGGAATATCTTGGAGCAGCAAATGCACGTTTAAAGCAATTATTGTATGTGACAAATCCCAGTAAATTGCGAGCTGTCCAGTACCTTGTAAACTTTCATGAAGCAAGAGGTGATAAGATTATTGTATTTAGTGATCTAGTATATTCTCTTAAACTTTATGCCGAGATGCTGAAAAAGCCATTGATTTATGGCGAGACACCCGAGAAGGAGAGACAGGCAATCCTTGGTCTTTTCCGATCTACGAATACAGTTCAAACTATATGTATCAGTAAAGTAGGAGATACATCCATCGATTTGCCAGAGGCAAATGTTATCATTCAAGTTTCTTCTCATTTTGGTTCACGAAGGCAGGAAGCACAGCGCTTAGGAAGAATTTTACGCCCCAAAAGTTACACTCAACAAGATGGTAGCAATAGATCATCATTCAACGCCTTCTTCTATACGCTTGTGAGTACTGATACTCAAGAAATGTTTTATTCAGCAAAACGACAACAGTACCTCATCGACCAAGGATATACCTTCAAGATTGTCACCAACTTGTGTGAGCTTAGCGACGTTGAAGCAAAAATAAATAATTACAAATATTCTACACCAGAACAAGATTTAGATCTATTAAGGATGTTAAAAATAAGCGAAGATGATATGGAAAAGGATCAACGGGCAGAAGACTCAGCTATTAGAAAGAATAACGCTGATGGAGCCATGTTAGCAGATGCCAGCGTAAAGAGAACTGCAGGAAATTCCATGTCTCAGTTATCAGGAGGAACAGGTATGAGATATAGAGAAATATCTACCAAGCGTCATCCTTTATTTGCAAAACGAGCCAGGAAATAAAGTAGATCTTCTATGTTTAGATGTCTATCTATTGCATGTTTTAGACATGTACTAACTAGATTGTATTTACCCTATTCCTCAACGTGTTCGGATTGATACGGATTCATTCGTACACAATACACATGCTACATGCAACTCATTTAGGATCCAAGTCGTTCCAAGAGATCTTAAAATGTACAAGAGATTATTATTTAGTTCATCCATATGTTTGGGTCTGACTCCTTATGCTGATAGTTTAATACCAAGATTTGGGAAGCGACGAGCGCCAATCTCTATTTCAGAGGAGCTTGGAACTTCGCCTGCGTTCAATTACAAGTTGTTTGACCCTTTGGACCTAGCTAATGAAGAAACATTTGCAAGTTATAGGGAATCGGAGCTGAAACATGGTAGGATTGCGATGCTAGCAGTAATAGGAAATGTGATTCCGGATCTTTATCGAGAGCAAATAGTACCACATATGAATTTGAGTAATTCATACAAAATTTCTTTTCAGGACGTTCCATGCGGTCTCAAGGCGCTATCTACCGTACCTCTATTTGGTTGGTTTCAAATTCTCGCTTTTATTGGATTCCTTGAGACAAATGTTTTTGTGCAGAAGGATATCAAAGATATGCCTGGTGATTATTCAATTGGGTATTTTGGTTTGAGAGACAAGGCAAGGAACGAAAGATCCTTACGAAGTGAACTTGAAAATGGTAGATTAGCAATGATTGCATTTCTAGGACAAGTATTCGCAGAGTTATCGACTGGAAATGCTCCGATGGGACAGGTGAAACAGGTTTTGGATTTCTTTCAACCGAATTCATCATTGTAATGCAACTGTTCAACTTTTGCTGAAATTTGAGATGATCATAATTTCAATCATTTTGGGAGTATAAAAGTCATAGGAAAAATGAGTTGTGTTGTATATTCATAATTGAAATATAGAATGAGTACAAGAGAGATAGTTGTTGGTACCAGTTACAGTTAGAATCAATCCATCTAGCAAGGTTGACTTTACATTAGGTGACCACATGAGCTTGCGATCTTATTTTCATGTCTTTTTGAAAAACGGGAAAACATCCTAAACAGCGCGTATGTTGAACATATTGAAAACGACTTTGTGAGACAATGTGAGAAAAGTTCCATTCATTCGTAAAGAGTAAAGAAATGATGTATCGAAGCTAAATTAGCTAAAACAGGAAAGACGACAGAAGACAGACGACACCGTGCAACGGTCTCTATTTGTTCATTAAAACAAACAATAATTATCCAATAATCGAATGTATGCTTCGTTTTTGATTCTCCATGAGCTCCAAACCAACTTATACGAACCACAACGGTTTTCTAATGCCATTTGGATTTCCTACAGAAAATTTTTCGTCTGGTCTTTCTTACAAACCTGATGATAATGACGTTTTTGTATGTTCGTATCCAAAATGTGGTACTACATTAATGCAGCACATTGTATATCTGATTCTGAATGATGGTGTGCCTGTTCAATCCAATGAAAGGCTTGATAAGCTTTTTCCTCATTTGGAAGAAGTTGGTTGCGCATATATTAAGGACAGAGCATCTGTAAAGAAAGGATATCGATTAATCAAAACACATCTTCCATATGATATGACTCCAATATCATCCAATGCCAAGTATATATTTATTGCTAGAAATCCCAAAGACTGCGTTGTTTCATTTTTTCACCACACTCGTGGTTTTCCTAAACATTACAATTTTGAAGGTGGTGATTTTGATGTGTACTACGAGCTATTTGTAAAAGGTGAAGTAGATTTTGGAGATTATTTCAAATGCGTCAAGTCGTTCATAGAACATCGCGAGGATCCCAATGTGTTGTTTCTTACCTATGAAGACCTTCAGCATGATAAAGGCAACACTATAAGACGTGTTGCTAGGTTTCTTGATAATACCATCGAAGAAAGACTTCTTGAAAACGATTGCAAATTATTAAAAGCTGTAATCCATCATTCCAGTATTGAAGAAATGAAGAAAGACCCATTGCGATGGTGCAGTTTGAGAGAGTCTCGGCATACTCCATTTGTTAGGTCGGGTAAAGTTGGAGGATGGGATGAGATTCTTTCTGAAGAACAGGCTGATCGGTTAAATTCAATAGCGAGAACCGTTTTCACTGAGGAGGAGCTTCAAATCCTGGGAGACAAGTATTTTTCTTAAAAAGGATAATAAATTTTTAATTCATTGTTCAAAACCATGGACATCTCTTATTCTTCTCTGAAGGTAGGAGTGAACCCTATTCTACGCAAAACCATGTACCATTTCAGTTTCTCATAATGCTTCGCAAGCATGTCTTTCTCCTCCTGTGTTCGATCCGCATACTCTTTTTTCATGGTCGCTTCACCTACCATGGGGGTGATAAATTCACTCATCGAAAAACTTTCACCATTTTTACCCGATATTTTAGGATCTCCAGTCACATCCATCCCAGTTTCTGCCTCTAACTTTGTGAATATCTCCCACTCTATTTTGTTTGGAGGAGAAACCACTTTTGCTAGTGACTTTAAATTGACAGGGCGACCACTAAGTAAACCATCCAATATGTGACCCATGACTGTCGCAACTTGAATCGGCCTACCGTTTGATGGGTTCATCGCAATAGCTTGAATAGGTTCGCCTGCAGTGAAGCGATCGTAAGAGGATTCCCACGCAGCTTTACCTGTTTTCTTCACCGGCTTGTAGATAAAATGTTCCCAAGCACTTTTTGGTGAGAATGCTTGTTCGGGAATGATCATAGGATAAGAGGAATCATCGCAGGAGTAGTTTAGTTCTATAGGCGCGTCTGTGTGTTCGTCTATCCATTCGTTGATTGCGCGTACAAGATCATGTATACCAGCTGATCTGACCCCGATAGCAACTAAGGCTTCAGGAACCATATGTTGCTTCATAGATGAAGCTGTATACGCTACATTGAGAAGAAGATGATCTGGCATAGCATCGCCTGGAGCTATGCGAAATCTGGACGCCATGTCCATTCTCCAGGCATCGATTCTTAATCGAAGATCTTCCAGTTGATCAATCTTCTCATTACGCCCGCTTTTCATCAGAAGATCAATATAGTTGTAGTATGTTCGGTATGATTTCATTACAATTCCATCTCCTTCTTCGATTTCTTCCCTTGGAATTTGAGAAACGTCTACGCCAGCTTTTTCCAGTTCCTCCAAATCATTCTCGACTTTTCTTCTTTGTCGTTCTTCATACTCTCGTATCGAACTGGGAACAGGCAGTACTATGGGTCCTGATCGTAAAACACTCATCCCTTTCCCCTTCAGTGTATATGACGACCATACCTATGTTTAATTAAGTGTCAGGATAAGTATAAATCAATGCTACAATCATCAGGAAACGTTAGTATACTCACATTTGACCTTCCTGAGACAGTGTTTTTCTGCTGTAACACTTGAACATACCCCCTGTTGACTAAGGCGGGTAGCAAATCTTTTGAGAAGTAAGATACTGGAACTCGTTTTTTATAGCCACTAAGCAGCGATCTCATCGTTCTAATAGTCTGACAGACCTCATCTGGAATTACTGTAGCATTTTTATACCTGTAGTGATCAACTTTGTTTCCGTTGAGGATTTTCTCGAGCGTACCTGTCCCTTGTCTATCATTCATCACTGATAGAGCATATAAGATCATTCTTGCACCATTATCTCCAAAATCTCGTTCAATATCATCTGAATTACTATTTCTGATTTGACAATTATCGCAGGTTCCGCAACGTTGACCAAACTTGGGAACTTCATGAAAGAAACGAAGTATCTCTGCTCTCCTACAGACCTCATCATTTGTAGAATATCTTCTGAGAGACTCAATACTTAATTCCTGACTAGCTCGAACAGTTGGATTGAGGTTACCAAGATAGAAATCACTCTTATATGCATCGAAATCATTTGAACTGTAATACATGGTACAGTAAGCTGCCAATCCATCTCTCCCAGCACGACCAATCTGTTGATAATATTCTTCAACTGTTTTGGGGGGACCGAAGTGAATGACACGCCGAATATCACTCTTGTCAATACCCATGCCAAAGGCGATAGTAGCAACGATGATAAGCGTTTTCCCGATTAGAAAATTGAAGTGAGCTTGCGAACGAACATTGTTAGTTAAGCCAGCATGATATGACTGAACCTCGATCCCATGACTTTCAAGTTGAGAAGATAGCCATTCCGAGATTTCTTCTACCATAATTCTCGTCGGGCAATAAACGATTGTGCTCTCTCTTTTCTTTTGTGTGCTCATTTCTTTCATGTCCTTTACAAAGGGAGCCAATGCTGATCTGTAGCCACCGACGGGTTTCTTCTTGACCGAAATGATGAGATTTTCACGGTCAAAACTCTGCTGGACAATTAAAGGATTTCTTAATCGTAAAGATTCCAAAATGTCATTCTGAACTTTCGGTACAGCAGTTGCTGTCAAAGCGACAATGGGCACCTGACTCAATATAGAATGAGACCTTAACATTTCCCCTACTTTTCTATATTCCTTACGAAAATCATGGCCCCATTCAGATACACAATGTGCCTCATCAACTGCAATCAAACAGAGCTCTCGTTTCCTCTGCTTTCCTTTCACATGCATCTGTGCGAGTTCGTCCAGAAAAGATGACTGTACTAGTTTCTCGGGAGTACAATAA
>Ga0213868_10001469_pt1 | contig 22745 bp, 17 predicted proteins | sample PICome_9_FD_160087 | JGI IMG/M metagenome (GOLD analysis project Ga0213868, IMG submission 160087) | Coastal seawater microbial communities near Pivers Island, North Carolina, United States - PICO127 | ecosystem: Environmental > Aquatic > Marine > Coastal | place: USA: North Carolina... | reverse complement strand
CGAGGCCATTCACACAACACACAATTAAGTCTACTCGATTAAAAAATTTAGGCTGGACACCTAAATATACTTGGGAGAGTGGTATTAAAGAAGCAGTCAAGTCTTTCAAGATAAATGGAAATAAATGGATTAAATAGTGTTATGATTTAATACATAATCAATTTTTTTTGCTATGTATTATATAAGTACAATTATGAAATTAATTCTAACTGGTGGTCTTGGTTATATAGGATTACATATATTGCATTATTTAAATAAATTCGATGAAATCATAATAATAGACGATTATTCCAACAGTACTGAAAAAAGTCTTTTGTATGCTCAATCAGTACAGAAAATAAAATTCATAAATAAAAAAATATCGGACGTTTCCATTGGGGAAATCCCAGAAGGAGAGTATAAATGTATACATTTAGCATCATCTAAATATGTAGACGAATCGTATACAATACCATTACATTACTATAAAAATAATGTATATGAATTTATATGCCTGTTAAAATTATTAAAAAAGATAAAATGTAGTGCCTTGATATTTTCATCCACCGCTGCTATTTATAAACCATCTAACAACCCTGTAAATGAAGTTGATGGCGTAAATCATCTATCTCTTATGTCTCCATATGCTCAAACCAAATATATATGTGAGATTATTTTGAAATCTGTAAATGATCTAGATGTAACAATATTAAGATATTTCAATCCTATTGGATTTTTAAACAAAAATATATTCAATCTAATGGAAAAAAAAGACGGTGGGTTATTTAATAATATTTGTTGTAGTGTTATCAATAAAAAAGATTTTGATGTATATGGAGATGATTACGAAACACATGATGGTACACCCATAAGAGACTTCATAGATATAGAAGATTTAGCATCTGTGCATGTAAAAATGTTATGTAATGAAGGATTTAATGTCATTAATGTTGGCACTGGGGATAAAACTAGTGTTCTTGATATTATTAAACTATTTGGTTTAAACTATTCAATCAAACAAAGACGTACAGGGGACATACCATGCAGTTGTGCAGATGTTACACTTTTAAACCAAATGGGTTTTTCGACAAAAAATACTATATCGTACACTATCAATAAGGTAAAAAAATATTTAAATATGTGATGTACTATGCAACAGTTATTGATTTTGCTAAATTTCTAGGGTTATCAGTGTCTATTTTTCTTAGCCTGGAAAGACCTAATGCTATATATTGGAATATAATCACAGACACATAATATGAAATTTCACCCTTTGGTAATATAATATGTTTTATATTTTCTCCGTCTATGTTTTCTTCATCTGTTAGCATGACTACCTTACCAGATCTTGCAGTTATTTCCATTGCCGTAGATAAGTCTTTCGTGTAATTTTTTGATATTATAAAAACTAAGGACTTATCCGTAATTAAAGCAAGAGGCCCGTGTTTTAATTCTTTTATCGTATACGCGAACGAATTTATATAACAAACTTCTTTTATTTTCATCACACCCTCTAAACAAGATGGGTAATTCAATTCATCTCCTAATATTGTGATACTATTAAACTTATTGTAATAGACACAGTCTATATTTTTTAGACTGTTTCCAATTTGGATATGGATATTACTATAATCTATATGGTTACCCATCATAGTATCCATAAACTTCATAGTAGAAGTAAAACTTTTAGTAGATGCCACAGATATTTCCCTGCCCAAACACATATTAATATCTATATCACTTTTTTTCGAAAGCGTCGATGAATGCGAATTACAATAAGAGATAATTTTGACATCGTTCTCTTTTAACATATCTATAATATTTATAATGTCCATCGTTTCCCCCGATTGTGATATTAATATAGCCATACTGCGACCTTTTTTTGGTATATGGTATTCTTGAAAATCACACCCGTTGACACATATTACCCTTTTATAGGTTTTTTTCATCATAATAATAGACCCATACAAACCTGATATATACGAGGAACCGCACCCCACAACAATTACATTGTCATACTTTTCCATAAGGTTCCTCGTATGTTTAATTTTTTTATCCTTATCAGGATCATCAGTTTTAAGTATATTCAACTGTTGTTCTATTTCTTCTTCGAAAAATGTTTTTTTGTTGTTTATCATTTTCGTATATGATAACATAGGGTCTTTTTTCTCATATATCTTGTTATTTTCCATAATTTCATTAATTTTTTCACTAGTTATCTTATGTATTCCATCGGCTAAGCATACATAAGACGAATTTTCGGGAAGGCCGTATTTTTCAGAAACAATAATGATGTTGTCATCGAATGCAGATAAAATTATAGGATTGGTCATTACGAACACATAGGTTTCAGAACTGTGTGTATCTACTATTATGAATGAAGTATTTTTTTTAACTATATGCTGTAATTTTTTCAAAGAATCTGTTATGGAGTGCCCATTATGTACGTTATAACTTATATAATTAACAATAACCTCTGTATCTGTCTCGGACAGAAAACTAACATCTTTTTCTAACAAATCTTTTCTGTATTTCTCACAATTTTCAAAGATTCCATTATGTACTATAGCAAACCTATTCATATAACACATATGGGGGTGTGTGTTAGGTATACTGTTTTTGCCGTGAGTGGCCCATCGTGTATGTCCAACTAACATATCACTAAGTTTGGTACATTCGGTGTATTTATTTTCTATTCCAATCATTTGTTGCATTTCCAGCTTATTTAACAGTTTATGTGTTGTGTATGTTTTATTTTTTTTCTCGTCAATTAAACTAATTGAATAACCAATCGAATCATAACCTCTATTTTGAAGTTCCAGAATACCTTTGATGAAATATGTTATCAGTGTTTTTGGATGGGTTGGTTTTTTTGATATGATGCAATAAATACCACACATTTTTTCTATATATATATATATATAAAATGGTAGACTTGGTTTATGATAAAAGATTATATAAATATATAAAAATGACAGCAATACCAAATGAAAATATGGCTTTTGTTGAATATGTTAAAAATTGCTACGATTCTTATATACGATTGGATTACGACATCAAAAGTAAGAAGTATATTAAGATAGGGCTAAATGTGAAGGGTAGATACATATATGTAATAGATCATGCATCTGGTATGAGTAGTGACGAACTATTGAATAATTTTAGCCAGGTAGGATCTCATACGGGTGGTACTAACGATAATGTAAATGCCTTATTTTCCAAAGGGGCAACAGATACGACAGCGCTTGGTAATGTTACATATATTTCTATAAAGGACGGGAAATTATCATCTTGCGAAATAACACATTATGATGTATACAATAAAATATTAAACGATATTGATGTAACAGAAGAAGATAGGGTAAAATACAACATACCCGGTAATGGTACGTATTTAAGATTGGATTTTTTAGAAACGTATAATATTAAGTCGTATGAATTTAACAAGATGCTACCTACATATTTTTCATTAAAAAATATAATGGAAAACGATGGTGTACAATTGTATTTTGATTATATCGATATCAAGGGAGATTATATAGATAAAGACAAATTACTCAAATTAGACGTTATAGAAATCGACTCTGTATTAATCCAAGATGAAAAAATAGAAATACCCGGGTGGTATACGGATTCGGGCGAAAAAGTATATTCTTACTTTAATCTATATTTAGCCAAAGATGAAATAGATGTTACGAGCACCGAATCTTCTTATAGAAGATCTGGGTGTTTTATAGATTATAACGACGTTATAATAGATAAAACATTTTTCCACCGAAGTTTGGAAAATGTGCCTATATCTAAAAAAATATTTGGTACGTTAAAATGTGATTTTATATACGAACTTATGATGAGGTACGACAATGGAGATACTAATACAAAAAACAATCTACCTTTAATTGAACCTAATAGGCTAACGGGACTTAACAAACATCACGAATTTGTTAGAGACCTTATGCTGGTACCACGAGAGCATACCAAATTTATATTAGAAGATCTGGACGAAAAACAATCGTCATTTAATGAAAACTCATCAATTAAAATTGATGATTTGTTTAATTTAATAGGGGAATGGCATAGTGCTGTTTTATACGAAATGAAAGAATTCCTATACTCTTTTACTAAAAAGAAGAGTAAATCTTACTATAACAAAATAATTAAAATAAGTGAAAATGTGGAAAGTATATCAGAAAAAAGTGAGTATAATTTTAAAGATGTAGAAGATATAGAAAAAAAAGAGGATGGTAACATAAATCCTTCATTCCCCTCCTTAACTATCACATTCATATATGACTATAATAAATACCCTTATGTATTATATAACATAAATTCGAGAATTCAGGTAGACTTAAACGTTACTGATTATTTGTTGTCCAGATGTGTAAAATACGACAAAGAAACAAAAACCTTTAACGTTACAAACGTTAAAGAGCTGTCCATAAATTTAGTACATTATTTGTCAGAAGCCCTCTCTCGAGAAATATTTAAATTTATGGACAGCAAGTTAAACAGCGGGGAAACGGTAGAACGAAACTCCGATGATAGTTTTAACAAACTATTTGAATTCAGACCTTCATTGCATATGGCTTTGTACAGCGTACTAATCACTCAGGGTAAATTAAATGACATATTGTCTAACGAAAGTTAACACACAGATTTAATAGAATCTACAAATTTGTCAACATAATATTTTTCAGTATATTTTTCGATGGCTTCCCGCCTTCGTTCGATGCCTTTTTTTTTATATGTACAATCCCAATTACTTAGTATGTGTTTTATCTTTTCTATGAGATCGTCCCAGTCATAATTAACATACTCGAAAAAATCATTTTTATATATATCGGGTGTAGTATTTATATGACACATTGGTGGTTTTATTACAATTGACCCGCTTAAAATAGCAAGTTGATCTAATGCAATTCTGGATCCTAAACCATAAGGGCATATACATATTTTAGATCTAATAGCAGTTTCTCTGTATTTTCTTCTATTGTCGATGTGATCTGTTTTTATATTATATTTTTCGCATAAACCGCTTTCCTTTAATTTTAACTGCCCTGATGTTCTATGTTTATATAAAATATCATGATCATCGTGCGGATTACATACAAAGAACACGTCTATATCTTTTTCTAAATCGGTTTCTTCTCTGGATTTTGCAAAATCCATTGCAGAATTACATATAAATGAATATTGGTGTAAATTCCAACTAACGGGTCTTATTTTTTTTATCATTTCTTGAGACAGTATAGCACCCTGTTTTTGTTTATTTAACCCTGTGTTATAAAAACTATTTAACAAAGTATAATGCAGTCTGTTTTTTATCTGTGCTTTATTATTTTGTTTTATGTCGGAACACGTATATTCCTTGAATAGAGCTTTAACGTTTTCGTATTTAAGATATTCTTTATTTTTTGGTGTTAACGTACAGGAATCATATCTTTCTATTATTATTACAGGTAGCCCCGTTTTTACTATATACCCTTCACCATAATTGCATAGTATTAAATCTATCTTATTATTTTTAATCACATCGTCAACTTTTTTTTCGATACCAGGCAATCCATTAAATAACACATGAAATTTTATTTTACTGTAGTATTTATTACATAACTGAATCATATCAAATAATCTATTATCAGTTAGATTATTTGGTTTTATATTTACTATATAAATAATATTCATGTGGACTATATAGAGGTAGAATAATAAATGTCAGTATTACATTTTATCTGGCTGGGTAAAAATAGAATACCGAGAGAAATAATAAACACGTGGAAGCCACAAAAAAATGATAAATACAAAATAATTGTGTGGAGAGATTACCCTGATGACAAGGAGGATTGCGATAAAGATATAAAAGAACTAGGCAAGTTACACAATAAAAAACTTTTTGAGGAGTCGGAGAAGTATAATCAAAAATCTGATATTTTAAGACTTGAAATATTATATAAGTACGGGGGGATTTATATGGATTGCGATATTGTTAGAATACCAGACAGTCCGGATATTATAAAAACGTTAACTAAAAACACAGGCGGGAAAAAAATGGGTAGATTTTATATAACATATGAGAAGGCAGGCTGCGTGTCTAACTCTTTGATATATGTTTCATCTTCCCATAATAAAATTGTCAAGTTTTTAATAAATGAGCTGGCAGATTGCAAATTAAAGGACGATGATGGTAAATATATAAGCGTGTGTAAATCTACAGGACCAAAATATATTACTGACAGACTGACAAAATATGGATGGGATATGAATAATGTACTCCCCTACCATTTTGTTAATTTTGGTATTGACTACTCTAAAAAGTTTGTCGACGAAAAATTTGAAATAACTGATAACATGAAAAACACTAAATTCAATAAAGATCTAAGATATAAACCCGTATTCGATAGTATTTTAGGTATTCAATTATGGATGGGGGGTAAGAAAACAAATTATGATAACGTAAATGAGCTCACTGTAAATAATGCCTTAGTTAATTATAAGACTTATTCGGATATGGTGAAGAGGCATTATGAATTCGTTGATACAAAGTCCGTATAAAATTCGTCATCATGTGCTTTGTTGATGCTATTGAATATTTCCGACACCGTGTTTTCTATTCTTGTTAATTGTTCAGATGTGTCATTTTCTTCTTTCTGTACTAAACTGGATTGTATAATATCATTAGATCCCTTATATGCAAAAACAATCTGTTTGTGGTGTTTACCATCTACAGAATATAGTTTAGTTACTGCCTTGTAATAATTTATGATGTCGGTACCTGTTTCCATAAATGCATATGGAATTTCTAGTGGGGGGACGTTACCGTTTTCATCCGACAGCGAGCCCATTTTTTTTTGTACAAACATAGTCGATTCATCATATGGCTGACCCAGAGGTGTTTCCAAAACTATAAGTTTACCATTAACAGACTTTACTGTTTTATACTCCCCACCGTAATCATTTTTATCGTTATCAGAAATATAAATATCGTCACCATCCATCAAATGTACAAATTCCACATTTGTACTCATTGTAATTTCTTTATTATTTACAAAATCAATATTTAATTTTTCGTAAAGGTATGTTACAAGCATATTACTTAAAGGGGAACCTAAATGGTCCACAACTTTGTCATTAGTGCTGTGTAATATTTTTATAGGTGTGGTTCCAGTGACCGACAATTTATTCAAATCAATAATTGGATCAATCAATTCTATATTAGACCTATTATTTCTTTTAATGGTAACTACAGGATTTTTAATATCCACATTATATATCTTGACCGAAGGGGTGCTGCCCGGTGGGTAAAACGACAGCCCGTAATGACAATTTATGGATTTAAAACTACGGATAAATACAGGTGTAACCATTAATTCTATGCTATAACTATCTATTACTGTAAAATTATCGATCTTACAATTTTTTGATAATATGTGATGGTAAGCATCAGAAGAACCAACTAAATTTGTATTTAATAACATAATGTTAGTATTTTCGCGCAAGTCCCAATCGGATCTGCTGCTCACATCCTGGTACCACCAAACAGAATTGAGATCGAGTGTTCCATAGCCATTTACGACCGAGGTATTCACGGAACTTCTATAATTATCCCTCCCGTAAGACCCTGTGGTGATGATCTTTACCATATGTGTCGACAAAGGGATCAAAAAATCATTATACATAACTCTGTTAGCCTTTAAAACCCCACCATTTACTAGTATTTTACAATTGTTGGTAAAGCAGACTGTACAATTTTCCAAAAATAAACCTCCCGTTACTACTAAATTTTTTTCCGCTACAATACCAGTGGGGCTTACATAAAAATACTCGCTATTCATTAAATCAGTTTTGTCGTAAAACAATTTAGCAGTTGTTTGTGTTGAATCTTCATTTTTTATTTCTTCTTCCAGTATTAAATAGTTATTCGAGATGTTGTGCGACTGTACATCATAATAACCCTTTCCAATCATTATAAACCGACCAGAAAGATCGGAATCTTCGTTGTAAATATCAACCTTTTTTAAATCATCAGATATGGATATATTTAATTCTTTTTTCCACCCAAGAGTTATAGTGTCCGACGAAACTTCCATTTTGTTTTTTATATAATCGTATATATATGTAATTCAAAAAAAAAGTATGTCAAATGTTTTTAGCGAAATTAAAGTAGACACCCTTCTTTTAAACGAAAATAGCAAAATTTATGAAAACAACGGCAAAATAATATATGATAACGGTAATATTAATATATTATCTACATCAGGTTTTTTCGTTATTAATTTTAATACCGACTCTTCAAGTAAAAATGTTTCTATGGATAAAAATGTAAATTATAAGCTAATAACAAGTGAGAATAGTGAAAATAACAACAACGTGTACATTTCTAACGATGGTGTAAACATAAATCATCACCAATATAAAGTATTTGGATCCATAACATTTAAATCCATTATAGGATGTGATGTTTTGATATCGTTTCTAGATACCACCAGTGACAAAGACTGTAAAATTTCTTCTATATGTGGAAAAACAGTTAAAAAAGACGAACTTGTAACTTTACAAACAACAGGAGTCACAGGCAGCAATTGTCATCTAATTAATATGATTATACGTTGCAGCAACAACACCGAACTAGAAATAATAGATTGGGGTTTGGTAATGACTAGATTATAAACCATTTATTTAATTTTTCTATTCCGCATAAATTTATAGAGTTATTGTAACGAACAGAAACGCTTTCTTTATCATTTATGGTGCACGGGGGTACCGTTGTTATTATCAAACGTTCATTTGTGTTGACAAGTGATTTGTACGATTTTATGATGGTTAACATTTTATTTTTTGACAGTGGTGGCAAAATTAGTTTATCTTTTTCATAATTTACCACCACTATTTTATCCGAAGGTTTTAAATCATCTTCAGATTGAGATAACATGTTCTCATGTATGGTTTCGTGTGTATGTTCGACCGGTACATTATTTTGATCGTATGTATGTTCGACCGGTACATTATTTTGATCGTATGTATGTTCGACCGGTACATTATTTTGATCGTATGATGCGATGGTTTCTTCCATTATGGTAATAGAGTTTGTGTGGGATGAAAAACATATAGCTAAATTAAACACATTATCATTTTCTATTTTATATACAGACATTAACACGTTGCCATACATAATGTTTACATTATTGCCCGCTATTGTAAACGTTAACATTTTACGACCACCAATACTAATAAGTTCGATATATTGAAAATTAATTACAATTCCCATACTGATAGGCGTTTTATAATTAAGTCTTAACACAATCGTATAATTCATATATGCATGCAATTTTTTTTTATGTTTAGCTATAGCCGAACTACTCGATTTCTTATATTTTATAGTTGAACCAGAACCATGTAATGTTAAATTTTTATCATCGTATTTCCACATTATAAAGTATATTTCTGTGTTTATTTTTTCTTTTATTTAAAAATCAATTTCTTTCAAAACATAATCCTATATTTTTCCAATACCACTACACCGCATATGGCATTGTTTTCGCGTAATTGTGTTGGTTATACAGAACTCAAAAAAGAAGTCTGGGTAACAGATATTTATACCATACATAAGGTCAGTTAGGCTTTCAAAGTATATGTATTAAACAAATAAAATAATATAGTATATACCAATAGACCGTAGAACATACAATGTCCTCTTCTATTCAAAAGTTTAACGGTTTTGTCAAGACCATCCCTTATGCCGACACTATCAACTATCTACATAGTGTGCTTGGGAAGTTCAATGTTAAGATCGTCTACGAAAAGGCTGCTAATTTTGACCAAGATAAGCCCGTGTATACTAGATTAATGTTTGGAACGTTTAAGAGGTCGTGCCCGTTTGAGTTTCCCGGTGTAATTATGGGACAGAACCTGGAAGACCAAAATGGTGAAAAGAAATACATAGCAGTGTCAGTGCCCCCGTCGCCTCCAGTCACGCAGTACCAGTCCAAGTTCTTGATCAATTGTTTTAGCAGAGACACGAGCATCATCAAGGCAAACGACGGAACAACCGTCACACTTTACCACTTCGGTTCTAAGTGGGTGATCAGCACGCACAGGGGTTTCGAGGTAAACTCGTACAACTGGATCGCACAAAAGACATACCAAGACGTGTTGGACGAAGTACTGGCGGCGTACCCAGACTTCAGTTACGACAACCTCGACACCGGCAAGTGCTACACATTCGGGTTCAACCACAGCGACTTTCACCCATTCAGGGAGAACAGTGGAAACTTGAAGATTTCCGAAGGCGAATCCAAAGAGAAGCTCAAAGAAGAAAACCCCATATCGCCCACAACAAACACAAAACCCGACGTACGCGCGTGGTTCATCCAGTCCGTAGACTTGGCGAAGTTCAATGCATCTGACCCATCCTACGTGTCATATAACGAAAACATTGGCCTCCCCGTTCAAGAGAGTGTCAAGTTCTCCAACATCAGGCAACTATTCCAAAGTGCAAACAACGCGTATACCGAGTACACAAAGAACGGAAGTGTGAACTACGGCTACCTCATCCGAATTGGGCTCAAGCAATTCTTGGTGGAGAGCACCCTGCTGAAACATATTCGCCGCATCTTCTACTCAAACAAGTTCAACAACATTAATGAAGTGTTTGACAAGCGAAAGTATATCATAGTTAACGCATTTCTCGACTCGGGCAAACACACAGTTTTCAGAAATCTGTTCCCACAGTACACGTCGCAATTCGACACGATGAAGCAAAAGATGGACGACCTCTTAAACGCCATCCTCAAGATCAACAAAGACTCGAAGGAGGATAAGAAAGGTGAACCCGAAAATATCGTTGACGTGGTTGCAATGGAACTGCACGGACAGATAACAAAAACGATCACCCTGAGCAACCTCGACGAAGCCGATGTAATCAACTTTCTGTACACGTACATCTACGACACGAAGTACATAAATCTCGTGTACAAGTTGGTCTTTTAAGCAACCGAATGTAATTCAGATAAAAAAAATAGAAATTGTGGCACAGGGGGTTTTTCCCAGGTGTTACTTTTTTTGTCTCTCCCTGTTGTTATAGTAAATTTGCAATTGCTCCCTCTTAATGTGCGCATATGGCATATCAACGAAAGCAGCATTTCCTGGCTTCTTTAGCCTCACAAACTTAATCCTCGGTGGGAGTTTATCGTAATGGGCTATCGAGTAACGCAGTTTGTTCTTATAAAAGAATATATCATCGATTTCCATCGTTGTGTCCTCCATCTGAGCGGGCGTTAATATATGATCGCCGAAACACCTCAGTAAAATGTCATAATTCGGGTACTTGATACTACCAATGTCCATATCTTTCGCCACGATCTTCTCCATAACATCCTTTAGATAATACCTGGTTATGTTGTTTATTTTCACAATTAACCCAGTCACCTTCTTATGCGTTTGCAACAGTGCGTATTTTTCCGTGAATTTGATAAGTCGGTCCGTGTGGGTGTACATATCAATTGCAGAAAAAATCTTGTACACGTGTTCAAAATCCTTCGCGAGTTTAATCTTTAGTTTTTCCCCAAAAGACTTTGTAAATTCAGGGAATAACTGTTTGTAATAGTCCAGTATCCTATTCGACTGCGACTCTTTAAGTTCTCGTTCTTCCTCGGGTGGAACAATAAACCCCCTGCTGAAATCTATCACCGTTCCCACCTTGCCCGTGTCCTTGAATACGAACACATCCTTTTCCATGATGTACAAAACAAACTTGTTTTTCTTAATAGTGCGAGAGTCCCCGTGAATGTATGACTTAAACAAATGCTGTATAGTGGTGTTATTAAGATGCAAATCCCCGTGAATTATACCTATTCTGGAGTTCATACATAGTAATGCGTACGTAACATCAAACATATATTTAGAAAACTCGTCTGGTTTACTAAATATTGACCCGACGGACTTACTATACTCGTCTGATTTTAAAGACTCCGCTATGTCGTTCACTGTTCGCCCCACGTATTCGGATATCACTACAATACCCTTGTCAGACACGATCAACTCCTCTTCTTTGAGACCGAACTCCTTAGACAGTCGGTCCATTTTCTCAGACTTCAAATCCATCTTGTAGTACACCGATGATCTCGCTTTTTTTAACTTATGAACTACCTCCTTCGCCTCGTCCGAAATTTCCATTCTATCGTACAGTTTCGGGTTGTCAAACAGGTTCTTATCCACACCGCTAATGTAAAACCAATCGTGCGTAACGGGCACACCAGGACACACCAAGTTTATAACCAGATCTGACACCCGTTCCGAGATATAAAATTCCCTCCACGGCGCAAACTTAAGGTTGCCAACATACTTGGAATCCTCCTCTCCCAGCGGGATAATCTTCTGACCCAGAGTCGGGTTATATCTGAACTCAGGTGCTCTCGGTTTGTGCATTATTGGACCGCTTATGTAACCAGACTCCCAGTAGAACAGTTTAAGTTTGTCGACACCGTATATTTCGATTAAATGTGCGATAAATTTGTTATCCGATGGGTCAAACATGTTCCTGTTGTATGTGGACTCCACATGATTGTTTTGCAACTTAAAGTAGGAGATAAGCCCCTGGCTTAACCACGCAATTATATATAACTGCATAGCGTACCTGTGCGCGTCTACATCATCCTTAAAATCATTGACGTGCTTTTCCTTCATATTGTGTGATAAATAGTAATTTTGTGTAAATTTAACCTTGGGCCTGTTAGACAAATATTCATCAATCTCGTCCCACATATCTGCGTGGTATAACTTCACGTGCTCAATGGTCGACATATTCGTAAACCTGTTTCTGTACTCACCGTCCGCGGAAATCAAATTAGGACCAGTACAGAAATATTTGTGGGATATCGAGGTACTTAAACTCGGATCATTTGACTGTTGCCCAGATACCAAAGAGTACATGTACGCATAATTCGTCGGCTTATCAGACCCTGTCTTTTTTAAAGAGAACACTGTACACGTGTATCCTGCTTTTTCCCTGGGCTGAATTTCAAACAGAATATACCAGAGTGACTCTAGCCTTGTGTATGAACCCTTTGTTAGATCTAAATTTATGGTTTTAATTTTGCTGTTCACCCAGTCGGACATATCGGAATCTATCTCCCGATCAGTGTTGACGCTGTCGGTTAAGAAATCTAGGTACGTAGAATGTCCCCATTCTACAAAGTACTTGCTGACGTATTTTTTACGTATGGCAACCTTTGAGGCCTCGAATGACTTGTTAATGTCATAATTACTGACTAACTTGTCAAACTCTTCTATTGACAGGTTTTTTACCATGTCCTCGTACTCTGAGATTTCCTGGGCGTCCTCGTCCTTTTTGATTACGAGGCCCCCATCGGCCCCTGCGGAAAAACCATTTGAATTCATTTTGCCAGTATAGTATACTTAGGTTTATATTATTGTTGATATAGTATAACAATAATGAGCACAGGCGAAAACCCATTCGACATCACAAACGGGGCAAAAGCACCAAACCCGTTGGCAACCACAGGTGTGGAAAAAAAAACACCAAAGTATATAGGTAAAAAAAAGTATACCAAGAAGGATTACTCACAGGAGCAGATACGGGGGTTACTAAGCGGGTACATCGAGGTGTCAAAAGAACTATGGGCCGATATTCCCATCAATTCACACATTCGTTATTTTAAGAAGGATGGTACCTTTGTTCGTGGGGGGTTTGTGACCAGTCACTGGCTTAACAAAGAGGGAAAGCCATTCATTCACCTTGCGAACAGTTTCAAGAAGCGGTCGACGGGTTATGCAACCTGGCCGATGGCACACGAGTCTGTTGCAAAAATATTCAAGAAGCCTGATGCTAAGAGCGGAATAGAGATGGACGTAGTTCGTGGCAAGACGGCAGAAATCATTAGTCAGATCAATAAGTTGGTTGACGTTGTGAAGGCACAAAAAAATAGGCTTGACGCCCAGGAGGCCGACTTGAAAAAATTGTACGCGGTTGTTAAGCGCCTGGCAGCAATAAAGTAAATTCAACCGGCGTTACCAACACATTCCCATGACACGCCTCTGATTTACACCAAGTTGTGGGGAAAAAGGATTGGATGAATACAATCAAAAGAAGCAGACGCTTACCTGGAAAAGAAAAAAATGAAATGCCGCCGCACTTCGCACCTTTGCAGCCCGAGCAGGTCTTCATCTTCGCTTCGCTATTGATTTGATCACGTGTTTCGCAATCTGGATTAGAACAGTTAATGATGATGGTATTAAGAGGCGTATTTTTCAATTTTTATTCTTTTGTTGTTTTTTGTTCAAACTGGTCTAATCTTTGAGGTTGGATCGCCCCTTCATCTTTCTGGGCACGAAATTGGAGGTGTCGTTTATGGGGTCATAGTTATCCTGTTTGTCGATGTCTTCCCGCAGTCCCTGGGTGTAACCTGGCGCTTTCTTGAAACTCGTGAACACCTTGTCAGCATTGGGGTTGACGCCTTGTTCGGCCTCCGTGAATGAGTGGTCCATAATTGTATACTTGGCATGATTCTGTTTGTACAAAGGCTCGAATTTAGAGTCGTACCATTTGTGGTCCATCTTGACGGGGAGCTGAGCGGTATGCTTGGGCTGCGACCTGGAGTACACCATTACCTGCACCTCGTCCCCTGGCTGTGTAATCTTGCCTTCCTCTGCGTGAATGTTTCTCCTGGCGAGCGGGTCAACTTTTCTCGCGAATGTGATATTCTTCGCTTCTTTTACCTTCTGAAATATGTCCTTGTCCACGATCACGGTGTCGTGCGCCACGGGATCATACACCCTGACTTTCTTAATGTTTGAGTTAAGGTAGCCAAGGTCAATCGTGTCGGCTGTTTGCTGTGTGTTCATTTGGGCTGTTGATAAGTCTGCAACCATTTTTCCAATCTTATTCTGGGCCGTCATAGACTCCCTGAAGTTAAAATCCATCTCTCCGCGGTATTGGTCCAGGTGCTTGCGTCTGTCCACCTCCTTCATAATGTTGATGAACAGGCGGTTTTGAATCTCACTAGGCATAACGTCGAACTTGTGACTTTGCTTGTTCTTGTATTGGGAATCATGTATGTTGGTGAACTTCCGCCTGGCCGTTGTGGCCCCATACTGTGCAACGGAAAACCGATGGTCCCCCGTGGTCCTCCATCCTACTTTGATGTTATCTGTTCGAAGTTTAGTATTATCTTTTCGCTGTCCGGGTTCGGTCGCATCATTTAAATTAAGTATTGTCCCGTCAACTGTTGACTTGGGAACTCCAGATGTGTGTTGTGTTTGGGCACCCGACCATGGGTTAGCCCTGCTATCAAACGCGGTGTCAAAAATCTTCAATCGTTCGCGAGAAGCGTCTATTGTCTTTCGCACATCACGGATGGCACGAAGTTCCGAGCGTGTGCCTTCGGGTATAGTCCAGTCACTTGCGTGGTCCGACAAAAAGTCTTTAAACTTCCCTCTGGCTTTACTTTGACTAACGTATTTTTTCATATCTGGACCTGCATTGTGATACCCACGGGCATCTCTTTCAGTAAATCCCAAAAATAAATCTGGGTGTACAGGCTCTGCTGGTGTACGTGCTGCGGAGTGCCTAAGATTCATAACTTCGGAACGAACCATATTTTGCGTCTCTCTCGGTAAGTCCTGTGCCAAACTAGCCTGGTCACACGTCCTATCCTTGAGTGTGGATCTAAAGAACTCATCTAATTGATCCTCCCGCTCGTACATGCACGTCTGCTCTAATTTTTTCATATGTAGTTCTGGTGGCATATCACCAGATTGGCCAGCCAAACCTCCACGGATGACTCCATAATTGGGCTTTTCGAAGTCCTCCCATGAAAGTCTTGACATAGTTGGTTTTGTATTATATATTTGGTGCTATTATATTTTTAACAAACATATTTCTATTTTTAAAATTTGCTTAATAAAAAGGTATAACAATGGCGGATATTAAAGTAGACCCTGAAACAGAACTGTCAAAGCAGGTCATCTTTGATATGATTTACCAGAAACAAACAGTGTCCCGATCAGGTGGCGGAACCCAGCGAAAAAAATGGGCCGTGTCACGGTCACATCTGAGAATATTGATGCTATGTAATACGCTATTAAACAAGATCCTGAATATAAGAAACTACTCGCGTACTACATCAATATTAAAAATAGGAAGGCAAGTATTGCCCCTCCTCCTCGACCGAACAATTAGACGCATCATTTTTTTTTCTTATTATTGTCCCATACGTGACCAGGCTCAGCTATCTTGTATTCACTCGTTTTCAAAAACTTAGGATCGTTAAACTGGAACTCCATTGTAATCTTTACCATACCATAGTCCTTCATTTGACCCAAGGTGTTAGGCCTGGGTTTGACAAGTTCGTCCGTTTGCACTATTTCTGGTTCGTCGTCCTCTTCCTCTCCCCACTTTGCGTGCACATACGTGGCCAAAAACTCAGGCACCATACCAAATTGTTCGTAATCTCTGTACTTGTCATTCGACATAATAACGGAGTTTATGTATTTTTTCTTATAATGCTGGGCCATTCTAAAACATAGGTAGTCATCTCTCCCTCGCAGATAGTGAAACTTAGGTGCTTTCCACTTGGTGTGCGGTATTTGTCGGTAATCTTCAGCAACCGTGACGTGGGCACCAGGGCTTTCCTTAACAAACTCATAAATTGTATTCCACGTTTCTTCGGAAATAATTGGCGCCAGCATACCCTTTTTGGAACCCCTGCTGTATTTGTAATTTTTTATGATGTAGTTAACAGCGTCTGTTCTTGTGTCATTCTTTTCTGCAAACCGCTCGTAATGGTCACGCATGCACTTGACATAGTTCTGTATCAACCCACACTGCTGGTTGTACGGAAGCCCCTTGTCATATTTCTCCATATACCACCCGACGTACATATTCGCGATGTCCACCAAAAGGATGTTCTTCACGCCTTTCGGTTTACCCTTAAAACCGCCTTTGTGTCCGCCATGTTTGTCTTTGACCGACCCGCCCTTAATACCAGTTACTTCGTTAAGTGACAACAGAACAGTGGCCGCAGCAAGTTTTTCGCACGCACAAACCCCAAGTAGAATGATTACCACTATTATTATGAACAAAGCGATATAATGGGTTTCGATACCACATATAGTGGGTTTTTCATTCGAACCTCTCATTTTAATGTTACTAAGTATATATTAGCATATAATAATGGGTTTAAAGTTTTTAATAATAGTACCACATGGGTACTGTGATGCTGGACGCGGAGACACTGTGATCGTAGGGCTTTGGAAGAGGCGGAAAAGCTAAGAGATCTCGTTAAATCTAAAGGGTACAGCGTGGACTTCTTTAAAGCCGACAGGTTTAGATGTCAACTAGATTACAACCGAATGAAGGCGAGGTATAGTCCTATACGTAACAAGATACGTAAACTAATGGAAAATTATAATAAAGGTGGTCATCACATTGTTGTGTTCGAGATACACTCATTTCCCGACAATTACAACGACCAGGGGTATGACTTTGAAGACGGAAAACTGGGGATGCTCTCAATACCTAGGTACGAAAATGATATGTATTTCTTGTCGGATTACGTTCAAAAAAACACTGGATTAAAAATCGTCCCACAAACAGGAACAAAAACAAATGACGTACAGTGGGATTCGAGCGAAACTGTTTCAAAAAATATTAACCACTACCTCATCGAGTTCATGGAAAACAAGGATGAATTTGTGGATTCGGATTCGGATAAGATACGTCCCGTGTTATTGGAGGGGGCCATTGAGTTTGCAAAACACCAGCCGCGGGTTGTATTGGTAATAACACAAACGGTTTTAACGATTATTCTTTTGCTTCTGCTGGTGTATCTGGTTTTTCACAAAATCCCACAGGCAGAACTTGCTCTGGTAAAAGAGGATTCTGTGGTTCAGCATCCTGTTGGAATGTCAGTTTGATGCGAGCCTCTAGTGCCTTCCCCATCTTTCTTTTCTCGGACTTTTGAATGTTTGCTATCTTCCCGTCGGGAAATTTTAACATCACCAGGTCATTAAAACTGACCGATGCCAGAATTCTCTCCGCTGTGTTAACTGTTATGCCGTTAATACAGGATAACATTTTTTGCTGCACTTTGTCCAACGTATGTAGACGCCCACGTATATTGTGCATCTTTGTTCCTCTAGGTCCTAGACGTAACCCGCTGTCCACATACACCATATTGTAACATTTGGTTGCATCCGTCTGTCCCGTTAATAGTTGAAAAACGGTGTAATGCTGTAAGGCAGCCATTGCCGTTTTGTATGATACACCATCGAGCTTAGTCAACATTTGCAGATGAACCTGGTCCAGGTTTACCTTATGCTTGGGTTTGATAACATTGTTGATCTTGACCGCATGGTTTTCGCCTCCTTCGACATCTTTGAACTCACCATAAAGACCGTCCTTGGCAAATTTTGTGAATGTTGATGTAAGCCCCGCCAATCGTTTGGCAGTGTGCTCGCAGTCCTTTGTCCAAATAATTTTGATGTTGTGGCGGAAAAGCAAGGAGTCAAGTTTCCCCTGTAGGCACTTGTAAGGCATTCGCCCAATTTTCCTCTCCAAGTTTGGGTATGAAGATCCTTCCACGATGTACAAAATCTGACATCCGTGTTTTTTTTGGGCCTCCAAAAGTTTGTTATTATTCTCCATTCGTCCATCCTTTATAGACGACGCCAGGTCCGCTAATGACTTACGCTCAACGATTACTACGACCTTTCCCTTGTACACATAGGCGTAGTCACCGACGGTAATCCGCTCGACTTTGACCTTTAGTATTTTACTCAGGTAGATAATTACGGCACGCTCTCTATCATCAACAACAAGTTCCATTTTGAAATTTTAAGCAATAAAAGTCTTCAAATTATACATATAAAAAAATAATAGTTTAAAAGACTTTTTAACCCAAAGAGTTTACGGCATACCGTGACTGATAACCTCCCAACCGCTGGATGTTCTCACGTACAGAAAGTCGTTACCAGTGTTGTACCACAAAGTGCCCACATGAACCCCCCGACCATAAATCCGGGAGGGTACCGCCGGTTATAGTCAAACCGTTAATAAGGTCGATATCGGCCTATTTGTAAACGACGGATTGAGTCATGTCTTTGATTGTATATACAAAAAAAATATTTTTAATATGACATTAAATAAAACTTTTCCTCTGTACACTTAGACCGACAGGTCTGTCCACCCCGAGGGTTTGTAACCCATAAACTTGTCGTCATCGATGGAATACACAATCATACCCACGACCCAGTTGGCAGCTGGGATTGTAGTGATAAGTACATTCTGTACGGTAGGGATAACAAAGGCCTTGTTCAAACCCGTGTCTCCAAATGACGCCAACACAGAACCATTGGTGATTGTCCCCGCACTTCCCACCGTGAGTGTGTGGCTCAGGCTAACATTACCCGTCATGTCATCCACGGTAATACCACGACCAGATTTTTCAAACAACCGAAGAGGAGTGCCAAACACGTCGGGCTGTACCAGTGTCGTTTTCACCGACAAAGTGTTGACAGACGCAGGTGTAACAATCTCTCCCGCAGTGTCAACAGTAACAAGTGCACCAGAACCCACCCCCAGACTCAAAGGACTCACCATAGCAAGTACTTCCGGTGCGGCGAGTCCCCCGGGTGCTGTTAACATAGCCGCTTCACTAATCAAAACTGCTGGATTATTTAGACCAGGCGCAGACGTGTGTTGTACACGTAGCTGCATATTAAAACTGCTGATGTTGTTGACCGCAGTGGTCGCAGATTCCAAAATATCAAACTTAATACTGGGGAGGCCAGAAAATCCCAGGTTGTCAAAAATAGTGGCACTGCTACCGGTCTCAAAAACAATGGGTCTCGAAACCCCCCCCTCGTCAATAGTGGTAAACACAACGTCACCGTTTTCCCGAACAAAAGTTCTCATCACAGTAACTCTTGCAAGAGAAACAGAAAAACCGGTACCATTTGTGTCGTCAGACAACCACGGGAACATAATTTGACCAGTATATCCAGTAACATCGAGATACGTAGTTATGCCCTTATACACAAACATAAGTTTGCTAGAGTATACGTCGGGACCTGAGGAAACCAAAGTCCTGCTAAGACTCATAGTCAAAGTAGTGTCGTGTGTGACCTCAAACTTCATAGACGCCAGGTTTGTACTTGGCGCAAGTGTTGTCAAATCCCTCGCTGCCGTGGCAATCCCCACATGTATCACACTCCCCTGGTGAATACAGTACTTCACCGTGTCTATTGTCGTTCCTGGAACGTACGGTACGTTGCCAAGGACAGCCTTTTCCCCAGACTTGCCATTCACCAGTTTTGCGGTTTCTGTCGTGTTCAGCAGGAATATATCGGGGTGCTTTTTAGACGGATTCCATTTTGCCGCGGTGACTTTTTGGTTAATATTAAGAAAATTCGTATCGAGTGTGCGAATAGTCGCTCGTTGTGCTTTAAGATGAGTTGTCATATGTGTCGCAGTAAGATTACTGATGCTCAGAATATTACAGTATATTATATCTTTTATTTTTTTTATGTCAAAATTCTAATTTAATTAAGCTCCTTCAAGCCCGCACTGTCGGACATACTCAGTTTAACTGTGTCTGTGTCAGATATTATAGTATCTACACGAGATCAGTGGTAAGTATGACTAAAACAATGATGCTCGAATCCTATCGGTTAATTAGGAGGATATTAGTCTTGTGTTGTATATGTTCATTATGGCGATTAGCAACTTTAAAAAAAAATAATAATAACATTATAGAAAACACAAAAGCAACAATGGAAATCAAATCAGACGATGAATACTGGGAGGAAAATAGAGAAGGCAATATGAAACTTGATTATGTGTTCGACAAATTTGAACATGTTAAAAAAAGACATAATCGCACAGAGGGTAAATTAGCGTTCGTTACACCAGAGGAAAGAAATATAGCAACCGAACGTGGGTATAATTTAACATATGGTCTGATATTGAACATACACGATGTGTTAAGTCAGATTCCAAATATAGGAGAGTATAATCGGTTTATAGATTTAGGTAGTGGTATAGGGAGAATCGTTCTACAGGTATTTTTAACAACCGATATTCAAGATGTTATAGGCATTGAATTAGTTAAATCAAGGTTTGAGAAGTCACGAGAGCATGTTATGAAACTATACGAGAAATACCCAGAGTATAAACTGATCGTTAACGATGATAGCGAAATCCAACTGTTATACACCGAAAAAGATGTAATGAAAACATTAACCATTTTAAAAAAGAATATACATGAACACGTCTACGATACAGAGAAAAAAAGTATTGTCAACTCTCATATGTTAACTAAAAATCTAACAGAATACAAACTCTTCATGGATACTTTCACAAACTCATTCTGCGTATCTATGTATCCCTTACATGAGAAATCGGTTACACACCACATAAAGACAGATTTTAATACACCAGATGCTAGGGGTTACCCATTCAGTTTAACTAACTTCACTTCGTTATCCAAGGAGTCTTAACTAATTCTAACTAATAGTAATGATTTTTCAACACATCTCGGGGCTTCATCTTCCACATCTCGCCATCTAACATCAATCGTCTCACCATCAGCAATCGTTGCGAATGCTTGTGTTGATAATGGAGTATAAGTAGGGTCTGTCTCTAACCACGCATATCGGTGTGAGTGTAAAACCTCTACTCCATTACGGAAGATAGAGAAATTGGCATAGGCATCGCCTTTACCACCATCATGTGTAAAATTACCACTGAACAGAACTAAGTATTTACCAGCCCCAGGTGTGAGTGTCATACCAGTCATAGTAACATATGTAGGGCTAGAAGTTGTGGTATTGTTTGTATTGACACGACTATAACCAGTAGGTCCGAGTACATTTCCAATGATGGTATCTGTCCCGTTTTCGTCTTTTTGGTGAAATGTATCGTCTGTGTTTGCATAAAATCGTAATGTACCTACTGGTGGTGTAGGTACTGATGCTAATTTAGGAAATTCCCCCCCTTCTTTTATGTTAGTTATTGCCGTATCATACGAAGGGTATGTAGTAGTCTTAAAATCTACCGCTTCGAGTGTGCTGGTTATTGTTTGTGGGTTTGTATCATCTTCCGATATACCCGCAGTCAAGTCTACTTCAGGACCTACAAGATCTGGTTTCCAAAATAATCCGCCATCACCAGTCTTTTTGTACAGACGTCCTTCACCGGCAGAAGGATTAGTAGGTGCGGTCACATCGGTAAATTGCATATACCCATTGTCCATTAGTAGATTTTCGTTAACTCTGACATCCCCGCTAGCACTCACAACAACTAACCCGGATGTCGACGACCCCGATGTAAGAGTTAGGTCTGTACCTGCAAATGACTCTATCGAACTAGTAGTTACATCTCCTTCAATTTCTAACGCACCTGTTGGTTTAAACGTAATCTTTTTTGATGTGCCTTGATGTCTAAACTCTATATCTGTGACGGTGTCTTTAGAATTAACAACGCTCGTTTGAAGTTCAGGGCCTGTGACGCATACATTTCCAGTAGTTGGTAAAACCTGTATTCCGAAGTTAACATCACTATACAAATCCAGCGAACTAGCAGGCTTACTATGGACTTTGTTTGTGATAGCAAAGTTGTTAAATGTCACACTTCCTGATAAGTTAACGTTGTCTATGACCATACCATACCCAAATTCGTTGTGCAAACTTAGTGTGTCCCCTGATTTCGACTTAACAACGCTCGTTTGAAGTTCAGGGCCTGTGACGCATAC
>Ga0213868_10001468_pt1 | contig 22750 bp, 21 predicted proteins | sample PICome_9_FD_160087 | JGI IMG/M metagenome (GOLD analysis project Ga0213868, IMG submission 160087) | Coastal seawater microbial communities near Pivers Island, North Carolina, United States - PICO127 | ecosystem: Environmental > Aquatic > Marine > Coastal | place: USA: North Carolina... | reverse complement strand
TTCATGGGGCTCCAAGGCTTTTTAAAAAAATAAAATTCTCCGTTTCTCCGCGAGGGTAGTGTAAGATGACCGAGTAAACGTTCGATGAAAGACGGAATTTATTTTTAAAAAACACATATATTCATCTCACTGTTGTCAATAGAAAAGATCTCTCTACTGAATAATCAAACAACTTTTCCAACAAGTTAAATAAGGCATCTAATTCTTCTAAGTATGTTTAGTATCTTCAGTTTGAAAGAATGAAAACACATCGGAAAATACGTTTCTCAGAAGTTTTCCTGCTGTACTTTTGGCCATTTCATTGAATGCTTTTTCTAAAACAATATCGAGTATGTCTTCAATTGGCTGGCCAATGCGATTCTCATCAGATGGGCAAAGTTCATGAGACCGAAGTAAAACTCTCTCAATAAATATAGGTTTGCTCCATCCTGAAGGGTTGATATCTTGTCTAGTTTTCATATCGGCTTTAGTTAAACTGGTATGGTTGCTACTGTTGTGAGGAGAACCCGTTACAACCAAAATATCCTTTGTGAAAATCCAAATATCATCAATATTGATGTGACCAATTCTAAACATGTCTGTGGATTTTGAGGAATCCCAGTCGGATTTCTTTGGTGGTGGCTTTGACAAAGCATCAACCTGCTCTTTCATAATGAGGACATTTTTCTCTACAACCTTACCAACGTGCTTCATGACATGTAGTCCTTCCTTTGCTATCCCTATGGATTTGGTCTTATCTTGGTCCAGCTTGCCATCACCACTCACATCAACCATATTTTGAACCTTTTTTAAATGATTGACAAGTCCATCCTTCTGATTCCTAAGAGCATGCGATAATGCTGCGGTTCCTCCTTCATTTGCTGCACGGCCAAGACTCTCCACTGCATCAACTATTCCTAAAATGAATTCTTTTGCCTTCTTTTCATCTTCATCTTGTTTCACTATAGAATCTGTGCGAGATATCGTATTCCTGCTTCTGGTAAGATTTGATACCTTGGACTCGTTACTTTCTGTGTTCATATCCACGTTGGTTGCCGCCTTGATACTTTCCAAAACTTCTTGTGGTGATGGCAAGTCTAAGCTTGGATCTAATAAGTGAAAATTAAATACATTTCTGCGCTTTTCTATAAAAATTTGAACGTCTCTTGCTTCAACGGCATAAATGTCCTTGATTGGGTTTATGTAAATACTGAATGTTGTTTTGAGCCAAGTTGGCAGGTCCAAGAGGCTCAACAAGTTAAATGAAAATTTAAGAAATCCTATGCGTCCTACAACAGGTGAATCCCACTTCCATACATCACGTTGAGGTGTATGTATGATTCCATCATATATTATAATTGTCGTTTGTAGGGAACTCAGATCAAGTAATGTGTATTCGAAATGAGACATGGTAAATGTTGCATTAAATACCTGTGATGAGAACCATATCTGTTTAGAAATCATCTTTGACCAATCGATTAAGTTTGCGAATATACAATCTATTTCATACCTTTTTCGCCTCATGCTCGATCCACAGTTGAAGGAGTCGCTTGACAATTCCCAACCGGTGGCAAATGACATAAAACACAGTGACTAAAATATTTATTTTTATGCATTTGTACAAAAGCATCTCCACAACTTGAAAAGGACCAAATGATGACATTGTAGGCAGCTCCTAAATGTGCTTTTGGGAGATTGTATTGGACTCTATGTTGTAACTCAAAATCGCACGATATGATGATAAACAGAAATGTTCCATGTTCCTTTTACTTGAACGTTAGATGTATACTTTTTAAAAATATTGGATGCCTAGATAGTCCCAGAAGCTTTGAATTTATTTTCGGGAAATGAATTTCCACAATAGTGTGACACTAAACGTGTCAGCTTGGAACCAAAAACTGAAAGATCTGAACTGGCAAAAAAGTTCAACTGTCGACTCATTCTGTCATCGTACACAACGAATACAGATCGATCCATTGCGAGCGAGGTCATGTTTGGAATACTATCCAATTTAGTAACATCTTTATCTACAGTCCTCCCTCCGGGGCTGATCCTGTCCCTAGCTTGCATCCCTCTCGCAAAGTACAAGTATGCAGAAATCTACCGAAAGGAGTTCATTGGCACACTTCTTATGGTAGCCTTCACATTTTCTCCTGGCAAGTGGTACTTCCAAGATTCTTTATACTTGGCTTGGGCTGCTCATGCGTGTGCAGTTGTTGCAGCGGATAAAATTGGAGGAGGGCAACATGTGAACCCAGCTGTGACTGTGGCTATGTACTCTTTAGGCAAATGTGACTATAGTGAAGCCTTTATGCGCATTGCAGGTCAGATGGCTGGAGGCTTGGTTGCGTTCCCATTGTACCAAGCGTTCAGTGACGCTCTCTCCTTGACGCCCCTAGGCGGTCCTGAATTCAATGCGGCCAAGGATGCTGATGGATCTGCTAGTGCCGCCTCTGAGTTTGTTGCAACTGCTCTCTTGCTCGTCATTGTTTACGTATTGAATTGGGAACTGAACTTTGGAAAGCATCATTATTATATCAAACAGACTTTAACTGCGCTTGGAATTCGTTTCATTATTGAGGTGTTCCCTCTTGCCGGGCCTGCTATTAACCCCATGTTGGCGACTACTTGGGCTGTATTTGCATACGGTGGATTTCCTACAGACGAGAAGCATTACTTGGTTTATTGGATCGCTGCGATATTGGGTGCACTTGCAGCTAGTGGTGCGTATGCTGTTTATGATGGTTGCAAATTCTTCCAGAAGAAGTTGCCTATTGGGCCTATCAAAAAGAAGACTAAAGCCAAGACTCCTAAGAAGAAGCAGAATTAAGGACAGTGGCATTTGGGATGGGAATATAACTGACTTATATAGTTCAATTTGATCATGCATGAAAAAACTGTGGTTTTCTTTGCACCTTGCTCTAGTTGTTTGAAATTGAATGTGTTGCTGATCATGCAAGTCGACTGATTCATTCGCCTCCCAAATACGAAGAAAACCACCAATGTGATGAGATATGAAGTGTCTTGAATCTGATGCAGCTGAAAGAATTGTTTGTAGTTGCCGTGCACTTCTGAGTCGACAAAAGTATCGCAGACTCGAATCCGATTTATATTTGGTACTTCAAAGAAGAAAAACTCGCATCAGAGATCAAAATTCAAAAGCAACTTGTATTCAAAGAGTGTTCAGAGGTTATCAACTCCGCACTCAATGTCGCAACGTGGATCAAGAGAAGGCAGTTGAGCTAGCGAATGTGGCTTTTCAAAATACAATTGCATTCAATCGCAAAACTCGAATTCAAGAGCTGGAAGAGAAGAGGACAACCCTTAGCCACTTATTTCAGATCCATGAGAAGAGGTTGATTGAAGTACAACTGAAAATAGAGTGCAGACAGGCCAAAATTCGTTCGATGCTCCCAACTCCTGATCCAAAGACGTCGGATTCCTTCCTTTCAGAATCAAGTCTAAAGTATTATGAGGTAATTCTCAATAGCATCAAAGATGAACTGGATTTCGTTAACAAATTGAGAGTCAAAAATCATGCTCATGTCTTAAGGCTTGAAGAAAATTTCTCGACTCTTGACCACAATGATAACGTCATGATGTCTATTTCAAAGTTTCTCAACCGAAATAGAAAAGACTTACCATTCTATTACAACCGAAAAGGTGAAGAAAGTAAGAATGATATTGTACAGCGGATGCGTTGGGCGTGCGATCATGATTTGGAACGTATTCTGTACAGAGAAAACAATATCATCAATGCTGATATTACAGCATTGCTTCACGCCAGTCAAATGTCTACATATAAAGTTGAGATGCTAATGAAGTTGAGAGGATATGAAGTCGAAGATCACTGCCTTCATCTTTATGTTCAAAAGAACCAAGTTAAGACCTTAGAGGCGGCGCATATAATTGATTGGATCGATTCAGTTCAAGATAAATTGTACAGATGCAGAAAGGAACTTACAAAAGTTTTCCATGATCTAGAAGAATTCTATAAGGAAGAGGAGGATAGAATGAATACTCTTGTCTTATTTTCGAATCTTGATACTACTTTGGGAGCAAGATGTAAAATCTCACCAATAGGAGAACCATCTAGATTCGATTTTAAAAAGTGGAAGGATGACTATCAACAGGGCGTGGCGTTCAAGGATAGTCCGCACCACATGGATATGATAAAACTGCGAGATTATATAGATGATCGCTGCAAGTTTCTTAGAGAGATGAGTGGCGAATCTGTGATAGCAATATCTGACAATCAATTGCAGAATAATGTTGAAGATGGGAATGAGTGCAGGGTATTTCATAGAACTAGTGAAGCGAAAGGCATATTCAACATCTTCAAGGCGCATTTCGTTACTGCAAAGCAGTTGCTATCAAAGAATGTCAAAAGGGTCATGAACAATTGTCGAAATAGTAGCATTTTACCAGTGATGGACAAGGATCTCAATATCAGCCAAAGACGTTTAAATTAAAAAACATGCTTCATTCCTCTCAATCGGGATGTTTTTCCTCACTGACGTTCTTGATATAAACCGAGAAAAGGTTCATAAATGATCAAAGCTATTGTCATACTTAGTCCAAATAAACTGCGATAACGGACACGTTATCACTTGTTCCTTTCTTCAATGCCAGTCTCGCTAACTGACTGGCGCATTCTTTAGCATCCAACCCAGCTTTACGAAAGTTTACAGCATCTTTTGCAACTTCTTCATTGTCCAATACATCAAATAACCCATCACTTGCCTGAATCAAGATACAGTTAGACTTAGTATTCTTCACGACATCTTTCAAATCGATCTTATATACATCCGGTGTACTAACGATTCCTTTTGATGTAACAAAAGATCCCTCCAGACTCCTGGATAGTGTATAACGATAATCTCCTATTTTGATCCAGTATTTACCCATTGAACATTGGGGGTCTGAATAATCAGGATTTGCCAAAAGCCTCTCTTGCTCTAAAGTATCACTCGGTTTGTGATCCCTTGTAACAAACTGCACCCAAGTTTTTTCGTCGACAGGGTCCCCTACGATGAGCGTCCGAGAATCTCCGCAATTGAGAATGGTCAATTCAGAATCTGAGATAGCTGCAATTGTTGCGGTGGTTCCAGCAAATAAGTCTTCTCCTCCTGTTGATGCAAAAAGAGCGCCTTCAGTGGCATCTTCATCGAGTTGGTTAATGATAATGTTCAACATGCATCGGTGAACCAATCAGATTGAAATACACGCACTTACCATAGTCTGCTACACAACTAGAATCTAACATTACACAACCTTCGCGATATGATTCGCATACCTTATTCCAAGTATTCTCCAACATTGCAGTCAATGTATCATACTTATAAACGGCGATTTCCGATGAAAGCATCTGTGGTAAAAGTCCTGCTACTGATTTGGATGCCGCATCTCCCCCATGACCATCAAAAACTCCAGAAAGTAGAACTTTTCCTGAAGTCGTGTCGAATTCGTGTAGTACGAATGAGTCTTCTTGAGCTTTTCGAAGTCCCTTCATGGACCATGCTCCATGTGAGGCAATTGAAACAGTACTTGGTTTTTCTTTCTTGTTCACTGCATTGGAGGAACGTAATTTGCGATCAAAGTGAACCACTACAGAGCTGGCCTTTTCTGGCATACTGCCAAGTATATCCACAAACTGATCGAAGCCGCGAAACTCAAACTGGTCAATTCCAGCGACACGGTCGCCGATTTCGAAGATACCCATTATATCTGCTTGGCCTCCCTTTACAATATCACGTATGAACAAGTCACCGGGCTTGCTGATTTTAGTTGCTTCCAACCAAAGTTCATCATACTCATATTCATCATCTAAGTCTAGCTCTGCACCGGGTTCTGCGAGTATTAAACCCAGGGAAGCGCGTCTATCAAAAGATGCCACAAAGTGTAGCTGTCTATAAATGCCACTGTCTATTTGGTTAACGGACTCATCGGGGTTTGCATCTAAAGGTAAATTGCATATGTCCATTTCTTCCATGACAAAATGAAAGTAGGGTCCATCTTTTTCTTTCCGAGTGGACTTGGAAACTTCCATCTCATCTTGGGCCAATACCTCTGTTGCCACTTTCAACGCTTCCGATGCACTGATTCTCCGAGTCGGTTTTTCTTGTAGCATCTTCTTAAGTAATCCCCATATACCAGGCCTACTTCCTAGGTACTCTAGCCCATCTTCAATACCCGCCTACTCAATAATTGAGTCAGTTTCTCGTTCATAATAATATGGTTGAATGACATGGATTCAAACAAATGCAAAACTACTTACTGGAATAAGTGATGCCTGTAATTCTCGTTCTAACCACAAATCTAAATCGAAGTCCGCCTGTTCCAGCTGCTGTCGAAATCCTGCATCTGTTCGATCATCTAGCAAATTAAAAAGCAACTGGCAAAATACAAGTCCAGTGCTAAAGACATCAAACGATTTAGGGTTTTTGTCCCATTCCACGTATATCTCGGGGGCTGCATAAATTGGGCTAAGTGTCACAATTTGATTTTCAAATATAGATGATAATGCATTTTTTCGCATCTCATCAACATCACCAGCGCTACCGAAGTCTATGAGTACAAAGTCCAGTCCAGAACCACCAACCAATATATTGTCAGGTTTGATGTCACGATGAACAATATTGCTGTCGTGTACAGGAATAAGAGCTTCTAGAAGGCCTAATAAGATTCTATCAAGTGTATCGCCAAAAGTTGCAGATTCCTCCATTCCGAGCTCTTTTTGTATGAGGCTCAATGGATGGGTCTCTTCGCTATTCTTCTGGTTGCTCTTTTGGTCCATCCAATCAAGAAACATAAGCTGCTTTAAGCATCGAGCTATTTTCCCATATCTAGATTTAACTGCTTCAAAGACAATCCACTCAAAGCCATCACTGGAATCATCTTTGAATCTTCCCACCAAGTGAGGTACATTTGTTGCATTGCTCCCACTTGTTGATGTGAGAATCTTTTCCATTGCTTTCTGTTCCACATCCAAGTACCCTTTGCATCTTATCCATCGGTCTTTTAAGAGCTTTTGAGAACTTGCATCTTGTCTTTGATCATCTTTCTCTCCTTTCTTTGTTTTATCAGATAATTCCTGTAAACTCCAGGATCTTTTGGCAATAAATTCTTCCCCTTCCTCCCCGTCTTTCACAAACTGGCAAATCGATACAGTTCCGTATGAACCATACCCAATCGTTTTTCCAATTTTAATTCTATCTTCAGATGTAAGCAAATCATTCTTCTTCTCTTTTGGTACAATACTTTGAAACCAACTCATGGAAAGAGGTATTTGACGTGTATATCGTCGTCCATTACTACTATACTCGAATCCTCGTTTGATTGGGGATCTCACTGCACCAAAGTACCCTAATGTATATCCTACACAACAATGGAGTCTATAAAGGAAGATGATTGGAAGTAGACCTTTCATATTGCTTGTCGGCTGGTAGATATGGTTTACACTCGATCTGTTGTGATCTGTTGCGCGGTTCCTTGCGTGTGTGTGTGTGTAGAGTGTACGAGTATGTGTCACGTTTCCTCGTGTTACTTATTTACAGGAAGTAAAGTAAAGTCTTTCCTCATTTTGTATCTTTTTTGGGTCATGGCGCCAAATGCATCTGTCATCTATCTCTACTCTCACAGCTCTCACTTGTCATCCCAAATTCTTCCGTCGAACGTACTAACTGACTTTGTGTGTCGATTGATTACAAAGTCAATATCTATCAACCTTCCTTCCTTCGCTCCCTACCTTTTCCAACGAATTCTACACATCTCCATTACCGCTGGAAGGTAAAAGCATGTGTAGGCCAACAAGTGTGGATTGTCGAACCGATCATAAAATTCTGAAAGTGAATTCGATCTTACTTGAAGAGGATGTGTCTGAATTTCCTGGTCCCGTTTCAACATCGTCATCCGAATATCAATTAGCGTCGAAACTAAACTTATATTCTTCACGCAGTGATACTGGATCGATTCTATTGGTTTTATTTCTATTTTTTATAGGTATTTTCATGGCTACCACTTCCATGCAAGCAAACTCTTACTTTATGATGAGAATTTCTGAATCACGAGAATTACGGTGCAGAGTACGGTTTGGTACGGAACGAATACAGAGAAAACGGAAGGACAGGCGAAAACATATATATTTCTTGAGAGAAGTGAAAAAAATTGTATTGAACTAATACTGAAAGTCATCTCTGATATTCGACTGTGACCGTAATCCTTTCACATATACTTATATCCACAGAAAAATAGGTTGCTTGTAACAACTATTGTAAATAATACATTTTGATATCCATGGGAAACATAATCACAAATAATAAAGTATTTTCTTCCGAAGTAGTACAGTATAGGATTAAGCAGAGGACTGTAGTCCTTGGTTCAAAATTGTGACACTTTTGATGGCCACGTAATGTTTCATACGCTTGTATCCTCCTGGTTCAACTGATAATTTTTGCATGCGATCCACTGCATCGAAACCCTCCACCACCTTAGCAAAGCATGGATCGGCTTCATTCTTTACAGCATAGGATGTTTGGCCTCCAGGGCCGTGATTTCGTGTATTATCTTTTGATTCATCATACAAGAGACAAGGTTCAGAGGTCAGAGGACTCGAATGACAAAGACTAAGCAATGTCAAAAAATAACAAGTTCACTTTGAAACATATCAATGACTCACCTACGGTTGAAATGTAAAAATCAGGTCCACCAGGTCTTCCAGCATATCCCAACGTATACTTTTTGTGTGGAAAATCGGCATGATATTCTTGAAATGCAACACTGACCAAGTCAGCATCTTTGAAGCCCTTGAGAACGTTAGTTCCTGCACTCAGATGGTTCTTGACCGGTCCACCTTGTACAACGTGTCCGGCATTTCTATGAAAGCTGCAGCCATTGAATAGACCTCGAGATACTTGTTCGAGGAAGAGATTCACTGTATATGGCATAAGATCCACGGGTGCCATCTCTGCGATGAAACTGTCCGCAGTGCCTGGGGGTATTTCATCTGGATGGAATTCAATTTTGAATTCTACTCTGATTGGACCATTTCCATATCTTTTTTATTGGATATTTTTATTCCAAAAGTTCACACCTTTGTTAGATGGGTCCAAAGCAACAAACAAGTCCAAAAGGAAATCAATCAACGTCCCACTTACTTTTCAAGGACAGCATGTTTTCCATGATGCTGTAAATCAAACTTCAATCTTTCAATTTGTTTCTCTGCTAATGAAATCCCTTCCTTCATTTCTTCCATTTCTTTTTCTGCTGTATATTTCTTTTCTTGTATGCTACCTCTGAGCTGAAGTTCCAATTCGTGACGGCTTTGATTCGCACTATCTCTTTCTTCGAATACATCTTCTAACTTCTTGGTTAACTCTTTGTTCTTCGCCTCGTATTCTTCCTTTAATTTTGAAAGCTGATCATTTTTCTCTTTCAACAAACTTGAACTCTTGTTCAACGACAAAAATTCGTAAAGTGCAATCGCAGCGAGGCTCAAAATAATCACGTTAAGCAATTTTACGTTTCGAGATTTAGCATGTGATCGGTTTGCTTTTGCAGTCTTCGAGTACATGGATTCTTAATTCATTTAGTATGCAAACGAGTATGAAGTATGAGATATGAGACAGACAATCGTCGTTGTTCAACGTTCAATTTTGGTAGAAGTTAACCGTGTCGGATCTCATAAGATTTGGATATTTGAAAAAGATGTGTCATTGTCCGCGCGGATGTTGGAAGAACGAAAAGAATGTAATCTACCGACACTACTCCAGCATCTGAGTAGCAGACTAAGCAATCGAAAGTACAATAGCTACTTGGACTCTGTCTTTAGAGTAACAAGAAATGACCAGTGAAACATGCAACCTTCACAATAATCCAAATGCAGTCATTACCACATCTTCATGCTAAACGACTCTTTTTGTTTTCACCGTAAGAATGTCTCGTCTGAATAAAACAATAAAATGTGTCTTCTTTGTGGGAGAATCGATATTTTTCATTCTTGCAGTTGGGGTGTTGGTTTTTTCATCCTTGATTCTGAGCGGTGACCTGAAACTCCTTCGATCGATTCAACTGGTTTTCTCATACAGTAAAGTACTACTTGTTGCATCCTTGGTCTGTATCTGTTGTATTTTTTGCGGATACGTTGGTGCAATAAATCAAACGAAGCGGAAGGGTTGTTTTTCAGGTAGAAGAATCTTGATGTTTCATAATATTCTCCTCGTTAGTGTGTGTATCATGGCGCTGAAATACAAGAAAGGCTTATCGAATCGATCCAATAGTATTCAAGTTGTTCAAAACAATCCATCCGAATCACGATATGATTCATTTGAGCAAAAAGTTGATGCGTTTTTCAATGATATGTACTTTTCGGGTCTTTGTGGTTTTGATGACGATTCTTTGGCTGAGGATCGAGGACTGATCTCAGGATTTATCGACAGCATTTGTCCTGAGACAATATCTGCTGAGATATGCTGCAGTAATGTGGAATGCAATCATGACGGATGTTGCTCAATAAGTGCAGAGCGTTGCAACAATCGAGAATCTTCATTTTGCCCGTACTATAATTGTCGTTTCGAAATTCTAAAGTTGATTCAAAATTACATTCAGCCTGGGATCTTGGGCTTGAAGTGCATCTCTATCCTTTCAATGATCATGCTCACACTGAATTGCTTGCTCATTTGTTTCAATCCACGAGACGATATTGAAGTGGAGCTGTTAAAGACTGGGGTCATGACTGAGGCTGACCTAGAGCAAATAAAAAGGCTGAAACGAGAGCGAAAATTCACGTACGATAAAGGTAATATTGATCTGGATGTTTTGCATTTCGACTCATCAATCAGTACTGAAGATGGGCTTGTGAGACGCGGTCGCAAACCCAAAAGCAGAATACATCCTGACATCAATTCAGTCTAACGATTTCTATCTCCTCTCTTCGATCATCAGTTCCATGTGCTTCAATGGGAGGTCATCTTGTACTACAAGGGAACGGGGGGAGGAAACGATCTTCATTTACACTTCAATCTTGGTAATGAAGGCAACATTTTGAAAGTGCATTTATGCCCTATTCTACCTCCTATCACAAACAAAAATTCCCATTACATGGTTATGTGTCTATATTATGAAGCCATCTGATAAACGTAAATCAACATAATCATATCATAATTTCATTTACTTTCTGGAAAGACTTGCAAGCACTTCAGCCCAAACGCCATCCATTTTCTGATTAGCATTAACTGTTCTTACAATTCCCTTAGGCTCGTAATGTTTCAGAATAGGAACGGTTTCTTCGTGGTAACCTTGTAATCTCTTAATCAATGCTGAAGAAGTATCATCTGGGCGCTGCATCAAAGGTTCCCCAGTTTCGTCATCAATCATGGTACTAGGAATCGGATTTCCATCATTTCCAAACTGCATCAACTTGGGAGGGGCAAATTTAACATGGTAACTCCTTCCACTAGCTTTGTGAATCCATCTTCCACAGATTCTCTCCTCCAATACCTCGTCAGGGACCTGTAATTCAACAACTTTAGTTACAGCTGATCCTTCCTCAGCCAACATTTTGTCCAAAGCTTCAGCCTGTACTTGGGTCCTTGGAAATCCATCCAAGATAAATCCAAATCTGCAGTCTTCTTCCTTAATTCTATCGCGAATGATTCCAACGACAATCTCGTCGCTGACGAGGCCTCCAGCTTTCATCACAGCCTGTGCTTTCTTTCCCACTTCCGTTTGAGCAGCTACAGCAGCACGAAGCATATCACCAGTAGATAGTTGAGGGATTCCAAGAAGATCTTCGATTTTTGGTCCATGAGTTCCTTTTCCTGCTCCTGGGGGACCAAACAAGATCTAAAGATTCAAGGTATATCGTTATTATATGTTTGTATTTTAGAAATGATGGATGTGCTTCTCATTCAGAAACTTACCATAATGTTTCTAGGCCAATAAGTAGCAAACTTATCCTCAACCTGCTTGATGGATTCTTCAATAACTTTAGCAGTTGAGGCATTATCACACTCGGTGTTGTTGTAGGCAACTCCGGCGATAGTGAGACCTCCAGCAGCAACCATGAAAGGCGCCGCACGACGCAAAAGCTCATTGTTGGATCGAACAGCCTTGGTAGACAAAAGGGCTGAACGGGAGGACGAGTTGAGACGGGTAGCAAAACGAGTAGCAGCGCGAGCAAAGATCATATTTCCAATCAGACACTATCGAGCAATAAGTTAAGGAGGATAGTGACGGTGAGAGCGATGGATTCATTCATTCGTTGGATTTTCCTTTTTCTTCATCTTCGTGTTTTTGGTCGCTGATCGTACTGCTAGCGAGGACCACAAAAGTATCCTTGTTGGTGGTTTGGGAGTAAAGGGTTTTGGAAAAAAAACTCTTGCAAAAAAAAATGACAAAAACAAAACTAAAAGTTGAAACAATATATCAAGACTTTGACATGAATTAGGTTTTGAAATGGAACATTCAATGTATCGTTCATTCAGTTGATATTTGTACACAAATTGTTGATTTATCAACACCGGTCCCCATGCGAAAAAAAACGTTCATCTTCCGTCTTTGGATCATGGTCCGAGTAGCTATCTACGTACATTGCCCAACGAATGGCTGACGACAGCAGGGACAATCTATAGATCTTCTTTTATTGATCCAAGTAATCATACAATCATGATGAAATATATGTGCACAAGCTTCATTGGAAGACCATACAATGCGTTCTCCAGATTGATAGCAAGATAGGCATATCGCGCAAGAAGATGTAACTGTCCGAAAAGACTCTTCTTTCTCATCACACAAGGTACGACCAGCACATGGTAGCTTAATTGTTGTTTCATTTTCTAAATGTGCTGGCTGATTATCTTGAATCAAATTTTCTGTATCAAGTTCCTACAAAGAAATAATTCGATATACATCGTAAATGAGAACAAAACAAAATCTCATAAGAATATGGCATCAATCAGGATTAGACAGTCTAATGAACTTACCATTTGATACTGATCTAAACGTTTCATGAGTTTCCTGATTGTTGACCGTGATTTTCGCTGTATTGATGTTCTTCTGATCTGCTCCTGTCCAGGGTACAAAAACAACTGATCATTAGAACTCAACATGGTAACTAACATGATAAAGCCTGGAATTATGACCAAAACAAAAAAGACAACTAGCCACAGCAGGACCGATCGAAGGTCGGATTGAAAAGTGTATACTTGGATTGTATTTGGATTGGCAACAGATAAGAAAGTGTTTACTCCAGGAACACTTGTCACATGAAAATGACGCCTTATGATTTCTTCTACATCCTTTGCATCAAGACCACTCAAATCATGTAGATTCTTTGATTTCACTTTATTTATAATGTGCATTAAAGAAAGATCAGTATCGCTCTGAGTCTCGATGGAAAACACATAATCGTATAGCACCATCATAAGTCTAACGATTGAGGCCAGCGGTGCTACAGTCATAATGAGCATCCATAGCAACATTATGATCTAATCAGTAAGTATTTCTGTGATATAGTTGGACCATTGAGAGACTGTAGTGTAGCTATAACTGCAGAATACAGAAAAGCTTTTTGTCTTCAAAAAGGTGAACGTAAAACAGACAAGGGGATATCTGCACATATTCAGTTTTTTAAGTAACTAAAACTGTTATATCGATTGATTCATTCGTCACACAAGATATCAAAGAATGGATGATGGATAAGATACAAAGTCAACAAGGCTATTGCAATAGCATGATAATTATATATTTTAAGCGACAAGTTCCTCTACACCATTGTTTTTCCAAACATATTTATCCCCTCTCTTTTCAACAGCTGCACATCCCTTGCATACGCGCCACAAAGCCTCGAAAATTGGAGTTGGCTCATACAAATAGAGCTCTGGAAAGTTCTTTGCGATAGCTTCGGTGGCTACCTGGGCTTTGTAGTGAGGAATAGAAGAATCAAAATGGTGGGCGACGTGTGTGCTACCAATCTTGTGGTGAAGGAAATCGATAAGTCCCCAAGGATCCATTTTGTCGTATGGTCTGTCGATAGTGTGAAGAGCTCCTCTAACGAAGTTGTGGTCTTCGTCCGTGAAGTGAGGAACATCAGTATCAGTATGTTGCAACCAAGTGTATAGGACTAACCAAGCATTGATAACCAAAAGTGGTCCGCCGTATAGAGCCATGACTTCTCCGAATCCTCTGGTGGCAGTCCAAGCCACAAGAGCGCCTACAACAGCTGCAATACCAATATCACTTTGATACACCTTTTCTTTCCAATTTCCTGGGAAAAGCTCTTTCTTGGGATTTGGTGGGGTTGTTAAGGGATTGGGATAAAAGTGATTTGTCATTCCACGGTCTGGTCCACCAGTAGCACCAAGCAATAGGTATCCAGGCCATCCAACACCCAGATGTAAAAATCCCTGGAGTGCTCCCCAAACCTTGATTCCAGTTTCATCTCCGAAGGTCTCCAACAACTTCTGACGAGTCTGATATGATCCAACTTCCGAAAGCTCCTCAGGAACATGCGTTTCTCCCAACTCCATATGATTAGTATATTGATGGTGTACCGCATGACTTCTTTGCCATGAGAAATAAGGAACAAGGAGAATAGAATGAAGAATGAAGCCGATTGCATCTTGAAGCTTTTTGTTTGGTGAAAAAGCTCCATGTCCACACTCATGTGCCAATACCCACAATCCCATGGCTACAGTTCCAGTCACGGCAGCATAAGCAGTCCAAATAGGAACAGTCCAAATACCATGTCCAATGACATCATTCATAGAAATACCTACAGCTGTACAAAGGGCAGTCCCAGCGAGAGATACACCAAGGTACCCTAGAGATTTCGCGGTCTCAGGGACAAAGCAATCTTCAGGGATGACACTGCGTACTTCTCCAGATTTCGGGAAATCTTCTGCTTTGAGCGAAAGTGCTTTACCTTTCAATCCCTAAAACAAACGAATAAAGAAAAGGAGGAGGGGATGTTGGTGTGAGAAGTTGTTCATAAAAATGATGAAACGTGGGATATGTTTTTAAACATTGTGGATCATGTAAATTGTATCCAATTATCTTGATCAAAAAGACTTACAGAAAAGACAATCCCATTCAAATCAATCATAGAACCCATGTTATCCTTCGTTGTGGTTTCCTCAACATCCATACCCAAGGCAGCGGGAGTTGTGGCTACCATATTGATTGGACCAGCATTGGCACGAGACAAGGTTGAAACAGGTGCGAATGCTTCAATAGAAGTGCTCCATGATGCTGCAAGGATATAAATAAGTGCAAGTTTGTGGTATGTCATGTTGAACGATGGTCTAAAAATGACTCCTTGAAGAAAGTATGTGCATTTCTGTCACAGAAAGAAAACTTGGTGGCGGACGACGAACGACGACGTTGGTTACGAATTTGGTTCAAGAGAAAGTGTCTTTGCGAAAAAAACGTCAGCGAGCAGCGCTGTCCTTCTACGTTGCAAAGTCCCTTCAGTGCCGACACGGATTGTTGGGTCATTTCTCTCCTCACACACCACGGCTACTACCAAAGTGAGTGATTGATATTCCTAGTAGACTACATACAAACATATATCGATTGTACCAAACAACCAACAAGATAAACAAATCATACGTTAGCACCAATGTCTTGCGATGTGGATTCTTATATTGAAACTTTAAAAGCGGGAGAATGTATATCCGAACTCAACATGAAGCGACTCTGTCTCTCCGTATCGGAACTTCTCATAGAAGAAAGCAATGTGCAACCAGTATGTTCACCCGTCACAATCGTCGGTGACATTCATGGTCAATTCTATGATCTTCTTAATCTTTTAAGTCCTGAAATTGGGGGATCTCCTCCTGACACGAGCTACATATTCATGGGAGATTTTGTTGACAGAGGTCATAACTCAGTAGAAACACTCAGTCTTTTACTATGTCTTAAGCTTAAATACCCAGGACATGTTACTTTATTACGTGGAAATCATGAAAGTAGACAAATAACACAAGTTTACGGTTTTTATGACGAATGCTTGAGAAAATATGGTAATGCAAGTGTATGGAGATACTGTACACAATGTTTTGACACGTTTACTCTCGCAGCTATAGTGGATTCCCAAGTCTTGTGTGTCCACGGTGGACTTAGTCCCGATGTTAGGACTCTTGATCAAATACGAGCGATTGATCGTCAGCAAGAAATTCCGCACGAAGGTGCGTTTTGTGATTTGGTTTGGAGTGATCCGGAAGATATTTCCGTGCCTTGGCAAATATCGCCCCGAGGTGCTGGGTTTCTCTTTGGTGCAAGAGTCACGGAAGAATTTAACTCTGTTAATAAACTGAGTTTGATTGCGAGGGCACATCAACTAGTTATGGAAGGGAAGAAATATCATTTTGATAACAGCCTTGTGACTGTGTGGAGTGCACCGAATTACTGCTATAGATGTGGAAATGTTGCAGCCATATTGACCATCGGAGGTGATGATCGAAGAGAGGAGGAAGAAGATCAATCGTTGCAAGAAACACATCAACATTATAAAGTTGAAGAGTATAAAAGTGATGGTAGTAAACTTACACCAGCTTTGAGACAGAGTTTCAAGTTCTTTCACGAGACAGAGCAATCTCAGCATGGTCCGAAGGGAGAAGAACGAGCACAACTTGTACCGTATTTTCTGTAAGATATAGATGTATATAAGTATTTGTGTGCATTCTTCAAGGAAGATGAGGCACTATCTTCAACCTATTATTATTGATAAAAAAGTATAGAACCGTCGGACTTTTTAGGATTGATTCATTTTACTAATTTAGTCACACGGACGGGTTTCAAGGAAAAAGGTCATTTTTTGACAGAGACTGAAGCACGAATAAAAATACTTGTAGCAGTTCACGTGGTAAATCGTGATGACATTAGTGAATCACAAAGAAGGAAGGTTTCAAATCCATTAAATTCTTTACAATCGTAACTATCAACCTCATTCTTCTGTAAAGGGTCCACAGTGCAACAACATACCATTCCAATCATAAAATGTCCTCGCCTACCATTATTCAGCATAAAAATGAGACTTTCACCGGGCGTTCCCAAATATCTATAGAACGACCATTGAAGAAGATTAGGTGTGGAGATGAAGGATGGATATCTTCCGTGGATGTCAACGACTTGCCCTCTTTACCTTATCTTCATGTTTTGATGAAGCCACACGCGACTGTTTCGGGAACTGACCCCATTACTTTATCTTCCAGAATCACCAACTATCTTTATTCCATATCTGCTGTAGGAAAATACGATGATGAGAAGGTATGTCTAGACTTTTGGGTTTCTTCACATAATAAGTATGCAACGACTTCAAAACTGACTTGACCATTGTATTCCAAATTATATATCCCAGATGAGTGCATTAATAAGAACCATTACTGACCTCAAATTCAGCATAAACATGTATAAAACTTGCTCAGGAGAAATATTAGTTGAAATAGCGCGCATCAGTGGGGATACAATTGAGTACCATTGCTTAGCCCAAGATATACTGAGAGTAGCCAAGGGTATGATGCCCCGTGGGAAGTCTGCTTCATCGAATTGTTTTAAGAGTCGAGTTGCTGACATTAAATTACTGAGCTCTTCTATTGAGTTTGAATCTAACTCAAAAATAGAACCAATCGACACGCTGTGTATAAGTAACATGGAACGAATTCTTACTCTGATTACGAAGGACCGATTTGATGCCGTAACTTTAGGTTTGGAAAGCCTTGAAATCATGACCAATGAGACGAGTACACGACCAGAGTACAGAATCCAAGCATCTCGAGCTGTTTTATTTGATGGTCCTTTCCAAGGGATAAAAGACTTCTTTTTCACTCGTATATTAGATACGGACAAGTACGATGACGGGGATGATGAAGAAGATGCTCGTGAACTTCGAATGATTTTGAAAATCTTGAGCAATGTATTAAAAAATTGTAAAGAGGATGAAAGGTTGATCAATCATGACACCTACTACCTTTTCGAAGGACTTGTGCGCTTAATGCAGCACGAAGAGGATCCTCATAACATCTACCACGCAGCTGTCGCTATTGAAATATTGTTGAGCTCGTCTGATGAGTTTGTGTCTCTTGGAAATGAATTAGGTCTTTCAAAATTAGTGAAACGATGCGATTTTGGAGATTTATTGATAGCAGAAGATGTAGTTCAGTCGATTTCATCTTTCTTCGTTGATGCTAATTGATATGTAATTTGTGCAATAGATGTTTAACCTAAGTCTTAAACAAGATATAACGCCCAGAAGCAATTTTGTTCTCGTTCTCATTTCTGGACTAAAGCGAACCGAAGCAGAAATCATACGATCACAAAAAAATTCACCAAATGAACCTGATATATTTTTCGTTGGCTATCTTTTTTATGTCTGGTGCAGACGGGTTCATTCCTCGTATGCATCTAACCCCCTGCGATGCTAGTAACGTAGTGCTACTCAGTCTCTGTAAGAAAAATGACTCAGTCGATCCTCTGATCTCCGTATCAGGAAGCAATCCCAAACCCCATTCAATTCATGCACTCCATAACCCAGTTCTTGATCAAGCTATCACTAATGCGAATTTAATGTCCAAAACCTTTGGTGTCTCAAGTAGGGAGGCAAGGTTGGCTTGGGAAAAGGTTGAAGATATTGCTGCCTCTGATATGCCTGATGCAATGAAAGACGCCATCGATCAAGGTGATGAGTTCCTAGTAAAAATATTAGAGGCCCATAAAGCCATGGATGATTTGAACTCTGAGATCGAATAAATTGAAGAGCTCATAATATAGGATTCTTGATCTAATACAATATATTCATTTCTGAAGTCATAAAGTGGCACAAAAAGCATCAATTTTAAAGCAGTCTTTCGACATTACAATCTTCCCAGCGCCAAAAACTTCGCTCTTATGACACAGCTACAAACATTATCACACCATCTACCCTTTTTCCCTTCTCAAAATTGCTCGGTTCAAGTAGTTACTTTGATAACCAGTAGTAGTAATTGCTGTTGTGATTTTGTTTTTGTTGTTTCTAAAAGTACTATGTTGCTCTTTTGTAGGGCAATTCCGGTATGGTTTTTCTGGACCATCCAAATAGTTTTTCGCTCACAAATCAATAATCAAATCTGATATCTGTCTAAACGAAACCCATTTTGGTTTTATTACCTTTTGTCGTCTACTCCATGACAGCAGCACCCGATTCTTTGAATAACAGAGGAATTGATCCTTTCTTAAGATCTCAATCAGATGTAGTGCTTGAAGGAGAGTTTGTCCTCCTAAAGTTCTCGGATAATAGACAAATTTTTGCTGAGGCATTGACGAATTGGAGAGGATCTAAAGCTCCTCCTTTAAAAATAAATAAGCGTACGTATAACACTGATGTGCTGGTTGGAATACCTTATGGGACAGTTTTGGAGTTAGACCACAAAAGAGGGCTAGTACCGCTTCCAGATGGGGAAGACCTTATGCCTGATCACGATGAGCTTCTTATTGATCATCAGGATCATGAAACCACACCATCAACTTCTCATTCCAACGAAACAGATAATAGACACTTATTAGATGACAATAAATCTCAAGGGATTACAATGGACCAGCTAGATCAAATGAAGAGCGATCCGTCTGTGTCGGGTGCTCATATCGTAGAGAAAATCATTCAAAATTCGTCTACATTTGCTTCAAAGACAACCTTCTCCAAAGCTAAGTATATCAAACGAAAGCAAATGAAATATCAACCTAGATGTAGAGTTGTTAGATGTACATCAAGTAATATTTGTCAAGCGATGTACGCCAAAGATCCGAGAAGGATAATGAATTTGAGAGAGGACAGCTTGGCCCAGATTCTTAGCTTCGCGAACATATCTGCCGGCTCAAAGACTTTAGTGTTTGATACATGCATGGGACTTGTGACTGGAGCATGCGCCCAACGTATGGGTGGATATGGAAACATTTTTGCTTTATTTACAGGTCAGGCGCCTTATTACGTTGATTTTCTTGGTCGCTTTAATCTATCATTTGTGGAACACTCATCAGTAAAATGGGTTCACTCTGGCCAGTTATTTCACGATGATGAGAATCCTATTGAAATGCTGGAGGGAGAAGATCTAGAGCTGAAAGAAAGGAACAAATTGAAGTGGCCATGCCATTTGCAAGATCATACAAAGGAATATCTTATTCCTATGAATGATAAGGATCGACTTAAGTTCTTATCGAAACGCTGTGGAAGATTCTCTAGAAAACTCACCCGTCCAACTCCAGATGAAGTTTTTGGGATGTTGAAGGAAGATAAAAAATGTGATTCCTTAATTCTTGCTTGTAACTACGACCCAACAGAAACTCTTCTGAATCTTCTCCCTTACCTTGAAGCGTCATGCCCATTTGTGGTCTTTTTCGATTACATGGAACCCTTGATGCAGTGTTTTCAAGAGTTACAGAAACAAAAGCTTGCAATTAATCTGCGATTAAGCGACACGTGGATGAGAGAATATCAGGTTTTACCCAATAGGACACACCCTCAAATGACCATGTCCCAGAACGGAGGCTTCATCCTTTCAGGTATAAAACTGTGCCCTATAAATGGAAAGAACGATTTAAAATTAGACCAAGAGGAGATTAACGAAATCAAAGCAGAATATGGCGGAGTCAGAGGAAAGAAAAGAAGCAAGGTGGATATAAATAATCTCGCCCCGAGTGGAGGAAGAATTCCCAGAGGCAAGAAACAAAAGAAATAAAATAATAACGCTATAAGTATGGAAACTTTGTGGAAAACTTCTGTAGACTTTGAACCGAATCATGATGATACATTCATTTTATTGTATTTACCTCCAATTAAACCACTGTGTTACTGAATCATATTCTTTGCAAGAATATTCAGTGACTCCGTACTAGAGTATTCCCATTTTCTTCTTATTTATAAATCTAATAAATTTAGAGGTCATCATCATCATCCTCAGGCAAAGGCTGAGCAGCGGCCTGTGCAAGTTCAGCCTCAGCAGCGGCGGCGGCGGCCGCGTCGATTTCAAACTCAGGAGGCTGAAGAGCAGGACTCTCAACAAATGAAAGCTGGTTGTCTCCACTCAACTTCCTTGCCAGCCATAGGAAGGGCTTCTCAAAGTTGTAATTACTCTTGGCAGAAATATCATAGTACTGAAGGTTCTTTTTGCGGTGGAAGGTGATTTGCTTAGCCTTGACTTTACGATCTTTGATCTCTACCTTGTTACCGGTCAATACGATAGGAATGTTTTCACAGACACGGGTAAGATCACGATGCCAGTTGGGAACATTCTTGTAGGTGATACGAGAGGTAACATCGAACATGATGATTGCACACTGTCCTTGGATGTAGTATCCATCACGAAGTCCTCCGAACTTTTCTTGTCCGGCGGTATCCCAAACATTGAACTTGATGGGTCCACGGTTGGTGTGGAAAACGAGGGGGTGGACCTCTACTCCCAAGGTAGCAACATACTTCTTTTCGAACTCTCCCGTAAGATGGCGCTTAACAAAGGTTGTTTTTCCGACTCCACCGTCACCAACGAGAATGAGCTTAAATTCAGGAATTTCTTGAGCCTGTATGGTATGTGAAGAAAAAAGATGAGAAACACTAATCAGAATGAAATTGATTTCGAAACAAAAGGCAACTACTTTGATATCCAGGAACACCGAAGTTATCGATTATACAAAGTATCAAACGTCCTTTGATTCAAGTTATTCATGGAAATCATGCATGGAACTCGATCAAATACGGTTGCTCTAGTTTTGATTGCAACTCTCGAGCCCATGACGCAACATGTGTACCGAGTCACACTATGAAAAATGACATGACACCCAACACCTAGGAAAAACGACCTCAAGGACTATATTTCAAATCAATTCTCCGGGGTGGGATTTATGACAGTGTCAAAATGTCTCGGTACATTTTTTAAGTAAAAGGATGGCCATCCGAAGCCGAAGGGTCTACGCTTCAGCGCTAGATATCTCCTTTGACTTTCTCCATCCAGTTGAGTGAACTCTTATAATTTTGCACGCTGATATTAATATGCATATTTCAGAACGCACCATGTTATTGAATGTGTCTACTTCGAACTATGTGTTGGATTAGCTCTATGGTGTACGCTTTTCGTGTTCAGTATTTTTTGTTTGGCTCCAAACCGTTTTTTCTCTGAAGGAAAGAAAAGGGAAGAAAAGAGGAGATTTACCCTAACCCTAAGTAACCCTCTACTTTAGTAAGTACGTAAGTATAAAGGAAAAATCGTTCATTTGCCCAAAGGTATCATTTGCAAGATCTTCATGTATGAATATTAAAACATGATATTTCATTTGAAACTACACATTAGAATACAGAATGAGAATCTTAAAATCTCAGAGTCATAATGCCAAGAGAGAACCTGTTGGAGAAAAGTTCAGCTGTCATGTCATGTTTCTCTAGCGATTTGCAATGCTATGGTACATCTTTTTGAACATTTATTCATAAATATTGATATAACGTTAATAAAAAATTATATTTAAGTTGTATACTGCATTCGTTGTAATTACACTCAATAAAGCAACAGGAAACTTCAATCGCTGTATTGCTCCGTCCTATCTTGCCTTCGATAGCGTTGGGACTCCATCTCGATTATGATGAATCAGTACGCTAATATCCTCGTAATGTCGTCATTCTGACTTGAATCGAAAAAGGTTAAGTGTTGCAGTTTATCGAAGGAGTGTAGGTCTATCCTTTGTCGATCCTTTGATCGAAAATCAGTCTGCGTCATCTCACCATACATCAGCAAAATGGTCCAGGATGGTACTCGAC
>Ga0213868_10001466_pt1 | contig 22780 bp, 17 predicted proteins | sample PICome_9_FD_160087 | JGI IMG/M metagenome (GOLD analysis project Ga0213868, IMG submission 160087) | Coastal seawater microbial communities near Pivers Island, North Carolina, United States - PICO127 | ecosystem: Environmental > Aquatic > Marine > Coastal | place: USA: North Carolina... | reverse complement strand
GCCTGCACCGCGAACCAGAACAGCATCTCCAGATCCAGCGGCCCCCAGGACCGCAGCACAAAACCCGCATGCCCCATAGGCGCATCGCCCGACACCACGAACATGCCGATCAGGCCAAACACCCCCAGCATCGCAAAGAAACCTGCCGTCAGGGTCAGCGTGCTTTCGCCCTCGCACCAGGCCCGCGTGGCCACGGCCCCGATCGCATAAAGCAGCCCGGCACAGATCGGCAGGAACGCCACCGGGTCCAGCGCCGCAGGATCGGGCCGGATCACCATCAACGCCCCGACAAATCCCGCACCAACCGCGCCCCAGCGAAACAGCCCCACGGTCTTGCCCTGAAACAGGATTGAAATCAGCACAACGAACAGGGGGGCCGTAAACAGCCCCGCCACGACAACCCCGATGGGCAACACGGACAGACAGCCAAAATAGATCAGCATGGCACCCGCCTGGAAAAAGCTGCGCCCCAGAACCGCCAAGGGGCGTTTGGCCCGAAAACTGCCATAGCCCAGGCCCACGATGGCAAAAAGCACCGCGAAAGCCATGATCGACCGGAAAAAGTGAAACTGCCAGAGCGATCCGCGCTCTGAAATGAAGGGGACGAAGTTATCCGTCAGCCCCAGCGCGGCCATGCCCGCCAGAACGGATGCCGCCGCGATGCCCGGTTTTATGCTCTCATTGTTCACGTCTGCGCCCCATATTATGAAAATCACCCTTCCAAAGACGCCGCCGCACCGCAATACTCAACCGTCAAAGTGACATCTATTTGCGGAGGATGCGACATGGGATGGATGGCCGACGAAACGGGTCTGGATAAATGCACGGCCAATTATGTGCCGCTGACACCTCTGTCACATCTGCGCCGCGCGGCATCGGTCTTTGCCGGGCACACGGCGGTGATCTACGGCAGTCACAGGGTGACATATGCGCAATATCACGCGCGCTGCACCCGCCTTGCCTCGGCACTTGCCGCGATGGGCGTGGCCCCGGGGGATGTGGTCGCAACCCTGATCCCAAACCTGCCCGCCCAGGCAGAGGCGCATTTTGGCGTGCCCGCCTGCGGGGCGGTTCTGAACACGATCAACACCCGTCTGGATGTCGGCACCGTCGCCTATATCTTTGAGCACGGCGGGGCCAAGGTTGTGCTGGTCGATACTGAATTCGTCGCATTGGCCGAAGCGGCCTGCGCCGCCATGGAACACACCGGCCCCGCCATTGTCGAAATCCCCGATCCCGGCGCAGGCCATCCCGCCACCGGCCGCCACCCCACCTATGAGGACCTGCTGGCAGGTGCCGACGAAAGCTTTGACTGGCTGATGCCCCAGGACGAATGGGAAAGCCTGGCGCTCAACTATACTTCCGGCACCACCGGACGGCCCAAGGGCGTGGTCTATCACCACCGGGGGGCCTATCTGATGACGATGGGCACGGTCATTTCCTGGCGGATGGTGCTGCATCCGGTGTTCATGCAGATCGTGCCCCTGTTTCACTGCAACGGCTGGAACCACACATGGATGATGCCGCTGATCGGCGGCACGCTGGTGTGCTGCCGCGACATCACGGCCCCCAATATCTACAACGCCATCGCAGATCAGGGCGTGACCCATTTCGGCGGTGCCCCCATCGTGCTGAACATGCTGGTCAACGCCCCCGCAGATGAACGCAGGCCCTTTGATCATACGGTCGAGGTGTTCACCGCCGGTGCGCCCCCCGCCCCTGCCACCCTGGCCAAGATCGAACAACTGGGGTTCAACGTCACGCAGGTCTACGGGCTGACAGAGACCTACGGCCATGTCACCGAATGTCTGTGGAATGCATCGGACTGGGACGCGCTGGATACGGCGGCACGGGCCGCGATCAAGGCCCGTCAGGGCGTCGCCATGCCGATGATGGAAGATATCACCGTCACCGACCCCCAGATGCAGCAGGTCACCATGGACGCAGCCACCCAGGGCGAAATCATGATCCGCGGCAATTCGGTGATGAAAGGTTATTTCAAGAACCCCGCCGCCACCCAAGAGGCCTTTGCGGGGGGCTATTTCCATTCTGGCGATCTGGCCGTGCAGCACCCTGACGGCTATATCCAGATCGCCGACCGCGCCAAGGACATCATCATCTCGGGGGGTGAAAACATCTCAAGCGTTGAGATCGAAGGCGTGCTGATGGGGCACCCGGATGTGAACCTTGCCGCCGTCGTGGCCAAACCGGACGATAAATGGGGCGAAGTGCCCTGCGCCTTTGTCGAACTCAAACCCGGTGCCGCCGAAGACGCAGCCGCCCTGATCGCCTTTACCCGTCAGACGCTGGCAGGGTTCAAAGCGCCCAAACATGTGGTTTTCGTGGAATTGCCCAAGACCTCGACCGGCAAGATCCAGAAATTCGAACTGCGCAAGATGGCAGCGGTCCTGTGATCAGCGCAGGTCTTTTTCATAACGCCATATGGTGACAATCTGCGGGCCGGCGGCAGTTTCCGCCTCATAGGACTGCGTCCCCCGGCGCTGCCAGCCGGCCTTTTCATAAAACCGCGCCGCCCTGGCATTGCCTTCAGAACAGGCCAGCCACGCCAGTTTCCCGGCCAAAGCCGCCTCTGCCTGTGCCATCAGGGCTGCGGCCACGCCCTGCCCCTGGAATGCGGCAGCCACGTAGAACTGATACACCTCATCCCCCTCCAGCATATAAAATCCGGCAATCTGGCCATCGCGGCGCAGCACATGGGTTTGCGGCAAATGACGGCGGCTGCGCTCCTGAAATTCGCTGAAAACCCGCGTGGCCACCAAAGCGGCAGGCGCAAAATCCCCATGCCCCTGATGCCAGCCCTTGTGCCATAGCGCCGCAATGGCCTCGATGTCCGCTTCGCTTGCCGGTTCTGTCTGCATCATGGGTCCTCTTGCCTTATGGGCCATTGCCCCGACAGGGTTGAGTGATAAACTAGCCGCAAAACAGCAGACAGGCCAGCACACCCCATGACCGCGCTCAAGAAATACGCCCGGATCGAGGCGACGGCCCTATGGCGCGCGACGCCAGACGACCAAAGGCGCGACGTCATCGTATCCATCGGTGATGCAACACTGGTGATCAGTGACCTCAAGGACCAGCCCCTGGCCCATTGGTCGCTCGCGGCTGTTGAACGTGCCAATCCCGGCAAGATGCCCGCGATCTTTCACCCCGATGGCGACCCCGGTGAAACCATTGAACTGCCCGCCAATGAACCAGAGATGATAGAGGCCATCGAGACCCTGCGCATCGCCATCGAAAAATCCCGGCCCCGCCCGGGCCGCCTGCGCCTTTTCGGCATGTCCCTGTCGGTACTCGTGGTGGGATGGCTCGCTGTTTTCTGGCTGCCCGGTGCGCTACAGGATCACACATTGACGGTTGTCCCCCAGGCCAAACGCGACGCGATCGGCAATGCCTTGCTGGAACGGATCGAACGGGTCTCTGGCCCGGTCTGCCGCGATGCGGCGGGGCTGACCGCGCTGGCGCTGCTGTCATCGCGCCTGCAATCAGGCCCGCTGGCGATCTTGCCCGACATGACCGTACCCAGCCTGCATCTGCCCGGCGGTCTGATCGTGCTTGACCGCAGCGTGATCGAGGATTTCGAAGAACCCGATATCGCCGCAGGCTACGTGGTCACCGAACAGACCCGCCGCGACGCCTCCGATCCGCTGCGTGATCTGTTGCAGGTGGTCAGCCTGCGTGAAAACTTCCGACTGCTCACCACCGGCGAATTGTCCCCCGACGCGCTGGACAATTATGCGCAACACCTGATGACCACCCCCGCCATGGCCCCCGATCTTGGGGCCCAGATTGCCCGCTTTGCCGCCATCTCCCTGCGCAGCACGCCCTATGCCTATGCCTCTGACATCACCGGCGAAACGACACTGGCGCTGATCGAAGGCGATCCGATGAACGGCAAACTGACAGAACCCCTGCTCTCGGATGCCAACTGGTTGCGGCTTCAGGCGATCTGCGGCGGCTAGACCATGCTGGATACCTGCACAAGGATCGCGCTGTCCCCCCTGCTGACCTATCAAGCACTACGCGTGCGCCGCACCGCCCAAAGCCTGCCCGAAGCCAGGGGGCCCCGCAGCGGCACCTTCGGCACCGGACCCGCCCTGCGGCTTGCCATCATCGGCGACAGCTCTGCGGCGGGTGTGGGCGTCGATCACCAGTCGCAGGCCCTTGCCGGCCAATTGACAGATCTGCTCGGCGTGCAGTTCGACGTCAGCTGGCATCTGGACGCCCTCACCGGCGCAACCACGCGCAGCACCCTGCACCGCCTGGCACAGGCCCAGCCCAAACCACTGGACGTGATCGTGACCGCCCTTGGCACCAATGATGTGACCCGCCTGATCCCGGCGCGCCTGTGGCGGCACCAACACCGCGCCCTGCTCGACCGGTTGCGTGATCTGTACCAGCCAAGGCACATCTATCTGGCAGGCTTTCCCCCGATAGACCGCTTTCCGCTGCTGCCCGAACCGCTGCGCTGGACCCTTGGCCGCCACGCCCGCAAGCTCGAATCCCAGCTGCTGGCCGATGTCCACGGCCGCTGCGACATCACCTATGTTCCCTTTGATCTGGACCCTGACCCGGCCCTCATGGCCCCGGACGGCTTTCACCCCTCCGCCCGGCTGTACCACCTCTGGGCCAAAGAAATGGCCAGCCGGATCATCTCCGACTGGCCATCCTATCCGTCATAAGATCACGCTTTAGCGTGCAAAGGCATCCCGGTATCCGGCACCGCGCAGCCGGTTCATGGCGTCCTGCATGGCCTGCGCCCCGCCAAAGGGTCCGGCCTGAACGCTCATATAGCGCTGGCCCGATTTGCGATGCGTCCCGATCCGCGCAGGCATGCCCATCCGGGCGATGTTCTGCGCGGCGCGCTGCGCGTTGCCCGCATCACGAAAAGTACCGATCTGAACATAACGTTTGCCTGAATACGCAGCCTCTGGTGCCGCGATCTGCTGCGGTACCGACCGGCTGGAATAGACGGGCGCGCGCACCAGCGGTGCGGCACCTGCGTTGCGCCTGATCCGCTTTACCGTCTGCCCGCCACGCTGCATCAAGGTGACCTCACCCAATTCGCGCTGCTGTTGCGTGACGTCCGTATAGGGATAGACCAGCGGCACAGAGGCCGTCACATCGCGACCTGAGCGCGGATCAACCAGACGCCGCGGCAGCGTCTGCGTCCAGACCAAACTCATCTGCGCCCGACCCGCCAATGTCTGTTCCGCCCGCTTTGGGTTCAGCCTGTCATCTTCCCAAACCGCCCGGTACCCCTCGGGGATGGATACGACATCCGGCGTGCGGCGGTTCTCTGCCACATGTTTGGGCACGATCCGCGTGGTCGAAGAAACCCCGTTGCCATAGCCGGCACCAGATCCTGCATAGGGCTGAACGGCCGTCCCCTGACCATAAACGGTCCCTGTAGGGACCGGCGCATAAGCCGCAACCTGCGACGACCCGACAATCGGCGCGGCCTGCGGACCACAGCGCACACCTGAGCCGCGCAAATATTGCTGCGAAATGGCAGAAGCACCGGCGCAGGCGATGGCACCCTGACCGGGCACAGCAGTGCTGCGCACCTGGATAGAAGGCGCAACCATGGTGGGTTTGATGATCACGGGCTGGGGGGCCGTCTGACGCACGACCACTGGTGCCGCCGCACGGCGGGGCGCTGCAACAGAAGCTGTGCGCTGCGGCGCAGGTGCCGCCGCAGGGGCCGTGTCCAATGTGATCTGCACCGGCGCAGCCCCCGTGCCCGCGGCAGGGGCCGACGCGGCCATCAGTTCGGTATTGGTCGGCCTGAACCCGCAAACGGTCTTTCTGTCGCGCGACACGCGCGGCACCCAGGACACATTGCCGTCAATGCCCGCACGGATGAACACGCAGCCCTTGCTGTCCACATATTGCTTGCCCTTGAAAGAAGCTGCCGGAAACTCTGCCGGCTGCTGCTCTCGAATTTGCGCCTGCGCGACGCCCGGCGCAAAAGCGAGCCCGAACCCACCCGCAACAGCCAACATGGCTAGTATTCTTGAAACTTTCATCTCATGCCCCCACACAACATGTAGCCCAAGATGCCTCAGACAGCACAACAAGTCTAGCGCTCACAGCGCCGATCCGGGCTCTTTCAGCGGTTTATTTCGTTCCAAACATCCGGTCCCCGGCATCACCCAGCCCGGGCACGATATATCCATGCTCGTTCAGCGCCTCATCCACGGCCGCCGTGATGATCGGCACGTCAGGATGGGCATCCTTCATCCGCGCGATCCCCTCGGGTGCCGCCAGCAGACACAGGAACCGAATGTTGGTGGCTCCCGCTTCCTTCAACAGATCAATCGCCGCCACCGACGAATTGCCCGTGGCCAGCATCGGATCCACGGCGATGACCACCCGGTCCTCCAGCGCCTCGGGCACCTTGAAATAATATTGCACGGGCCTCAGCGTCGCCTCATCCCGGTACAACCCGATGAAACCAACCCGCGCCGAAGGGATCAACTCCAATACCCCGTCCAGCAAACCGTTGCCCGCCCGCAGGATAGAGATCAACGCCAGTTTCTTGCCCGCCAGCGTCGGCGCATCCATCTGCTGCATCGGCGTCTCGATCCGCTTGGTGGTCATCGGCAAACCGCGCGTGACCTCATAAGCCAAAAGCTGCGAAATCTCGCGCAACAACTGCCGGAACACCGCCGTCGGCGTGTCCTTGTCGCGCATGATGGTCAGCTTGTGCTGCACAAGAGGGTGATCGACGCGTGTCAAATGGTCATCGGATTGGGTCATGGCAGCAGCTCCTGTATTTCTCATTTCTTGTCGCGCGAAACGCGCCCTACCGCAAGCGGCCCTCTCCTCTTTTTGGCCCAAAGCACCTCGGGGGAGACGGCCCAAGGGGCCGGCGGGGGCAGCGCCCCCTGCGCCCGTTCACCCGCGCGACACGCCCAGATGCCGCGCCACCAGGGCCGCCACATCCGTGAAACCGATCTGCCCCATCGGCCCTGTCCGCCTGCCCGCCACCAGCACGGGCACCTGCTCGCGGGTGTGATCCGTACCCCGCCAGGTTGGATCATTGCCATGATCCGCCGTCAGCACCATCATGTCACCGGGCCGCAGCGCGGCAATGATCGGGCCAATCGCCCGGTCAAACCACTCCAGCGCCCGCGCATAGCCTGCCACATCGCGACGATGGCCGTACAGACTGTCAAACTCCACGAAATTCGCAAAAACCAATGCCCCCTCTTCGGCCTCGGCCACCAGCTCACCCAGGTGCCGCATCAGCGTCGCATCATCGCCCTTGCGCAGCTCATCAATTCCCTGCATCGAAAAGATATCCCCAATCTTTCCAACTGCATACACCCTTTGCCCCGCGTCCTGCACCCAATTGGTCAAAACCGGGGCCGGTGGCATGATCGCAAAGTCGCGCCGATGGGCGGTGCGTGTGAAACCCGATGTGGCATCCCCCACAAAGGGGCGCGCAATCACCCGGCCCACCTTCATCTCATGCAGGCGCGGGGCCACCGCCTCGCATAGCGCCAGCAGCCGCTCCAGACCAAAGCTCTGCTCATGCGCCGCGATCTGAAACACGCTGTCGGCGGAGGTATAGCAAATCGGCCAGCCAGTCTGCATGTGCCGCGCCCCCAATTCCGCAAGGATCGCCGTGCCCGAGGCATGACAATCGCCCAGGATGCCCGGGGTGCCCGCCGCATCTGCCACGAATTTCGACAGCTCCGGCGGAAAGGCAGGCCGCGCATCGGGGAAATAATGCCACTCCCACGGCACTGGCAAACCGGCCAGTTCCCAATGCCCCGACGGCGTATCCTTGCCCCGCGAGGTTTCGCATGCGGCCCCGAATGAGGCCGTGGATGACACTGCACTGCCCGCGTCCAGGCCCGCCACCTCCAGCCCGCTGGCCAGTTTCAGCGCGGCACCCAGCCCCAGGGCCTCCAGCTGCGGCAGATGCAAGGGGCCGCGGCGGCCCGTGTCGCATTGCCCCTGCGCGCAGGCCTGCGCAATATGGCCCAGCGTATTGGCCCCGGTATCAGGCAGCGTGCCGTTAAAGAACTGATCCGCATCCGGTGCCCCGCCGATACCCACGGAATCCATGACAACCAGAAAGGCACGCGCCATCAGCCCACCCGCTCGGCGATCAGGTCAGGCACGCGCGGCCGCGACCCGCTCAGCGTGATCGCCGCCAAAACCGCGCGCACAGCCTGCTCTGCCTGATCGGACCGCGCCGCATGCACCACGCCAAGCGTTTGCCCCTTGGACACTTTGACACCCAGACGCACGACATCTGACAGCCCCACAGCCGGGTTTACCAGATCACGTTCCACCACCCGGCCACCGCCCAGCCCCACAACCGCAAGGCCCAGCGCCTCACCGTCAATCTTGGCGACATATCCGCTCTGCGGCGCGGAAACCTCGCGGATCACCGTCGCTTCGGGCAGGAAACGCGCCCAGTTCTCCACAAACCCCACAGGACCGCCCAGCGCAGACAGCATCCGGCCCAGCCGCTCGGCCGCATAACCCTTGCGGATCGCGTGAACGATGGCATCGGCCCCCTCCTGAACATCGCGCGCCAGCCCGGAATTGGCCAGCAACACCCCGCCAAGGGCCGCCGCCACATCGACGATCGGCCCGCGCCCCTTGCCCGTCAGAATGCGCATGACCTCCGCCACCTCCAGCGCATTGCCAAGGCTGGGCACCAAAGGCTGGCTCATATCGCTGATCACCGCCGTGGTCCGGCATTTCGCGGCATTCGCCGTCTTGGTCAGCGCCTCGGCCAGGGCCTGCCCCTCCTTGAGGGTTTTCATAAAGGCACCGCTGCCGATCTTGACGTCCAGCACCAGACCATCAAGCCCCGCCGCCAGTTTCTTGGACAGGATCGACGCGGTGATCAGGTCCAGTGAATCCACCGTAGACGACACATCGCGCACGGCATAAAGCCGGCGATCCGCAGGCGCGATATCGGCCGTGGCCCCCACGATGGCACAGCCCACCTGCGTCACGATCCCCTTGAAACGGGCCTCCGACAGCTGCGTCGATACGCCCGGAATCGCCTCCAGCTTGTCCAGCGTCCCGCCGGTATGACCCAGCCCACGGCCCGAAATCATCGGCACATAGGCCCCGCAAGCGGCAAGCGCGGGGGCCAGCACGAGGCTCACGCAATCGCCCACACCGCCTGTCGAATGTTTGTCCAGAACCGGACCATCCAACTGCCACGAAAGCACCCGCCCCGAATCCCGCATCGCCAGCGTCAGGGCCACCCGGCCCACATCACTCAGCCCGTTCAGACAGACCCCCATGGCAAAGGCACCCGCCTGCGCATCACTGACCGACCCATCGGCCAGCGCCTGCGCCATCCAGGTCAATTCCTCCCGCGTTGGGGTCTTGCGATGCCGCAGCTTTGCCAGAATGGCGCGGGCGTTCATCTGCTACCCCTCCAGAAAGGCCGCATCAAAGGCCCCCGGCAACAGCTCTGCCAAGGTCGTATGCTGCTCTGTTCCTGCTGTCGTGGCCAGCGTCACCGGCACATCACCTTTGCCAAATTCGGCCAGTTTCTGACGGCACCCGCCACAGGGCGGCACCGGAACCGCGCTGCCCGCGATCACATAGGCCTCGATCAGCGCCGTCTCACCGGCCGCAACCATGGCCGCAATGGCCCCCGCCTCGGCACAGGTCCCTTCGGGATAGGCTGCGTTTTCCACGTTGCATCCCGTGTATATCGCGCCAGAGGCCCCCCGAATGGCAGCCCCCACCTTGAATTTCGAATAGGGCGCATAGGCGCGTTCGCGCACAGATGCTGCCGGCTGTCTTAGATCACTGCTCATCAGGCCCCCTTGGATAAGAAACTATAGGAAATGGAAACGAAAGATTCGAGTGGCAAAAAGCGCCTTGCCTTCCCCGCGCGACATTTTCCCCCTATCCTGATCGGTACCGCCACTCCGCAAGACTTGGAACGGGGCCCGTAACAGATGCCCTTGGCGATCCATAATAAGTAGTTTAGTGCTAAACTATATTTCTCAGGGAGCCTCACCACATGTCCGACAAGCCTAATCTGCGACAGGCAGCACTTGATTATCACGCTTTCCCAAAACCCGGAAAGCTTGAGATCCGCGCGACCAAACCGCTGGCGAACGGGCGCGACCTTGCCCGTGCATATTCACCGGGCGTGGCCGAGGCTTGCCTTGAAATCAAGGCTGATCCGACCACAGCCGCGCTCTATACGACACGCTCCAACCTGGTTGGCGTGGTGACCAATGGCACTGCGGTGCTGGGGCTGGGCAACATCGGCGCGCTGGCCTCAAAACCGGTGATGGAGGGCAAGGCCGTTTTGTTCAAGAAATTCGCGAACATCGACTGCTTTGACATCGAACTGGATGAACCCGACCCTGAAAAACTGGCAGATATCGTCTGCGCGCTGGCTCCGACCTTTGGGGCCATCAACCTCGAAGACATCAAGGCACCCGATTGTTTTACCGTTGAACGAATTTGTCGCGAGCGGATGAACATCCCCGTCTTTCACGACGACCAGCATGGCACGGCCATCGTTGTGGGCGCTGCGGTCACCAATGCCCTGTATGTAACCGGCAAGGCATTTCAGGACATCAAGATCGTCTCGACCGGCGGCGGTGCTGCGGGCATTGCCTGCCTGAACATGTTGCTCAAACTGGGGGTCAGACGGGAAAACGTCTGGCTGTGCGACATCCACGGGCTGGTCCATGAGGGCCGCGAGGTCGATATGAACCCGATCAAATCGGAATATGCCCAGAAAACCGATCTGCGCACGCTGGATGACGTGATCCCTGACGCGGATCTGTTTCTTGGCCTGTCAGGCCCCGGTGTGCTGACCCCTGAAATGGTCGCCAAGATGGCCCCCCGCCCGATCATCTTTGCCCTTGCGAACCCAACGCCCGAAATCCTGCCCGATCTGGCCCGCGCAGTGGCCCCCGATGCCATTATCGCGACCGGGCGGTCAGATTTTCCCAATCAGGTCAACAATGTACTGTGTTTCCCCTTTATCTTCCGGGGCGCGCTTGATGTCGGGGCGACGACGATCAACGATGAAATGAAACTGGCCTGTATCGAAGGTATTGCCGCGCTGGCCCGCGCCACCACCTCGGCCGAGGCCGCAGCCGCCTATCAGGGCGAAGAGATGACCTTTGGTCCCGACTACCTGATCCCCAAACCCTTCGATCCACGCCTGATCGGCGTTGTATCCTCTGCTGTGGCGCAGGCCGCGATGGAAACCGGCGTGGCAACCCGCCCCCTTGATGATCTTGAGGCTTACAAGGCCAAGCTCGATGGGTCGGTGTTCAAATCGGCCATGGTCATGCGGCCCGTGTTTGAGGCTGCCCGCGTCTCCCCCCGCCGTCTGGTCTTTGCCGAAGGCGAGGACGAGCGTGTGCTGCGCGCCGCACAGGCCATCATCGAGGAAACCGTTGAAACCCCCATCCTGATCGGCCGGCCCGATGTAATTCAGCGCCGGATCGAACAGGCGGGGCTGAACCTGCGGCTTGGCGACAATGTCGAACTGGTGAACCCCGAAAACGATCCGCGCTACCGCGATTACTGGGAAACCTACCACCGGCTGATGTGCCGTCGGGGGGTATCACCCGACATCGCCAAGGCGATCATGCGCACCAATACCACGGCCATCGGCGCGGTCATGGTCCACCGGGGCGAAGCCGACAGCCTGATCTGCGGCACCTTCGGTGAATTCCGCTGGCATCTCAACTATGTCGAACAAGTCCTGAGCCGCGAAGGGCGTCACCCCCAAGGGGCCTTGTCGATGATGATCCTTGAGGACGGTCCGCTGTTTATCGCGGACACGCAGGTTCACCTGCACCCGACCCCCGAACAGATTGCCGAAATCGCACGCGGTGCCGCCCGCCATGTCCGCCGCTTTGGCATAGAACCAAAGGTCGCGTTCTGCTCACAAAGCCAGTTCGGCAATCAGGGCGACGGCACTGGCGGGCGGCTGCGCAAGGCAATCAGAATGCTGGACGCAGAAGGCGCTGATTTCAGCTATGAGGGCGAAATGAACATCGACACCGCCCTCGACCCTGAGCTGCGCGAACGTCTGCTGCCCGGCAACCGCATGCAGGGTGCCGCGAATATTCTGGTCTTCGCCCATGCCGATGCAGCCTCGGGCGTGCGCAACATTCTGAAAATGAAAGGCGGCGGCCTTGAAGTAGGCCCCATCCTGATGGGCATGGGCAACTCCGCGCATATCGTCTCGCCTTCGATCACGGCGCGGGGGCTTTTGAACGTCGGTGCTATCGCAGGCACCCCCGTGGCCCACTACGGCTGAACCGCCCCTCAAACGGCAAACGCCGCCCCGACGTAATCGGGGCGGCGTTTTGATGTCTGATCTCGGGCCGGGTCATCGCCGACCAGTGGCACCCAATTTCAGGGGAACACTGACCCTTTAGAAACGCAAGGTAAACGCACGGGTCAGGCCAATCGACACCCGCCACTGATCTGGCGAACCGGACATGGTGATGGGGCTGTCTGCCGCATCGTTTTGCAGTCGCTCATAGCTCAGCATCCCGTCAAGCGCCCAGTCATCGGTCAGCGCATAGCTGGCCTGCATCTGGATACCAGCCCCCAGCACGCCACCCGACGCCTGATAGGCCCCGAAACGTGACGCAGCAGCCTCTGCCGCGCTCACGCCGAAATAGGTTGCGGCAAATGTGTCATTGCCCAGATTGATCCGCGGACCCGCCGTCAGCGTCAGCCGGTCATTGGGCCGAAAGATCACGTCAGCGCCCAGGGTTCCGGTCACGCCCTCATGGCCGCCAAAACCGCGCCGCACTTCGCCAAAGGCCTGCCAGTTGCTCTGGCGGTAGACCAGCCCAAAGCCCAGCTCGACGGCGGTGTCGATATCGGCCAGCCCCGCCAATTCCGGATTGTCGGCAACATCACGCGACCCGATCACCTTGAACGCACCGCGCAGCGCCAGACCGTTCCGGGGTGTTGCCCCCACACCATTGCCGATGTTGACCTTGCCCCATTTCAGGGAACCAAAGGTGAAGCCCGCATCAGGGGCGGCACGGTAGCTGTCCGCACCCGGATAGGACGGGATCGCGGCAACGCCGCCGGTCAGGGCAAAGTTGAACGAACGCTCCTGTGCCGCCGCAGGCAGGGCCGCCGCCAGTGTTGCAGCAAGTGTCGTGGCAAGGGAAACAACGATGGCGGATGTGGTGCGCATGAAAATGCTCCAGAAAAGGATTACGTCTTGACCCGCACATAGCACGATCCCGCCCATTGAACAGATGGCACGTTCAGCCATCGTGTAAAAAACTGGACTACCGGCCAATAAATCAGCAAAGTTTCTGACGCAGGATTGCTGGAAAGCCCTCACTGGGCTTGCCCCCCGCCCGCCCTCTGCTTACCAACATAATGGTAAAGATCGAGGAGGACAGACCATGGGCTATCGCGAGACCTATCAAAACTGGCAAAATGACCCCGAGGCCTTTTGGCTCAAGCAGGCAGAAGCGATCGACTGGACCGTTCCTCCGACCAAGGCGCTGACAGATCACGGCGACAACCTGTATGAATGGTTCGAAGATGGCATGGTCAACGGCTGCTACAACGCGCTGGACCGTCACGTCGAACGCGGGCGCGGCAATCAGGTGGCCATCATCTATGACAGCCCGATCACCGGCAAAAAAGAAAAGATCACCTACGCCAAGCTGACAGACCGCGTGGCCAACCTTGCCGGGGCGCTGGCCTCGCAGGGGATCGAAAAAGGCGACACCGTCATCATTTACATGCCGATGATTCCCCAGGCGATAGAGGCGATGTTGGCCTGCGCCCGTCTGGGTGCCATCCATTCCGTGGTCTTTGGCGGCTTTGCGGCCAATGAACTGGCCGTGCGGATCGACGATTGCAAGCCAAAGGCCATCATCGCCGCCTCCTGCGGGTTGGAACCGGGCCGCGTGGTGCAATACAAGCCGCTGCTCGACGGCGCATTGCAGATGTCCAAACATCTGCCCGATTTCTGCATGATCTATCAGCGCGAAGAACACCGCTGCGAGATGATAGAGGGCCGCGATATCGACTGGCACGAGGCCCAACAGGGCGGCATGCCCGCCGCCTGCATCCCCGTCGAAGGCAACTTTCCCGCCTATATCCTGTACACCTCTGGCACCACCGGCGCGCCCAAAGGCGTCGTGCGCCCCACGGGGGGCCATCTGGTCGCGCTCAACTGGACGATGAAGAACATCTACAACGTCGATCCCGGCGACGTTTTCTGGGCCGCCTCCGATGTGGGCTGGGTCGTGGGCCATTCCTACATCTGCTACGCGCCTCTGATCCACGGCAACACCACCGTCCTGTTCGAGGGCAAACCCATCGGCACGCCGGATGCCGGCACTTTCTGGCGCATCATCCAGGAACATAACGTGCGCAGCTTTTTCACCGCACCGACCGCCATCCGCGCCGTCAAACGCGAAGACCCCAAGGGCGAATTCCGCGCGAAATATGACCTGTCATGCCTGCGCGCGCTTTATCTGGCCGGCGAACGGGCAGACCCTGACACGATCGAATGGGCGCAGGATATCCTGGATGTGCCGGTCTATGACCATTGGTGGCAGACCGAAACCGGCTATACCATCGCAGGCAATCCCGCAGGGCTTGAGGCGCTGCCCGTCAAGATCGGCTCTCCCACCGTGCCGATGCCCGGCTACGACGTCCATATTCTGGACGAGGCCGGCCATCCCCAAAAACCCGGCGAACTGGGGGCCATTGCCATCAAACTGCCCCTGCCCCCCGGCACATTGCCCACCCTGTGGAACGCAACGGACCGTTTCATCAAATCCTACCTCACCACTTTTCCCGGTTACTATGAAACCGGCGATGCGGGCATGATGGACGAGGACGGCTATCTTTACATCATGGCCCGCACCGATGACGTGATCAACGTGGCAGGCCACCGCCTGTCCACCGGTGCCATGGAAGAAGTGCTGGCCGGTCACCCCGATGTCGCCGAATGCGCCGTGATCGGGGTTGGCGATGCGCTCAAGGGGCAATCGCCCATGGGCTTTGTCTGTCTGACCAAGGGCGTGAACCGCCCCCACGAGGAGATCATGCGCGAATGCGTCCAGCGCATCCGCGACCAGATCGGCCCCGTGGCGGCCTATAAGATGACGCTAGTGGTGGACCGCCTGCCCAAAACCCGGTCAGGCAAGATTTTGCGCGCAACCATGGTAAAGATCGCCGATGGCGAGCCCTTCAAGATGCCCGCCACCATCGACGATCCCGCCATCCTGGACGAAATCAAGACAGCGCTGCAAACGATCGGCTATGCTCAGGACTGACCGCGCCTGAAACCCTGCAACCGAAAGAGGAAACCATGGCTGCCCCATCACTTGAAAATTGGGAAATGACGGCAGCGCTCAAGGACCTCACCGATTGGCTGATCCGTCAGGGGCTCGAAGACACGCCCGTCGAAACCTGGCTTGAGGCCTGCTGCAACAAACTGGTCGCAGCAGGCATCCCGCTGCAGCGCGTCAACCTGTCCCTGCGCGCCCATCACCCCGAAATCGGGGCCGTTGCCTTTCGCTGGACGCGCGGCGGGGCAAACGAACGCTTTGACTATCAACGCACAGGCGATGTGGGGGATGAATTTGTCAAAAGCCCGCTGTTCTATCTGGTGACCAATGACATCTTGGAAATGCGCCAGGATCTGACAGACCCTGATCCGGCAATGAATTTCCCCATCTTTGACGAATTGCGCGAACGTGGCACCACCGAATATTATGCGACAAAACGCTACTTTCTGCGCCAGAACCACGCCGCCCCCATCGACCCCGGCAAACCCGAAGAAGGCATGTTGATTTCACTGACCACCGACGCCCCCGGTGGCTTTACAGAGGCCCACCTTGACGGCATTCGCAGCCTTCTGTCGCCAATCTGCCTGACCCTGAAATGCGGTGCGAACCGGCTGATGGCCCAAGACATCACTGCCGCCTACATGGGCCATGACGCCAGCAAACGCGTGCTGTCTGGCGATATCACGCGCGGCTCCTCCGATACGATCTCTGCGGTGATCTGGTATTTTGACCTGCAAGGGTTCACCAAACTCTCCGAAGTTCTGCCGGGCGAGGCGATCATCGACATGCTCAACGACTACTTTGCCGAAGCCGTCGATATTGTCGAACGCAACGGCGGCAATGTGCTGAAATTCATGGGCGACGGCATGCTCGCCATCTTTGATCTGGACCAGATCCCCGACGCCCGCCGCATCGCGATAGAGGCCGCCGTTGAACTGCGCGCCGCCTTCAACACGCTGAACGCCCAGCGCAGCAAAGACGCCATGCCCACCACCGGCTTTACCCTGTCCCTGCACGCAGGCGATGTCCTTTATGGCAATATCGGCGGCAAGACCCGGCTCGACTTCACCGTGATCGGCCCCGCCGTCAACACCACCGCCCGTATCTTGGGGATGTGCAGCGCCGTGGATCAGACCATCATCATCTCCTCCAAGGTGGCCCGCCCCCTGCTGGACAGCCGCCCCGATCTGGTGTCACTGGGCCAATACCGCCTGCGCGGCGTGACCGAACGGCAGGAATTGTTCACCCTGGACTGACCGCTTTGGGCTGGCGCAAAAACGTCACAACCGGCGGCGATACGGCATTGAAACTGGCCTCTCATACGATCACCGCAGATGGCATGTCCTGCAGCCGCGATGGCATCAACTACGTCGTGGTGGAAAAGATCGTGCAGCACCTCTGAATCCCAGAGCCAAAAGAATGAAACATCTGCTTTCACCCTTCCGGCAGCCCCGCTGGCCGCACCGGATTTTTCAGTAAATTCCCGGGCCGGTTCCTGGAACCGCTAGGCTTAATTGCCCGCCCTGTTTGACGCCCGCGTGCTCAACGTGATCTGCGAGGTCACCGGCGATTGCCCCGGCCAACTGCGGCGCAGCCGACCGCCAGATCGGCCATTTGCGCAGTGCAGACAACGTGATGGTCCTGAAATACATCAAGAGCCAAGCTGCGCTCAGGTGAATTGCTCTGAAATCAGCCGCTCTTCCAGACCATGACCCGGATCAAACAGGATCGTGTGCGATATCGACGGCTCTGACATGATCTCAACCGTGACCACGTCGCGGTAACTGGTGCCATCGGCATCCGCCATCACCGGGCGCTTGTCGGGCTCCAGCACGTCAAAACGCACCTTTGCCGATTTGGGCAGCAACGCGCCGCGCCAGCGCCGGGGCCGAAAGGCGGCCATCGCCGTCAGCGCCAGCACATCCGCGCCAATCGGCAAAATCGGACCATGGGCCGAATAATTATAGGCGGTGGACCCCGCAGGCGTCGCCACCAACGCCCCGTCACAGACCAGTTCCTGCATCCGCAACCGGCCGTCCACGGTGATCTGCAACTTTGCCGCCTGCGGCCCCGCCCGCAACAGCGACACCTCGTTGATCGCCAGCGCCCGGGACTTGTGCCCATCAATATGTGTGGCATGCATCACCAGCGGATTGATCGTCGCCGTCTCTGCCGCCTGCAACCGCTCGATCAAATCGGATTCGCGGTATTCATTCATCAAGAACCCGATGGTGCCCCGGTTCATACCATAGACAGGCGCGGCCAGATGCTGCGTCTCATGCAGCGTTTGCAGCATGAAACCGTCCCCGCCCAGCGCCACGATCACCTCGGCCTCTTCCATCGGGACATTCCCGTAACGCCCGATCAGCGCCGCGCGCGCGGTTTGCGCCACAGGGGCACGGCTGGCTGTAAAAGCGATTTTCATAGACATGACATTTGTTTCCGATGCGCCGCAAATTCCCACCAGACAACCACATAACGCCCATAGCCGCCAGCACTGCCGCACATATCTTTGGCTGCGTCGCTTTCACGCCTTCCAGACAAATGCCGTATCCGTTACCTAACGCCAACTTCTCCTCTGACAGGAATCGCACAATGAATGACTTTTTCACCGCCAAACTGGCTGACACCGACCCCGACTTGATGGCCGCCATCACCGGAGAGCTGGGCCGCCAGCGCACCGAGATTGAACTGATCGCATCGGAAAACATCGTCTCTGCCGCCGTGCTTGAGGCGCAAGGTTCGGTGATGACCAACAAATATGCCGAAGGTTATTCCGGTCGCCGCTACTATGGCGGATGCGAATGGGTCGACATCGCCGAAGACCTCGCCATTGAACGCGCCTGCAAATTGTTCGACTGCGGCTTTGCCAACGTCCAGCCCAACTCTGGCTCGCAGGCAAACCAGGGCGTGTTCCAGGCGCTGCTGCAACCCGGCGATACGATCCTGGGCATGTCACTGGACGCAGGTGGCCACCTGACCCACGGGGCCGCCCCGAACCAGTCCGGCAAATGGTTCAACGCCATCCAATACGGCGTGCGCAAGCAAGACAACCTGCTGGACTACGATCAGGTCGAAGAACTGGCCAAAGAACATAAACCAAAGCTGATCATCGCCGGTGGCTCTGCCATCCCGCGCCAGATCGACTTTGCGCGCATGCGCCAGATCGCCGATATGGTCGGGGCCTATCTGCATGTGGACATGGCGCATTTCGCCGGTCTGGTGGCAGCAGGCGAACATCCCTCGCCCTTCCCCCACGCCCATGTGGCCACAACCACCACGCACAAGACATTGCGCGGCCCGCGCGGCGGCATGATCCTGACCCATGACGAGGCACTGGCGAAAAAGTTCAACTCCGCCATCTTCCCCGGCATCCAGGGCGGCCCGCTGATGCATGTGATCGCGGCCAAGGCCGTCGCCTTTGGCGAGGCCCTGCGCCCCGAATTCAAAGGCTATATCCAGCAGGTCATCAAGAACGCCCAGGCCCTGTCCGATCAGCTGATCAAAGGCGGTCTGGACACGGTCACCCACGGCACCGACACCCATGTGGTGCTGGTCGACCTGCGCCCCAAGAACGTCAAGGGCAACGCCACCGAAAAGGCTCTGGGCCGTGCCCATATCACCTGCAACAAGAACGGCGTGCCCTTTGACCCCGAAAAGCCGATGGTCACCTCCGGCATTCGCCTCGGCTCGCCCGCCGGCACCACCCGCGGCTTTGGCGAGGCAGAGTTCCGCCAGATCGCCGATTGGATCATCGAAGTGGTCGATGGCCTTGCCGCCAATGGCGAAGAGGGCAACGCCGCCGTCGAGGCCAAGGTCAAGGCCGAGGTTGAGGCCATGTGCGCCCGCTTCCCGATGTACCCGAACCTGTAAAACCAGCGGTGGGCGCCGCGCCCACCCTACGGCACAAAACAAAGGCCCCGGCAGATCACTGCCGGGGCCTTTTTCATGTCGCAAGCGGTAGTTCCATCAGCGCGCCATCGCCGCGTAGCCCCCTACAAACCACGCTCAGTCATAGCGCAGTTCCGTGGCCTTGCCCCGGAAAATATAATAGGACAGCACCGTATACCCCAGGATCGCGGGCAGAACAAAGATCGTCCCCAACAGGATGATAAACAGGCTCTCAGGGGCCGCTGCTGCCTCGTAAATCGTGATCTTCTCGGGCACGACATAGGGGTAGAACGAATAGGCCATCCCGAAAAACGCCAACGTAAACAGCGCCATCGCCGCCGCAAAGGGCGTCCAGGACCAGCGGTCATTCTTCAGCGGCAACCGCGCCAGCTGCCACCACAAGAAGGCCACCAACAGCGCCGATATGATCGGCAGCGGTGACAGGTAGACAAAGCTGGGAAAGCTGAACCATTTGTCAAAAATCCGCGTGCTGACAAAAGGCGTGGCCAGCGAAATCGCACCAATACCCAGAACCAGGCCCCAAATGCCCCCCTTGGCCCAGCCAATGGCACGTTTCTGCAACGCCCCCTCAGCCTTCCAGATCAGCCAGGCCGCCCCGATAAAGCTGTATCCAACGGTCAGGAAAACCGCCGTCAGCAAGGCAAAAGCCACATGCGCCAGCGTCCAGGTCAGCCCCATGATATACATGCCCAGCATGAAACCCTGGCTCATCGACGCCATCAGCGATCCGGCGAAAAAGGCCGCGTTCCACATGCGCTTCTGGCTCAGCGGCGCTTTTGCACGCAGCTCAAACGACACACCGCGCAGGATCAACCCGACCAACATGATGAACACAGGCAGGTAAAGCGCGGTCAGGATCGCCCCATGCGCGGGCGGAAAGGCCACCAGCAGCAATCCGATGGCCAGCACCAGCCAGGTTTCATTCGCATCCCAGAACGGCCCGATAGACGCGACCAGCCGGTCTTTTTCCTTCTCTTCGGCAAGCGGCATCAACAGCCCCACACCCAGGTCAAACCCGTCCAGAACCACATAGATCAGGATCGACACGCCCATCAGCGCCGCAAAGGTCCATGGCAGCCAAACCGCCGGATCACCAAACAAGTCCATCGTTATTCTCCCGGCTGCAAAAGGGCCACTTCGGCCTCACCGCCACGTGGGTAGTCGCGGGTGGAAAAAGGCTCGCCCTTGGTCGCTTTGCGCGCCAGATAGGTGATCACCCCGATATAGGCAAAGATCAGCACCGCATAGATCACCAGATAGCCGATCAAAGTGCTCAACACCATGCCGGCGGGCACGTCACTGACCGCGTCCTTGGTCGACAGCACACCCTGCACCAACCACGGCTGGCGGCCAATCTCGGTGGTGTACCAACCGGCCAATGTGGCGATCCAGCCGCTGAAACTCATGGCGCAAAACGCATAGAGCGGCAGATTTGGCATGTTCCCCGCGCCGTATTTGCGCAATAACACCAGCCCGGCCCAGGACAGCAACAGCATCGCCATCCCCGTGCCCACCATGATCCGGAAGGCAAAGAACACAGGGGCCACACGCGGGTGCAATACCTCGCCATCCTCAGTCACGAATTCATTCAGGCCCGGCACGACACCGTCGGTCTTATGGGTCAGGATCAACGACGCGCCGTTGGGCACCGCGATCTCAAACCGGTTTTCGCGCGCTTCCTCATCCGGGATCGCAAACAATACCAGCGGCACATTCGGCCCCGTCTCCCAGTTCGCCTCCATCGCGGCGACCTTGGCAGGCTGGTATTCCAGCGTGTTCAACCCATGCATGTCACCGGCCAGAATTTGCAGCGGGATCAGGCCAGCAGCGGCAAAGATACCCACACGCAACACTGATTTGACGTCCTCGCCCCGGTCCCCCCACAGCATCCGCAACGCAGAGATACCCGCGATCAAGAAGGCCACTGTCAGACCAGAGGCCAGCATCATATGCACGAACCGATAAGGCATCGACGGGTTAAAGATGATCTCAACCCAGTCCGTCGCAAACACGATCCCATCGCGCAGCTCATACCCTTGGGGTGTGTGCATCCATGAATTCAGCACGATGATCCAGAAGGTCGACATCGTGGTGCCAAAGGCCACCAGAAAGGTCGCCAGCGTATGCACCCATGGTTTCACACGCGACGCACCAAACAGCATGATCCCCAGAAAAACCGCCTCAAGGAAAAACGCCGTCATCACCTCATAGGCCAACAACGGCCCCGCCACATTGCCCACCGTCTCCATAAACCCTGGCCAATTCGTGCCAAACTGGAACGACATCGTAATGCCCGACACGACCCCCATCGCAAAGGACAAGGCAAAGATTTTCACCCAGAACATATAGGCATCCATCCACTTGCGCTCACCCGTCGCCGTGAACCTCAGTTTAAAGAACAAAAGCACCCAGCCCAACGCGATCGTGATCGTCGGGAACAGGATATGAAAAGAAATATTCGCACCAAACTGGATGCGAGAAAGCAGGAGGGTGTCCACGGCAAGCTCCGTAATTTAAACCAAGGTCAGTCGTTGCGATAACAGATAGAGCCTACGCGCAGAATAACAGGACCGTGCGACAAAGTGCGCAAAGAATGAGGGCGCGGCATTCGCAGTGCGATGCCCCGCCCAAGATTTTGATAAATAATCAAAAAATTCAATCTACCTCCGGCCTGCACCGGTAGGCCGCCGCCATGAACGCACCGTCGGGCGCGCCCGCCATCCTGCGCAGGCACCCCTGCCCGCCGCCGCATCAAACCGCGGACAGACAGCGCCCTGTCAGGCGACCCGTTTGGCTTCGGAAAACGACAACAGACGTTTGCTGTTCTCATCCCACAGATGCAGCCGCGCATTGGCAAAGCTTTCGCGGATGGTCATCCGGTTCACCTGCGCCAGATCCGAATGATCCCGCAGCACCTCTGGCAGGCGATAAAACGGGATGCGGCTGTACAGGTGGTGCACATGGTGAATGCCGATATTCGCGCTCAGCCATTGCAGGACCGACGGCAACACATAATGCGAACTGCCGTGCAGCGCTGCATTGTGCAAACACCACTCTTCCTCGGATTCCCAATGCGTCGTCTCAAACTGGTGCTGGACATAGAACAGCCAGACACCCGCCGTCGCCGCCAACAAGGTGGAAGGCACGAAAATCAGCAGGATCGGCATGATGCCGCCAAAATACAAAATCACCAAAAGCACCACGATGATTGCGGCATTCGTGGCCATCGCGCTGACCCAATACTGCGCCTTGGCCATCATCCCCAACGGCAGCCGGTTCTCCAAAAAGAACAGGTATCCCGGCCCCAGACCGAACAGGACAATCGGATGGCGGTACATGCGGTACTGCAGGCGCTTGAGCCGCGACAGGTTTTTGTATTCCGTCACCGTCAGGGTGGTCACATCCCCAATGCCCCGACGTCCCAGGTTGCCCGACGAACTATGATGCAGCGCATGCGCACGCCGCCACACATCATAGGGCGTCAACGTCACCACCCCCAGGGCCCGCCCCAGCCAATCGCTGACGGTCCGGTTCTT
>Ga0213868_10001463_pt1 | contig 22803 bp, 22 predicted proteins | sample PICome_9_FD_160087 | JGI IMG/M metagenome (GOLD analysis project Ga0213868, IMG submission 160087) | Coastal seawater microbial communities near Pivers Island, North Carolina, United States - PICO127 | ecosystem: Environmental > Aquatic > Marine > Coastal | place: USA: North Carolina... | reverse complement strand
ATTACGGAAGTGACAAGCCTGATTTAAGAAACCCGTTGCTTATAAATGATATTACGGAGATATTTACAAGAGAAGATGTTTCATTTGAGATTTTTAAAAAACTTGTAAAAGCTGGCTCAAAAGTGAGATGTATTAAAACTAAAAATACAAAGAATAAACCTAGAAGCTTTTTTGATAATATTGACAAATGGGCTAAAGAACAGGGTGCTTCTGGATTAGCATACTTTACTTTTGAAGAAGAGGGACAACTTTTGGCAAAAGGACCTATAGGAAAGTTTTTTTCTAAAGAAGCATTAGAGGAAATAATGAAAAAAACTAACGCAGATGTGGGAGATAGTATTTTTATGGCGTGCGGAAAACAAAATGATTTAGAAAAAATTACTTCACTAGCTAGGGATAAAATAGCAAAAGATTTAGATTTAATTGACGATAATGTTTTTGCATTTTGTTGGATTGTTGATTATCCAATGTTTGAAAAAGATGAAGCAACTAATAAAATTGAATTTAGTCACAACCCATTTTCTATGCCACAGGGAAATTTAATTGAAGAAAATTTTGAAAAACCCTTAGATATATTAGCTTATCAATACGATATTGTCTGTAATGGTATCGAACTTTCTTCGGGAGCTATAAGAAATCATAAGCCAGAACTTATGTACAAACTTTTTTCAATAGCAGGCTATGATAAGAAACAAGTAGATGACAAATTTAGTGGAATGATCAATGCATTAAGTTATGGGGCTCCACCACATGGAGGAATTGCTCCTGGTATTGATAGGATAGTAATGTTGCTGGCAAATGAAAAAAATATTAGAGAAGTAACTATGTTTCCAATGAATCAAAATGCTCAAGACTTGATGATGAAAGCCCCATCTGACGTTAGTGGAGAACAGTTAAAAGAACTTGGTATAACTGTAAAAAATAAAAAATAAAATTATTTTTTCCCTTTTAAACTTATTTTAACATCAGAAAGATCAACTAGATTTTTTTTATAATTATTTCTTACAAAACCTTTGCTTGTTATATCCTTTACAATTTTCAATAACTGATTTTGATCTTCAGATTGAGGCTCCTCATTAGAGCCAAGATCTGAGCCACCAATAGAGGGCGTATGTGCTAAATCCTCTCTATTTTGATAAGATATAGCTAATTCTCGAAAGATATAATCTAGTATTGAACTTGCACTAAGAATTCTATCATTGCCATGCACTTTACCAGAAGGTTCAAATTTAGTTCCAACAAACGCACTTATGAACTCATCTAAAGGAACACCATACTGTAGTCCTAAAGACACAGCTATAGCAAAATTATTCATTAGGGCTTTAACTAATTCTCCTTCTTTACTTGTATCAATAAAAATTTCTCCTATCTTACCGTCTTCATACTCGCCAGTGTGTAGGTAAACTTTATGGTCTCCAATTGTTGCTTTTTGGATATAACCTTTTCTTCTGTCAGGCATACCAAATCTTTTACCACCTCTTTCGGAAGTTTTACTAAAGTTTGAAACAATACTTTCTTTATTTTGAGAGTTTATTTGGTTTGTCTCGGTTACTACTTCTACTTTTTTGCTTTCAATAACTTTATTGTTATTTGGATCTAGACTTTTAGTTTTACGATTATCCAGCTTTACATCTAAAACCTCAAATTTTCCATCATCTCTTTTTTCTAGGTTTTTTAACTCAGATTCATTTATGTCATCCAAGTAATGATTAACTTTAAAAGTACATGTGTAGTAAGTTTCAACTAAATATTTTGCCATTTAACTCCAATTTAAATTTTAATTTGAATAATGATTCAATTAATTTATATACAAATTCATATTTTAGTCTAATTTAAATTATACAATTTTTAATTGAATTAATAAAAAAATTTTATGTTGACACTTTTTAAAAAAATTTTCACTTGGTGGAATCAGGATACCTTTGGTACTAGATTAAAAACAATTTTTTTTGGAAAATTAGTTGGTAGTGATGAGCTTGGTAACAAATATTATGAAAGTAAAAATGGAAAGAGATGGATCATTTATTCAGATACTATCGATGCCTCTAAAATACCAGTTGAGTGGTACTCATGGATACATTTTACTCCCAATAAAATAGAAAAAACTCATAAACTAGAAAAATATGATTGGCAAAAACCTCATCAATCAAATCTAACAGGTACAGAAAAGGCTTATTATCCCAATAAAGATAAAGATGGTATCAAAAAAAAATATTCAAGCTGGAAATAATAAATTTAATTTTTATCTTTTTATTTTTTTAGTTTATTTTTTTTTAATAGATCTCTCAAATGCAAAAGATAGTACAGAAGGTACTTTTACCGATTTAAAAATTTTAGATAAAATTAGTTCAAAAAATACTTTAGTAAAATTAAAAAATGGGGAGTTAATTAATTTTAAAGATCTCTCTATAAAAAGTTTAAAATGTAAAAATTCAGAATTTGATGACAATCCTGAAATTACAGCCTATATTCAAGTCAAAGATCTAACCGATACAAATAATAATGAGGTGTTTATATTTAACGGGTGGATGTTTTCATCAAGTCCATCAATTACTCCATTTGATCATCCAGTATATGATGTTTGGCTTATAAAATGCTATTAAACTATAGTATCTTTGTCTAACCAACTTACATTAAAATCAGAATTAATAAATTTTTTATGACTTAGTAGTTTTTTATGAAGTGGAATGGTTGTCGTAATTCCTTCAATAACAAACTCATCTAGAGATCTATTCATTCTTTGAATTGCTTCAGTTCTGTTTCTTCCATGACAAATTAGTTTGCAAACCATACTATCGTAATAAGGAGTAACTTTATATCCTTGAAAAATTGCTCCATCCACTCTTGTTCTAAAGCCAGATGGTTGATGACACATGCCTATAGTACCAGGCGATGGTTGAAAGTTTTTACTTGCATCTTCTGCATTTATTCTACATTCAATTGCATGACCTCTGGGGTTTATATCACTTTGTTTTAAGGCTGTTTCTCCAGAAAAAGCAATCCAAATTTGTTCTTTAATGATATCCACACCAGTGACCATTTCTGTTACTGGATGCTCAACTTGTACTCTGGTATTCATTTCTAGAAAATAAAATTTTCCATCTTCATAAATAAATTCCACAGTTCCTGCTCCCATATAACCAATTTTTGCAACCATATTTACTGTTCTTTCAAATAAATCTTTTCTTAATTCATCATTAAGAACAGGGCTAGGTGTTTCCTCAATTAGTTTTTGATGCCTTCTTTGAACAGAGCAATCTCTTTCATGAAGGTGAACAACATTATTTTTACCAGCTAAAATTTGAACCTCGATATGTCTTGGATTTTGAAAAAATTTTTCAATGTAAACTTCATCGTTTCCAAAGTATTTTTTAGCTTCTGATTTTGCGGTAGAAAACAAAGTTTCAAACTCCTCTTCTTTGTGCACAATTTTCATACCTTTTCCACCACCACCTCCTGATGCTTTTATTAAGACAGGAAATCCAATTTTTCTACATAGCTCTTTAGCTTGCGATATATCAGTAACACCACCTTCAGAACCCTCAATGACTGGTAAACCATTTTCTTTAGCAATTCTCTTTGCTTGAATTTTGTCACCCATCATTTCTATGTGTTTTGATGATGCTCCAATAAAACTTATTTTATTTTCTTCAAGTATTTTTGCAAAACTAGCATTTTCAGATAAAAATCCATAACCAGGATGTACAGCATCAGCATTGGTAAGCTCTATTGCTGACATTAAATTAGGAATATTTAAATAACTGTTTGCTGGTTGGTGAGATCCTATACAGACACTTTCATCTGCCATTCTCACATGCATACTTTCTCTATCAACATCAGAATGAACAGCTACTGTTGGAATTCCCCATTCTTTACAAGCTCTGATAATTCTAACTGCAATTTCCCCACGGTTTGCAATTAAAATTTTTTTAAACATTTATTTACTCTAGAATAATAATAGTTTGACCAAACTCGACAGGGTGACCGTCTTCAACACAAATTTCTTTTACAACACCATCTGAAGTTGATGGAACATGGTTCATTGTTTTCATGGCCTCAACAATCATAATTGTATCACCTTTTTTAATTTTTTTACCAACTTCAACAAATTTTTTTGCTCCAGGTTCAGGAGCATGATAAGCAGTTCCAATAATTGGTGAAGTTATTTCAGTGCCAGATTTTATACTTGGTTTTTCAGAAACATTTTCATTTCCAGTATTAATATTTGCTGATGTTACAACTGGTTGATTGCTGATAGATACATTATTTTTTGAAACTTTAATTTTAGTATCTTTTTCAGTAATTTCTATTTCAGTAAGATTAAACTCTTCTAAATAGTCACTTAATTCTTTAATAATACTTTTATCTATTTTCATTTTTTAAAATCTTTTCTATTGAAATTATGGCCAAAATATAACCCTCAACTCCCAATCCAAAAATTCCTCCTGTTGCTATATCACTTATAAGAGATTTGTGTCTAAATTCCTCTCTTTTATATATATTTGATATATGTAATTCAATTATGGGTTTTTTAAATAAATCAAGAGCATCTCTGATTGCAACTGAGGTGTGAGTAAAACCTGCAGCATTAATAATCATTCCATCATATTTTTTTCTAGCATCTTGAATCAAATTTACTAGCTCTCCTTCAATATTCGATTGAGTAAACTCTAATTCTATACCGATCTCATTTGATTTTTTAATACAATTTTCTTTTAATTGTTCGAAAGTCGTTGAACCATATTGTGATTGTTCTCTTTCGCCTAATAGATTAAGATTTGGACCATTAATAATAACAATTTTATTATTCATTTTACTCTTATATACGATGAAAAAAATAAAAAAAATAAAAATTAAAGTAAATGGTAAATTTAAATCTATTCCTGATAATTATATGATTACAGATTTAGTAAAAGATCTTAAAATTCCTTTAAAAAAAGTAGCAATTGAACTTAATCAAGAGATAATAGATAAAAAAAAAATTGGTAAAATTAGTTTAAAAAAAAATGATAAAATTGAGATAGTTCATTTTATTGGGGGTGGTTAAATGAAAAATGATAAAATAGTTATTGCCAATAAGAAATTTAATTCTCGATTAATAGTTGGCACTGGTAAGTATAAAAGCATGTCTGAGTGTGCTAAAGCAATTAAATTTTCTGGAGCTGAAATTGTAACTGTTGCAGTTAGAAGAGTTAACATCAGCAATAAAAAAAAACCACTTCTTATGGATTATATTGATCCTAAAAAAATTACTTATCTACCAAATACGGCAGGATGTTTTACTTCTGAAGAAGCTTTAAGAACGCTTAGATTAGCAAGGGAAATAGGTGGTTGGAAATTAGTTAAACTGGAAGTTTTAGGAGATAAACAAAATTTATTTCCTGATATGATTGAAACTTTAAAATCAACAGAGGTTTTAGCTAAAGAAGGTTTTAAGGTCATGGTTTATTGTAACGACGATCCATTAATGGCAAAAAGATTAGAAAACTCAGGAGCTGATGCAATAATGCCTTTAGCTGCACCCATTGGTTCTGGTTTGGGAATTCAAAATAAAACAAATATTAAAATTATAAGAGAACAAACTAAGTTACCATTAATTATAGATGCTGGCTTAGGTCAGGCATCTGATGCAACAATTGCAATGGAATTAGGTTGTGACGGTGTTTTAGTTAACACCGCAATTGCTAAAGCAAAAAAACCTTTTGATATGGCACTCGCATTTAAAAATGCTGTAATTGCAGGTAGACAATCTTATTTAGCAGGACGCATAAACAAATATTTATATGGAAATGCATCTTCACCAAAAACAGGGATTATTAAATAGCTACTGCTTTTTTAACAAATTTTTTTTTGAAATAAGGTTTCTTTTTGAAGGGTTTTTTATGAAATTTTTTACTTTCATTTTTGTTAATAATTTTATCTTCTTTAATTTGTATATCTAAATTTTTTAATTTTTCGAAATGTTCAATTAACTCAATTGTTTTTTTTGACTTATTTTGAACATTAATAATATATTCTGGAATAATAAGTGTTGGGTCACTAACAATATCTATTGTCATTTTATTTTTTTTTTCAAAATAAGTTAAATCATCAACAAAATTTTCTTTTAAAAAATCAGAAATTTTTTCACAAACTTTAAGCTCAACAAATTTCGCCTTATTAATTACCGCCTTTAACTCAACGGTTTTAAGCAATTTTTGAGCAAAAGACTCATCTGTAAGAGTTACTTTCCATTTTATCGCGCTTTCTCTTAATCTTTGTCTAGACATTTCAAGAAGGCCAAAGTTACTTATTCTTCCAATTTGAATTCTTGCCCTATCAGTTCTGCATTTTTCTTTAAGTTTTCTTTCAACTAATCTTCTATTTCCATAACTAAGCATATCGATAAAGTCGATTATAATTAGACCAGACAAATCTCTAATTTTTATTTGTCTCGCAATTTCTTCTGCTGCCTCAATATTTGTATCTAATGCAGTGCTTTCAACATTTTTACCTTTTATTGAGCTTCCTGAGTTTATATCAATTGATACAAGAGCTTCTGTTGGGTTTATTACTAAATATCCTCCTGATTTAAGTTTTATTTCAGAGTCAAATATTTGATTTAATTTTTGTTCAATATTTTCTTCGATAAATAATGGAACTTTTCCTCTATATTTTTTCACCTTTTTAACACTTGATGGCATAATCATTTTCATAAAAGTTTGTGCTTTTTTATAGCCTTCATTGCCTTCAACTATTATATTTTGAGTACTATCATCAAACATATCTCTTAAAGTTCTTTTTATAATTTCACTTTCTTGATGAATTAATGATGGAGCTATAGAGTTGATAGCTGTATCTTTAATTTGACTCCATGTTTTAATGAGAGTTTCTAGATCATTATTGATTTCATTTTTAGTTTTATTACTTCCTGCAGTTCTTACAATTAAACCCATTTCTTTTGGTATTTCAATTTCATTTAAAATAGTTCTTATTTTTTTTCTATCTGCTGGATTAAATATTTTACGAGATATTCCTCCACCCTTAGGAGTGTTAGGCATTAGTACAATATATTTTCCTGCAATTGAAATAAACGTGCTTAGTGCTGCACCTTTTTGTCCTCGTTCATCTTTTATTACTTGAACTAAGATAACTTGATTTGGTTTTATGACTTCCTGAATTTTATATCTTTTGAATTTAAACTTAGTTTCTTTTTTTTTATCTTTTTCTTCACTTAGATTATTTTTTTCTTCAGTTTCATTGTCACTTTCCTCTGATGGATCTTTTTCAATATTAATAGGGTCATCTATTTCAAGTTTTCCTTCAGCTATATTTTCCTCTTCTTTAGCCTCGACCTCTTTAGAAAGTTCTTCTCTAGCCTTTTCTTCTTCTTCTTTAATCTTATCTAAATCTGCTTTTGGTATTTGGTAATAATCTGATTGAATATCATTGAAAGATAAAAACCCATGTCTATCTCGACCAAAATCAATAAAAGCAGCTTGTAAGGATGGTTCTATTCTACTAACTTTACCAAGGTAAATATTATTTTTAATTAAATTATTTTTTAAACCTTCGTACTCGTAATCTTCAATATTGTCATCTGATTTAAGAACAACTCTAGTTTCATTAGGATGCGATGCATCGATATATAAATTTTTTTCCATAATAATTTGATTAATTGTTTCATTTAATATTTTAAGTGTTTATAAAATTTTGTTTAATTCTAGTGCCTTATCTTTAACAAATTCGAAGATATAATGGAAATAAAATGAATAAAATTATTAAAAATACTCTATTTGTATTGTTATCTTTTCTTATATTACTAGGTATTTTAATATTTGGAATTTTATGGTCTTATTCAAGCAACATTCCCGATTATAGATTTCTTAAAAGCTATAAACCACCTGTATCAAGCAAAGTCTATTCAGGTAATGGAGAGCTTGTTGCGGATTTTTCAAAAGAAAAAAGGATATTTGTTCCATTTAATTCAATTCCAAAAAATGTAATTAACTCATTTCTATCCGCAGAAGATAAAAATTTCTTTTCTCATCCAGGTATTGATGCGAAAGGAGTTTTGAGAGCTGTGATTAACAATATTTCAAACATAATATCATCAAAAAGACTTGAGGGTGCCTCAACAATCACTCAACAAGTAGCTAAAAATTTTTTATTAACTAATGAAGTAAGTCTAAATAGAAAAATAAAAGAGGCTATTTTAGCATTTAGAATAGAAAGAGCTTTATCTAAACAGAGAATTTTAGAACTATATTTAAATCAAATTTATCTTGGAAGTGGAGCATATGGTGTAGCTGCAGCGAGTTTAGAATATTTTGACAAATCAATTCAGGATTTAGATTATGGAGATGCCGCTCTTTTAGCAGCACTACCAAAGGCACCAAGTAGATATAATCCTTATCGAAATATTGAACTTGCAAAATTTAGAAGAAATTTAGTTTTAAAAAATCTACTTGAAAATGAATACATAGATTTAGAAAATTACAATTACCTTAAAGATAGAAATATTATTTTAAATAAATCAAAAAAAATTTTTTTAGAAGATGCTCAATATTATATTGAAGATGTTCGAAAAAATGTAATTGATACTTTAACTTATGACAAAGTTTATAAACAAGGATTTAATATTAACACCCCAATAAATTTAGAATTTCAAAAAATAGCAACTGTGGCACTTAGAAATGGATTAATGTCTTATGATAAAAGAAAAGGTTGGAGAGGAGCGCTTACCAATAGAAAATACTCAAAAAATTGGAATAAAAATCTTGATAAATTTTATTTAGAAGACTCAATTAGTTGGGAACTAGCAATTATTAAAAAGATAAATAAATTTTCTGCAGATATAGAAACTGAGGATAAATTAAACGGAGAAATTCCATTCAAAGATATTTCTTGGACAAAAAAAGAATTTGATCAATTATTAAAAGTTGGCGATATAGTTTATGTAAAAAAAATTGATGATAAAAATTATAGTTTAAAACAATTACCAAAAGTAAATGGGGGAATTGTGGTTATGGATCCATATACAGGTCGAGTGCTAGCTTTAAGTGGTGGTTTTAGTTTCAAAAAAAGTGAATTTAATCGAGCAACACAAGCTTTAAGACAACCTGGGTCAGCTTTTAAACCTTTTGTTTATGCTTTGGCACTTGAAAATAATTATACTCCAACATCCTTAATTTTAGATGCTCCAATTGTTTTAGATCAAGGAGAAGATCTTAAAATGTGGAAACCAGAAAATTATGGAAAAAAATTTTATGGACCATCGACGTTGAGAGTTGGATTAGAAAAATCAAGAAATTTAATGACTGTCAGAATAGCTCAAGATTTAGGCCTCAAAAAGATTATAAATTTTTCAGAAAATTTAGGTATTTATGAAAACCCGGAGGAACTTTTATCTATTTCACTGGGATCTGCTGAAACAACATTGTTAAAGCTAACCTCAGCCTACTCTGTGTTTGTTAATGGAGGTAAACTTGTTGATCCAATTTTAATAGATAGAATTCAAGATAGTGAAGGAAAAACTGTTTTTAACAATGATAAAAGAAAATGTATTAATTGTGATAAAATATCTTATTTGGGTAAAGATTATCCAATCATAAAAGATGATTATAAAAATATTTTTTCTCCTCAAACATCTTATCAAATGACTTCAATACTTGAAGGAGTTGTTCAAAGAGGAACGGCAAAAAAATTAAAAGACCTTGAGTTAAATATTGCTGGAAAAACTGGCACAACCAATAAAAACACAGATACATGGTTTATTGGATATACCTCAAATCTTTTAATAGGAGTTTATGTCGGTTTAGATAACCCTTCGCCACTAGGTAGGTACGAGACTGGCTCAAAAACAGCGCTACCTATTTTTAAAGAGTTTATTGAAAAAACAGTTAATAAATCAGATGCAAGACCATTTAAAGCAGCTGAAGGAACAGTAATGATGGTTGTGGACCCAAATACCGGTCAAAAAGCAAAATTTAATTCTAAAAATACTATAATAGAAGTCTATAAAAAACAAAATGTGGTTGATGGAAAAGTTTTATATTCAAATAATGATAGATTAGATACTGATAATATATTAAAGTTTTATTAATGGATAACAATTATCAAGATTACAAAAAAGAAATAGAAAAGATTAACTCAAGAGTTAAGGAGTATCTTTGAAAAAAATAAAATTCATTCAAAACTTGAGACATTAAACGCTAAAATGTTAGAAGCCAATTTTTGGCAAGATAAAGAAAATTCAAAAAAAGTAATTAAAGAAAAAAAACTATTTGAGGATCTGTTAAACACTTACAAGGTATCAATAGAAAAACTTTCAGATTTAGATGATTTAAGTGAGTTAGCATTAGAAGAAAAAAATGAGTCTGTACAAAAAGAGGTGTTAATAAACATTAAAGAACTTAGAACCTTAGTAAAAAAAAATGAAGTGAAATGTTTTTTATCAAATGAAGCAGACTCTCTCGATTGTTATATAGAAATTCATGCGGGCGCAGGAGGCACAGAGAGCCAAGATTGGGCAGAAATGTTAAGAAGAATGTACTTGAAATGGGCAGATCAAAAAAATTTTAAATCAAGCTTAATTAGCGAACATAAAGGAGATGAGGCTGGTATAAAATCATCAACAATTACAGTTGAAGGTGATTATGTATTTGGTTGGCTTAAAAAAGAATCTGGAATTCATAGATTGGTAAGAATATCTCCATTTGATTCTGGGGCAAGACGACACACAAGTTTTGCTAGTATTTGGGTTTATCCGGTTGTCGATGAGAATATTAATATTGAAATTATTGAAAAAGATTTAAGAATTGACACTTATCGATCTAGTGGAGCTGGTGGACAACACGTTAATACTACAGATAGTGCTGTAAGAATTACTCACATACCATCTAAAATTGTTGTTCAATGTCAAAATGAGAGATCTCAACATAAAAATAAAGAAACATGTATGAATATGTTAAAGGCGAGATTATACGATTATGAAATTAAAAAAAAAGAACAGGAAAATCAAAATACAGAAAATTCTAAATCTGAAATTGGGTGGGGCCACCAAATAAGATCATATGTTTTACAACCATATAGACTTGTAAAAGATAATAGGACAAATTTTGAAAGCACAAGCCCAGATAAAGTATTAGATGGAGATTTAGATGAATTTTTAGAGCAGTCTCTATATCAAATAAAATGAGTAAAAAAATTTTAACATACACATCAATAATAATAGGAGTTTTAGTTTTATTAATAATTTATTTTAGTACTGTTGGTATTGAGACAGAAAACTTTAACAAACAAATTAAAGATCTAATAAAGCAAAAAAATAATAAACTTGATATAAGTTTAAAAAAAATAAAACTTACCTTAGATCCGTTAAATTTTAAGATTAATGCAAAAACAATAGATGCTAAAATAATATATAAAAGTAAGTTAATTGAACTTGAGTATATTAAAACTCAGATATCACTTAATTCATTGATCAAAAATCAATTTGCAGCCTCGCAAATAGAAATATCAACCAAGTCAGTTCCGCTAAAAAACTTTGTGACATTTATAAGATCAATAAATAATAGACCTGAATTATTTTTTTTAGAACAATCTATTAAGAAAGGATATCTTATAGCTGATTTAGAATTTAATTTTGATGAGCTGGGTGAACTCAAAAATGATTATAAAATAAATGGACTGTTAAAAGATGGTAAAATAAGTTTTTTCAAAAAAAATGAAATAAAGAAAATAAATTTTCTTTTTAATATTAAAGGAAATAGTTTTAATCTTAGAGATATTAGTTTTAATACAAATAATATAAATTTTTTGTCTGAAAAATTAAATATTAAAAAAAATAAAAAAGCTTATTTATTAGAAGGGACTATAAAAAATAAAAATTCTCCTTTAAGTGAGGAGCTTCTTCAAATAATAAAATTTAAATATCCTCAATTTGAATTATTAAATACAATCTTTGAATCTGCAAATGACTTTTCATTTAATATTAATAAAAAGCTGCAAGTTGAGAATTTGGCGATAAATTCAAATATCATAATTGATAGCTCTCAGTTTAAAAAAAAGGATTTAATTAGTAAGAATTTAATCAAAATTAACGACTTAATTGATTTGAAAGATCACAAGATAAAAGCGTCTTATGTAGATAAGAAATTAAAAATTGAAGGAAAGGGTCAAGTTAAGCTTCAAAATAAATTTGAATTTATTGATTATGAGTTAGTAAACACTGGCTCTGATATAAATTTAGTATCAAATATTCAGCTGAGTGAACTAGATATTAAAAACCAAGAGTTAATTAAAGAGTATTTGCCTAAAACAAAAGACATCTTAAATTTAAAAGATCATAAAATTAAATTACATTATAAAGATAGTAATTTATTAATAAAAGGTTTAGGAAAAATTAGTTTAGAAAAGGAATTCAACAAAATAAATTATACATTATCAAAAAAAGATCAAAAATATAATTTTGAAACCGATTTAGAAATTAATGACACGCCAATAAAAATAGATTTTATTAATTTTGAAAAGGACAAAAACTTAAATTCTCAACTTCAAATTAATGGAAATTATACAAAAAAATTTGGGCTTGATTTTAAAAAAATTAATTTTTTTTCAAAAAATAACAGAATTATAATTAATGATTTAATAATAGATGAAACAAATAAAATAGTGAAAGTTGATAAAATCGACTTAGATTATTTTGATAATAGTGACAAGAAAAACAAATTTACAATAAATAGAACTAAAAATAATAATTATGAAGTTAATGGCCCTTTATTAAATGCAGATAGTTTGATTACAAACTTGCTAAAAAGTAAAGATGATCAACAATTAGATATTTTTAAAGAAAATATAAATATAAAACTAAATTTTTCTGAAGTTTATATTGACAATGATAGTATTGTTAAAAATTTAAACGGTAAACTTCAAATTACAGATAACAAAATATTTAAAGCTAATATATCGGCACTATTTGATGATAATAAAAGTTTTAGATTCACAATTAATACTAAGGCGGGTGAAAAAATTACTACTTTATTTTCATCCAAAGCTAAACCACTTGTAAAAAGATATAATTTCATAAAAGGTTTCGAAGATAGTGATGGGGGATATTTAGATTTTTATTCTTTAAAAAAAAATGGTATTTCAAATTCAAAATTGATTATAGATAATTTTAAAGTTAAAGAAATTCCTTCATTGGCAAAGTTACTTGCTCTTGCCTCACTTCAAGGCATAGCAGACTTACTAACTGGAGAAGGTATTAGATTTTCAGATTTTGAAATGAATTTTACAAATAAAAATAATGTTATGACGATTGAAGAATTGTATGCAATTGGGCCAGCGGTTTCTATTTTAATTGAAGGCTATATTGAGGAAGATAATTTGATTAGTTTAAGAGGCACATTAGTTCCAGCGACCACAATTAATAGATCCATTGCTTCAATTCCATTAATTGGAGATTTGCTTATTGGAAAAAAAGTTGGTGAAGGTGTTTTTGGAGTAAGTTTTAAAGTGAAGGGACCTCCAGAAAAACTTGAAACAACTGTAAATCCAATTAAAACATTAACTCCAAGATTTATAACTAGAACACTAGAAAAAATTAAAAAAAACTAATTTAATTCAATTTTTATATGTCTTTTTTTTCCAATGGAAAGTTTAAGGTAGTTTTCATTAAAGAGTTTATTTGCGATAATTAATTTTTCATCAGATATAACTTTATCGTTAATTTTTACTGCATTTCCTTTAATTAGTCTTCTTATCTCACTTTTAGATTTTTCTAATTTAGCAAGAACAATTAGATCAACAATATCTAATTTATCATCAATGTTTTTTGAATTAATCTTAATGGAAGGTAAACTTGATCCAAGTGCATTACCTGAAAACGCTTCTTTAGCAGCTTGTTCTGAATTTTTAGCAGCATCTTTACCATGAAGCATTGAGGTTGTTTCATTAGCTAAAAGTATTTTTAAATCATTAATATTATTATTTTCAATTTTGTTAATATCTTTTATTTCCATGTCAGTAAAATTTTTCAAAAATTTTATTACATCTCTATCATCCGTGTTTCTCCAAAATTGCCAATAGTCATAAGCAGATAAATATTTTTCATCTAACCAAATTGCTCCATTTTCAGATTTTCCCATTTTGGCTCCTGTAGCTAGAGTGATTAAGGGAGTTGTTAGACCATAACTTTGGTTATTAGAATATCTTTTAATAAGCTCCACGCCATTAACAATATTTCCCCATTGATCTGAACCACCGATTTGTAAAACACAATTTTCTTTTTTGTTAAGCTCTAAAAAATCATAAGCTTGCAAGATCATATAGTTAAATTCCATGTAGCTTAAAGATTGTTCTCTATCTAGCCTTAATTTTACACTATCAAAAGTTAACATTCTATTAATTGTAAAATGTTTGCCTATGTCCCTTAGAAAAGAAATATAATTTAAATTTTTAAGCCACGTATAATTATTTACAAATATAGGTTTTGTATCTGGGTTATCGTTATCTAAAAACTTTTCTAGTATATTTTTTATATTCTTAATATTTTTTTCAATCTCTTCCTCACTCAATATTTTTCTTGTTTTATCTTTTCCTGAAGGGTCACCAATTCTTGTTGTGCCTCCACCTAGTAGTACAATAGGTCTATGGCCATTTTTTTGTAATAATCTAAGACACATGATTTGCAATAAGCTACCAACATGTAAGCTTTCAGCAGTACAATCAAATCCGATATATGCTTTAATTTTTTCCTTGTCCATTAAACTGGACAATTCTTCTTCATTTGTGCATTGATAGAAGAAACCTCTTTCTTTAAATTCTTTTAAAAATTTATTCATAAGCTTATAGTTACACAATATACAAATTTTTATTAAAAAGAATATCAATGAAAAATAAATTATTTACAGCTATTGGATTAATGAGTGGAACCTCAATGGATGGGGTAGATGTGTCATTGATCAAATCAGATGGATTTAATCAATTTACCAATATTTTAGATGAATATTTTGAATATAACGAAAATTTACACCAAGAATTAATTGAATTAAGAAATTTAATTATAAATATAAATAATTTAAAGCAGCTATCTTCTAGATTAAAAGACCTTGAGAGAAAAATTACTATATTTCATAGCAAAATAGTCAACGAGATATCAAATAAATATCAAGATCAGATAGATTTTGTTGGTTTTCACGGTCAAACAATTTTTCATAATCCTGAACTAAAAATTTCAAAACAATTAGGAGATGGGGGTTTAATGTCCCAACTGGTTAAAAAAAAAGTTATTTATGATTTTAGGCAAGAAGATATTGCTAATAAAGGTCAAGGTGCACCATTAACACCTATTTTTCACAATTTATTATCTAAAATAATTAGTCAAAAACATCAAATAAACTTTCCAATTTGCTTTCTAAATATTGGTGGAATTTCAAACATTACCAAAATAATTAAAAATGATGAAAATCCAGAGGAAAATTTAGAAGCTTTTGACTCAGGTCCTGGAAATTGTATGATTGATGAATGGGTCAGAAAAAATTCAAAAAATAATTTTGATAAAAATGGTTCAATCGCAAAATCTGGTAAAATTAATCAACTATTATTAAATCAAGTAATTGATAATTTCAAAATAGATAATTTTGATAAATCTTTAGATGTAAAAGATTTTGATATTTCATTTGCAAGAGGTCTATCATTAGAAGATGGTTGCGCAACAATCACTAATTTTACTGCTTATCTTATAGCTAAAGGAATTGAATATGCTAATGGAAGCAATATTAAACCAGTAAAATATTTAGTTTGTGGAGGTGGAAGGAAAAACACTTTTCTTATTCAAAAAATTAAAGATTATTTATTATACAAAAAAAATATAAGTTTAAATTCTATCGATGATTATAGTTTAAATGGAGATTATATCGAGTCCCAAGCTTTTGGTTATCTTGCTATAAGATCATTTTTAAATTTACCAATTTCGTATCCAAAGACTACTGGTTGTGAAATTCCTACCGTAGGCGGTATTTTGGTTGAAAACTTTTAGTATAGAGCTGTTTCTTTTTTAATATATTTATCAAGATTTTTTACCAAAGACTCTTCTGTTTTAGAAAAAAAATGATTTGCTTCAGGGACAGATTGAAATTCTACCTTAATTCCTTTTTGAGCACTCAACCTTTTATCTAGTTCAGTAATATATTCTAAAGGAACTAACTCATCTTTTTTACCATATATCATCAATCCTGATGTTGGGCATGGTGATAAAAAGGAAAAATCATAAACATTTGGTTGAGGAGAAATTGCTATAAATCTATTAATCTCTGGTCTTCTCATTAATAGTTGCATAGCAATTAATGATCCAAAAGAGAATCCTGATACCCAGCATTGTGAGTTGTCAAAGTTTTCTCTTTCAAGCCAATCTAATGCAGCAGCTGCATCAGCAAGTTCACCTTGACCATTATCAAATTCACCATCACTTTTACCTACACCTCTAAAATTTACCCTACATACTGAAAAATCATTGTCCATAAAAGCATGAAAAGTATCAACAACAACCTTGTTATTCATGGTTCCTCCATACTGAGGGTGAGGTTGTAATACTAATGCAATTGGTGATGTATTTTTTTTACTTTTATAATATTTAGCTTCAAGTCTTCCAGCAGGACCTGGTATAAAAATTTCTAAAATTTTGTTATCCATATGCGATATTGATTATTATTCTCAAAAAAAAACTACATTTATCACAAGTGAGCGACAATATGTTAGTTTTTTTATACTAATGTATACTTGACCAATTTAGTCAGGTATGTATAAAAAGCCACAATTTAAAAGGATAAAATGAAACTAACATCTAAAGGTAGATACGCTGTAATGGCACTAGTAGATCTAGCAAGGTTTGACAACATCAATCCAGTATCATTAAGAGATATCTCTTTGCGTCAAGGAATTTCTCTAGATTACCTTGAGCAGATTTTCTCAAAACTTAAAAAAAATCAAATTGTTCAAAGTATTAGAGGAACACAAGGTGGATATGTTCTTTCAAAAAAACCAAATGAAATAAAACTTACAAATATTTTCCACGCAGTTGATGAAAAAGTTAAAACTGTACAATGTAAAAAAGAATCTAAAAAAGGTTGTAATGGAAAAGCAACTAAATGTGTCACTCATAATCTTTGGGATGAATTAGAAACTCACATAAATAGTTTTTTTGAAAAAAAAAGCTTAGAAGATTTATTAAAAAATAACACTGAACGAAGAATATAAAATGGATAACAGACAAAAAGAAATTGATAACTTAAAAGATTACAAATATGGTTTTTCAACAGATATTGAGAGCACTAGGGCTCCAAAAGGATTAAATGAAGATGTTATAAAATTTATTTCTAATATCAAAAAAGAACCACAATGGATGCTTGATTTTAGATTAAAAGCTTTTGAAAGATTTAAACAATTAAAAGAACCAGATTGGCAAAAACCAAAATATCCAAAAATTGATTATCAAGATTTGTATTATTATTCAGCTCCTAAAAGTATGGATGATAAGCCTAAAAGTTTAGATGAGTTAGATCCAAAACTTTTAGAAACCTATAAAAAACTTGGAATACCTCTTCAAGAACAAGCAAGATTAAATGGTATTGCTGTAGATGCAGTTTTTGACTCTGTATCTGTTGCAACTACATTTAAAGAAGAATTAACTAAACAAGGAATTATTTTTTGCCCCATATCTGAGGCTATTCAAAAACATCCTGATTTAGTTAAAAAATATTTAGGATCAGTTATTCCAACAACAGACCATTTTTTTGCAACTCTTAACTCTGCGGTATTTACTGATGGTTCATTTGTTTACATTCCCGAAGGTGTAAAATGTCCAATGGAATTATCAACTTATTTTAGAATTAATGCTACAGAAACTGGACAGTTTGAAAGAACTCTAATTATTGCTGATAAAGGAAGTTATGTAAGTTATTTAGAAGGTTGTACAGCACCTATGAGAGATGAGAATCAATTACATGCTGCAAATGTCGAATTGATTGCACTTGATGATGCTGAAATAAAATATTCAACTGTTCAAAATTGGTATCCAGGTGATAAAGATGGAAAGGGTGGAATATATAACTTTGTAACTAAGCGCGGTCTGTGTAAGGGAAAAAATTCTAAAATTTCATGGACACAAGTAGAAACTGGTTCAGCTATAACATGGAAATATCCAAGTTGTATTTTAAAGGGAGATAATTCAGTTGGAGAATTTTATTCAATTGCAATCACTAACAATCATCAGAAAGCTGACACTGGAACAAAAATGATTCATTTAGGAAAAAACACAAAAAGCAAGATAATTTCGAAGGGTATTTCGGCAGGATTTTCAGATATGATGTATAGAGGACTTGTTGATATCTCATCAAAAGCAGATAATTCTCGTAATTTTACTCAATGTGACTCTCTTTTAATGGGAAACAAATGTGGAGCACACACAATCCCTTACATAAAGAATAAAAACCTTAAATCAAACATTGAACACGAAGCAACCACATCAAAGATAAGTGATGAGCAGCTGTATTATTGTAATCAAAGAGGATTAAATCAAGAAGAAGCAGTTAGCTTGATTGTTAATGGATTTTGTAAAGAAGTTTTACAACAGCTTCCAATGGAATTCGCTGTAGAAGCTCAAAAATTAGTTAGCATCAGTTTAGAAGGGAGTGTTGGTTAAATGTTATTGATTGAAAATTTAAAAGCAAAAATTGACGATAAAGAAATACTAAAAGGTTTAAATTTAAATATAAAACCTGGTGAAGTTCATGCAATTATGGGACCTAACGGTTCTGGTAAAAGCACACTATCAAATATTTTATCTGGAAAAAAAGGTTATGAAATAAATGGAAATGTTACTTTTGAAGGTGAAAATTTATTAGATTTAGAAACTGAAGAAAGAGCACATAAAGGAATATTTTTAGCTTTTCAGTATCCATTAGAAATCCCAGGAGTTAATACTAATACTTTTTTAAAAACCTCAATTAATGCAATCAAAAAAGCAAGAGGTGAAAAAGAATTAGATGCTATTGAGTTTTTAAAATTGATTAAACAAAAATCAATTGAATTAAAATTTGATGAAAAAATTTTAAGTCGTCAACTAAATGTAGGTTTTTCTGGTGGTGAAAAAAAGAAAAATGAAATTTTACAAATGTCAATTTTAAACCCTAAACTTTCAATATTAGATGAAACAGATTCAGGTTTAGATATAGACGCTCTAAGAATAGTTTCTGAAGGAGTTAACTCTTTAAGAAGTAAAGAAAACTCATTTTTAATAATTACTCATTATCAAAGATTGCTTGATTATATAAAGCCAGATTTTGTACATGTGCTAAAGAATGGTCAAATAATTAAATCCGGAGACCATGAGTTAGCTAAAGAATTAGAGAAAGTTGGATATGAGGACTTTAATTAATGCAAAGTGAAATAAAATCAAATTTTGAAAAATCATTAAGTGAAGGAAATTTTTCAAGTTCACAAAAAGATATTAAAGAAAAAAACTTTAATAAATTTATAGAACAGGGTTTTCCTAATAAACGAATTGAAGATTGGAAATTTTCAGATTTAAATCAAATTATTTCAACAAACTTTGAAAACTTAGATTTTTCAAAAAAAGATGATCAATCAAGTATAGATTTAAATTTTATTCATGAATTTGAACACAATAAAATAGTTTTTATTAATGGTAGAGTATCTAAGATTGATCTTAGTTATGAAAATGAAAATAGAATTATATTAAATCAAGATTTTGAATTAGATGAAGAGTTGAGTGAAAATGTATTAATTAATTTAAATACTGCCTTTATAAACAATTGTATTAAAATTACAGTTAATAATGGTTATAAGTTTCAAAAACCATTGATTTTATACAATTATTTAACATCAGATCTAGACTCTCATGGTTTAAATATGAGATTAGATATTAATCTTGAAGATGATACTTCACTAGATGTTATTAATATTTCAAATGGGAGTTCAAATAGTAATTTTCTAAATTTTAGACAAAAAATCAACATTGGTAAAAATTCTGTTTTTAAAAATTATAGTTTAGATATTAACCCAACATCAAATATTAAGTATTTATATAAAGATATTAATTTAGATCAAAATAGTCATTTAGAATATTTTATTTTATCCAAAGGTTCAAAATTTGTAAAACACGACATTAATTGCTCTCTAAATAATAACCATGGATCAATAGCACTTAATGGAATAATTGACCTAGATAATAAAAAACATCATGAGATTAAAACAGTAATTAATCATAATGAAGAAAATTGCAAAAGTTATCAATTGATCAAAAGTGTATTAAGTGAAAACTCTAAAGGAATTTATCAAGGAAAAATTTACGTTAACTCTAAAGCTCAAAAAACAGATGGCTATCAATTAAGTAGAGCCTTATTACTAAATGATGATGTGGAATTTAATGCAAAACCAGAATTAGAAATTTATGCTGATGATGTGAAATGTTCACATGGATCAACTTCAGGCAATATTGATGAAAACTCTATTTTTTATTTAATGTCACGTGGTTTAAGCCATGAGCAATCGAAAAAATTATTAACAAATGGATTTTTAAACGAAGCTGTTGAAAAAATCACAAATATGAACGTAAAATCTTTAATTAAAAAATTAACTGGTATTCAAGAATGAACATAAACAATATAAAAAAAGAATTTCCTATTTTTGATGAAAAAGTTCAAAATAATGACTTAGTATATTTAGATAGTGCAAATTCATCTCAAAAACCTAGAGTTGTAATCGATAGAATTAATGAATTTTATTCAAAACAGTTTTCTAATGTAGGAAGGAGTGTCCATTATCTTGCAGTAGCTGCTACAAATTTATACGAAGAAACAAGAAGTTCTGTTCAAAAATATATTAATGCGAAAGATAAAAATGAAATTGTATTCACTAAAGGAGCAACTGAAGCACTTAATCTAGTTGCAAATACCTTGGGTCAAAATTACCTTCAAGAAGGAGATGAGGTGCTTATTACAGAACTAGAACATCATTCTAATTATGTTCCATGGCATTTTTTAAGAAAATCAAAAAATATAAAAATAAATTTTGCAGAAGTTAATGCAGATGGTGAAATTACAATAGAAGAGATTGAAAAAAAAATAACTCCTAAAACAAAACTTATTTCAATCACACATTTATCAAATGTTACTGGAGCCATTTTACCTATTAAAGAGATAACAGAACTGGCTCATTCTAAAAATATTGTAGTTGTTGTAGATGGTTGTCAGGGCGCACCTCACTTAAGGTTAGATATGCAGGATCTTGACTGTGATTTCTATGCAATTTCGTGCCATAAAATGTATGGTCCAACAGGATTGGGAGTTTTGTACGGAAAGAAAAAATGGTTAGATGAATTGCCACCATATCAAGGAGGCGGTGGAATGATTAAAGAGGTTAAAAAAGATACAATTTCTTATGGTGATTTACCTAATAAATATGAAGCTGGAACAATGGCTACAGCTCAAGTTATAGCATTTGACCAATCTATTAAATTTTTAGAAAACATTGGTATCGATAATATTATGAAGCATGAAGCAGATTTAGTTGAATATGGTCAAGAACTATTACAAAAAAATAATTCTGTAAAATTAATTGGTAGCCCAAATGATAAAGGTGGAGTTTTATCTTTTACTATAGAAGGTATCCATCCACATGATATTGCAACAATATTAGATGAAGATGGAGTGGCAATAAGAGCAGGACATCATTGCTGTCAAATTCTTCATGATAAATTGAATATTCCTGCTAGCGCAAGAGCTTCTGTTGGAATTTATAATACAAAAGATGATTTAGATAAACTTAATGAATCAATTAATAAATGTAAAAAAATATTTAATTTAAAATGAATTTAAAAGAATTATATCAAGAAATAATATTAGAACACGGCAAGAATCCTAGAAATTTAAAAAAGATTGACGATTTTAATAAAGATTCAAAAGGTAATAATCCTTTGTGTGGTGATAATGTTCATGTTTATTTAAAGCTTAATGGTCAGAGAATAGTTGAGGATATTTCTTTCGAAGGAAGTGGATGTGCTATTTCAATGGCATCAGCATCTATTATGACTGATTTAATTAAAGGTAAAAATGAGAATGAGGCTAAAGAAATAGTGGAAGATTTCTTAGGAATGATTAAAGAAAATCCTGAATTAAAATCTGAATATTTAAAAGAAGATGAAAAAACAAAATTAATGTGTTTATCTGGTGTAAAGCAATATCCAATGAGAGTTAAATGTGCTACTTTATCATGGCACACTTTAGTTTCGGCATTTGAAAATAAAAAAGAACATGTTAAAACAGAAAATTAAAAGATATGTCTAAAAAAGAACAAATAATTGAAGAGATTAGAAAAATCTATGACCCCGAGTTACCAGTTAATATTTATGAACTGGGTTTAATTTATGATGTTACTGTTGAAAATGATAATTTTGCAAAAATTAAAATGACACTAACAACACCAAACTGTCCTGTTGCAGAAAGTCTTCCTAAAGAAGTTAAAGAGGGAGCAATGCAAGTAGAAGGTATTGACAATGTTGATCTTGAATTAGTTTGGGACCCACCATGGAACAAAGACATGATGTCAGAGGCAGCTAAACTAGAATTAAATTTATAATGAACCCAATAATTAAATTAAGTGATAACGCGGCATTGAGAATTAAAGAAATTATGTCTAATGCTCAAAAAGACTCATTAGGTGTAAGAGTATCAGTAAAAACAGGTGGTTGTGCAGGAATGTCTTATGTAATGGAATATACAAAAGAAGTTAATCCAAGCGATG
>Ga0213868_10001458_pt1 | contig 22852 bp, 27 predicted proteins | sample PICome_9_FD_160087 | JGI IMG/M metagenome (GOLD analysis project Ga0213868, IMG submission 160087) | Coastal seawater microbial communities near Pivers Island, North Carolina, United States - PICO127 | ecosystem: Environmental > Aquatic > Marine > Coastal | place: USA: North Carolina... | reverse complement strand
TTTAAAAATGCATGGAATTCTATGTTGTTAGATTTTCCTCCTCACAGATTGAGCTTTTTAAAAGCACTAGCCAATTCAAAAAAATATCGAATCTTTTTGTTGAGTAACACAAATGATCTTCATATTTCTTGGATTCAAAAAACTTGGGGTAGAAAATTATTTTCAGAATTTAAAAACTGTTTTGATAAATTTTATTTGTCTCATGAAATACATCTGAGAAAACCGAATAAAGATATTTATGAATTTGTAATTGAATCAAATAAATTAATACCTGAAGAAACTTTCTTTGTAGATGATACTGAAGAGAATACAATCATAGCCAACAGTCTTGGTATTAAAAGTTGGCATATAAATCCAAATTCAGAGGATGTTGTAGATTTGTTTTCCAAAAAAGAATTTAATTAATGGTTTACCTACTCATTAGTATTTGTATTTCAAGTTTTTTATTTGTCATTTTTAAATTATTTACTGTTTTTAAAATCAACACGTTTCAGGCAATTGTCGTAAACTATTTCACTGCTGCTGTGTTGGGTTTTTTCTTGTCAAATAATTTGGTTTCTTTCCAAGAAATACCAGATCAACCCTGGTTTTTTGGAGCATTTTTATTAGGAATTATGTTTATTCTTGTGTTTAACATCATGGCTTTGACTTCTCAAAAAAATGGGTTATCGGTAGCATCTGTTTCTAGTAAAATGTCTGTTGTTATTGCTATTGTATTTGGAGTTTTGTATTATAAGGAAAGTCTGAGTTTTATAAAAGTAATTGGCATTTTACTGGCACTTACAGCAGTATATTTAACTTCATCTAAAGAAAAAAATGGAATAGCTCAAAAAAATAAGGATTTCTTATTTCCAATACTTTTATTTTTTGGTTCAGGGGCCATAGATACTAGCTTAAAGTATATAGAAACCTCATTTGTTCCAGATGGAGGTGTGCCTTTATTTTCCGCTACAATTTTTGGATGTGCCTTTGTTTTGGGTGTTGTTGCTTTGTTTTATCAAAAAGTTAAAGGGACATTAAGTTTTGAACTCAAATCTATTTTTGGCGGAATTTTGTTAGGAGTACCTAATTATTTTTCTATTGTATACTTACTCAAGGCATTGAGTACAGAAGGAATGGAGAGTTCAACAGCTTTTACTTTAAACAACGTTGGGATTGTTATTTTGTCAACTCTTTTTGGGTTATTTATTTTTAAAGAAAAATTAATTAGCAAGAATTGGTTTGGAATTGTTGTTGCAATAGTTAGTATAATACTAATCATGTCTGTTAATGGATGATTTATATAGAACAATTACTAAACCTTCAATAGAAACACTATTTAAAGATAGAAACAGTAAGTTTTATGGATATGCATTTCCTGTTAAATCAGAGGAAGCCATTAAAACATCCTTAGAGTTTTTGAGAAAGAAACATTATGGTGCTCGTCATTTTTGTTATGCTTGGCAATTAGGAGTCGAATCTTTTAGATACAGAGCAAATGATGATGGAGAACCTAGTAATTCTGCTGGGATGCCAATTTATGGGCAAATTCAATCCTTTGAATTAACTAATATTTTAGTCGTATCTGTTCGTTATTTTGGCGGAACAAAACTCGGAGTTAGTGGGTTAATTAATGCCTACAGATCATCTGCGAGGCTAGCATTGGAATCTTCAATTATTGAAGAAAAAACAATTGATATATTTTTTCAATTAAATTTCGAATATGATTTAATGAGTAAAGTGTTGAGAATTATCAAAGAAAATTCAATACTTATTCAGGATCAAAAATTAGAGATGAATTGTGAATTGATTATATCAGTCAGAAAATCAAATGCAAACAAAGTAATTAAAATTTTTGAAGCTTTTTATAAAGTGCAAATAAAATCCTTAGAGATTTAGTTTTTCTAAAATATAATCAGGGCATTTTATCGGCTTGTTTGTTTTCATGTCTATGAAAGCTAAAACTGAATTCCCTGTTGATATCTTTTCATTATCATGATTATAAATTTCATAATCAAATTCTATTTTCACTAATGGGCTTTTTTTTAAAAAAACAGAAATACTTAATGTATCGTCATATTTCGCAGATTTTAAAAAATTAAAAGAAAGAGAAATTACTGGAAGTATAATGCCATTATCTTCTAGGCCTTTATAGGTAACTCCCAGATTTCTAAGCCATTCCGTTCTTGCGACCTCAAAATATGTCGCATAATTTCCGTGATATACAACTCCCATTTGATCAGTTTCTCCATAACGAACACGAATATTAGCAGTAAATTTTCTCAATTTTTTTTCAACTATTTAATAAATTCATTTTACGTAAAAAATAATTAATAATCAATAGCAATTTGATTTTTTTTTACTAAAATTTATTCACACATTTGTAATGCTTATTCAAGTAAGCCTACCCCAACAAAATAAAAGAATAAAAATTATAAAATTTACTAACCAAATTTATGACTAAAACTGCTGTTTCGGTTTGGGATGAATGTCTCTCTTTTATAAAAGATAATATTAAGCCACAAGCTTATAAAACTTGGTTTGAGCCTATCAAACCCGTAAAATTATCTGGAGAAGCTTTAACCATTCAAGTACCAAGTAAGTTTTTTTATGAATGGTTAGAAGAACATTACATAAAACTTTTAAGAGTAGCTTTAGTCAGAGAATTAGGAAAAGATGCTAAATTAATCTACGATGTACGTATGGAAAATACGTACAGTAGCAATCGTCCTCAAATTGTTAAAATACCGAGTTCGAATAGAGATCCTCTAAAGCCTCAAAAAATTGCAGTACCTCTTGAAGTTAATAAAAGAGAATTAAGAAATCCTTTTGTTATTCCTGGATTACAAAAAGTTAAAATTGAATCGCAATTAAATGCAAATTATAATTTTAAAAATTTTGTAGAGGGAGATTCTAACCGATTGGCACGTTCTGCGGGAATGGCTGTAGCAAATAAACCAGGAGGAACTTCTTTCAACCCTCTATTAATATATGGTGGGGTAGGTTTAGGTAAGACTCACCTAGCACATGCCATAGGGGTTGATATAAAAGATAAATATCCCGATAAAACGGTATTATATATTTCATCCGAAAAATTTACACAACAATTTATTGATTCTGTAAAATCTAATACTAGAAATGACTTTATTCATTTCTACCAAATGGTTGATGTTTTATTGATTGATGATGTACAGTTCCTTTCAGGTAAGGCTGGAACACAAGATGTTTTTTTCCACATATTTAATCATTTGCATCAAAACGGTAAGCAAGTGATCTTAACTTCAGACAAAGCGCCAGTTGATATGCAAGATATCGAACAACGTTTACTTTCTAGATTTAAATGGGGTCTTTCTGCAGAGCTACAATTACCAGATTTTGAAACACGTATTTCTATACTTCAAAATAAACTCTTTAGAGATGGAGTTGAAATGCCAGAAGAAATTGTTGAGTATATTGCGAAAAACATTAAATCCAATGTAAGAGAGCTTGAAGGGGTAATAATTTCAATGATTGCCCAGGCTTCTTTTAATAGAAGAGAATTTTCTCTTGAACTTGCCAAACAAATTGTAGATAAGTTTGTAAAAAACACTAAAAAAGAGGTGTCTATTGATTACATTCAAAAAGTTGTGTCAAAGTATTTCGATATGGATGTGGTTACCTTACAATCAAAAACAAGAAAAAGACATATTGTTCAGGCTCGTCAATTAGCAATGTATTTTGCTAAAAGAATGACTAAAACTTCACTCGCAAGTATTGGATCTCAAATTGGACAAAGAGATCATGCTACAGTTCTTCATGCCTGTAAAACTGTTGACAATTTAACTGAGACAGATAAGCAATTTAGAAAATACGTTGAAGACCTCAGAAAGAAGTTGACTTTTTAATTACTTATCCTAACATCTTTTTTAAAACCTATTTTTTTAACTTTACAGTATGAAAAGAATATTGATGGTTTGTCTTGGAAATATTTGTCGCTCTCCTTTGGCTGAAGGAATTCTTAAATCAAAGTTAAATCTAAAGTCTTTTATTGTTGATTCTGCAGGAACATCTGCCTACCATATTGGAGAACCACCTGATCACAGATCTATAGCAATTGCAAAAAAAAATGGGATCGACATTTCAAATCAAAGCGCCCGTCAATTTATAGCAAGTGACTTTAATGACTTTGACTTGATTTATGCTATGGATACAGAAAATTATCAAAACATATGTTCTTTATCTAAAAACAAATCTGACTTAGTAAAGGTGAAATTGATTTTAAACGAAATTAATCCTTCAAAAAATTTAAGTGTTCCTGATCCTTACTATGGTGGTAATAATGGTTTTGAAAATGTTTACAACATGTTAGATGAAGCCTGTGATAAAATAAAAAAAAATAATTCATGAAAGGAAAGCTATACCTAATTCCAACAACTTTAGGAGAAAATGAACCTTTGGAGGTTATGCCATATTCAGTAAAGACCATAGTAGAATTATTAAATCATTATGTCGTAGAAAATGAAAAATCTGCTAGAAGATTTATAAAAAAAATTACACCTAAAAAAGTACAGTCTTCCCTAGTCATGATGAAGTTAGATAAGTATGCTATTGAAATAGAAACTCGTACATATTTAGATTTTTGTGATCAGGGAATTTCAGTTGGTTTATTGTCTGAAGCGGGGGTTCCGGCTGTTGCAGATCCGGGAGCCACTATAGTTAAACTAGCTCATGAAAAAGGAATTCAAGTAGTTCCCTTAGTTGGGCCTTCCTCAATTTTAATGGCATTAATGGCCTCTGGTTTAAATGGTCAGAACTTTGCCTTTAATGGATATTTACCAATAGATAATTCTGAAAGAAAAAAAGGAATTAAAGCTTTAGAAAAATTATCTATGGAGAAAAATCAATCTCAAATATTTATTGAAACACCTTATCGAAATCAAAAAATGTTTACAGATTTAAAATCAGTTTTAAGTCCTAGAACATTATTATGTATCGCAATAGATATTTCTCTACCTAATGAATTCATAAAGACTTTTACAATTGCTCATTGGAAGAAACAATCACCAGACTTACATAAAAGACCAGCAATATTTATTATTCAAAAGTAATTGTTTAAATACCTGCTTTTCGGTCTCCTTTTATGAATGATACATCATATCCAGCAAAAGCTTTCATGTAGGAATTAATTGAGGATCCATAGGCATCCGAACAATTTTTTTGCCCATTATTTCGAAGATATTTTTTCACATTACCTGCACCACTTAAATGAGCCGCAGCTAAAATTCCAGATTCTGTAATTTTAACACCATTTATAATTTTACCAACACTTCTTTTGATGTCTTTTCTAAGAATCCATTTATTCACTCTACAATAAGCAATAAATACTTTTTCTTGTAATTCAGGATCATGTAAAAATAGAGTGGTGTTGTAGATTTTAAAACGCTCTAGAGTAGTTGATCCAAATTGGTATTTTCCTAAATACCCAAGCGTGTTTATGACTCTATACTTTCCCTGGGATTCTTTAAAAGCTAGTGCCTCTTTAAATCCAACGAAGTTTCTTTTTAGGTGTAAAATATTTGATCTATCTTCAAAATTCGATAATAAAACCAAAGGAGATATGTTATTTTTTGGGAACTTGTAAAGCACAGGATTTTTTGTAGCACTAACAAACCCTAAAAATAAAATCAATAAAAAAATAATCTTCTTAATATTTATATATCTTTCTGTTAAGCGGGTGCAAAGATACAATTTAATTATAATATGCTGATTATCAGTTTTTTTAAATGTAAATAATGAAAATTTATTCTGGTTTTTATGTGAATAGTAAGATTCAAAGATTATATATTAATAGAATTAACATAAAAAACGATATTTGATTATATTTATGATTTATTCTTTTTTGATTAAAATCAAATAAATTATCTATTGATACCCTTTCTATTTAACCATCTTTGATATGTAGTTGCATTTTTATTGTGTTGTGACAAGGTACTTGCGAATTCATGAAATCCATATTTTGTAACACTAGCACACATGTAAATATAATTATGCTTTTTATAATTTAATACGGCATCTATTGATGATATATCAGGCATACCTATTAAATTTGGAGGTAAGCCCTTATTTAAGTATGTATTAAAAGGAGATGCTATTTTTAAATCTTTATACAAAACTCTTTTTACTTGAAAATCCATGCCGTTTTTTTTCTTTAACATGTAAATAATTGTTGGGTCTGCTTGTAAGGGAATGCCTCTTTTAATTCTATTTAAGTAAAGACCTGCTACTATTGGTCTTTCAACCGTTTTTACTGTTTCTTTCTGAACTATTGAAGCTAAAGTTATTACTTCCTCCCTAGATAGTTTTAATAACGAAGCTTTAGTTAATCTTTCTTCATTCCAAAACTTATGATATTCTTTTAATAACTTGTTTCTGAAATTTTCAGCAGATACATTCCAGTAAAACTCATAAGTATTAGGAATTATGATGCCTAAAACAGAGGCTGTTGTGAGTTTATTGTTTTTAAGGAAAACAGAATCTTTGAAAACTTTCAAAATTGAAATTGAGTCTGCTTCTATCTGTGATGATATCCGTCCTGAAAATTTTTCAAGTGTATCTTGATTGTTAAAAGAAACTTTTACAGGAGTTTGATTACCACTCCTAAGAAGATTAATTACATCATTTAAAGACATGCCTTTAGTTAGTATGTATTTCCCAGCTTTAGGCTTGGAGTAATTTTTCTGATGTGCTAACCAATTAAATTTAGGTATTGTATGAGTAGAAGGGTTTTGTTCATTATCAAGGTTTTTGGATAAAGTTTTTTCAATAGCACTGATAGTATCAGAAGAACCGACGAAAACTATACAATTTTTAGTGATCAACTCACCATAAATAGATTGATAAAAATTATAAGATAAAACACCAGTTAGAATGCTAATACCTAAAAAGAGAAAAAGGATTTTTTGTTTATTCATTAATCAATTGAAATATAAATTCATCTTTAAAGGCTCCATTAAAAAAAAGCCAATCTTTTTTTTCTCCAATTTTTTTAAAATTAAAACCTGAAAATAAAGCGATACTTTGTTCATTGTCTGGAATAATATTTGCAAAGATTTGATGTAGATTTAGTGTTTTAAAACAGTAGGGTATTAAAACAGACAATGCATCAGTAGCAAAGCCAGATTTTTGATATTTTTTATGAATTAAAATACCTATTCCTGTTTATTGGTGTTGAGGATTAAAATCAAACAAATCAATCATTCCAACAGCCTTGCTAGTTTTTATTTCTTCGATAATTAAGCGTAATTGTTTGGCTTCATAAATATCTTGATGAGCATTTTCTAAATACTGCGTTAATATAAACTTAGAAAAAGGGACTAGAGTGTTACTAACCTGCCAAAAGTTAGTGTTATTTTCTGTTGTATATAAAAAATCTAAATCTTCAGGCTCTAAAGCTCTTAATCTAATTTTTTCTCCGTTTAAAATCATCATGAAAAGGCTATTTTTCCTTCAAAAACAAATGTTGCAGGTCCAGATAAAATAATATCAGTATAATTTCCTTTGTGTTCTTTAAATTGAACTTCTAAACTACCTCCCAAAACAATCAATTTAATACGATTACTTGAAGATTTCTTATTAAAATGCATGGCAATTGCAACAGCGGTTACACCGGTACCACAGGCAAGAGTTTCGTCTTCGACACCTCGCTCATAGGTTCTTACTTTGAAAGTTTCATTACTCAGTTGTTCAACAAAGTTCACATTACAACCTTCAGCTTGGTAATGCTTATTTATAATTTGCCTACCTTTTGTAACCACTGGAAAATCTTCTAAATTATCTACAACTTCTATATGATGTGGTGAACCAGTATTTGTAAATACTGAATTTCCAAAAACTTTAATATCATTAACATTGATCATTTGAAGTGATACTTTATTGCCATTAATTCCTGCATAATGCATACCATCAATTGCAGAAAATTTAGTTTTTTTATCAAAAAGTTGTAGTTTTTTTGCAAATGCAACAATACATCTTCCACCGTTTCCACACATGGTGCTTTCGTTTCCATCAGCATTATAATAAATCATTTTAAAATTTGAATTTTCATCGTTTTCTAAAAGAATTAATCCATCTGCACCAATTCCAAAATGACGATTACACAAATTCGAAATCAATAAATTATTGCTTTTTGGAAAAAAAAGTGCTCTATTATCAAAAATAATAAAATCATTTCCAGTTCCTTGATATTTATAAAAGCTCACGTTCATAAGGTTCAAATATACATAAAAGTGGAATAATATCGGAGTGTTAAAATCGGGTTAAAATGCGTTAAAATTGTTAAGTCTGTTGATTGAATTTAGTTATTTTTTTATTTTTGGTAGAGAAAAATAATAGATTATGAGAAAATTTTTAAGTTATTTAGGTATTGCTGTCCTTGGTGGTGTTTTTTCATTACTCGGACATCGTATTTTTAATGAAAAAACTGAGAGTTTAATAAAAGATAATATTGCTCCAATTCAAACTTTTAAAACAAATTATAATGCTACTGAGTTTGAGTTAAATACTGCTACTTACGCACCAACTAATTTTACAGTTGCAGCAGAAAAAACAATTCACGCAGTTGTACATGTAAAGAATACTGCCATTTCATCTGGAATAAATTCTTTTGCAGATTTATTTAATGGATCAAAAAGACAACAACAAATTGGAACTGGAAGCGGTGTAATTATTTCTTCTGATGGATACATTGTAACCAATAACCATGTTATTGACGGTGCATCAGATTTAGAGATCACATTAAACAATAGAAAAAAATATAAAGCAGAACTTATAGGTACAGATGTTAAAAATGATATTGCTTTGTTAAAAATCGAATCAACTGAATCTTTACCTTACATTCCCTTTTCTGACTCAGATAATCTTAAAATCGGTGAGTGGGTTTTAGCGGTTGGTAACCCATACAACTTAACCTCTACTGTTACTGCAGGTATTGTTAGTGCTAAAGGAAGAGATTTACAAGGAAATTATTCAACAGACTCTTTTATTCAAACAGATGCAGCTGTTAACTCCGGTAACAGTGGAGGTGCGCTTGTTAATTCTAGAGGCGAATTGGTAGGAATTAACACAGCAATCTCGTCTAAAACAGGGTCTTACATTGGTTACTCTTTTGCTGTACCCTCTAACATTACTAAAAAAATAATTGATGATATTCTTGAATTTGGTAAAGTTCAAGAGGCCATAATTGGATTTGTACCTGACTTAAGAGAGGATGATATTGAAGGGGTGAGAATTGGAGATTTTGCAGAAGGTAGTAATGCTGAAAAATCAGGTCTGGAAAAAGGAGATATTATTGTAAAAATAAATGATGTGAAAATTTCTAAATTTTCTGAATTGACTGGGCAACTATCTGCAAAAAGACCGGGGGAATCAGTAGAATTAATTATAGACAGAAATGGACAAACTTTCACCAAATCAGTCAAATTAATTAAAAGAATAGTACGCTATATCTCAAGAACTTATGGTCTAGAATTAATTGATGACCCTAAAGGAGCAAAAATAATCAGAGATGGTCTTTCAGAGGATAATTCGTCCAGTATAAAAGGGTACATTATTACTAAAATCAATGGAACTAAAATTGATACTGCTTCAGAGGCAATCAAACTTTTAGATGGCCTTTCAAGGAAAGGATACCGTTTAAAAGTAGAAATGATTGATTTAAATGGTGAGGTTAGTGCATACTTCTTTTAGAATATTTTAATAGTTTTTTGGCACTACTTTGTGGGTTGAAATACTTGTATATTAAATTTTAACGAAATCGATTTCGTATTGAATAAAAAAGAAATACTTTTGTGCAAATTTAATGGTAAGATCAATACACATGTCAAAAGAAAAAAAATACGAAAAAGAAGTTATCGCCCAAGCTAAAACAAGGAGAGCTACAACAGAATTTATAAATATTATTAATGACTTATGGTATGATAAGTCTATTGAGTTGGTTTTGTTTAGAAACACATTGGTAGATAAAAGAGCTAGTGAGATTTTAAATCTAATTAATTATGCTAAAGAATTTGTTGGAAAACCAATTTCAGTTTATGATGCATTAGATATTGCTAAAGCTATCCAAAGTATTCAGTTGCCTTCATCTAAATTAGACATCGGAAAATTAGCTTATGAGTGCTATTTAGACATTAACGGAAGTGAAGATAAAATAACATTTGTCAAAAGACAATTAAAGAATGTTACAGAGGCAAAAGATATTCAACCAAAAGATGTTGTGCTTTATGGTTTTGGTAGAATAGGTAGACTGCTTGCTAGAGAGTTGATGTCAAAAATGGGTAAGGGTTCTCAATTGAGATTAAGAGCAGTGGTTACAAGAGGAAAAATCACCAAAAATGTATTAGACAAAAGAGCTTCTCTACTTAGAGTAGATTCTGTACATGGAGATTTTTTAGGAACTGTACAGACCGACACAGAAAATAATGCGTTGATCATCAATGGAACTACTGTCAAAATGATATCAGCTAAATCTCCAGAAGAGATAGATTATACAAAATATGGTATTCAAGATGCATTAATTGTAGACAATACAGGAGCTTTTAGAGACCAGGAAGCATTAGCTAGGCATTTAAAAGCTAAAGGAGCATCTAAAGTTTTATTAACTGCTCCTGGAAAGGGAATTCCAAATATTGTTCACGGGGTTAATCACAAAAAATATCATCCAGATACACAAGATATTTTTTCAGCAGCTTCATGTACTACAAATGCAATTACTCCTGTTTTAAAAGTCTTAGATGACAACTATGGGATTATAAAAGGACATTTAGAAACTATTCATGCCTACACCAATGATCAGAATCTGGTAGATAATATGCATACCAAAAATCGAAGAGGAAGAGCGGCGGCATTAAATATGGTGATCACTGAAACTGGTGCTGGGAAGGCTGTCTCTAAAGCGCTACCATCATTGAAAGGTAAATTGACTTCAAACGCAATTAGGGTTCCTGTGCCAAACGGTTCATTAGCTATTTTATACCTTAAGCTTGGTAGTGAAATAACTACTGAGGCTGTTAATTCCATAATGAAATTAAACGCATTAGAGGGAGAATTAGTTGAGCAAATTCAATATTCTTTAGATGCCGAGCTCGTATCATCAGATATAGTTGGATCTACTGCGCCCTCAATTTTTGACAGTAAGGCTACCATAGCAAATGGAGATTCAATTGTTATTTATGTATGGTATGACAATGAATATGGATATAGTCACCAAGTTATTCGTTTGGCAAAGTATATAGCTAAAGTAAGAAGATATACTTACTATTAATCGTTGATAACTTCATGATTTTTTTAACCCGAAACATCTTTGTTTCGGGTTTTCTTTTGATTATTTTTAACATTTAAATTTTTAGTATCCATGAATTCTGTTCAACAGCAAATTATTTCTTTACGTGAAGTTCTAAATCGTTACAATTATGAATATTATGTATTAGACAATGCCACGATTTCAGATTATGAATTTGATGTAAAACTTAAAGAACTTGAGGCATTAGAGGCAGCTTATCCAGAATACTACAATGCAAATTCTCCTTCCCAAAGAGTGGGAGGAGCGGTTACAAAAAATTTCAAAACTCTTCAGCATAAAAACAGAATGTATTCTTTAGATAATTCGTATTCCAAAGAAGATTTATTAGATTGGGAAAAAAGACTTCAAAAGAACCTAGGCACAGAAGCTATTGAATTTACATGTGAATTAAAATATGATGGTGCTTCAATTAACCTTACCTATGAAAATGGCGAGTTTGTTAAAGCTGTTACTCGAGGTGATGGATTTCAAGGAGATGAGGTTACCTCAAATATTCGAACTATTAAGTCTATTCCTTTGGTATTGAATGCAAATTTTCTATCCAATTTTGAAATAAGAGGCGAAATCATTCTACCCTTAGAAGGATTTCAAAAAATGAATCAGGAGCGTATAGAGAATGGAGAGGATACCTATAGAAACCCCAGAAACACAGCTAGTGGAAGTTTAAAACTTCAAGACAGTGGAGAGGTGGCAAAAAGACCATTAGATTGTTTGCTGTATCAAGTAGTCACGAACGAACGGACGTATTCTACTCATTTTGAAAGTTTAGAAGCCTCTAGAGCAGCAGGATTTAAAGTACCAGACACCATTATATTAGCTAAATCTATTGATGAAGTTTTTCATTTTGTAAATGAATGGGATCAGAAGCGTCATGACCTACCCTATGAAACTGATGGTGTTGTTATTAAAGTAAATAATTTACAACAGCAAGAAGAATTAGGGTATACTGCAAAATCTCCGCGTTGGGCAATAGCCTACAAATTTAAAGCGGCTCAAGTATCTACTGTACTTGAGGAAATTACCTATCAAGTAGGTAGAACAGGAGCCATTACTCCAGTAGCAAATTTAGAGCCTGTACAATTAGCAGGTACTACTGTAAAAAGAGCTTCGCTACACAATGCAGATCAAATAGAAAAATTAGATATTAGAGTTCACGATACTGTTTTTGTTGAAAAAGGTGGTGAAATCATTCCAAAAATTATAGCTGTAGATTTTTCTAAAAGAAAAGAGTATTCTCAGTCAACACGATATGCTACTCATTGTCCAGAATGTCATACAGCCCTGATAAGAACAGCAGGTGATGCAAAGCACTATTGTCCAAACACCTATGGTTGTGCTCCTCAAATTACAGGCAGAATTCAGCATTTTATAAGTAGAAAAGCTATGGATATTGATGGCTTGGGAGGAGAAACAGTAGATTTGTTACGAAAAGAAGGTTTAATTGAAAATTATGCAGATCTCTATGATTTGCAAGTAGAACAAGTAATACCTTTAGAGCGAATGGCAGAAAAATCTGCTCAAAATATGATCGATGGAATTAAAAAATCAAAAGAAATTCCGTTTGAAAAAGTATTATTTGCTTTAGGGATTAGATTTGTTGGAGAAACGGTTGCAAAAAAACTTGCCAAACATTTTAAGTCTATTGATAACCTTATGACTGCTAATTTAGAAGCTTTAATCTCCGTTGATGAAATTGGTGATAGAATAGCGGCAAGTATTTTAGAGTTTTCTAATAATTTAGGAAATATGCAATTGATTAATAGATTAAAATACCACGGGGTGCAATTAAAAGTTTCTGAAAAAGATTTGATTGGACAAACTGATAAACTTCAGGGAAAGGTTTTTGTAGTATCTGGAGTATTTTATAAATTGACGAGAAATGAACTAAAAAAAGCTATTGAAGATAATGGAGGTAAAGTAAGTTCGTCTATTTCGAAGAAAACAACTTTTGTTGTAGCAGGAGACAAAATGGGGCCAAGTAAAAAAACAAAAGCTGAAGATCTTGGACTTACCATTATAAATGAAGATGAATTTATTTTGATGATAGACTAATCTCTCTAAATGGTAATATTTTTTGAACCCAATTGGTTATAAGATTATATTTTTGTCTGCCGTTTGTTTTTCGTTTTGCTCATTAAAATAAAAGTCAACTCTACCTAAATTTAATCCGTAAGCTCCAACTTGATTTACCAATACATTTTCATTAGTTAAATTTTTAACTAGTGTCGGCTTAGTTAAAAAAGTATGTGTGTGTCCTCCAATAATTAAATCAATGTCTTTTGTGGCAGCGGCCAATTTTAAATCTGATATTTTATCAGAATTTTTATAATGATATCCTAGATGCGATAAACAAATGATTAAATCACAAGCTTCTTTTTCTTTTAAATCTCTTGAAATATCTTTAGAGATTTCAATTGGATCTATATATTTTGTTTCCTTATACAAATTTGGGTTTACCAAATTGAGTAATTCTATACCCAGTCCAAAAACACCAATTTTAATTCCATCTTTGATAAAGGTTTTATAAGGTTTTACAAGAGTATCTAAGATTGTATTTTTAAAATCATAATTAGCGCATACAAAATCAAATGAAGCATTAGGTAGTTGTTTATGAAAACCTTCTATGGAATTATCAAAATCATGATTTCCCATTGTAGCTAAATCGTATTTTAATAAACTCATGAGTTTGAACTCAACTTCACCACCAAAATAATTAAAGTACGGGGTTCCCTGAAAAATATCTCCAGCATCAAGTAATAAGGTGTTTGGGTTTTCTTTTCTAACCTTTTCAACCATTACAGCTCTTCTGGCTACCCCTCCTTTACCGGCATACTTGTGGTGACTCGCTTCAAAAGCTTCTATTTGACTATGGGTATCATTGGTGTGGAGGATGGTAATGTGTTTTTGATGTGTTTCGCAAGATTGAAAAGTAAGCCCGCTTAAACTTGCATATGCAACTCCAGCAGAGGTTTGTTTGATAAATTTTCTTCTTTTCATTTTTGTAAAAATTTTTAATTGCTAATAATTATGCGGTTGTCTAGATTAGAAACCAGAGTATCTCTACTTTTAAAATACTCTACAATTGCATCACGAATTAAAAAATTACTATCATACATACTCAAAGGATTTTTAAAGAAGTTCATGTCGTCACCCCCTTTTTGTAAATAATTAGAGGTAGCAACATAATAGGTTTTGTTTTTTTCAATAGGTTTTCCATTTATAAGAATATCATAAGATTTATTTTTGATTCTTAATTCAATCTGACTTGAAAGAGGATGTGCAATATTTTTTGATATAAAGTAAGCAAATAATTCTTGAATTTTTTCATAATTAAGCTCTACAACAACAAGAGTATTATCAAAAGGCATCAATTCAAAAGCGTTTGAAACCGTAACATTTCCTTTCGTTATTGCAGCTCTTATTCCACCATAATTAGACATTGAAAAATCAACTTTTTTACTCGTTTGTTTTTCAAAAAGTTCATTAGCTTTTTTGTAGGATAAGTCAGCAATTAAATTTCCAAGTGTACTTTGTAAATTTCCATCAGTTCTTTCAAGAGTATATGGGGCATAAGATAATGTTTTTGTAATTTCTTCAGTCATTTTATCCTTATAAGGAAGAAATACCCCAATAATGGTGCTGTCTTGTTTTATCTCAGAGTGAAGAGTGATTTTTTTAGCATTAATGACAGAAACTTCATAAGAACCGTTTTTACATCCAATTATTGATGCAATCAATAGAAAAAGAAACAAAGTTTTTTTCATAAGAACACAATTCGTTTTAATTATATTTGTGAAGACAAGATAGTTTTTTTGTCTCATTGAATCTATGCTAAAAGCAAAATTAAAAAATCATTATTTAAATAAGAAGATCGTTCAGTTTTCTAAGACAAAATCATCTTCTGTTAACAGCTCTAATCAAAAAATTAAAACTGTAGGTATTATTACTTCTGATAATTTTTATAAAGCACATGATTTTTCTGAAATTTTAACTAAAAAATTACAACTTAGAAACCCTAAAATTTATAGTTATAGAAAGTTTTCTAAAGATCATAATAAGTCATACAAACACTTTTCTGAAAAAGACTTCAATTGGAAGGGTCATGTTTTAGACTCTAGTTTACAGAGTTTTTTAGAAGAGCCATTTGACTTGTTAATTTGTTATTATCCTAAAAAAAATATTTTTATGGAGTATGCAGAAGCCTCCTCTGAAGCAACTTTTAAAGTTGGTTTTTCTGATGCAAATACAGGTTTTTTTAATTTAGATATTGCTTGTGATGAGGATCAAGTAGATTTGTTTTTTGAGGAAATGAAAAAATATTTAAAAATACTTCACAAATTTTAATCGTTTAAAATTAAACAAAGTTTAATAATTAGTAAAAATTAGATTTATTACATAATAACAACACTAAAAATCTACTTAATAGTGTATTTTTACGCTAAATTAAACTGCTTTACATGCAAAAATTTATAGGAACAGGCGTTGCACTGATAACACCTTTTAAAAAAGATTTGTCAGTTGATTTTTTGGCTTTGGCAAAACTTGTAGAATTTAATATTATTAATGGTATTAACTATTTGGTAATAAACGGAACTACAGGAGAAAGTGCTACTATTTCAAAAAAAGAAAGACGAAAAATTATTGAGGTTGTAGCCACAGTAAATCAAGGAAGACTTCCATTAGTTTTGGGTATAGGAGGTAATAGTACTACTTCAGTAATTGAAGAGATTTTATCTGAAGATTTATCTCATATTGACGCTATTCTTTCTGTTGCTCCTTATTATAATAAACCTACACAGGAAGGTTTTTACAGGCATTTTGAAGCTATCGCTAAAGCAAGTCCTAAGCCCATAATTTTATATAATGTTCCTGGGCGTACTTCAAAAAACATGGAACCGTCAACCACAATCCGTCTGGCTAATAATTTTTCTAATATTATAGCTGTAAAGGAGGCAGGTAACAATGTTCAACAATATTTAGAGTTAATTAAAAATAAACCCAAAGATTTTCTAATTATTTCTGGTGATGATGATTTAGCATTAAATGTAGTTTTGGCTGGTGCATCAGGGGTAATATCGGTGATAGGCCAGGCTTTTCCTAAAGATTTTTCAACTTTAATTAATTATGGTTTAGCAGGTAAAAACAAAGAGGCTTATGAAATTCATTATAAATTAATGGAGGTTATTAATATGATATTTTCAGAGAACAATCCTGCTGGAATTAAGGCTGTTCTTCAATGTTTAGACATTGTATCAAATGAAGTTAGACTCCCTTTGGTAAAAGCATCTGAGAAACTTCAAAAAGAAATCACTAATTTTGTTATAAATTTAGATTAAAATATGTTATCAAAAACAATTGAAGAGGCTTTAAATAAGCAAGTTAGAGTAGAAGCATCCTCATCTCAGGTGTATTTAGCCATGGCTTCTTGGGCAGAAACTTTAGGTTTTGAAGGTGTTGCAACTTTTATGTATGCACACTCAGATGAAGAGCGCGAGCATATGTTAAAACTTATAAAATTTATTAATGAGCGAGGTGGTCATGCTAAAGTATCTCAGCTTGATGCTCCACCAGCTGAATTTGGATCTTTTAAAGAAATGTTTGAAAGTTTATTTCAGCACGAAGTAAAAGTGTCTAAATCTATTAATGATTTAGTAGACATCACACTTCAGGAAAAAGATTACGCAACTCATAATTTCTTACAATGGTATGTTTCTGAGCAAATAGAAGAAGAAGCCCTTGCAAGAAATATTTTAGATAAAATTAAGTTAATTGGTGATGATAAAGGAGGGTTGTATTTGTTTGATAATGATGTAAAAAGCCTTATTGGAGCTCAATCTGGACCAGAACTTAATTAACAAACATTTAATACCAATAGGATTATTTTTAATAACTATTTTTAGTTATTTGCATGAGTCCAATTAGTTGTTTTTTGGTTATTTTTAGAGCTGAATTAAAGTTAAATTTAGTTTTACATCATAGAAATTAGGCCTATCGCAGCTACTTATAAATAAGAAAAAAGCGTTTTAGTAATCCATATAAAAACCTTACTTTTGCCAAATGCGAAAAATTAAGATTTTAACACTAATTTTATCCGTCTCACTATTATTAAATTCATGTGGTGAATACGCTCGTACCGTAGGTAAGGGTTCTATGACCGAAAGATATAAGTTAGCTGTAAAAAAATATGAGGCTAAAGAATATAGTAAAGCCTTAAGACTATTTGATCTTGTGATCCCTTTTTACAGAGGAAAACCTCAGATGGAACGGATTCAGTTTATGGTTGCACAGTCAAATTTTAATGAAAAAAATTATTCAACAGCTGCATACTATTTTGATAGATTTACAAAAAATTATCCCAATAGTTCTAAAAAAGAAGAAGCAGCTTTTTTGTCTGCATACAGTTATAAGTTATCTTCACCCTTATACAGTCTAGATCAATTAGACACCAATAAGGCATTAGTAGCTTATCAAATGTTTATAGATGAATACCCAGATTCTGAAAGATTAGCTGAAGCAAACATTCATTATAAAGAACTCAAATTTAAGTTAGAGAAAAAAGCTTTTGAAATAGGAAAAACATATTATAAAACAGCTCAAACAGATTTTAGAAATTACAAATCTGCAATCGTTGCTTTTGATAATTTAATAAATGATTTTTTAGGAACTAAATTAAAAGAAGAAGCTTTGTACTTTAGATTTAAAGCTTACCATGATTTAGTTATTGTTAGTACAGAAAGAAAAAAATTAAACAGAATTAAGGATGCAATAGCAGCCTATGAAAAATTAGTTAGAAACTTCCCTGAATCTAAATTTTTAAAGGATTCAGACAAGTTACTGTCTGAGATAAAAAACGAAGAAAAACAGTTAGTAAAGAGTTAATTATGAATTATAAAGAAACAAAAGCTCCTGTAACTACGGTTACCTATGACAAAGATGTTGTAGAATCAAAAACAGAGAATATCTATGAGGCAATCTCAATTATTTCAAAAAGAGCAGTTCAAATCAATACAGATTTAAAAACAGAATTAGTTGAAAAACTAGAAGAGTTTGCTACTTATAACGATAGTTTAGAAGAGGTTTTCGAAAATAAAGAGCAAATTGAAGTTTCTAAGTTTTATGAAAAATTACCAAAGCCCACAGCAATTGCTGTTGAGGAATGGTTAAATGATAAAGTATATCATAGAACTCCAGAGACGGAATAATGTCTATCCTAAGCGGCAAAAAAATTCTATTAGGCATAACTGCCGGTATTGCTGCATATAAAACAGCCAATTTGGTTCGTTTATTTATAAAATCTGGGGCAGAAGTTCAAGTTATTATGACACCTGCCTCAAAAGATTTTATCACACCACTTACCCTATCTACACTTTCTAAAAACCCAGTTCATTCAACTTTTTACGAAAAAGAAGAGGAAAATGAATTATGGAATAATCATGTAGATTTAGGACTTTGGGCAGATTATATGCTCATAGCTCCAGCAACTGCAAATACATTGTCTAAAATGACTAATGGCATTTGTGATAACTTATTAATAGCTACCTATTTGTCTGCAAAATGCCCAGTGTATTTTGCTCCAGCAATGGATTTAGACATGTACATCCATCCTTCAACTGTAACTAGTTTAGAAAAACTTCAAGCTTTTGGAAATACATTAATCCCTGCAACAAAAGGTGAATTGGCGAGTGGATTGGTAGGGGAAGGAAGGCTGGCAGAACCTAAAGATATTGTATCCTTTATGGAAAATGATATTTTGTCAAGTATGCCTTTACATGGTAAAAAAGTTTTAATTACAGCTGGCCCAACTTATGAATCTATAGACCCTGTTCGTTTCATAGGTAATCATTCTTCTGGAAAAATGGGATTTGAAATTGCTAAGGCAGCAGCTAATTTAGGGGCTAAAGTATTCTTAGTAACTGGTCCAAGTAATGAGGAAGTTAATCAAGCATCAATACAAAGAATAGAAGTTGTTAGTGCTGAGGAAATGTATACAGCTTGCCATCATTATTTTCCTGAGGTAACCATTGCTATTTTATCTGCAGCTGTTGCAGATTATAGACCAAAAAAAGCAGCTACCGAGAAAATAAAAAAGAAAGAGCAAACGTTAGCTATTGAGTTAGAACCCACTAAAGATATTTTGGCGTCTTTAGGCGTTATTAAAAAAGAACAATTTTTAGTTGGCTTTGCTTTAGAAACCACCAATGAGTTCGTTAATGCATTAACTAAATTAAAACAAAAGAATTTAGATGCCATTGTTTTAAATTCATTGAATGATGAAGGAGCAGGATTTTCTGGAAATACGAATAAAGTTACATTTATAGACAAAGAGGAACATACTATTCCTTTTGAGATGAAAGCTAAATCAGATGTAGCCCTAGATATAATGAACGAAATATTAAAAAAAATAGATGCGTAGTATTCTCATATTTTTTATTTTTTTATTTTCAATAACAGTTAGTTCTCAAGAATTAAATTGCAAAGTTTCTATAAATTTTGATCAAGTTCAAGGCTCAAACAGACAGGTATTTACAACTCTACAAACCTCAATTTCAGAGTTTGTAAATCAAAAAAAGTGGACAGATAAAACTGTAAAAGCTCAAGAACGAATTAATTGTGCAATTAATATCATTATCACTAAAAGAGATAACAATACTTTTGAGGGTTCTATTCAGGTTCAGTCTACCAGGCCCGTTTATGGTACATCCTATGAATCTCCAATTTTGAATATAAGAGATAATGACTTTAACTTTAAGTATAACGAATTTGATCAGTTTATTTATAACCCAACCCGATTTGATTCTAATTTAATTTCTACCATTACATTTTATGTATACCTAATTCTAGGAGCAGATGCAGATACATTTGCCATCAATGGAGGAGATGCTTACTTAAAGCAAGCTGAAAATGTAACTTTACAAGCACAGCAAAGTGGTCTTTCAGCATGGTCTAATCTTGTGGGTGTTCAGAATAGATTTCAAATCATAGATAATTTATTGTCTCCTGGTTTAAAACAATTTAGAACTGCCATGTACAACTACCATAGAAAAGGGTTTGATGAATTAGCAGAGAATAAAATTAAAGGAAAAGGAGCTATTGAAAATTCGGTTATTTCTTTAGATAGATTGTATAATAAAGTAATCGGAAACCCTCTTTTAAGACTATTTTTTGATGCAAAATCTGATGAAATTGTTAACCTCTATTCAGATGGGCCAAACACCAGAAGTAAACAACGTTTATTGGTAGTGCTTCAAAAAATATCTCCTAACAATAGTTCAAAGTGGCGTAAGATAAATTAATTGTCTACCAAGTCTTGTATTTCAATTTCTAAGACCTTACACAACTCTAACAAACACTTTACTTGTAGCTTAGTTTTGCCGTTTTCTATTTTATGATAGGCATATTGGCTTAAGCCAAGCTGATCTCCTATGTATTCCTGAGAATACCCTTTTTTGATGCGTTGTAAACGAAGAGTTGCTAATATTTTTTCAACTTTTTGTGGAACATCTTTTTTCATAGTTTTTTTATAAAACTAGCAAAATTAAAAAAGAAAATCAATCCCCATAAATGAGGGATATTTTTAATTCTCTAGTTATAGTTAGTGCTAAAAGTTTTAATTTAAAACTTTTAGTGGGTTGTTTGGCTTTCTTATCTGCTGTAACTTTATAAAAAAAATAATGAAAAATCGTATTGCGAATCTTCAATAAGAATTCACGATATTTTTGCGAAAAAGTGGTCATATAGCTATGAGTGACCTTAATAGAAATCATAGATTTTTTAAACACAATAAATAGTTTTTAAAATGTTAGAAATAATACTAGTTTTAATGCTGTTTGTTGTAAAAACAATATTTTTATGAAAAATTTAGAATTAAATCAGATGGAAAAAATTGAAGGTGGAGATGGAGTTGACTGTGCAGTTTCAGCAGGTTTAGCATTAATAGGAATAGTAATTTTATCAGCTGCTACTGCTGCAGCTCCTGTTATGTCTATTTGGACTTTAGGCTCTATTTTAACTATTTCTGCAGGTGTAACTTATACTTGTGGTAATGCATTAAATAATATGCAAGTTTAAAATAAATGTATAGGGTTTTAAAACCCCATACATTTATTATATAATTAATTATGAAAAAAATAGATATTTTAATAATTATCAATTTAGTTGTAATAATCATTTTTATTTTATTTACAAAATTTGTCAGAAGCAAAGAACTTTCTGAGCAAATGGCACCATTGATAATAATATTTACCCCTCTAATTGCTTTAATTTTATCAAAATTTAAAATAATAAAGCTTTAATAAAATATGAAATAAAATAATTTAACGTTATTATTTATAATTTCAATTTATTGATCTTGATATCTTTCCTCTTTTTATATTATAGACCTTGTTCTAAATTGGATTAGCTTGTTCTTGTTTTGGTCCATCTTATGAAATATTCTTTAATCTTTATACTGACTATAACTATTATATTACTTTTTTTAAATTTTTTGCATATAGTTAATAATAAATATTTACCATTAGTTTGCTATATTATCATTTTGTTGTGTCTTATTTTAACATTATTGAGAAGAAATAATGAAAAACAAAAATAATTACTTTTTGATTTTTATCCTTATTGGGTTTAATTTATTAACTGGATTCTTATCTAATTATTTATTAAATACTAATGATTTGTTAGCCAATTTCTACTCTGAGCAATTAGCAAAAGAACAACTAGAACAATTATTAGAAAACCAACAAAAATGGGCTTGGCTAGGGTATGCAATTTTGCCTTTACTAATCCTTATAAGAGTCAGTTTAGTGAGTTTCTGTTTAAGTGTTGGTTTATTTTTTTATGATATAGAAAACAAGATACAATTTAAACAATTTTTTAGAATTGCTCTAATAGGTGAGTTTGTATTGGTTTTTGTAGGTATTTTTAAGCTTGTTTATTTCTATTTTATAAAAACAGCGTATACTTTACAAGACCTTCAGCAGTTTTATCCCTTAAGTTATATTAATTTTTTAGATGTAGAGAATTTAGAGCCTTGGTTGGTATATCCTTTACAAACAATCAATTTATTTGAAATTACGTACTTTTTTGTATTGGTGTATGGCATGCACAAACTCTTAAAAAATAACTACTGGAAAAGTTTTGAGATTACTGCTGCTAGTTATGGAACAGGCTTATTAATATGGCTGGTTTTGGTTATGTTTTTAACGTTAAATATATCTTAAGTTTCCCAAAAGAGAAGCAATTGTTACTCTTTTTAAAAAGTTATAAATGAAGAAAAAAATAAAACTCCTTCTTGGAATTTTCTTGTTCGTTATTATATGTTTTTTAACTTACAAAATTACAAGTAAACTCAATTACAAAAAAGAGGTTGCAGAACGTGTTAAAGTAATTCCAGATTTCTCTTTTTATCGTTTAGATGGTAGTAAGTTTTCAACTAAAAATCTACAAAAGAAACCCAGTGTATTTGTGTATTTTAATTCTGAGTGTATCTATTGCAAATCAGAAACTAAAAAGATACAAGAACGTTTAGAAGATTTTAAAGAGGTG
>Ga0213868_10001455_pt1 | contig 22865 bp, 22 predicted proteins | sample PICome_9_FD_160087 | JGI IMG/M metagenome (GOLD analysis project Ga0213868, IMG submission 160087) | Coastal seawater microbial communities near Pivers Island, North Carolina, United States - PICO127 | ecosystem: Environmental > Aquatic > Marine > Coastal | place: USA: North Carolina... | reverse complement strand
GGAAGTTACTCAAGGTCAGAAAGGCGCTCAAGCTGAGAACGTAGTTGCCGATTAATTTCTGATTACGCTTTAAAGCAAATCAGTAAATTATGAAAACCCGATAAGAAATTATCGGGTTTTTTTATGCCCTGAATAAAGTACCAGATAAAGATAGGACTTACCTGCGCACTGAGCTCGACTCAATAGACTGTGTTGAGCGAACCAAAGCGAGGAGGCGCATGCTGAGAGCCAGAAAGCATAGGCTAAAAGCACCAGGCAAAAAAAATCCCGCCAAGCGGCAGGATTTTTTGACAAGCTAGAGGCCGCTTACTTAATCTTGGCTTCTTTATAGATCACATGCTTTCGGATAGTGGGATCATACTTCTTGATCTCCATTTTCTCAGGCATATTGCGCTTGTTTTTGTCTGTAGTGTAAAAGTGTCCAGTGCCAGCACTAGATACCAAACGAATCTTTTCTCTCGCTGATTTAGCCATCAGTAGTCTCCTTAGACCTTCTGCCCACGAGCCTGAAGCTCAGACAAAACAATTTCAATACCTTTTTTGTCAATGATGCGCATACCTTTTGTAGATACACGAAGCTTAACAAAGCGTTTTTCGCCTTCAACCCAAAAACGGTGGGTATGAAGGTTTGGCTCAAAGCGTCGACGTGTTCTGTTTTTCGCGTGAGATACATTGTTTCCAGCCATTGGGCGCTTGCCTGTGACTTGACATACTCTGGACATTTCTACTGCCTCTGATTGCAATTGTGATGACCGAATCATAATCCGCTCAACACGTGAATTCTGGATATCTACCCCTAGTTGCAGGACCCTCCCGCAAAGGGGCGCAATTTATACCAGAAAGGCCTATCTGAATCAAATCAAATCGCCGGATTAGTAGCTATTGGGGGATTTAATTGGCTTAAGCTCATAATTTGCCACGCTGGGCCAATGAGACGACCTCTCCACGACCAATAATCAGATGATCGAGCAAGCGGATCTCAACCAGATTGAGCGCCTGCTTTAAACGCCGAGTTATATCTATATCAGCCTGACTGGGCTCAGCCAATCCCGAAGGATGATTATGGGCAACAATCACCGCCGCGGCATTTTTGCGCAGTGCACGAGCCACAACTTCCCGGGGATGAACACTGGCGGCATCAAGAGTGCCCTGAAATAGCTCGTGGGTGTCAATCAGCTGATGCTTGCTGTCTAACAGCAGCAGCATAAACACTTCGCGCTTGTAATCGCGCATCTGCACCGAGAGATAGTCGCTGACCTTTTCCGGGCTGGTAAACACAGGCTGACCTTCAAGCTGCTCCTGGAGGTATCGGCGGGTCAACTCCACTGACGCCTTGAGCTGGACAAACTTGGCTGTGCCCACGCCTTTAGCTTTGCAGAAGGTAGTGTGATCTGAGCTGATCAAGGCACCGAGACCGCCAAACTCCTTGATTAGATCTCGGGCCAGATCAATTGCGGTGATTCCCGGCAGGCCAGTGCGCAGAAAAATTGCCAACAACTCAGCGTCAGAAAGTGCCGACGCCCCCCGAAGAATTAACTTCTCTCGCGGCCGTTCATTCATCGGCCAGTGGCTTATAGCCATAGTAAGTCCTTATTTTTTTGCTACAGAAATCCTGCTCTTAATGGTATCTTACAGCCTTTATTTGAGCTGTCCGGACGATTAATGAGTACCCTTTCAAACAAACGAATAATAGTCGGCGTCAGTGGCGGCATAGCTGCTTATAAAAGTGCCGAAGTCGTCAGGCGATTACAGGACGCCGGTGCTGAGGTTCGCGTAGTGATGACACCAGGTGCCGAAGAATTTATTCGCCCACTGACTTTGCAAGCCCTCTCAGGTCATCCCGTACATGCCGACCTACTAGACCCAGAAGCCGAGGCTGGCATGGGTCATATTGAATTGGCCCGTTGGGCAGATCTAGTTTTGATCGCGCCAGCTACAGCGGACTTTATTGCTTCCATGGTCCACGGCCGGGCCAACAGTTTATTAAATGCCATCTATCTGGCGACACCAGCGATAGTTGCTGTAGCTCCGGCCATGAACCAAGGCATGTGGTCGCATCCGGCCACCACAGCCAATATGGAACAACTCAGCCAGCGTCAGGTGAAGATATTTGGCCCCGACAGCGGCATCCAAGCCTGCGGTGATATTGGCCCAGGGCGCATGCAGCAACCTGACATGTTGGTTGAGCAGGTTGCCGCTTGCTTTGCCTCACTGCAACTGAGCGGCAAGAAACTGGTGATTACCGCCGGACCCACACGCGAAGCAATTGATCCGGTGCGCTATATCAGCAACCACAGCTCCGGGAAAATGGGTTATGCCCTAGCCGAGGCGGCTATTGAAGCTGGCGCAGAGGTCACACTGATCTCCGGGCCGGTCAATCTTGAGCCACCAGAGCGCTGTACAGTAATCCCAGTGATTTCTGCCGCCGATATGCACAGTGCGACCATGAGCGCCTGCGCCGATGCAAACATTCTGATTGCTGCCGCCGCAGTGGCCGACTACCGCCCAGTGACTGTTGCCACCCAGAAAATGAAGAAACACGCGGATGCCATAACCCTTGAGTTAGAAAAGAATGTGGATATTGTCAGTGCCGCAGCGATTGAATATAAAAAGCTTTTTGTCGTGGGTTTTGCCGCCGAGACTCAGGACGTAGAGCGTTATGCACTAGATAAACTCCAGCGCAAAGGTCTAGACGCCATAGTCGCCAACGATGTGTCCCGCAGCGATGTGGGCTTTAACAGTGATAATAATGAAGCTTGGTGGATCAGCGCGGACACCAGCAAGACCTTTAGTATAAGGAGCAAAATGCAACTGGCTCGCGACATTGTCGCCGCTATAACTGAGCAGCTCGGTTAGCGAGTGCCTCGCTAACCAAGCCAGCCTGTTGCCACTTAAAATGGACCTAGTAAAAGAAACAGAAAATCTCAGCACGACGCATATTCCGGAACTAGTGTTTCGCGACTATGATATTCGCGGCCTTGCGGACAGCGAGATAAATCCCCAGTTTGCGAAAGGTCTTGGCCGAGCGCTAGGCACCTTGATATGCGACAGACCATCAGAATCTTCAGTCTATGTAGGTCGCGATGCACGCCTGAGTTCAACGCGCCTGGCTGCAGCCCTTAAAGAGGGCTTGATAGCCTGCGGCTGCAATGTGATCGACCTAGGCGAAATAACCACACCAGCGCTGAATTTTGCCGTGCACCATGGCAACCAGAGCGGCAATGGCATCATGGTCACTGCAAGTCATAACCCAGCAACCTACAACGGCTTTAAAATCATTCTCCAGCATCAGGTTATTTCTGGAGAAACGCTGCAGCGATTGATACCAATGATGCGCAATGAAAAGCCCCGTAGTGATCAGGCAGCCGGGAGCCTTGTAGAAAGCGATATAGTCAGCCAGTATCTCGATCACATTGTCGAAATCAGCAGGCTGGACAAATCCTTTAAACTGGTTATCGATGGCGCCAATAGCGTGCCGGGCCCCATTGCAACGCAGCTATTTGACCGCCTTGGCTGCCTGGCCTTTCCCCTCTACTGTGATATAGACGGCTCATTTCCGAATCACCAGCCGAATCCAGCAGATGAAAAAAATCTTGTGGACCTGCAGCGCCAAGTGATCGACCAACAAGCCGAACTGGGCCTAGCATTTGATGGCGATGGTGATCGCGTGGTGGTTATCTCTGGTCGCGGAAGAATCGTCTGGCCCGACCAGCTGATGATGATCTTCGCCCGAGACGTACTCGCCAACCAGCCCGGCGCAGATATTGTCTTTGACGTTAAGAGCAGCAGCCGCCTGGCAGATATTATTCGTCACCACGGCGGCAATCCGATTATGTGCAAGACCGGCCATGCCCATGTAAGAAAACAGGTCCACGATAACAATTCCCCTCTGGGGGGCGAATTCAGCGGCCATATTTTCTTTAATGACCGCTGGCGGGGATTTGATGACGGACTCTATGCAGCAGTGCGCTTACTGGAGATTCTCTGTGAGCGACAACAAACCCTAGACCAGGTTATCGACGAACTGGAGACCAGCGTCTCCACTGCCGAGATTTTGCTGCCAGCGAATGAAGACGAAAAATTTGAGCTTATGAAAACCCTCTCGGCTGGCTGTCAGTTCCCTCAGGCACATATCATCTGTCTCGACGGATTACGTGTAGAATACCCGACCGCTTGGGGGCTTATTAGAGCGTCAAACACCTCAGCAAACCTAACTTTGAGATTTGAAGCCGACGACGAACATGCCATGGCCGAGGTCAAGGCAGTATTCCGCGAACAGCTGTCGCCCTTTATTAACAACATAAAAGAATATATTTAATATGTCATTAACTAGCACAGAAGCGAAGACCACAGCAGAAGTGATCGCTCGCACACTACCCTATATCCAGCGCTTTTCGGGTAAGACCGTAGTCGTAAAATACGGCGGCAATGCCATGGGCGACGACAAGCTAAAACTCAGCTTTGCCAGAGATATAGTCCTAATGAAAGCGGTTGGCATCAACCCAGTAGTGGTTCACGGCGGCGGCCCACAGATCGGCGAACTGCTTGAGCGCCTGTCTATCGAATCGAAATTTATCGATGGTATGCGCGTCACCGACAGCAAGACCATGGATGTTGTAGAGATGGTCCTAGGTGCCACCGTAAACAAAGAAATCGTCAATATGATCAGTGCCGCAGGGGGCAGAGCTTTTGGTGTCACCGGCAAAGATGGCCAGCTGATTAGAGCCAAAAAACTTGTGGTATCCCACAAGACTCCCGATATGTCGGCGCCGGAAATTATCGACATAGGCCAGGTGGGCGAAGTGGCGTCAATTGATATCAGCGTGATCAATATGCTCGTGGATGGCGGATATATTCCCGTAATAGCGCCCATAGGCGTGGGCGAAAACGGTTCGTCTTACAATATCAACGCCGACCTAGTCGCCGGCAAAATGGCCGAAGTGCTGGGCGCTGAAAAACTGATATTACTGACCAATGTCGCCGGCCTAAAAGACAAGAGCGGTGAGATCCTCACAGGCCTGACCACCAATCGTGTCAATGAACTGATTGCTGACGAAACCATCTATGGGGGCATGTTGCCAAAAATTCGCTGCGCCCTAGACGCCGTTAAAGCTGGCGTAAACAGCGCCCATATTATCGACGGCCGAGTGGAACATGCGGTCATGCTAGAAATCTTTACCGACGAAGGCGTCGGCACCCTAATAACAAACTGTGATAACAGTGAAGAGGAAAACGCCTAATGGCTAAAAAACCCGGTACCCGCGGCCAGGAAATTCTCCAGGCCCTAGCTCGCATGCTTGAACATTCAGGTGGTGGACGAATTACCACTGCGGCATTAGCCGCTGAAGTGGGGGTGTCCGAAGCGGCCCTCTATCGCCACTTTCCCAGCAAAACCCGCATGTATGAAGGTCTGATCGATTTTATAGACGAAACCATTTTTGCTCGGGTGCGCGGTATTGTCAGCGACGAGCCAGATCCGATTAATCAATGCTACCGCATTCTTAGTTTGGTGCTGGCGTTCTCGGAGAAAAATCCGGGTATCACGCGCATCCTCAATGGTGATGCTCTTACAGGTGAGACTGCGCGACTGCATGATCGAGTCCAACAGTTTTTTGATCGCCTGGAATCACAGCTCAAGCAGATACTCCGTGAAGCAGAAATTCGCGACGGTTTAAAACTACAGGTGCCAGTCGCCACTGCAGCGAACCTGATGCTCTGCAGTGCCGACGGAAAAATAAGTCAATTTGTGCGCAGTCAGTTTAAGACTGCGCCAACGCAGAACTGGCAGGAACAGTGGCAGTTATTGACTGCCGCCATGTTTGAATAATATCCAGAGATAAGCTGTTAGTGCGCCGCTGTCATTAACAGCTCCGCACTAACAGTATTTTAGCTAGACGCCGTACTGCTCTCTATAACCTTCAATCGCTGCAATCAACGCATCATTCTCAGGCTTGGTTTTCAGGTAGTCGATAATATCGCCAATGTCGACAATACCCACCACTGGGATTGAGAAATCTCGCTCCACTTCCTGAATCGCCGACAGCTCAGACTTGCCCTTTTCTTTACGATCCAAACCAATCACCACACCGGCCGCTGAAGCACCGGCACTCTCGACAATTTGCATCACTTCGCGAATCGCCGTGCCTGCGGTTATCACATCATCGATGATCAATACTCGACCTTCGAGAGGTGCGCCGACCATGGTGCCGCCTTCGCCGTGGTTCTTTGCCTCTTTGCGGTTAAAGCAGTAAGGCACATCGCGATCATAATGATCGGCGAGGGCGATTGAAGTGGCTGCCGCCAAGGTAATACCTTTATAGGCTGGGCCAAACAATACATCGAACTCAATACCCGACTCGATAATAGCCGCTGCATAGCTACGACCCAATTCGGCCAGGGCGCGACCCGTATAAAATTGACCGGCATTAAAAAAGTACGGTGAGACGCGGCCAGACTTTAACCTGAACTCGCCAAACTTAAGTGCGCCACTGCGCAAGCCATTGTCGATAAACAGGGTTTTGTAATTGTTTTCAGTTGTCATAATAGTCGTCACTACTGTTGGTTTGGGCAAGCTCTATTGAGCTAGTGCCATCTTCTGCACACGCACTAAATCGGCGATACCCTGTTTGGCCAACGCTAACATGGCGCTCAACTCTTCCTCACTAAAGGGTGCTCCCTCGGCAGTGCCCTGAACTTCAATAAAGCCGCCCTCGCTGTTCATCACCACATTCATATCGGTTTCAGCTTTGGCGTCTTCGGGGTAATCCAAGTCTAGTACTGGCGTACCTTTATAGACACCTACAGAAACTGAGGCAATCATGGTTAACAACGGATCATCGAGAATGGATTTTTTGCGCTGCAGGTGACGGATCGCATCAACCATGGCAACACAGGCGCCGGTAATGGCAGCAGTGCGAGTACCGCCATCGGCCTGGATAACATCACAGTCAATATTGATGGTGTGCTCGCCAAGCTTTTTCATATCAACGGCCGCTCTAAGGGAGCGACCGATCAAGCGCTGAATTTCCTGGGTGCGGCCGCCTTGCTTGCCGCGTGCCGCTTCGCGATCCATTCTTGAACCGGTGGAACGGGGCAACATGCCGTATTCAGCGGTTACCCAACCTTCGCCTTTACCGCGCAAAAATCTTGGCACGCCTGGCGTTACGCTGGCAGTACAGATGACTTTGGTTTTGCCAAATTCAATCAGTACAGAGCCCTCTGCATGACAGGTGAAATCGCGCGTTATTTTTACTTGTCGAAGTTGCTCTGGGCGTCGGCCACTGGGTCGAGTCATAGTTTTTCCCTAGTTCGAGTGCTGATGAAATAAAAGTGGCGCAAAGTGTAGCAAATCTACCAACCAGTTGACCGCCTTTGTTACCATGACCCATCGTAAATTTTTCTACTGGAGACACCATGGCCCGGAGTATGACCGCATTTGCCCGCTGCAGCACAGAATTCAGTTGGGGTTCAGTTACCTGTGAACTACGCTCTGTTAATCACCGCTTTCTCGAAACCGGCTTTCGCCTGCCCGACAGCCTGCGGCCCATTGAGATGCCCCTGCGCGAAATCGCTCGCAAGAAGCTCAGTCGCGGCAAGGTTGATTGCTCACTGCAACTGGCCTTTAATAATGCCGATGCCAGCCTCGAAGCAGACCTAGAACTGGCCAAGCGCATGATCGCCATGGCTGAAACCATAGGCGCTGAAATGCAGTCTCCAGCGCCTATTTCACCTCTAGAAATTATGCGCTGGCCCGGTATTCTTCAGGAGCAGACTGTAGATGCTGAAGCTCTGCACCAGGCCGCCACCGAAACCTATAGAGCCACCGTCGAGCAACTGCTAGAAGGACGCAAGCGCGAGGGCGACAAGCTGGCAGAGATGATTGAGCAGCGACTGGTGGGCATCGAACAACAGTTAGTTATTGTCCGTGAGTACCTACCCTCTATTCTCAGCGATCAGCGCAAGCGCCTTGAGCAAAAGCTCGGCGAACTAAAAGAGCAGTTTGATGCAGATCGCCTTGAACAAGAGATGGTGATTATTGCCAATCGCACTGATGTAGACGAAGAGCTGGATCGCCTGGAAGCCCATATCAGCGAGATCCGCCGCGTTTTAACCGGCAAAGAATCCATAGGCAGACGTCTGGATTTTCTGATGCAGGAACTCAATCGCGAAGCCAACACTCTGGGCTCAAAATCCATTGCCGGCGTCACCACTCAGGCATCAGTAGAATTAAAAGTACTGATAGAACAAATGCGTGAGCAGATCCAAAATATTGAATAGCCACTCTACAGGGAGAAACAGAGGGACGGGCTCTGCTAGCTTAGCCGGAAACTGTTTCTCTGTTGCTGTGGTTTTTTGGCTGGCAGTTAGCAGTGGTCAGAGCTTGGCTTTTGGCGTCGATGGTCACCGTATTACTGTGGCCATTGCAGAAAAACATCTGAGTAAAAAAACTGCTGCCGCGCTGGCTCAAATCAGTGGCGGCAGAGGGCTCTCAGAGTTGGTCCTCTGGCCCGATCAAATTCGCGGCGCACAAAAATGGTCACACACCAAGCCCTGGCACTATATCAATATCAAAGACCAGCAACGCTTTGCGGACCTCCATCGCAGTCGCAAAGGCGATGTACTCAGCGCCCTCAATGAATCCTATGGTCAACTCAAAGCCCCCAGCACCGGCAAGCAGCAGCGCCGCGAAGCACTGAGTTTTTTTCTGCATATGGCCGGGGATATTCACCAACCGCTGCACGTGGGTCGCTATAGTGATCTCGGTGGCAATCGTGCGTCAATTAAATGGCTGGGCAACAATAAACGCCGCAACTTACATTGGGTCTGGGACAGTGGCCTGATTAAAGATGAGAAATTAAGCGTCGAACAATACAGCACCCTAATCAATGTGAGTACCGCGCAACAGAGACACAACTGGCAAAGCGACAATTTTTTAAACTGGGCCAAAGAGTCGAAAAGGTTGCGCGCGCAGGTGTATGAATTTGGCCAGCCAGTGACAAAGGGGCCCATCACTATCGATCAAAGCTATATTGATCGCACCAAGCCGCTGCTTAAAAAACGCTTGCTGATGGCTGGTATTCGCATCGCCGGCTGCTTAAATCGCATCTTTGATCCCGAGGGTTTCCCCCAGTTAGCTGCAGATAAAAATGCCTGCGAAACCGGCAGGCATCTGGAATAATTTTCCCGCTACTGTAAACTCCGTAAAATCTACCAGTTCTCTCAAGCAACGGAACCGTAAAACATATGGCAACAGGTATTCTCTTTATTATCTCCGCCCCTTCCGGTGCCGGTAAAACTAGCTTGGTTGCAGAACTGCTCAACAATATGAGCAATATCAAAGCCTCTATCTCCCACACCACTAGAGATAGTCGCCCAGGCGAAGTGGATGCGGTGAACTACCACTTCACCTCCCGCGAACAGTTTGTCGAGATGATTGAGCAGGGTGCCTTTCTAGAACATGCCGAAGTGTTTGGTAATTTTTATGGCACCTCACAGCAGTGGGTTGCCGACACCTTGGCCAGCGGCGAAGATGTGATTCTCGAAATCGACTGGCAGGGTGCCGCTCAGGTACGCAAACTGTTCCCAGAAAGCACCAGTATTTTTATCCTGCCGCCGTCAAAAAAGGCCCTGCGGGAACGCCTGCACAAACGCGGCCAGGATGATGCAGAGGTGATCGAAAAGCGCGTTGCCGCGGCTACAGAAGAGATGAGCCACTATGTTGAAGCAGACTTTTTGGTGGTGAATGACGATTTTGACCGGGCCCTGCAACAGATGATGTCGATTGTCAGCGCGCAACACTGTCGCCTGCCGGTTTCCGGTCAGGAAGCGTTGATCTCAGATCTATTAGCGTAGCGCCACTCAACGAATCACCTCAGAGCCGCACCGGCGAATTGTCCTAGCACCGCTAAAGGGAAAGTTATTCTGCCGAGTTTATTGTCGTAGCCCCGCGCTTTAGGTAAACTGGGCGACTCGGCAGCATTGGGCTGCGCTTAAGTTAAAATTATTTACCCCGGCGGAATTAAAAATGGCTCGCATTACTGTAGAAGATTGTTTGGATCATGTTGATAATCGTTTTGAACTGGTCATGATTGGCTCCAAACGTGCACGTCAAATTGCCACTGGCGGACGTCCTGCATTAGTTCCTGAAGAGAATGACAAGCCAACAGTTATTGCACTGCGCGAAATCGAAGCGGGTTTAGTTACAGCCGCTATTCTTACTGAGAAGCCTCAAGACTACGAAATTCTTGATGCATCCGAAGAAGAGCCAGAAATGGATGCTGATGCAGCGGTTATTGCAGCAATCGAAGCGGCTCTGGCTCCTGAAGGCGCCGCTGATCCTGAAGAGGCTGCAGAGCCTGATCTGGCTGCCGCACTCGAAGCTGCTATGGCAGCTGAAGTAACTAACACGGCTGAAGCTCCTGCAGCTGAAACACCAGAGACCCCAGCGGCACCAGAAGAGCCTACTGTTTAAGGTTTTATTTGTTTTCAGGGAGAGAGTCATTTGGCGCTGCGATTACTGCTAGACAAACTCTCTTACTACCTCGAAGTTAAAGAAGTCCGCCGTGTCGAGCGGGCTTATACCTTTGCTGAAAAGTGCCATGAGGGCCAGCTGCGTCAAAGTGGCGACCCTTATATCACGCACCCCCTCGCAGTAGCTCATATTCTTGCTGATATGCACATGGACCATGAAAGCCTTATGGCGGCCATGCTCCACGATGTAATTGAAGACACAGGCGTGACCAAAGGTCAGATCAGTCGGCGCTTTGGTCGGCCAGTGGCAGACCTAGTGGACGGCGTCAGCAAGCTCACCGGCATCGAGTTCCAATCCAAGGCCGAGCAGCAGGCCGAAAGCTTTCAAAAAATGACTCTGGCTATGTCGCGCGATATTCGCGTGGTGTTGGTGAAACTCGCCGACCGTCTGCACAATATGCGTACCCTCGGAGTGCTATCCCCAGCTAAGCGTCGCCGTATTGCCCGGGAAACCTTGGATATATACGCCCCTATCGCCCAGCGCCTCGGCATCAACGATATTCGTCTCGAACTGGAAAACCTGGGCTTTGCCGCCATGTATCCACTGCGTCACCGGCGTCTGCGCGAGGCCATGAAGGCGGCAAAAAAGAATCGTAAAGAAGTGGTCGGCGAAATCCATCAGTCCTTGGAAATACGTCTTGAGCAGGAAAAGGTCGAGGCCACGGTCAAAAGTCGGGAAAAGCATCTCTGGAGTATCTACCGCAAAATGCGCGAGAAAAAGCGCTCCTTTCGCGACATTATGGATGTCTTTGCCTTTCGCTTAATTGTCACCAGTGTTGACGACTGCTATCGCACTCTGGGCATGATCCACAATATGTTTAAGCCGGTGCCAGGTGAGTTTAAGGACTATATTGCCATACCCAAGGCCAATGGTTACCAGTCACTGCATACAGTGCTGGTGGGTATGCACGGGGTAGTGATCGAAGTGCAGATCCGCACCGTGGAAATGGAAGCAATGGCCAGCTACGGTATTGCTGCCCATTGGGAATACAAAGCTGGCAGGCAGACCGCCGATGTCAATCAACGACGGGCAGCACGTTGGATTCAGGGTCTGCTGGAGATGCAGCAGCAAGCGGGCGACTCACTGGAGTTTCTCGAGCATGTAAAGGCCGACCTGTTCCCGGATGAAGTCTATGTCTTCACCCCCAACGGCAGGATTATCGAGCTGCCAACCGGTGCTACGCCTATCGATTTTGCCTATTCAGTGCACACCGGACTGGGCAACAGCTGTATTGCCTGTCGCGTGGACGGTCAATTAACCCCTTTATCAGAGCAGCTGGACAGCGGACAGCGTGTCGAGATTATCAGTGCCGCAGAGGCTCAACCCAACCCCAACTGGCTAAACTTTGTTGTTACTGCGAAAGCCCGCAGTGCCATTCGCCACTACTTAAAAAATCAGCAGCATGATGAATCGGTGGATCTGGGCAAACGCCTGCTCGACCAATCGCTTAATCGTCTGGGTACACGCTATAAAGAGCTGAAGAAATCCCAGATCAAGCGTCTGTTAAAAGACACTGGCGCCTCGACTTTTGAATATATCTTGCAACAGATAGGTCTAGGTAATCGCGTGCCATTTGCCGTAGCCAACGTGCTGGTGCCAGAGAATAAGCGCAAGCCGTTAGAAGAGAATAAGAAGTCGACCCTGCCGATTATGATCGATGCCTCTGATGGGCTGCTGCTGCAATATGCGCGCTGCTGTCACCCGATTCCAGGGGATCCTATCCTTGGTCATATTTCTCCGGGTAAAGGACTGGTAATTCACCTAGAGACCTGCCGTAATCTGCTGGAGATTCGCAACAATCCAGAGAAGTGCATGGCCCTGAGCTGGTCGAGTAAGCCCAAGGGAGAATTTCCAGTGGAGCTGAAAGTCGAGATCACACCAGAGCGCGGCTTTATCGCCGCACTGGCATCTCGTATGACTGAAGCGGACGCCACTATTGAGCATATCAGCGTCGATGAAAAAGATGCCTTTACCAGCATAGTGGACGTAGTGCTCACCGTTCGCGACCGCATCCATCTTGCAGATATACTGCGACGGGCGCGGGGACTAAAACAGGTTCGCCGGATTTACAGAGTTAAGAACTGACAGCCACTTAAGCAGCTATTTAGATAACCTTCGGAGACGATCGTGACCAATAAAGCCGTAATTCATACAGACAAAGCCCCAGCCGCTATAGGCACCTATTCTCAGGCCGTAAAGGTCAATAACACGGTTTACTTATCTGGGCAGATTCCTCTGATCCCCGATACCATGGAATTGATTGAGGGAGATATCGGCGTGCAAATCCGCCAGGTATTCGACAACCTCAGTGAAGTCTGCGCTGCCTCCGGTGGTGATCTGAGCAATATCGTTAAACTCAATATCTTCCTTACCGATCTAAGCAACTTCGCTACAGTCAATCAGGTTATGGGCGAGTATTTCCAACAGCCCTATCCGGCCCGCGCCGCCATTGGTGTCAGTGAACTGCCCAAAGGTGCTCAGGTTGAGATGGATGGTATTTTGGTTATTTAAGGCGGGCGTCAATTAACGATTGATAGCCCTCTTTATAACTGGGATACAGAAATTCATAGCCACTATCTAAGAGCCGCTGATTGCTACAGCGGCGAATGGCTTTTTGCTCAACAATCTCATCCACGAGCTCGACTTCTAATTGCTGTGCCAGCCAAATACGTAAGTCGTGTTGGGTAACTGGGACGCAGTCAGTGCCTATATAGAGGCTCTCTAGCGCTTTACCTGCATCAAAAGCGCGAACCAAATGTGCCAACACTCCCGCACAGTCCTCACTGTAAATCCGATTGCTCCACTGTTGGGGCTGCGCCGGACGGCCCTTGCCGGCAATAATCTGATCGAGCATACGGGTGCGCCCCGGCCCATAGATACCGGAAAACCTAACAATGACTGTGGCACAGGGCAAGGTGGCGATCTGCTGCTCTGCCTCGAGTAGTAACTTCCCAGAAAAGCTTAGGGCTGTGGTCGGCGACTGCTCATTCACCCAGTCACCACCGCAATCGCCATAGACACTGGTGCTGGAGACCCAGATCACTAACTTGGGTACAGTTGTTGCAAGCGTCATGGCTTCGGCCAGTGTTTTGGCGCTGTCCACATAGGCGCGCTGATAGGCCTCGGGGGTAAATCCATCTGGCGTTAAAGTGACGACTACTGCATCGAAACCCTGATTTAAGACCTCTACCAAGCGATCTAGATCGGTCATGCTGCCGGCTAGGGGAGAGATAAAATCCGCCAGGGTCTGTGGATTGCGCTTTAAACCAAAGCAATCAAAATCATCGACTAAACGGGCTGCACTGCGACTGCCTATATCGCCACAGCCGGCGAACAATATTTTCAATCTATGTTTCCTATAGGGTGTATTTTGGCTATCATCAGTGTCAACTCAAAGGTAGCTAAGAGACTCTTACAGAACGGAGTAAGGTCAACTAATCGACGCTCAGTATAGCGGTTAAGAAACTCTAACGTGAATTGAGTATTGGTCTTTTCCAACACTCCATTGTTGACAGCAACCTTGCCGGGATTACACTCAGTTAATGACCTCCCTTCCACTACATAGTATCGGCGTCGAAAAGCTTCGCGGAGTCGGCCCACTGCTGTCTGCCAAACTGCAAAAGCTTGGCCTCTATACGGTTCAAGATCTGCTTTTTCATCTGCCCTTGCGCTATATAGATCGCACCAAAATTACTGCCATCGGCGGCGTGCAACCCCTAACCGAAGTCGTGATTGAAGGGGAAATCCGCGGCAGCGATGTGGTCTTTGGCCGCCGCCGCAGCTTGGTCTGTCGTGTACAGGATCACAGCGGCCTGATGACACTGCGCTTTTTCCACTTTAATCAAGCCCAGCAACAGAGTTTGCAGACGGGCACCAAGCTGCGCTGCTTTGGCGAAGTACGCCGCGGGAAGTCCGGGCTGGAGATGTATCATCCGGAATATCAGCTACTCAATCAGGCCCAGCCACCGGCTCTGGCCGAAACCCTAACACCGATTTATCCGGCCACCGAGGGCGTTACCCAACAGCGTATTCGCGATCTTTGTGGGCAAGCCTTAAAACTGCTGGAACAGCACAGTATTGAAGACTGGCTGCCCGCCGAGCTGGCCAACAGTCACTCGAACTACTCCTTAGTCGACGCCCTGCATCTGCTCCACAATCCGCCGCCGGGCACTGCAATCAATCTGCTCGCCGAGGGCGAACACCCGGCGCAACAGCGTTTGGCCAGCGAAGAGTTAATTGCTCATCATTTAAGTCTGCTGCGTCTGCGGCAAAAAATTCAGCATCAGGCGGCACCGGCACTGCTGCCGGATCAAGCGGCCGCTGACCGCTTTTTGGCGCAGCTGCCCTTTACCCTCACCGGCGCTCAGCAGCGTGTTGCCAGTGATATCAGTGCCGATATCAGCCAGCCTATACCCATGCTGCGTTTGATTCAGGGGGATGTGGGCTCAGGTAAAACCGTGGTTGCCGCGCTGGGCGCGGTGCAGGCTGTGGCCAATGGTATGCAGGCGGCGCTGATGGCTCCCACCGAGATTCTCGCCGAGCAACATAGAGTCAATTTTGAAGCTTGGCTGGCGCCGTTAGGTATTCGTATCGCCTGGCTCACCGGCAAGCTAAAGGGTAAAGCTCGTGAAGTTCAGCTGGCAGCGATTGCCGACGGCAGTGCGCAAATTGTTATCGGCACTCATGCGCTATTTCAAGAGGCGGTGGAGTTTCATAATTTAGGTCTGACCATTATCGATGAACAGCATCGCTTTGGTGTGCACCAGCGTTTGGCTCTGCGTAAAAAAGGCGCGGTAATAGATGCTGAGCTTGATGAGGAGGGCTCCACACCTCACCAGCTGATTATGACTGCCACGCCAATTCCACGGACATTGGCCATGAGCGCCTATGCCGATCTGGACTGTTCGGTAATCGACGAACTGCCTCCAGGGCGCAAGCCCATTGAAACCGTGGTGCTCAACGAACTGCGCCGCAACGATGTAATCGAACGAGTGCGTGCCTCCTGTCAGGATGGCCGCCAGGCCTATTGGGTCTGCACATTAATTGAAGAATCCGATGTGCTCGAAGCCCAAGCTGCAGAGGCCACAGCTCAGGAACTGCAATTACTGCTCTCAGAGCTCTCTGTGGGCCTTATTCACGGTCGCCTAAAGCCAAAAGAAAAAGTCCAGATGATGCAGGCCTTTAAAGCCGGTGAAATCAATCTGCTGGTGGCCACCACTGTTATTGAGGTGGGGGTGGATGTACCCAATGCCAGCCTGATGATTATCGAAAACTCCGAGCGTTTAGGTCTATCTCAATTGCACCAGCTGCGCGGGCGCGTCGGACGTGGCAGTCAAAGCAGCCACTGTGTGCTGCTCTACAGTGCTCCCCTGTCGGGCAATGGCGCGGCGCGTCTAAAGATTATGCGCGAGACCAACGACGGCTTTAAAATCGCCGAAAAGGATCTTGAAATCCGCGGACCAGGGGAAGTACTGGGTACCCGCCAAACCGGCGATATGCAGTTTCGCATTGCAGATTTACAGCGCGACGCACATCTACTGCCCGAGGTTAAGCGTATGGCAATCAAGCTACTGCAAGAATACGCTGGCAATGTGGATCCACTGATCGGACGCTGGCTCGGTCACAGCGAACAATACGGGCAAGCTTAAGCAAAGCAGTATAGACTTGCAGGCATAAAATCTTCACAAGGGAAGGACAAATGACATTAAGTAATTCAATCTCCAATATCTTCGGTGTATCACCGATTAAGCCGATACAGAACCATATGGCGGAAGTGATCAACTGTGTGAGTAAATTGGAAGACTTTTTGAATGCCACCTTCGCCGATGACTGGGACACGGCCGCTGAAGTGTTTGACCAGATCTCTGAGGCTGAGCAGAGCGCCGACAAGCTGAAAAAAGAGTTTCGCATGCATATGCCGAAAAGCTTGTTTATGCCCGTATCCAGAGGCGATCTGCTGAGTATCATCACCCAGCAGGACAATATTGCCAATCTCACCAAAGATATCTGCGGCATTATTCTTGGCCGCCAGATGAGCATCCCCAAGGCGCTGCATGGAGATTTTATCGGCTTTGTTGGCTCTTCAACTGTGACCTGCGAAAAGGCCCACGGCGCTATCAATGAGCTCGACGAGCTGCTAGAAACTGGCTTTGCTGGCTCTGAGGTAAAGTTTGTTCAGAAGTTGATTCGCGAACTCGCAGCTCAAGAACAAAAGGTCGACAAAAAAGAGCTCAAGCTGCGCAAGAAATTGTTTAATCTGGAAGCTGATTTGCCTCCGGTCAATGTGATTTTTATGTACAACATTATTGATCAAATCGGAGGATTGGCTGACACTGCCGAGCAGATTGGCAACCAGGTTGAGCTGTTGCTCGCCAAATAACCGACAAAATAATAATAACGACTTAAAAGCTAACAAACTCGGGAATCGGTGCGATGGAATTTTTTACTGAATATGGAACCATCCTTATTCTGCTAGCAGCCTGCTGCGGCTTCTTTATGGCTTGGGGCGTGGGTGCCAATGATGTGGCTAACGCCATGGGCACCTCGGTGGGCTCTAAGGCGCTAACCATTAAACAGGCGATCCTAATCGCCATGGTGTTTGAATTCGCCGGCGCCTATCTGGCCGGTGGCGAAGTGACCTCCACCATCCGCAAAGGCATAGTCGACTCGGCGATCTTTAAGGATCGGCCCGAAGATCTGGTCTTCGGTATGTTATCGGCTCTCTTGGCGGCGGGATCTTGGCTTGCCATCGCCAGCTTTAAGGGCTGGCCTGTATCCACTACCCATTCGATTGTCGGCGCTATTGTCGGTTTTGCCGCGGTGGGTGTCTCACCAGATGCAGTGAACTGGGGCAAGGTCGGTACCATCGTAATGAGCTGGCTGGTGTCGCCGATTATGGCGGGCACGCTATCGTTTTTGCTGTTCCGCAGCGTCCAGCATCTCATCCTACTGCAGGATGACCCCTTTACCAAAGCCAAACGCTATATCCCCATCTACATGTTTTTCGTCGGCTTTTTGATTGCCATGGTGACCTTACTAAAAGGTCTCAAGCACGTCTTTAAAGATAACGGCATGACCCTAACATTCCTCGACAGCGCCATGATTGCCTCGGTCGTTGGTATATTAGTTGCCATTCTCGGCAGCTATTTACTGTCCAGAGTGAAGCGGGATTTAAGCCTAGAGGTCAACAACCGCTTTGCTAATGTTGAGCGTGTATTCGCCGTATTAATGATCTTCACCGCCTGCAGTATGGCCTTTGCTCACGGTTCTAACGACGTGGCCAACGCTGTGGGGCCATTGGCTGCAGTGGTCAGCATTGTTGGGTCCGGTGGCGATATTGCCGCCAAAACCTCCATGCCACCGTGGATATTATTGCTCGGTGGTGGCGGTATTGTTGTGGGTCTTGCCACCTACGGCTACAAAGTGATGGGCACCATCGGCCGCAAGATTACCGAGCTGACTCCCAGCCGCGGCTTTGCCGCCGAGTTGGGTGCCGCAGCCACAGTGGTTATTGCGTCGGGCACAGGCTTGCCAATCTCCACCACACACACCTTGGTGGGTGCGGTATTAGGCGTGGGTCTGGCTCGGGGTATAGGAGCAATCGATCTGCGCATGGTGGGATCGATCTTCCTCTCCTGGCTGGTAACTCTGCCAGCGGGCGCTGGACTGTCGATTATATTCTTCTTCGCCTTTAAAGCCGCTTTCGGTCTGTAACAGCCAATATTCAAATCCCGAGATAGCGAGTTCGCTGTCTCGGGATACCCTTGCTGTTATCGCCCCAAGATAAAGCCTGACAACCATTTAAACGCACCAACTTACTTCATCCACTCCTCAAAAAAACCCTAAATCTCACTAAATCTCTCTTACCCACTGATTTCATTAGGTTGGCACAGTTCTTGTATTCCCTCTAGAGACATGTCTTTGGTGACATTGTAATTTTGCTGGGCAACGAAGCCCGTGCGCAGCTCATACGCTGCGCACGGGCTTTTTTTATTTCTGAGATTTATTTTTATAGGATTTTTTATGAACCACAAACGCTTTCTTCCCTCTCTGACATTGGCCGTTATCGCCATGCAACCATTAGGCGCAGCCGTTGCAGCAGAAGCCTCTAGCCTGAGCGACATGTTTACCGGCGGCAGTGCATCGACCTCCTTTCGTTACCGCTACGAATCTGTCGACCAGGATGGCATCGATAAGCAGGCTAATGCCTCAACCTTAAAGTCGCGCCTAACCTGGACCTCGGCAACCTATCAAGACTTTAAGACGGTTTTGGAGTTCGACAATGTCACGGTTATTGGCGGCGAGAACTACAAGACCCCAACCAATGGTAAAGCGGGCTACCCCATAGTTGCCGATCCCAAGGGCACCGATGTGAACCAAGCCTATGTCCATTACCAGAGCTCAGATTTAAGTGCGACCCTAGGCCGCCAACGAATCCTTCATGGCGGGCAACGTTTTCTTGGCGGTGTGGGCTGGAGGCAGAACGAACAAACATTCGATGCCTTGAGGCTAACCCTGCCCGATTTTAACTCGGTGAAAATCGACTACAGCTATATATGGAATGTTAACCGTATCTTCGGCCCTGTTGACAGTGCTGGCCAAGCAAAACAATGGAGTTCTGATTCTCATAGTTTACTGGCTTCTTTTACACCGGCTAAAGGGCATTCGGTAACCGCCTTTGCCTACTTATTAGATTTTGATAATAGCGCGGCGAACTCTACTAGCACCTATGGCTTTGACTACAAAGGTAAGCTTGGCAAAGCTAAGGTCGCAGCCAGTGTTGCTGCGCAATCAGACTATGGCAATAACAGTGCATCCTTTGATACAGACTACATGATGGCCGAAGTCACGCTTCCCGTTAAAGCCTATAAGGTGGCCCTGGGATACGAACTAATGGGTGCTGACAACGGCGTCGGATTTAAAACGCCACTGGCAACATTGCACAAGTTTCAGGGTTGGGCGGATAAGTTTCTTGGCACCCCGGGAACTGGACTCGAAGATGTCTACCTAAAAGTGGCAGGTAAGCTGGGTGGCATTCCAATGGCGGTTTTCTATCACCAGTTTAGTGCTGACGAAGGTGGTGCTGACCTGGGTTCAGAAGTGGATATTGTCGCCACCTACAAGATTAACAAACACACCTCTGTACAGGCTAAATATGCCAGTTATCACGCCGATAGCCATGCCAGCGATACTGACAAACTGTGGCTAACCCTGAATGTTAAATTTTAGTCCGCAGCAACAGTATCAGCATTAGCAACACTGGGGCGTCGAAATTATTGACGCCCCTCTTTTGCACTAACTCTATCTTTTTTACTTAGAAATATAAGATTTTCATGTCAGCAGCGACGCAAAACAATCTTGTGCGTGTGATGTTGGTGGACGACGTCCCCCAGCGTTCAGCCCGTGTTGCCGAAAAACTCACCGGCGAAGGCTTTGATGTTATCGCCAGACTACCTTCAGCCGCCGGCTTACTGTTCCAGATTGAGCAGCAAAAACCCGACGTTATTCTCATCGATCTAGAGTCCCCAGGTCGCGATATGCTTGACAGCCTTTCAGTGATCAATAGCCATAACCCGACCCCGGTGGTGATGTTTTCAAAAGAGGAAGATCCCAGCTATATAGAAGAAGCGGTGGACGCTGGCGTCACCGCCTATATGGTCGGCGGCGTGGAGGCCGAGCGCGTGAAGCCGGTCATCGATGTCGCCATGGCACAATTTAAATCCTTCCAAGCCCTGCGCCAAGCGCTAAACAATACCCGCAATCAACTAGAGAGCCTGTCGGTGATCGACGGTGCGAAACGCTTGTTGATGCAACAGCACAATATCAGGGAAGACAAAGCTCACAAGCTGCTGCGTAAGCTATCCATGGACACCAACCAAAGTCTGCCTCAGGCAGCTCAGTCAGTGGTCCAAATCCTCAGCCAAAATAAAAAAAATAGTGGCGATCATGCTAATTAAACTGAACAAACAACTCCCATACCCAGAGCGGAAAGAACTTAATATAGGCTATATGCGCCTCAGCGATAGCGCTCCTATCATTGTCGCCCAAGCCCTCGGGCTCTATGAAGAGTTTGGCCTCAGGGTCAACCTCCAGCGCGAAGTCTCCTGGGCCAATATCCGCGACAAGACCATTGCTGGGGCTCTGGATGCCAGCCAGATGTTGGCGCCCATGCCGCTAATTACCACATTGGGTGCGGCGGGTATTCGCGCACCCATAATCACCGGACTGGTGCTATCCCTCAATGGCAATGCCATTACTGTCTCCTCGGCACTGTGGAACAAGATGGCGCAGGTTGCCGATCCCAGCCGCGGTGCACATGATGCTTTGGCTACGGCCACAGCCCTGAAGACAGTGATGGATCAAAATCCCAGCACTCCACTAACCTTTGCCACCGTACACTCCTTTTCCAGTCACACACTGCTGCTGCGAAAATGGTTGCGCGCCGGTGGTGTCAACCCAGACACCGATTTGCGAATTATCGTACTGCCACCAGAACAGATGGTCGATAGCTTGGCTCAAGGGGTTATCGATGGCTTCTGCGTCGGCGCACCCTGGAACAGTATTGCGGTGGAATATGGTGCAGGAATAATGGCGACCACTGGATTCGAAATATGGAATAATGCCCCTGAAAAGGTTCTCGGTGTTTTAGAGTCCTGGCACAGTCGCAACCCATCCACCCATTTACGCCTGCGTCTGGCGCTGATGGCGGCTTGTGAATGGCTCGGGGATATGGACAATCGCAGGGCTGCTGTGGCGATACTCTCACGTCCTGAGTATCTGGATTTACCCACCGATTATTTACATCCATCACTGTCTGGACAGATCGTGCAAAAGCGCGAGGGGAACCCTCTTAGCCAATCCAACTTCCATGTGTTTTCCAGCTATAGCGCTGGCTTCCCCTGGCGCTCTCAGGCCGAGTCTATGCTCGAACAATTCGCACCATTGCTAGGCAAAGCCGTGGCCAAAGACAAGCTTTCGGCACTGGCACAGCAGTGCTTTAGAACAGACCTTTACCGCGAAGCCGCATCCAGATCCGGGCTCGAATATCCAGACCAGGATTACAAGCCGGAAGGGGTCCACGACAAGCCATGGATGCTCAATGAGCGTATCGAACTGGGCAGTGACCTGATGCTGACTAACAATGCGCCATCACAGACCAGCTAATCTGAGGTCGCAACCAAAACGCACCGCTAAGGTGCACAAGCGACGTGCCAGCAGACGCAAATGATGACTTATCTAGCGCCCACCTCGCGCAACTGACCCAACCAGACCCCGCCTAACGGCGGCGTCCCCACCAGTCGCCAATTTTTCTCTCTGAAGTTAACTAACTGGCACAGATATTGAATACTCTTTAGACGTTAAAGAGCACAAGTAGCAATGCAATCTCAGACCTCATCTCCGATGTCGGTCACCGGGTAACGATGCCCGCCTGTTGACGTTAGCCCGCCTGAAAATGCGCGCCGACCTAAATAGGCGGGTTTTTTTTCGATCAATTTTTATACAGAGGTAAAGGCACTATGCAGTTCCCCATGCAGTCCCCCAAGAAACATAGGTTCACAGATCGATTTTTCAACAGTGTAAAAATAGGCTTAACACTGGCTTTATTGGTTAATGGCAGCACAGCCATGGCAGAACTTGGCGAGCCGGAAAAAGATGAGCTGCGCTTTGGTTTTATCAAGCTCACGGATATGGCCCCCATAGCAGTGGCCTATGAAAATGGTTACTTCGAAGACGAGGGCCTCTATGTCACCATCGAAGCCCAGGCCAACTGGAAAGTGCTCCTCGACGGCGTTATTGACGGCAAGTTAGACGGTGCCCATATGCTCGCCGGCCAGCCCCTAGCCGCAACTATCGGCTATGGCACCAAGGCCCACATAGTGACGCCTTTTAGTATGGATCTAAACGGCAATGCGATTACTGTCTCCAACGATATCTGGGAGCAGATGAAAGAGTACGTACCAGTTAAAGATGGCAAGCCGGTGCATCCCATCAAAGCCGACTACATGAAACCCGTAGTGGACAAATTCACCGACGCCGGCAAACAATTCAAAATGGGTATGGTGTTCCCTGTTTCGACCCACAACTATGAACTTCGCTACTGGCTGGCTGCGGGAGATATTCACCCCGGCTACTACGCTCCCCACAAAGGTGATTCCAGCGGCACCATTGATGCCCAGGCACTGCTCTCGGTAACACCGCCACCACAGATGCCAGCAACCCTTGAAGCCGGCACTATTCACGGCTACTGCGTAGGTGAACCATGGAACCAGCAGGCGGTCTTTAAAGGCATTGGTGTGCCAGTGATCACCGACGACGAAATCTGGAAGAATAACCC